>Ga0194110_10001397_pt1 | contig 30859 bp, 30 predicted proteins | sample TA2Kig1200mmetaG_FD_146192 | JGI IMG/M metagenome (GOLD analysis project Ga0194110, IMG submission 146192) | Freshwater microbial communities from Lake Tanganyika, Tanzania - TA2015032 Kigoma Deep Cast 1200m | ecosystem: Environmental > Aquatic > Freshwater > Lake | place: Tanzania: Lake...
AAGACCTCTTTCCTTAAAATTTTCGATAAAAACGCCACACATTTTTCTCCAGGCACGTTGCCCCAAGAAGCCGCCTGCATCAACGGTGCAGGCGGCTTCTTGGTGTTCCAGGCGCCCCCGGCAGGACTCGAACCTGCAGCCTGCTGATTCGAAGTCAGACGCTCTGTCCAATTGAGCTACAGGGGCAAGTTCAAAGTTCAAAGTTCAAATTGCTGTTGTGTTTTGGATTTTGTCCTTTGGATTTTGGATTTCTTGTACCTTCATGATGTCCGTCGTGCCAGGGCCACTGCCCGCCGCTCCCGCAGTGATCGCCACCACGTCGCCTTGTTTCACCAATCCATGCTCTTGAGCCGCCCTGACCGCACCAGCGATGATCTCGTCGGTGCTCTCCGCGCGCCTGCAGAGCAACGAACGCACCCCCCAGTAGAGGGCCAACTGGCGCTGAACCAGCGGGCTGGGCGTAACGGCGATGATGGGACAACGAGGGCGATATTTCGAGATGATCCGAGCAGTGTGGCCTGAGACGGTGGGGGTAATGATTGCCGCTGCCCTCAGATCACAGGCGGTCTCACGGGTGGCATGGCTGACAGCATCGGCAATAGAGACTACCGGGCCAAGGGGCAGACGGGGCCTAACCAGACCCTCCAGCGCAGCCTGCTCAGCCTCCTGAGCAATCCTGACCATCGTCCGCACGGATTCCAGGGGATACTTGCCCACCGCCGTCTCGCCAGAGAGCATGATGGCATCGGTACCGTCCAGGATGGCATTGGCCACATCGCTGGCTTCGGCCCTGGTGGGCCGCGGATTGCGGATCATCGAATCCAACATCTGGGTGGCAGTGATCACAGGCTTGCCCACGGCGTTGCATTTGGCAATGATCATCTTCTGCACGATGGGCACAGCCTCCGGCGCGGTCTCGATCCCCAGGTCGCCGCGGGCCACCATGATGGCATCCGCTGCCTCGATGATCCCGTCAATGTCGTCCACGGCCTCCGGTTTCTCGATCTTGGCCACCACGGGCACAGGGAAGTCGGCAACGGTCGGGGACCTTGCCGAACTTAGCTCCCGGATCATCTCCTTCAGCTCACGCACCTCGCCTGAGTGACGCACGAAAGACAGGGCCACCCAATCCACCCCCTGTTCCAGCACAAAGCGCAGGTCTCGGCGGTCCTTCTCGGTGATGGCCGGAATGGCGTGCGAGGCGCGGGGCAGGTTCATGCCCTTGTTGCTCTGGAGTAAACCGCCGCTGATCACCCGACAGGTGATGTCCGTCTCTCCGCTGGAGAGCACCTTCAACTCCAGCAGCCCGTCGTCAATGAGGATGCGGTCGCCGGATCTCACCTCTCGAGGAAGCCCGGCGTACTGGACGGGCACCTCGCCGCCGCAGCCCACGATGGGCCGCGTGGTCAGGATCACCTGCTCTCCCGAAGCCACAAGGACCCCCCCACCCTCCATCTCCCCGACCCGCAGCTTGGGCCCCTGCAGGTCGGCCAGGATGGCGATGGGTTTTTCCACCTCGGTAGCCACAGCGCGGATACGCTCGATGTTTTCGCCGTGATAAGATTGGTCGCCGTGGGAGAAATTCAGGCGGGCCACGTCCATGCCGGCCAACATCAACTTCCGCAGCATCTCCGGATCACGGCTGGCCGGCCCGATGGTACAAACGATCTTAGTAAGCAACATGGTGAAAACAAATCCAAAGTCCAAAGCTCAAAGCTCAAATTGCGGCTGGTGTTTTGGACTTTTGGATTTCGTCCAGAGGGGCTACCTCGACCGCTGCCGGCCCTTTGGGAGTTTGTTCGATCTGGAACTCCACCTCCTGCCCGTCTTGCAGGGTACCGTAGCCCTCGATGCCGGTGCGGTGAACGAAGATGTCCTCACCGCTGGCCTTGGTGATAAAGCCCCAGCCCTTGGTGGCGTCGAACCACTTCACCCGCCCGATGAGCTTAACTCCGGGCTCTTCGATAGCACGACAGTGGGGGCAGAACTTGGGCTCGAACAACTCAGCACCGCGTTCGGCCATTTCCCGCTGCTCAGTGACGGTGAACACAAATCGAGAACCACATTGCTCACAAGTGAGCATCTTGTCTGTATAATGCATTTCGCCTCCTTGCTGCATCAAACCAGAAACTGTGCTTCTACTATATGCCATTTGCAGGCTTTTGTCAAATAAGTTCGTGAACGTGAAGACTGAAACGTGAAAAGCGGTGACCGAATCAAACTCGATCACCGCTCTCCTTCTAACGCCGTAGCACCACGACGTTGGCGGAGTCGCCACGCCTCTTTTGGAAATCAACTTCCCATACGCCAATGGTGTGAGGCGAGTGTTTGCGGTTCGTGCATGTTCAGCCTGCCCAACCTGGAGATGGCATTACAAAACTTGCTCAACTATGCCAGCCTGGGCCTTTTTTGCCAGCGTGCTACCTTCTGCGCCAATTCCGCTCCATCTCCATGGTGCCAGTTATAAAGTGTGGCAGGATCAAAGTCAGCCTCGTTAGGCCATACCAAGGTGTGAACCTCAGGATCCAGGCGGACTTGATTGAAGAAATCCAGGTCACGCAACGGTGCGTAGTAGTAGCCATATAGCACAGGCTCAAAGTTGATAGTCTGCTCGGTGCCATCATCGAAGGTGATACGCAAGGTATAGGGTCCCACAATCGCCAAGTCCGTCACATTTACCATTAGGTGAGTCATATTCTATCTCTCCTCTCGCTTCAAGGGTGGCACTTTCTTGATTGGTTCACCAGCCTCAACCAGGTTCCAGTTCTCTAATAGCTCTTCCTGATAAAGTTCAATCCACGCTTCCACCAGCCGTTGTTGTCGGCGTGGCAGGAAACCCGCCAGAGGCTCACCGGTATCTATGCGATATCTTCAAACGGTTCGCCGCGTTCACCTGCGGCAACCGCTTTTTTCTGGCGCAGGAGTCTTTCGCGAACTGACTTTCTGATTTCCAATCCTTCATCAGGGTCGCCGAGCAGTTCAAGCAACTTTTGCTCAACGGTCGTTGCGATTATGTCTTCGAGTTCATCCTTACTCATTTGGGCAACCGTAACGCTCATAGCATTCTCCTTTCCGCAATCTCTCGAAAGCCACTGCCGAATCTAACGGGCGTGTCGTGAAACACGCCTCAGCACGCCGCCACGCCCGACGCGCCACGCGAAATGAAGCCACCTTCCAACTATGCCAACCAACTTTGCCAAAAAGCCGCGGGAGCTTGTCCTGAGCGAAGCGAAGGATGGCGTGGTCGGCGTGCGATTGTTTGGCGAAGTTGAACGTCTATTATGCGACTTCTTTTGCTTTCTCGGTTAACCACACGTTGATAAGGGTTTCGGTGGATACACCCTGCTTATGGGCGAGCGCCGTCAGTTTCTTCGCCAGTGTTGGCTCTAACGCTGTCAGGAACACGCGCCGCTGGATATCTACTTCAAAGTGCGCTTCTCTGGTCAGGTCCCAGTAGTCCGCCAAATCGTGGCTGTCCCAGAATTCCGCCGCTTCTTCAATACTCTTAAAGTGCTTGGGAATTGGGTCGCGTTTCTTTTTATTTGCCATAGGTTCTTCTTTCCTTTCTCGTCATATCTCTGGCGCTGACAATCAACGCTTCCCCTGTTTTCTTGTGGACGAAATAAACAATCACATAGCGACCTGAGCGGGGAGAACTATCGAATATCTCTTCTACCTCATCAGTTGTGATGTTATGCTTCCACGATAGTTTGTCAACAACGTCTCGCAGCCAAATGATTCCAGTTACTTTCATCTATCGCACCTCGCCATCTTTGGAAACGTAATTTCGCCAAACAAAACGCCTGCTGCCAATGCCCAATATCGCACGCCTGTTCTTGTTATAACGAGCTGGCAGCCAGGGGCAACTCGACTTCCTCATCCTCCTCCAGGATAGCCAGTTCCTCGGCAGCTTCCTCCCTAACCAGGGCGAGTTCCACGTCCCCGTAGGTATCAGATGGGAGTTCGCCCTCGTGTCCAGGCCGGCCTCGGAAACCTGTTCCCGCCGGGATCAGCTTGCCGATGATGACGTTCTCTTTCAGGCCATAGAGATAGTCATACCGGCCCTCAATGGCCGCACCAGCCAGAACCCTGATGGTATGCTGAAAGGAAGCCGCCGAAAGGAAGCTATCAGTATTGAGGGCGGCCTTGCTGATACCCAATAGGACCGGTTGAGCCGTAGCCTGGCGGCCACCTTCGGCCGCCACTTTAGCGTTGACCTCGGCGAAGGTCAAGCGGTTCACAAGCTCCCCTGGCAGGAACTCAGTATCGCCTGAGGAGGTTACTTGCACCTTGCTTAGCATCTTGCTGATGATTATCTCGAAGTGCCTGTCGTTGATGTCCACCCCTTGAGAACGATAGACCTTCTGAATCTCAGAGAGCAGGTAACGCTGGGTATCCTCCCGCCCCAGGATGCGCAAGATGCGATGAGGGTTCTCGGAGCCCTCCGTCAACCGCTGACCGGCCTTCACCCAGTCGCCCTCACTCACCATCAGCCGTGCCCCTGAGGGCACCTCGTACTCCCGCTCCTCTCGCCTCTCGTAGACCACGGTAATGTGACGATCCCCTCGCCAGACCCGTCCGCTCTTCTTAGCCACTTGCTCCATCTCGCCACGACTGGCGATAGCCACCCCATTGGCTATCTCGTCGCCGTCCTCGACCAGGATCTTCCAGCCACGCTTGATGTCGTACTCGTCACGGAAAACCTCACTGTTGACGACCTTGATACAACGTATCCCCTCCTCACGCCGGATTTCCACCATCCCATCAATGTCGGACATGAGGGCCTCGCCTTTGGGGCTCTTACGAGCCTCAAAAAGCTCCTCCACTCGCGGCAAGCCGTGAGTGATGTCTCCACCTGAGGCCACCCCGCCGGTGTGGAAGGTACGCAAGGTGAGCTGGGTGCCCGGCTCACCGATGGATTGAGCAGCCGCGATGCCCACCGCAGCCCCTACTTCAACCATCTTCCCGCGGCCCAGGTCGCGCCCGTAACACTTAGCGCAGAGGCCGTACCTGAGCTGGCAGGTCATGGGCGAGCGCACATAGACTTCCTCAATGCCAGCCGCCCCGATGGCCTCCACCTCTTCCTCCTCGATCATCTCTCCGCTGGAGACTATGATCTCACCGCTGTCGGGGTGAGCAACTGGCCCCGCTGCGACCCGGCCCAGGACTCGCTCCCCCAGGGTCTGGCCACCTACGTCATCTGATTTCCTGATCCAGATGCCCCCTCTGGTACCACAGTCCTCGGCGTTGATTATCATGTCCTGAGCCGCGTCCACCAGCCGCCGAGTGAGATAGCCAGCGTCGGCAGTGCGCAGAGCAGTATCGGCCAAACCCTTGCGCGCCCCGTGGGTGGAGATGAAGTATTCCAACGTGGACAGGCCCTCTCGGAAGTTGGAAAGGATGGGCAAGGCGATGATCCGCCCCGCTGGATCGGCCATCAGACCACGCATTCCCGCGAGCTGCCGGATGGGCTGAAACCCCCCCTTGGTGGCCCCTGACTTGGCCATCATCTGAATGGGGCCCTTGGGGTCGAGGGCCTGGGCCACGGCCTCGGTCACGTCATCAGTGGCCCTGGTCCATAGCTCGATCGTCTTAGTATACTGCTCATCCTCGGTCAAGAGCCCTCGACGATACTGACGCTCGACCTCTCTGACTTGCTCAGACACCTGTTCCACAATGGTGCTCTTGGCCTCGGGCACGATCAGGTCGGAGATAGCGATAGTAGCGCCCGACCGGGTGGCATACTTGAAACCCAGGGCCTTGATCTTGTCCACCAGGTTGGTGGTAGCCTCCAGGCCGAGCTTTTGATAGCACTTGGCCACCAAATCCTTGACCCGCCCCTTGTCCAAAACCTCGTTCATGAAACGCAATTCGTCGGGCAAGATCTGGTTGAAAATGGCCCGCCCCACGGTAGTCTCGACAGGGTACTTCCTGGCCGTGCGCCGCTCCAGCACTTGCATGACCTTGATCTTGGCGTGCAAGTCAACCTTTCCCAGCTCGTAGGCCAGGGAGACCTCATCCAGATCGGTGAAGACTTTGCCCTCACCGCGGCAACCGTCCTCTCCCATGGTGAGATAATAGCACCCCATAACCATGTCCTTGGTGGGACTTACAATGGGCTCACCACTGGCTGGCTTGAGCAGGTTCTGCGTGGATAGCATGAGCTTCCGGGTCTCTTCTACGGCGACCTTGGATAGCGGCACGTGCACGGCCATCTGGTCGCCATCGAAGTCAGCGTTGAAGGCAGCACAGACCAGGGGATGGATCTGGATGGCCTTGCCATCCACCAGCACGGGCTCGAAGGCCTGGATGCCCAGGCGGTGCAGGGTAGGGGCACGGTTGAGCAATACTGGCTGCTCCTTGACCACCTCCTCCAGAATCTCCCACACCTCAGGACGTTCCCGCTCGATGAGCCGCCTGGCCCCCTTGACGTTATTGGCGTAGTTATATCCCACCAACTTGCTGATCACAAAGGGACGATAGAGCTCCAGCGCCATACTCCTGGGCAAACCACACTGGTGTAGCTTCAGCTCCGGGCCGGTGACGATCACCGAGCGGCCTGAATAGTCCACCCGCTTGCCCAGCAGGTTACGGCGAAAGCGTCCCTTCTTACCCTTGAGCATGTCCGACAGGGATTTCAGTTCCCGTTGCCCACGCCGGGACACGGCCTTGCCTCGATAGCTGTTGTCAATGAGGGAATCAACCGCCTCCTGGAGCATGCGCTTCTCATTGCGCACGATGACGTCAGGCGCTCCCAATTCCAGGAGACGTTTGAGGCGGTTATTGCGGTTGATCACCCGCCGATAGAGGTCGTTCAGGTCACTGGTAGCGAAGCGGCCCCCGTCCAACTGCACCATGGGCCTGAGCTCTGGCGGAATGACGGGCAGCACGGTCCAGATCATCCATTCGGGCCGATTGCCCGATCTTCGCAGCGCCTCCACTACCTGCAACCTCTTGACCGCTTTCTTGCGACGCTGTTTTGAGCGGGTAGTACGGACCTCGGCCCACAACTCTTTAGCCAATACGTCCAATTCTATCCCTCTCAGGATCTCATAGAAGGCCTCGGCCCCCATGCCAGCCTTAAAGACCTGGCCCCATTTGGCCTTCAGCTCCCGGTAGCGACCCTCGTCCAGCAACTCCATCTGGGCCAGATCCATCAACTCCTCGCGATCGGCCTCGGTCTTCCCCTTTAAGATCTCTATCTCCCGAGCTAGCTTCGCCAGCAGGTTCTCGATCTCCTCCTCCAAAGCGTGATGCAAGCTCTCGATATCGGCTTTCACCGAGGTTTTGTTCCGCTTCTGCTCACCTCTGATCTGGCCCTCGATCTCACTCAACTTCTCTTGCACGACCTTGTTCAAAAGAGCCAAATGCTCCCGGCCCACCACCTCGCCTCTCTCGACGATGGTCTGTCCTGTGGGCGAGAAGACCAGAGGGGCTCGCCCTGTCTCACCCTGACGAGCCTCTATCTTCGTTTGCAGGGCTTGGGCCTCTTTCATGATCCCTTCGGTACCTGTGGCTAACTCCTCCTCCAGGCGCTGATGAGTGACCTGTAGATCGTCCTCCAGTTCCGCGACTTTCTCGGCCACCTTCTGCTCTAGCTCGTTAATTTGCTCCTGGATCCCTCCCTCCAGGCGAGCCTGCTCCTGGGCCAATTCCTCTTCCAGACGATGCAAAGCTTTTTGTCGCGCCTCTTCGTCTATTCCGGTGATGATGTACTCAGCGAAGTAAAGGACGCGATCCAGGTGTCGCCGCGAGATGTCCAGCAGTTGCCCCAGGTAGCTGGGCACGCGCCGCGTATACCAGACGTGGGCCACCGGCGCCGCCAGTTCGATGTGCCCCATGCGCTCCCGCCGCACCGAAGAGCGGGTTACTTCCACCCCACATTTGTCGCAGATTATGCCCTTGTAGCGCACGCTTTTGTACTTGCCGCAGTAGCATTGCCAATCCCTGGTAGGCCCAAAGATAGCCTCACAGAACAGGCCATCCTTCTCAGGCCTCAGCCGGCGGTAGTTGATGGTCTCCGGCTTGGTCACCTCACCGTAGGACCAGGAACGTATCTCATCCGGCGAAGCCAGGCTAATGCGCAAGGCGCTGAAGTCTTTTACTTCCAAAGTGTCCCTCCTGATTTGGGTATTAGATATTGGATACTAGATATTTGGCCGTTGTCTCCAGACAACGATGGCCCAACAGTCGCGCCACGAGTGAAAGGTCCTCCGTTTCGTCCAAGATGGACCTAGCGAAAGTATGCCGCAGGGCATGGGCCGATACATCCTCCAGCCCAGCAGCCTGAGTGTAGACACGTATCAGCCGTTGCACAGTGCGTTTGGAAATACAATTGCCCTCCTGACTGAGGAATAGGTTTTCGGTACTGGCCGAAGCAGGCCGGACTTGCAGATAGTCCCGCAAGGCCGCACAGGTCAGGGAATTGAGAGGGACCTGGCGGCAGTTATTGCCATCTCTTTCCCCTACCAGCAACAAACCCTCTCCACCGTCCCACAGTTGAACATCGGACACTTGCAATCTCGTCAACTCCCCCACCTTGATCCCTGTCTGGAGCAACAACTGGACGATAGCGTAGTTCCGCTTGATCAGGCTGGGCCGTCCCACCTGTACCGCCTCCAGGAAGTTGGCCACTTCCTCAGGACTTAGGGCCCGAGGCGGATTCTCCACCTTGTTGGGGGATAGCTTCACCTCGGCTGCGGGATTGCTCTCCGTCAGACCAGTGTTCACGGCAAAGCTGTAGAGTTTGCGAACAGCTTGCAGCCGCCGATTGATCGTGGCCGGGGCCAACTCCTCGTTGGCTCGCATGTAGTAGCAGTATTCCCGGATGTCATCAGCCGTCAACGTCAACAGGGAAGATTCCGTCCCTTTGACTTCAGCGTGCCAGCGAGCGAAGGCTCTCAGGTCGGCCAGGTAGTTCACGATGGTCGTTGATGCCAGCGCCGACCGCGCCAAATGCTTTTCGAATCGGGTGAACAGTTCCTCGACGTTCTCAGCCACTAACCGCGTCTCCAGTGATTAGGAAATCAGGGAATCAGGCATTTCCTGATTCCCTGATCCCTGATTACTGATTTTATACGCCATAATTATACGCCTTTTGACCGAGATTGTCAAATCACCACGCCTACCACTGAGCGCAGGTAGGTCTCGATGAAGTCGTCCAGGGCCCCATTGAGGACCGCCTCGGCGTTGCCTGTTTCGTAACCGGTGCGCAAATCCTTGACCATTTTATAGGGATGCAGCACGTAGGAACGGATCTGGTTGCCCCAGCCAGCCTCGACGTGCTGGCCTTTGAGGCGTGCCTGTTCCGCCTCCTGTTTCTCTCGTTCCAGATCGAAGAGACGGGCCCGCAGGATCTTCATGGCCGACTCCCGATTCTGGGCCTGCGAGCGCTCGTTCTGGCAGGTGACGACGATCCCTGTGGGCAAGTGAGTGATGCGCACCGCGGAGCTGGTCTTCTGCATGTGCTGCCCGCCTGGCCCGCTGGAACGGAAGGTGTCCATGCGCAGGTTTTCGGGGTTCATGTCCACCTCGATCTCTTCCCCGATGTCGGGCCAGACCTCAACCAGGGCAAAGGAAGTGTGTCGCCGGTGGGCAGCGTCAAAGGGGGAAAGGCGCACCAGGCGGTGGACGCCTTTCTCCGCTTTCAGGTATCCGTAGGCGTGATCTCCTTCAACTCCAACAATGACTCGCTTCAGGCCCGCTTCCTCACCTTCCATGCTGTCCAGGATGCTGGCCTTGTAGCCGCGACTCTCGGCCCAGCGCAGGTACATCCTGAGGAGCATCTCCGCCCAATCCTGAGCATCGGTGCCACCCGCCCCGGCGTGGATGGCCAGGATGGCGTCGTCTCTGTCGTGGGGACCCGAGAAGAGCAGCCAGAACTCCAGATGACCCAGCTCGGCTTCGATGGCCTCGGCTTCGCAGGCTATATCGCCAGCCATGACCTCATCCTCGTCAGCGATGGCTAAATCGAGCAGAGTCTGGGCATCAGCTACCCGCCCCGTCAGCCCCCTCCAGGTCTCCACCTCCTCCTGAAGCGAGGCCAGCCTCCGCATCACGACCTGGGCCTCATCAGGGCGGTCCCAAAACTCCGGCGTGGTCGCCTGATGCTCCAGCCGCGCTATCTCCTGCTCCTTGCTGGCCAGGTCAAAGACGCTCCTTTATCTGTTCGATACGCTGTTCTAAGTCGTTTAGTTCGCTCTTAAGTTCTTCCATAACTACTTCACCTCCCAGTGAACAGGGGAACAAGGAACAAGGGAGCAAAGGAGCAAGGGAGTCTGCGACCCTGCGACATTGCTCCATTGACCTGCTCCCCTGCGACCTTGCTCCATTGACCTACTCGCCGAACAACCCCTCTACGAAAACCTGGGCATCAAACTCAGCCACGTCCTCCAGCCCCTCGCCAGTGCCCACGAAGCGGATGGGCAGGCCCAGTTCTTTAGCAATGGCGAAGACAACACCCCCCTTGGCCGTGCCATCCAGCTTGGCCAGGAAAATGCCCGTTATCTCCACATCATTCTTGAAGTGCCTGGCCTGGGCGAGGGCATTCTGACCGGTGGTGGCATCCAAGACCAAGAGGGTCTCGTGGGGCGCGTCGTGGACCTGCTTGGCCGCCACGCCGCGCACCTTCTTGAGCTCCTGCATCAGGTTGTACTTGGTGTGCAGACGGCCAGCCGTGTCCACGATAAGCATGTCTGCTCCACGAGAACGGGCGGCGCGGATAGCGTCATACACTACAGCCCCCGCATCGGCCCCCGGCTGATGGGCGATGACATCGCAACCGGCTCGCTGCCCCCAGATCTTGAGCTGATCAATGGCCGCCGCGCGGAAGGTGTCGGCCGCGCCGAGGACGACTTTTCGGCCCTGCTCCTGGTAATAACGCGCCAGCTTGGCGATGCTGGTGGTCTTGCCCGACCCATTGACCCCCACCACCAGGACGACCGTGAGCAGGCGTGGCTCGTTGATGCGCAAAGAGGGCTTGCTATCCAGGATGACTATCAGCTCTTCTTTCAGCATCCCCTCCACGGCTCTGGCATCACGCACGCGCTCTTTGCCAACGCGCGCTCGCAGCCTTTCCACGAGTTCCACTGTGGTGTTCACCCCAACGTCAGCCTGGATCAGGAGTTCCTCCAGCTCCTCCCATAACTCCTCGGTGACCTCGTTGGCCCCAAACAAACCAGCGACCCGTCCGAAAAACGACTGGCGGGTGCGGGTTAAGCTGTCCTTTATCTTTCCCGAACGACCAAACACGACCAGATACCTCCAGTGGATAATTATACTACAAAGAGACGATTATGACAAAGATGCGCGACTAAACGACGAGAATGGTGTTGTTATCCTTGAAAGGGCTGGAATGCAACTCCAGGCCATCGGCTGAAGTGATAATGACGAAGATGATCGCCCGATAAGCGAAGTTGACAAATTTGCCAACCTCGCCTAGAATTTGGGGCAAGTGGGAAAAGCTAGCTGGCCTTTCAAAATCAAATTGCGGAGGTAATCTCCTTTGTCCGAACCGATTGCTTCGCTTCGCTCGCAACATGCTTACGACCTGCGTCTGTTGCCCGGCGCCGACGCCGTCCTCGACGCGGTCGCCAGCGGGGCCCTGACGAGCCCGGGCCTGTACTGGCTGCAACTCCAGGCCGAGCGCCTGTTGCTCGTCGCCGGCTTCGATGAGCTGATCTGCCTGGACAGCCTCGATTTTGTGCCTTTCGGCTACCAGGTGAAAGCAGCGCAGACGACGCTGCGTCGTTTCCGTGGCCGCGGCCTGCTGTGCGACGAGGTCGGTCTGGGCAAGACCATCGAGGCCGGCCTGGTGCTTAAGGAGTACCTGCTGCGCCGCCTGGCCAGCCGGGTGCTCATCCTCACCCCACCAGCCCTGGTCGAGCAGTGGCGCGAGGAACTGACCACCAAGTTCCGTCTGAACGATTTTGTCACCAGCTCCGATCCGGAATTCCGCGCCCTCGGCCCGCAGGCCTGGGCGACCTTTCCCCACGTGGTGGCGTCGCTGGCCACTGCCCGCCGCGCTGAGCATCGCCGGGAGATCACTCAGATCGTCTATGACCTCATCGTCGTGGACGAGGCCCACCACCTGAAAAACCGCGCCAGCGTGTCGTGGAAGTTCGTCAACGCCTTGCAGAAGAAATACATCCTGCTGCTGACCGCCACGCCGGTGCAGAACGACCTGGACGAGCTATACAATCTCATCACCATCCTCAAGCCGGGTCAGCTCCAGACGCCGCGCCAATTCCGGCAACAGTTCGTGGTGCAAGGCGACCCACGCCTGCCCAAGAACCGCGGCCGGCTGCGGGAGCTGCTGGCCGACGTGATGGTGCGCCACGCGCGCAGCCAGGTGAGCGTGTCTCTGCCACCCCGCCACGCCCACACCATTCGCCTGAGGCTGAGCCCTGACGAGCGCGCCCTGTACGACGATGTCAGCGCCTTCGTGCGAGAACAGATCGGCACCTCAGGGAGCGAGCCCGGCGACGAGACTGAGGAATCAGCAAGCAGCGGACTCACCTCTGCCCAAAAGTTTACCTTGCAGATGATCCAGCGCGAGATCGGCAGCAGCCCCTGGGCTGCCGCACCAACTCTGCAGAAGCTGGCCAAACGGAACAAAATGCAGCCCCACCGTGCTCAACTACTGGCCCTGGCCGACCGCGCCATGCAGGTCGAGTCGTGGGCTAAGGCCGAGGCCCTGGAAAAACTCTTGCTGCCCATGGTGGAAACGGGCGCCGGCCGTGACGGAAAGGCCATCATCTTCACCCATTTCAACGCCACCCTGGAGCGGCTGGCCGAGCGATTGCGTGCCTTGGAGATAGACTTTGTGCTCTATCACGGCGGCCTCTCGCTAGCCCAGAAAGATGAGGCCATCCGCCGCTTCGAAGAGAGCGCACCTGTGCTCCTCTCGACCGAAGCTGCCGGCGAGGGGCGCAACCTGCAGTTCTGCCGCACCATGATCAACTTTGACCTGCCCTGGAATCCGATGCGCATCGAACAGCGGGTCGGCCGCATTCACCGCATTGGCCAGACCCGAGAGGTGGACATCTTCAACCTGTCGGCCGATGGTACCATCGAAGACTACATCCTGGACCTGCTCGACCGCAAGCTGAACATGTTCGAGTTGGTCATCGGCGAGATGGGTATGATCCTGGGGCAACTGGCCGAGGAGCGTGACTTTGAGGACCTGGTCATGGAGGTATGGTCCCGGGCCCGCACGCCTGACGAAGTAGCCATCGGCTTTGAGCAACTGGGCGAGGCCCTGGTGCAGGCACGCCAGGCTTATCAGCACACCCAGGAGTACGACGAGGCCCTCTTTGGAGAAGACTTTACGGCTGAGTAGTGAAGGAGTGCGGACGAACGTAAAACGTCAAACGTGAAACGTGAAACGTGAAACGTCATGGATGAGTTAGCGGATTTCGTGTTGAACTATTGCCGGGAGGCAGGTGCTATCGTCGAGCCGCCAGCCTATGGGGTGTACGAGGTACTCTTGCCCGACGATCTGGCGGCGCGCCTGGGCGTGCCTGCCTATCAGCACTTCGCTTTCGACGACACGCTGCTGGCATCAGAAGCCGACGAAGCCACGCACCTGAGCTACGGCCATCCCTTCGTGGAGAGTCTGATCGAAGCGGCGCGCCAGGCACCAGCCTGTACGCACCTCTACGTGAACGCCGTGCGCCTGGACAAGCACGGCCTGGCCGAATTGGCCCGCCAGGCTCTATCCTTCCCCAACGCCCGTCTGATCGGAGTACCAGGCCAGACTGAAAGTCCCGTCCTTGGTCACTACGTGCGCTTTAACTTCAAGGCGGCTCTGATCACCGACGAGAAACACGAGCAACTCCTGTCGGTACTGATGGACGCCCAGGGTAGCTACGCGGTGAAAGAACTGGCTGAGATCGAGCGGCTGACTGCCCTGGAAACCACGTCCGCCTTCGAGCATCTGTCGGTGATGCCCCCGCTCTGGCTGCCGGGAGAAGAACCGCTGTCACATCGGGCACTGGAGGGGTTGCTCGAACGGGCCAAGCGCGCCGCCCTCGACGAACTGGCTGAGCCGCTGGATAGCCTGCAACGGCGAGCGGCGCGCTTCCTGGAGTTGGACCGCGCCAGGTTGGAGCAGTACTACGACGACATGCAGCGCGACCTGAAACGTCGCCTGGAACGCGCTGACGAAGACCGACGTAAAGCACTCGAAGATAAGCTAGTCGCAGTACAGGCTGAGCGGGAGGCCAAGCTGGCCGACGCCGAGGCCAAGTACCGGTTGCGCGTCGAGCTGGAACTGATCAACCTGCTGGTCATCGCTCAGCCCCGCCTGGTGTTGCCCATGAAAATCGAAAACCGCACCGCTACCGTCACCCGTACGGTGATGTGGAACCCGCTACTCCATCGCATCGAGCCGTTGGCCTGTGACGTTTGCGGTCGTGCCTCCTTCCGGCTACTCCTGTGCACCGGAGGGCATCTGGCGCACGAGGAGTGTCTGTCGCCCCAGTGCGTGGATTGCAAGCGGGTCTACTGCCGCCTGTGCACCGACCAGATAAAAGCCTGTGTGGTGTGCGACCGGCCGGTGTGCGCCAGCAGCCTGAACCCATGCCCCACCTGTGGCCGGGGCACCTGTCGCGAGCACGTGGGACTATGCCATGCCGCCGAAGGCGAGCCGGTCCGTATCCTCCCCACCACACCACCTGAGCCAGAGCCAGAGAAGGTCGAGGCCCCGCCCACGCCACCCGTGGAGAAAAAGCCCCAAAAGAAACCAAAGCCACCTGCTCCGCCGGCTGGACGCCAGGCGACCAGACTTCCGAAGTCTCCAAGACTTCGGAAGTCTGCCGCCAGTTCTCGCCGGGCTACTGCTACCGGCCAAAAAATCGTGGTGTACACCTACGCTGCTGAGCCGGTGGTAGATGCCTTCGTCATTGCCTCCGGTGGCCGCGAACTGGCAAGGCGCACCTGGCAACTGGTCGAGGACGGCATCGTCGTGTGGTGCCAGTGTGAAAAGGGCCCTTTCTGCCGGGTGAATCAGACTGTGTTTGAGCCCAGGACTGCAAAGGAGATCGAAGGACAACTGCGGGCTGAGATCGAAGCCCTGCGACAGGAATACCAGGTGCCTGGAAAGCGCATAAACTTTTACTACGTCCTGCAAAATGTGCCGCGCCCGGAGCGACGATTGTTGCTGCGCGGCCAGTGGAAAAACGACGCAGTTCTTTCCAGAGCACGAGCCGCTTTCGTGAAGACGTACGCATCGCAGCATCCTCGCCAGTAGAGATGGACGACAGGAGGCTTAGGCCCTGAGCGAACGGAAGGAACTCACTCACGTTGACGAATCCGGCCGCGCCCGCATGGTAGACGTGGGCGGGAAGCCCGACACCGAGCGGGTGGCGGTGGCCACGGGCGAGATCACCATGCGCCCTGAGACCCTGGCCCTGATCCAGGAGGGTGGCATTCCCAAGGGTGACGTGCTGGCCGTGGCCCAGGTGGCGGGGATCATGGCCGCCAAGCGCACCCACGAACTGATCCCCATGGGCCACCCCCTGCTCCTGACCCATGTGGCCGTCGAGTTCAGGCCTAACGAGGCCGAGAGCCTCATCGAGATCACGGCCACGGTGAAGACCACGAGCAAGACGGGCGTGGAAATGGAAGCCCTGACCGCCGTCGTCGTGGCCGCGCTGACCATCTACGACATGTGCAAAGCCGTGGATCGGGCCATGCACGTCACCAACGTCCGCCTGGTCCGCAAAAGCGGGGGCAAGAGCGGGGAGATCATCTTGGAGTAGAGGAGGTTGTAAATGTCTATGACAAAGAGTGCCACCCCAATCCTTGAATATGCCGATAGGCTCTTCACACCCCTTGTGCGGGAAGGGATATTCAAGAGCTATGGCGAGCTTCTCAAGAGTCTTCTCTTGGATTACATTGATCGGCAAATTGCCCTTCACGAGGAGCAAGCGATAGCTTTTGAAGCAAAGCATGAAATGACTTTCGAGGAATATACCCGTAATTTGAGGGGAAAGGCCTCGATTACGGAGGAAGATGAATGGATGGATTGGGAAGAGACCCTGGTCTTCCTAAGAAAGTGGAAAAAGGTAAAGAGGCAGACAGTAGATGCAGCCCCATGAGCGATTGCTAACGCTTCTAGATGAAAGCTCCATCATCAAGGAGCATCGGACAGTCGAGCTAAAGATAGTTGATCAAGCGACTTTCTCTTTTAAGATCAGGGCCGAGATCACCGACGAATTCAGCTTCCAGATTCGTTACTTGCAAGATGGAGAGTTCGTCCGTTATTCCTATCAATTGTTCACCACAAAGGCCATCCTTCGTTGGGATAACACCGAACATTTCTTGGAGCTTCCCAATTTCCCTCACCACTTTCACGATGAGAAAGGCAACAGATACAGCTCTAAGCTTAAGGGAGATCTGCTTTCTGACGTTCAAATAGTACTGGGTGAGGTTGAGAAGTACTTGAAAGAGACAGGTGTACCTAGATCATAGGAGCAAATCAATGAAAGGAACCATCGTCGCCGTCTGCACCAGTAAGAAAAAGGGGATACGCAAAAGGAACGTGGGGGAAGCCAAGTTGAAGGTGGACTGGGGCATCGTCGGCGACGCCCACGCCGATGACTGGCACCGCCAGGTGAGCCTGCTGGCCCTGGAAAGCATCGAGAAGATGCAGGCCCTGGGCCTCAACGTCGGGCCAGGCAGCTTCGCCGAGAACCTCACCACCCAGGGCCTGGACCTCCTCTCCCTGCCCATCGGCTCGCAAGTGCGAGTCGGCGACCAGGCCATCCTCGAAATCACCCAGCACGGCAAGATCTGCCACGACCGCTGCGCGGTCTACTACCAGGCCGGCGATTGCGTCATGCCCCGCGAGGGCATCTTCGCCAGAGTGATCAAGGGCGGCCAGGTCAAGGCAGGCGACGCCATCGAGACCGTGGAGGCCACCGATCAGCCATGAACCTGCGCTGCCTATCTTGCCAACGCATCTATCCCCAAGATACCTACCGGTGGCGCTGCGACTGCGGCGGCGTCTTCGAGCTGGAAGGCATTCCTGGCTTCACCCAAGATGAGATCGAAACGGGCGATTTCACCCTCTGGCGCTACCGGGCCATGCTGCCGGTGAAACATGAGCAGGGCCTCATCTCCCTGGGCGAGGGCTTCACCCCCCTGGTCGAAACGCAGGTTTATGGCGCCAACATCCACTGCAAACTGGAGTTCCTGGCCCCAACGGGGTCTTTCAAAGACCGAGGCACAGCCGTGTTGGTTAACGTGCTGAGAGGGATGGGGGTGAAAAGGGTGGTGGAGGACTCCTCAGGCAACGCGGGGGCCAGCCTGGCCGCCTACGCCGCCCGAGCTGGAATCGAGGCCGAGATCTACGTGCCGGCCTACGCTTCTCCAAGCAAACTCGCTCAGATCTCCGCCTATGGTGCCAAGCTGGTGAAGGTGGAGGGGACACGCGAGAGAACGGCTCAGGTCGTTCAGGAAGCAGCGGCCCAGGGCGCTTACTACGCCAGCCACTACTACAACCCCTTCACCCTGGAGGGCCTGAAGACCATCGCCTACGAGATTTGCGAGCAACTGGGCTGGCGCGCACCCGACAACCTGGTTCTGCCCGTCGGCCAGGGCAACCTGCTACTGGGAGCCTACCGCGGCTTTGAGGATCTGCTGACAGCCAGCCTGATCGAAAGGCTGCCCCGCCTCTTCGCTGTCCAGGCTGAGCCCTGCGCACCGCTGTACGAAGCTTACCAACGAGGACTGGACGATGCCTTCCCCATCGAAAAAAAAGAGACCGTCGCTGAAGGCATCAGCTCTGCCAGGCCGGTGCGAGGCCGCCAGATTTTAGCAGCGGTGCGGGAGACCGGCGGCGCTGTGTTGGCCGTGAGCGATGAGGCGACGCTGTGCGCCCGTGACGAGTTGGCCCGACGTGGGCTGTATGTTGAGCCGACTTCAGCGGTAGCCATCGCTGCCCTTGTGCAACTTCGCGGCCTCATCGGGCTTGAGGAGATCACCATCGTTCCCCTGACCGGTAGCGGCCTCAAGAGCCACGTCATCTGAGAAACCACTGGGACTTGACGCCCAGTTCATCAAGCGACAAAGGAGGCTAAGATAAACGAGATGAGCAATCGAGTGGTGATCACGGGCATGGGCACTATCAACCCCCTGGGTCTCGACGTGGAGACTACCTGGCGGAATCTCCTGGCAGGCCAATCGGGGGCAGGGCGCATCACCCACTTCGATCCTTCGCCCTTTTTGACCCAAATCGCCTGCGAGGTCAAGGGCTTCGACCCCGAAGAATACATGGATCACAAGGATGCCCGGCGTCTGGATCGCTATATCCAATTCGCCATCGCTGCCACGACCCAGGCCCTGAGACAGGCGGAACTTACCATTGACCAAAGCAACGCTGACGACGTTGCAGTGATTATCGGCTCCGGGATAGGTGGCCTTCTGACCATGGACAAGGGCTATCACGATTACTTCGAGAAGGGTCCCATGCGCGTCAGCCCTCTCACCGGCCCCATGATGATCGCCAACATGGCCGCAGGGCAGATCGCCATCACTTTTGGCGCCACGGGACCCAATTTCTGCATCGTCTCGGCCTGCGCCACCGGCAGCAACGCCATCGGCGAAGCCTTCGAGCTCATCCGCCGCGGTGATGCCGTGGCCGTTATCGCCGGGGGCAGCGAGGCCCCTTTCGTACCCTTCGGGATGGCCGCCTTCCACCGCACGGGTGCGCTCTCGCGGCGCAACGATGAGCCGGAGCGAGCCAGCCGCCCCTTCGACGCTCAGCGCGATGGCTTCGTCTTCGCGGAAGGGGCAGGCATCTTGATCCTGGAGAGCCTGGAGTATGCCCAAAACCGGGGAGCGAAGCCATTGGCGGAAATAGTGGGCTATGCGGCCACTGCCGACGCTTATCACATCAGCGCCCCGGACGAGGCTGGAAGGGGGGTTGCCAGGGCCATGGAGAGAGCCTTGAAAAAGGCCGGCCTGGGGCCCACGGATGTGGACTACATCAACGCCCACGGTACCTCGACGCCCCTTAACGATGTAACCGAGACCAAGGCCATCAAGGCCGTCTTTGGTGATTACGCCTACCGAGTTCCTATCAGCTCCACCAAGTCCATGACTGGCCATCTGATGGGCGCGGCCGGGGCCGTGGAAGCCATAGCCTGCGTCAAGACTATCCAAGAGGGGATCATCCACCCCACCATCAACTACGAGTACCCCGACCCGGAGTGCGATCTGGATTATGTGCCCAACGTGGCTCGCCCGGCCGATGTCAAGGTAGCCCTATCCAACTCCTCCGGCTTCGGAGGGCACAATGCGACGATCGTGATTAAAGCATACGAGCCGTGAAACGTGAGGCGTGAAACGTGATGGCTATCAACTCCTCATGTTTCACGTTTTACGTTTCACGCCTGGCTTTTCACACCAGTATGGTCAAATGAATCTGTCCGAACTAGAGAAAACGCTAGGGATCACTTTTATAGACAAGTCGCTCCTGCAACGAGCCCTGACCCACCGTTCCTATCTCAACGAGAACCCCGACTATCCGTTGTCCGACAACGAGCGCCTGGAATTCCTGGGGGATGCGGTGCTCGACTTCCTCACGGCGAAGTACCTCTACCATCATTTCCCGGAGATGGCAGAAGGGGGCCTGACCAGCTTGCGTGCCGCTCTGGTCAAAAGAGAGACGTTAGCCCGCTTTGCCACCGCTTGGAACCTCGGGGAACACCTGCTGCTGAGCCGAGGCGAGGCCGAGAGCGGCGGGCGGGAGCGCGAGGCCATCCTCTGCGCGGCCTTCGAGGCGCTGATGGGAGCAATCCTCCTCGACCAGGGACTTCAAGCGGCCGAGGAACTCATCGTCAGGTGCATCGAGCCTGGGGTCGGCCGCATCCTGGAAGAAGAACTGTACAGGGATGCCAAGAGCCTGCTGCAAGAACTGATCCAGGGGCAGCTTCAGATAACCCCCGTCTACCGCACCGTAGCCGAGCGAGGCCCCGACCACGCCAAAGAGTTCACCGTCGAGGTGCTCATCGGCGACGAAGTCTATGGCCGCGGCCTCGGGCATAACAAACAAATTGCCGAGCAGGAGGCAGCGAAAGTGGCCCTGCAGAGAATCAGACCCTTAGGGTTTCAAAAACCCTAAGGGTCTCTATAGGAGAAAGAGATTGCGCCTTAAGCATCTGGAACTACAGGGCTATAAAACCTTCGCCATCAGGACGGAGTTTACCTTCGAGGACGGGATCACGGTCATCGTCGGACCCAACGGCAGCGGCAAGTCGAACATCGCCGACGCCGTACGCTGGGTGCTCGGCGAGCAGAGCTACAGCCTGCTCAGGGCCAAGCGCACCGAGGACATGATCTTCTGGGGCAGTGAAAGGCGTCCCCGCCTGGGCATGGCCCAGGCCTCCATCACCCTGGACAACAGCGATGGTGGGCTGCCCGTGGAGTACAGCGAGGTAACCATCAGCCGCCGCGCCTACCGCTCCGGCGAGAACGAATACCTCTTGAACGGCAACCGGGTGAGATTAAAGGACATCATTGAGCTTCTGGGCAAGAGCGGCCTGGGCCGCCGCACCTACACTGTCATCGGCCAGGGTCTGGTGGACGCTGTCCTGTCGCTGCGCCCCAATGAGCGACGAGCCATTTTCGAAGAGGCGGCTGGCATCAGCATCCACCAGGCCAAACGCACGGAGGCCATCAACAAGCTGGAGCAAACCAGGGACAACATCCTGCGGGTCAACGACCTCGTCAACGAGATCGCCCCCCGACTCGATCGCCTGGAGAAGCAAGCTGAGCGAGCACAACAGTACCAAGAGCTGTCCCAGCAACTGAGGGAGCTTCTAAGCACCTGGTACGCCCATCGTTGGCGAAGAACACAAGCGGCCCTCCACCACGCCGAGGCCCGGGCCAAGGGGCGGCAGAAGCTATCGCAAGAACGTGAGGCCGAGCTGGAGAAATTGGGGCAACGGAAAGCCGACTTGAGGGTTCAGCAGAGCGAGTTGCGGCAGAAGCTCGGCGATTGGCGCCTGAAGGAAATCGAGCTCCAGGTTCAAACAGAGGCAAAAAGGCGGGAGTTGGCCGTAAGCGAGGAACGATTGCGGCTGCTCAACCAACAGAGCCAGGACCTGGCGCAAGAAATAGCGTCCTTAGACGCCAACCGAGTGGCTCAACTGGAGAGGGCGGCAGCAGCTCAGGAAGAGCTAAAGCGGGCCGAAACCCGGCTTCAAGTGGCGCAAGAACATCTGCCAGAAGCCCAGGAGCAACTGGAGGCCCGCAAGAGGGAGCGACAGGCCGTCCTGGAGGAGCTGACGGAGGCCCAGGACCAAGCCTTCCAGTTGGCTACGGAAGCGGCCGACCGGCGCAATCGCCTGGTTCAGCTCTCCGAGCGCCGGGCGGAACTGGGCCGGGAGGTGGAAGCACACCGCCGGGCCCTGGCCGAACATCAAGCTAAGATGGCCGCCCGGCGGGATCAGATCGAGACTCTAAAAAGTGAACTGGAGGCTCTTCGAGCCGAGGCCGATGCATTGACCCTCCAAAGACAGGAAGTAGAGCGAGAGAGCGAGACATGGCGAGAGCGCCAGGCTCAGGTGCAGGTTGCCCTGGCCAAGAGCGAACAGGAGGAGACGCGGCTGCAAGCCCGTTACGATCTGCTGGAGAGGATGGGACACGAGGAATCGGGCCATGACGCGGGTGCCGAGACAGTACTCCAGGCTGCAAGAGACGGCCGGCTGGGGGGCATCGTTGGCCCGGTGGCCAGCCTGATAGACGTGCCCGCCGAGCTGGAAACGGCCATCGAAGCTGCTTTGGGCCCTCATCGGCACGACATCGTGGTGGAAACCCTGGCCGACGCCCAGGCCGCCATCCAATTCCTGAAGCGGACCAGAGGGGGGCGAGCTACCTTTCTACCCCTGGACAGAATCAGGGCCACTGAGAAAACCAGCCCGCCCGTCGCCGGAGTCGAGGGTGTTATTGGCCTGGCTGTTGATGTGGTGAAATTCGAGCAGAGGTTCGCCAAAGTAAGGGACTACTTGCTGGGAGGAACCATCGTCGTGCGGGATTTCGAGGCCGCCCTGCGCCTGCTGGCTCGCCTTAGTCCCACCCGAACACTCCAGATAGCAACCCTGACCGGCGAGGTCATCGGTTCCGAAGGGGCCATCACCGGCGGACCGACGCCAGGCCGGGGCGGAGGGATGCTGGCCCGCGAGCGACAATGGCGCGAGTTGCCCCTCCATCTTGCCCAGGCCCGAGAGCGCCGCTCGGAGCTGGAGCAAAAATGCCAGGCCGAGGAAGTCAACCAACGCCGTTTGCTGGAGAAGCTAACGACCCTGGAGAAAAAGGGAGATGAGATCAAAGCGCAAGAGGGGGCCAAACTGGAGGAACTGGCCTCCCAACAGCGCCAGGCCGAGCTTTTGGACCAGGAGATGGGCTGGCGGCGAGCCATAGAAGACCAACTGACGGCCGAGATGCAGGCTCTGGACGAGAAAGAAGCCCTGCTCACCGAGGAACTGGAAGGTCTGAAAGAGGAGGAGACAAAAACTCAACAGCAAATCCTGGCCTTAAAGGCGCGCCTGCCCGCTCTGAGTGGGGAGGAGCTAGAGGCCAGGCTGGCTGAATTGAGGACCGCCGTAGCCGTGGCTGAGCAAAGCTGCGAGAACCAGCGAACTGTCTGGCAAAACCTGCAGGCCAGTTTGATCCGCCTGGATGAGCAGGTATCAGCCAAGAAAGAGAAAGAGGAACGATTGACGACAGAAGGTCGGGAGCTGGTCACCCGGATAGAGGATTTGCAACTTGGCTACAAAGAACTGACGGATCAGATCCAGGCTACGGCTGCGCTCACCGAGCCCGCCGAGGCAGAGCTGGCTGCTTTGGAGAGCGAGCAAGTTGAGATAGAGAAGGCAGAGGCTCGCCTTCGCCCCTTGCTCCGTGAGTACGAAAGCTTACAGAATCAAGCCATACTGGAGGTAGAGCGCCGTAAAGACGACCTGGCCAGCCTGGTCCGCCAGATTGAGAATGACCTGGGCACGGTGGAGATGGAAATAAGCGACTACATCCTCCTCCAGTCGCCACTGCCTCTTGAACCCCTGGTCTCGGTCCTGTCTATCGAGGAGCTACCGCACGGACTGGAAGAGCAGATTGGGCAACTGAAGGCCCAAATCAGAGACATCGGCCCCGTCAATCCCAACGCACCTGCGGAATACGAGGAGGGCCTGGGGCGTTATGATTTCCTCACCACTCAGGCCGGGGACCTGGAAGAAGCGGCTATGGATCTGCGCCAGGTGATTGGCGAGCTGGACGAATTGATGGAGAGGGATTTCAAAGAGACGTTTGAGGCTGTGCGCAGGGAGTTCAAAGAGTACTTCGTGTCGCTGTTCGGCGGAGGCGCGGCTGAGCTGGTCCTTACGGAGCCCGACGATTTGATGGAGACAGGGGTTGACATCGTGGCCCGGCCACCGGGGCGACGAGAGCAGACCCTGGCCCTGCTATCCGGAGGGGAGAGAGCACTGACGGCGGTGGCTCTGATCTTCGCCGTCCTGAAGACCAGCCCCACTCCCTTCTGCTTCCTGGACGAAGTGGACGCCACCCTGGACGAAACCAACATCGGCCGCTTTCGGGAGGCACTGCAAGAGCTATCGGAGCGCACTCAGTTTATCGTCATTACCCACAACCGGGGCACCGTCGAGGCCGCGGACACCGTCTACGGCGTCTCCATGGGTGAGGACAGCGTCTCCAGAGTCATCTCCCTGAAGTTGGGTGATGGAGGCAGTGATCAGTGATCAGGGATCAGGGATTACTGATTACTGACTTTAGTTCCTGCCCTGTGGTTGGATCCAGCTTCAGCGAGCCAAAGCGAATGCTGCTGACCCCTTCCAGGCTGGGGAGAGGAGTGATAACGGCCAATTCGCGCCCTTTGCCATCGTAGGCTTTGGCTACGCCCAGGGCCACCGCGAAACCCTCCTGATCTTGAAAGGCCAACAGCCTGCCTCCGGCCATACCCTCAATCCCAAACACGACGACCTCTCTGAAAGGTACTATCAAGGTACGTCCCCTCTGAAAATAGTGCAGGAACTTCTCCTCCCGGTGGGTTATCCGTCTGGTCCTGGCCTTCTCGACCGCGTACCCGGACACCGGCAGATCGTACACCCGCACCCTCTTATCCCACCGCCACGGCCACAGGATGTGTTCCAACTCCGGCCCCCTCGCCAGGCCCACCAGGGCCGAGGGCTCCAGAAGCTCGATTTTCCACTGCTTCAGCGCCCCGCCCCCCTCCTCGCGGCACACCAGGCCGGTGGTATCCACCACGATGGCCGCCGCGCCTAGCTCCTGGGCCTTTTGCTGGAGCTTGCGGGCCCCGATGACGGTGGGCAGCATGTGCCCCCTGGGGGACGTTGCACCCACGAAGTAGGAGAAGGTCTCGCCGTTAGGTGGAAATGCTGATGGATCGCTGCCGGAGAGGGCCAGGTTCAGGGTCGTGGGCAGGCCGAGGGTGCTCTGGCCCACGTCGCAATCCAGGAAAGCGACCCGGCTATGGCAGCGACACAGTTGGAGAAAGAGATAGCGAGCGAAGGTGGTCTTGCCCGTATCCGACTCCCCGATCACCATGATCGTGCCGTCGAGGGCCTCGGGCCTGATCCGCTCCCACTCCCTGGGGATGCTGATGTCACAGGGTTTCATCTTGACTGATATGCATGGAAGATGGTATAATTTGGTAGATTGGTAGATTCGTAGACTCGTGGTTCGTCACGAATCTACGAGTTTACGAATCCCGAATGTGCGAATCCCGAGTTTACGGATTTCCCAATTTGCCTATCTACCGAACTTAAGGAGGGGAGAAGTGAGACGTTCGCGAAGCAAAGGTCAACAGATCATCCTCGGAATAATGAGCCTGATTGTGGTGCTAAGCATGGTCTTGGGACTGGTCCTGACCATGATGCCCGAACCAGAGCGCCCCACACCCACGCCGACCATTCGCCGCGTCACGCCCCTCCCCACCCCGACGCCGAGGTTAACGCCAACGCCGCAGCCCACCCCCACGGTTACTCCGACGCCCACCCCAACCCTCACAGGGACGCCTACCAGCTCATAACTGTTTCAGGTTGCAGAGCAGAGCATCTACCTGAAGATGGTTTGAATCAGCGTGCTCACGGCAATGGACACAACACCAACAGCGGCCATGAGAATGAGAAACCAATAGCTCCGAGCCTCGTCCTTTATCGCTTGTCTTGTGCGTTCATGGATGTTCTGTTCGCTCACGGACTGACCGTACAGGTACGTAAAGTTCCGGGTCATCCCCCAACCCCCCATGAGGCTCGAAAGCCCAATTACTATGGCTGCTACACCAGCCCAAAACAAGACTCCGCCATATTGGTAGGCCGTACGCCAGCCTCCGAGCCAGCACACCAGGCCAACAGCGGCGAAAATGCCCAGGTCAATGAGCACCACGGTTCCCAAGAAACGCAAAATGCCTGTAAGAACCCCTTGCTTTTCCATTGCTTCCTCCTGACCCAGAACTGATAGGGTAACAAGCACTACTCTGCATTCGGAGCTCCTTCCGCCTGTAGGGCCTGCCGAATCGCCCGCACTTCAGCCAGAATCGCGTTCAAGACCGCGGCCGGTTCGCCCTCCACCTCGGCAGCCGTCGGGGCCATACCTCCCCTGAAACGCCGCAGCTCTGTCACCACGAGCTCATAAACCTCCTGAGCATTGGGCAGGCCCACCAGTTTTTCTTCAGCGCCGGTCTGACCGCTCATCCCGGCCGTCTGGATGTCCATCGTGCCCAGGCCCAGCCAGCGATCCAGGATATCCCGCTTGACGGTGAGGTTAGTTACCGTGCGATACGGCACGTGCTTGACCGATTTGGTCCAGATGCCCACGTGCACGATCACCTCGTCGTCCTGAACCTCGTAGCTCAGGCTGCGATAGTAGGGCCCTGTCAGCAGCATCCCTGGCACCCACCAGAGGGCGTCAAGGATAGCGATGACGATGACGACAGTCCTGAAACCACTTGCCCCTATCTTAGGGTCCAGGCTCATGAGCCAGCCGATAAGAGCACCACCGGCCAGGATCAGCAGCGCCACGATGGTTATGACCAGGCGCAACTTGCTCAGATATTTGGGACTCGGCTTGAAGGTTTTGGTTTGCATTTCTCGTTCCCTCCTTTCGACTACATTATACTAAACCGCGCCTTGTTTGTCATCAGGCCTGCGATCGAAATTCATCTCGTACCTGGGTACAGGGCTGAGGTTGTCATTGCGAGTTTTCCATGGCGCATCGCGCCATCCGTAGGTGGCAGAAACTTCCCACCCTCACCCTAACCCGCTCCCTGCGAGGGAAAGGGGATTTGCTCCCTCGCCCCGTTGGGGAGAGGGTGGGGGTGAGGGGAAGTTTCTGGGTAGCGACGACACTCTACTCAACCAGCCCCAGACGGCGGGCGGCGGCCACCAGGCCGAAGGCGCCAGTCATCATCATGTCGCCGTAGGGCACGGCCATGTAGTAACCCAGGCCAGCGGCCATCTCTCGATCAGGTCCGGTTACGGCCACGAATCGGAAGTTGCCATCGCCAGGGCAATCGGGATGAACGCAGGCCCCATGACCGTTGTCGCCGTAGACCTCATCGTTGCTCAGGCTTCCCTCCCGCAAGGAATCAACATAGGCAGCCAGCTTGTCAGGATTCATGAGCACGGTGTGGTGCTCAAACAGGCCCCACACCCTCTCCCCCCTGAGCAGAAATCCTATCGTGTGCTGGTTGCCGACGTTGACGACGATGAGGCCCTCCCCCTGGTGGCCAGCCACGTTCTCGTCGCAGAGCGCGCCCCAGATGGCCGCCGAGCCGGTATCCATCAGCATGGCGCCGGGCAGGTCGGCCTGGACGGCCTTCATCCTGGTGAGATGAGGGGGCACTTCCAGATAGGCCAGCTTAACGATGTCTCCCCCCTGTTCCACGAAGCGCTGCCACTGCTGAAAGCGAAAGCGGCGCTGGCTTCCTTCCAGGGTTTCGCCGTGATCCTGCACCGCGATGGCGTAGCGCTCAGGCAGCTCCACGTCGAACAGGGCCAGGGCGCGTCCCAGAGCAGCCAGGTCAATGTCGCCCGTGCGGATGGTCAGCGCCTCGGACGGAGCCTCCTCCACGACCTGAACGCCCAGGGCTTCCACCTCGCGGGGGTTATCGCGAATGGTCTTGGCCGCCAGCGGCGTGGCGTAGACCGCCAGCCCGGCCCTCAGGTGTTTCTTGAGGGCACTGACGCAAGGCCCACCGCCCATCAGATTGCCGGTCAAAAAGACGTCCTCTCCCCGAGCCGTAGCCTGCCGAATCCTCCCCGCCACGATCGTTGTCCGCGAGGGAAGGACCATCTGGACGCAATTCTCCATCGTTTTGCCGCTCTCGTATAACAGAATGTCCTGAGTTCCGGCCCCGGCATCAATGGCCAGGATTCGTTTTGAATCAGACACAGACCATTCCTCCAAGTCTGCTGGAGTGCGGACGCAAGTCCGCCTTGGCAAGTACTGATACTACCACAATTTCACCGCTCTGTCAAAACAGCACTTGCCAAAATCCCCAACTGGCGTTACAATTGGGTAACAACGAGGCGACGAGGTACTCATTACTTCATTGCCTCGTTACCTGGAACAGTGGAGGTGACTATGATTAACGTAACGTGCTTCAAATGTGGCTGGAAGTTCACCCTCGACGAGGAAGCCATCGCCGAGAGTTTGGCAGAGTCTGAGACCCCTCCTCCCCGTCACTACGTGGTGGAGTGTCCCCGCTGTCGGCAGGCCAACAAGGTGCCGCTGCAGAGAGGCGGGAGGCGAGGCAGGGTCGCTAAGAAGGGGTAGGAAATTGGTCAAGCAGTGTTTTTGGGTGTTCTCCACCCGGCCCACCATTGACGAATCTTTCTTTGTATGCTATACTCCTGGGAGAGAGAATGAGTTTCTCAAACTTCGTCAAGACCCTGCAGGTGCCGGAGGACCAGATCCCGGAGATCAAGACCCTGCTGGAGCGGAGGCGAAGGTGGGGTGACACCGAATCTGCCGCCGAGAGGAGAGCAAAAGGCCGTGAACCTGGAATTGACGCCGAGCGGCATCCCGGTGAGCCTGCAACCATTCTTTCAGGAGTATGTGCTGGAAGACCTCGACCCAGAGCGCAGCCGTTTCACGGTGATCGAACGTACACTGGGCTGGGGTGACCTGCCGGAGTTGCGTTGGCTCTTCGCCTACTACGGGCCAGAGCCACTGGCTGAATGGGTGCGTCAGGCCGGCTGGTACTGTCTGCCACGGCGACGGCTGAAATACTGGTTGTGCTTCTTCGGAATTACTGACTACCTTCACGGGGAACGGATATGGCCACATTAGTCACGCCACACTGGGAAGCTGTCACTCCAGCAGCCCGCGACCTGCTCATCGTCTTGGGCCAGTTGCCCCTTCTGCGTCCATTCTACCTGGGCGGTGGCACAGCACTTGCTCTACGGCTGGGCCACCGCATCTCACAGGACCTGGACCTGTTCGCCAACCTCGAGACGCTGGATGATGATCTCCGCCGCGGCATTGTAGAGGAATTGCGCAAGGGCCATTCGGTCAATCTACTGCAAGATTCGCCGCTCGGCCTGGTTGTCGAAGCCGACGGGCAGGCGGTGAGCTTCTTCTCCTACGGCTATCCCCTGCTGGAGCCTACCGACTCGGTGGGCGATGTCCAGATCGCCAGCATCCTTGACATCGGATTCATGAAGCTGGACGCCGTCGCTGGCCGAGGCATGCGCAAGGACTTCTACGATCTGTACTTTATCGCTTCCCGTGTCCCGCTGGATGATCTGTTCACGCGGAGCGCCGAGAAATATCCCTATTCGCACGGCTTTGGGATGCGTGTTCTTACCGCGCTGGTGGTCGAGAAACGCGTAGGTGTGGATCGAGTGACCTTGAAGTATACACGGATTGAGTCCTTCGTAGAGGCGCTCTTGAGCTACCCGCCGACCAACAACCACCCGACCATCTGACCAATTTGACAACCCCGGCCTTTTGTTGTATAATGACTGCCAGTCAGTAAATGACCGCAGGTTTACAGCAGGAAGGCCGGGAGATGACGACAGCGCAGCGACGCGCCCGCGAGAGGGCAAGAAGACAACAGGAGATCTTAGAGGCAGCCAAGGAGGTCTTCTTCGAGAAAGGCATCCATCGGGCGACGGTGGATGACGTAGCCGCTCACGCTGAAGTGAGCAAGGGAACCGTATATCTTTACTTTGAGAGCAAGGAGTCCATCCTTGCTCATTTGCTTCTAGAGGGCCTGTCTATCCTGCTGTCTCAACTGGAAGCGGCCTACGCACCTAACGAGCCCCTCTCCCCTGAGAAACGCCTTCGCCAATTAGCAGAAGCATATTGGCAATTCGCCCAGACTTATCCCGACTATTTCCGTCTGTTGCTGGCCCTGGACCGAGGACGCTTCCGGGAAAGGGTGTCGGCAGAGATGTACCAGGAAGTCCTGGCGGAAAGCACGAGGGCATTAGAACTGGTGGCCATGGCTATCCGGCGAGGGACAGAAGAAGACATATTTAGCACTGACGACCCCTTGTTGGCCGCTGGTGTGCTGTGGGGGGCCCTCAACGGGGCCCTCACCCTGATGGCCAATCCTGTCCGGCAGGAGATGCTACCCGTCGAACCCAAAGCGGTATTCGATGCAACCCTCGAGCTTTTCCTGCGCGGCCTGCAAGCTAACACCAAATCCTGAGCAGAGTGGGCTCCCACGCCCGCGAATCGGCGGCATGGGAGCCGCCTCTACTAATGAGGAGGAAGGAATGAAAGAAGTAGTCATCGTCGGGGGAGTGCGCACTCCCATCGGCAGCCACGGCGGAGCCTTCAGAGACCTGTCTGCCCAAGAGCTGGCCGCCATCGTGATGGAAGAGGTCATCAAACGCATAGAGCTCGACCCCAACCTGATTGACGACGTCATCTTCGGCTGCATCGGCCAGTACTCCGACGCGCCGAACATCGCCCGCGTGGCCGCGCTCATGGCCGGCATTCCCACCCACGTGCCCGGCTACACCGTGCAGCGCAACTGCGTGGCCAGCATGCAGGCTATTACTTGCGCTTACCAGGCCATTCAGGCCAACGATGGCGAGGTCTTTCTGGTGGGCGGCACGGAGAGCATGAGCACCGCCCCTTATACAGTGCGCGGGGCACGCTGGGGACTCAAGCTGCGCCACGGCCAGTTCACCGATACCCTGTGGGAAGGCCTGACCGATCCGGTGTGCGACATGATCATGGGCTACACGGCGGAAAACCTGGCCCTGATGTACGGCATCAGCCGCGAGGAACAGGACCAGTTCGCGGTGAACAGCCACAAGAAAGCCTTCCGCGCCACCAGAATGGGTAAGTTCGACAACGAGATTGTACCTGTGCGGGTCTCCAAGAAGGTGGCAGGCCAGGAGGTGGCCTACGAGAACATCGTCCACGACGAGTGCATTAACCCGACCCTCTCCGTCCAGAAGGCGGCCCTCTATCCCACCGTGTTCAAGAAGGGCGGGTCCGTCACCCCCGCCAACGCCTGCCCCATCTCGGACGGCGCGGCAGCCATGATCGTGATGACCGAGGAGAAGGCCAAAGCGTTGGGCTACGAGCCCCTGGCCTACATCCGCAGCTACGCCTACGCTGCCGTGCCGCCGGAGATCATGGGCATCGGTCCCACCAAGGCCGTCCCCAAAGCCCTGGCCAAAGCGGGCCTCAAGCTGACCGACATTGACCTGATCGAGCTCAACGAAGCTTTCGCCGCCCAGTCCATCGCCGTAGGCATGGAACTGGAGAAGGACGGCTGGGACTGGGACAGGGTCAACGTCAACGGCGGGGCCATCGCCCTGGGCCACCCCGTGGGCTGCACCGGCACGCGCATCGT
>Ga0194110_10001398_pt1 | contig 30839 bp, 21 predicted proteins | sample TA2Kig1200mmetaG_FD_146192 | JGI IMG/M metagenome (GOLD analysis project Ga0194110, IMG submission 146192) | Freshwater microbial communities from Lake Tanganyika, Tanzania - TA2015032 Kigoma Deep Cast 1200m | ecosystem: Environmental > Aquatic > Freshwater > Lake | place: Tanzania: Lake...
CGCGTGGGCGGCGGTGCAGTAGAGGATCGCGGTCTTGGCGCTCTGGGGGCGCTGGATGGCGTTCATCTCGCCGACGGTCTTGGCGATGTGCAGCATCATCTGCCAGCGCGATTCGTCCGTGAAACGCGGGTTGTCGGAGGCATAGAAGTTGAGCGAGGTCGCGCCGCAGCGGAGCGCCTGGCTGCTCCATTCGAGCAGGTCCTCGGGCGTCATTTCGTAGCCCGCGTAGTCGAAGGCCTGCACGATGATCTCGACGGGCTTTGGATCGGTGCCCTGGGTACCGCGGCTCAGGTCGGCCAGGAGCTTGGCGCCGAAGCCGTGGTTGTACATCCCGCGGCCGGGCGTGCGCTCGGCGCTGGAGGCGTACGGATCGCCCTGCACGATGTCGGCGTACTTCGCCATGCGCGAGATGTCGAAGGGCGTCAGCCCGCTCATCAGCCAGAAGTCGCACGGGATGTAGCGCCACTGCGAGTTCAGCGACTGAACGAGTGCGTGCTTCTCCTTCGCAGCCTGGGCGTAGCGGTCGGCCATCCACCGGTTGAAGGCGATCCAGCTGAAGGGCTGGTCCTCGGCACGCGCCTGCCACTCGGGGTCGGAGGGAGCGGGCATCCCGTACTTCCCGAAGCCGAACTCGGTCCGCACTTGCTCGTAGGCCGCGCGCATGACGGGCCCGGCCGCCGAGCGCAATCCCGGCAGCACCGGAACGCTCGGCTCGTCCTCGCCCACGATGGTCCGCACGTAGGGCTTCTCGGCGAGGATCTCCCCGAGCCTCTGCAGTTCATCCCGACACGCCTGCACGTATGCGGGATCGACCGGCGATACGAGCGGCCGTTCGCCGTTCGCCACGTCCTCCGGGTTCAGCACCTCCGCGCCGAGCTTCACCGCGCGCGCGACGACGGCGCTCGACTCGGCGGCTGTGTCGAAAGCCAGGCCGTACTTCGTGCGAAGCTCACCGAGGAACTGGTCGGTCCGCCAGAAGTGCTCGGGCGTGTCGCCGCCCATGATGCCCCACGGCAGCAGCATCGCGCCCAGGTGGTTCTCGCCCATCTGCTGGAAGGTGAGGCGCGTCTCCCGCTCCCAGTCGGCGTCGGTGAGCTCGGCCCTCCGCGGCTCGGGCACGGAGGCGCGTTCGAGCGCGTGCGCCCACATCGTGACATGGTAGCGGCCGGGCTGGTCGGAGAGCAGCTCCTTGAACTGCGGCTGCTTCGTCCGCGCCTGGGCGAGGCCGTCCCACGCCCCGCCTGCGAGGGCGCGCCCCCAGTCGGGCATCTCCGCCGCCACGATCTCCAGGTCATCGAACCACGCCGGTCCGCCCTCGGCGCTCAGCGTGACCTGACACTGGACCGTCTCGCGGCTCGTGACGATTGCCTGCTCGAAGGGCAGCCAGTCCTCGCTGCCGTTCGCCGGCACGATGGCCTGCCTTGTCCCCGCGCTGCCGTTGCCCTTGTCCGCCGCGCAGAGCGCGAGGCGGACGGTCGCGGAGCGCGCGCCGGGCCCGAGCCTCACGAAGCCCGCGACGCGGTACGCAGCGCCTCCCGCCGTTGAGACGTACGTGTACAGCGCCGCGCGGCCACCGGGAATGCGCACGGACGCCTGGCCCGAGTGCGCGACCGCCTCATCGCGGACGATCTGCTCGGCGTCCTTGCCCCACGCCTTCCAGGCGGTCAACGCCTCCTCGAACCCGGGGTTGGGCAGCAGGTTCCCCTGCGCCCAACACCCTTGCGTCCACGCCAGCATGAGAACTGCGATCACACGTCCGCCTCCGTGTCGTTGCCGTTCCTATCACCCAGTACGGCGTCTCATGTCAATGCGTCTCCCGTCGCCCCTTCGGGGCTGAGAAGGGGGAGGGGGCGCCGCGGTCCGTGGGCTTCGCCCACGGCTAGCCATCTCTCGCCCCTTACGGGGCTAGAGCCCGCCAACGGCCCCGAAGGGGCCGAGGAAGATAGCCGGGGGCGCCAGCCCCCGGACACTGCGGCTACCCTCCCCCAAAGCCCCGAAGGGGCGACAGAAGACGCCAGCATCGATGCGAGATAGCGCACCATCACCCATCACTTGGTCCGTGGGCTTCGCCCACGGCTAGCCATCTCTCGCCCCTTACGGGGCTAGAGCCCGCCAACGGCCCCGAAGGGGCCGAGGAAGATAGCCGGGGGCGCCAGCCCCCGGACACTGCGGCTACCCTCCCCCAAAGCCCCGAAGGGGCGACAGAAGACGCCAGCATCGATGCGAGATAGCGCACCATCACCCATCACCTGCCGTCACGCCGCCCACCAGGCCCATAGTCGGCAGACCACCTCGGCGGCGAGGAGTCCGCCGGCGAAGCTGACGGGGAGGCGCCAGCCCGTCAGGCCGGTCACGCGGCGGTAGGCGGTGTAGAGCACGCCGACCACGAGGATCGTGAGCAGCAGCGTGACGACGACCGTCGGGAGGAGGCCGGAGAGGGCGGCGGCGGGGTTCTTGAGGAGTTCGTCCTCGCCCTGCCCGCTGACCGCATGGGCCACGGTCGCCGCGAGGATTCGGCGACCGACCGCGAGCGCGACACCCGCAAGGGGCAGTTGGGCCGTGGCGACGGGGAGCATGAAGTGCGCGAGGACGCCCCGTTTGCCGACGAGGGCGGCCGCCGCCCAGAACGCGATCGTGCCGAGTGCCAGCGCGACGAGGACATCGGCCACGGCGAGTCGCCAGCCGGGCGGAGGGTGGGCGAGCGCCACAGTTGCCACGCCGGTTACCCGCACGCCCTGGGTCGCGGCAATCACCAGCAGGATGGGCGGGCCAATGGCCGCGCGCGCTATTCCAAGGATCCGTCGTGTTCTTGCCTGGCGTTCATTCATCGAGGTCGTCGTCGGTCGGCCGCGAGTCCTCGGGCGGCTCGGCCTGCGCCAGCCGCACCGTGACGGTCGTGCCGCCCTCCGGCCGGGTGTCGATCTCAATCGAGCCGTTGTGCTCGTCCTCCACGATCCGCTTGCACGAGAAGAGACCAAGACCCGTGCCGCCCTCCTTGGTGGTGAACAGGGGCTCGAAGAGATGGGGAAGCACGTCTTCGGGGATCCCGGGCCCGTTGTCGATCACGCTGATCGCGACCTCGCCCTCGTCCGTCTCGGTGCGAACCGTCACCTTCCCTTCGCCCTCCGGCGCGGCCTGAATGCCGTTCAGGATGATGTTGAGGAACACGCGGTCCAGTTCCTGCGCATCGCCCAGGACGGGTGGCAGGCCGTCGGCATACTCCCGAGCCAACTCCACCCCGCGATGGTTCGCCTCCGTCTGCAGCAGCTTGGTCGTCTCCTCCAGGACCTCGTGGATGTCCACCGGACCGCGCTCGATGCTGGAGGGACGTGAGAAGGAGCGCAGGCGCGTGATCATCGCCGACAGGCGGTGCATCTGCCGCTCCGTCATCTCGGCGAGGTCCGTATCCGGCTCGCAGGTCCGAAGCAGCAACCGCACGAGTGGCATGAGAGGGGTGACGACGTTCCCCATGTCGTGCGCAATGCTCGCAGAAAGCGCGCCGATCGTGGAGAGCTTCTCCGTTCGCAAGATCTGCTCCTGAGCGGCTCGCAGGTCGTCGTAGGCTTCTCGCAGGTCGGTGTACAGACGCGCGTTCTCGATGGCGATCGCGGCCTGATTCGCCAGACTCGTCAGCATCTCCAGGTCGGCCTTCGAGAAGACCTTCGAGGCGCTGGTCGTGTCGAGGTAGACGGCGCCCAGGACTCGCTCGCCGCGGAGGATCGGTACGCAGGCCGCCGAGCGGATCTGGAAGCCGACGACGCTGTCCATCTCGCGAAAGCGGCGATCGTGCATCGCGTCGCTCGTCTGGATGGCCGCCCGCCGCTCCAGCGCCCGGTCCACGATATGCCGGCTGATCTGCATCGGCCCGTCTTCCTCGGCCGTCTGCTGGCGCACGACGCGCGGGACGGGCTCCCCCGTCTCCTCGTCCACCAGCAACAGGAAGCCGCGGTCGGCCTTCATCACCTGCATGACCGTGTCCAGCAGCGCATAGAGCACGGTCTCCATGTCGAGGGTCGAGCCGAGAGCGACCGAGACCACCTCGAACGCGTGCAGCCGCCGCCGCAGCTCCTCGGCATCGACGAGTGCCGCCGCGCTCGGCCGGTCCGGCTCGACGGGGTACACGACGCTCTCGGCCGGCTCTTCGGTCGTCTCGACGTAGTCCTCATCCTCCTCGACCCAGACGATCTGACCGCTGACGTCCACCTCCGGCGCGGGCTCGGGCGCCACCAAGTCGAGCTGTAGCCACGTCCGTCCGACCCGCACCTGCGCCCCGGGCGGGAGGGTCACCGGCGTGTAGACCCGCGTGGATCCGACCCACGTGCCGTTGCCGCTGTTGCGGTCCTCCAGCACGATGCCCTCGGGGGTCACCGTCAGTTGGGCGTGCCAGCGTGAGATGCGAGGGTCCAGCGGCAGGCACAGATCGTTGGCCGCGTTCCGCCCGATCGTCAGCGTCTCACGGTCGAGCGCCACGACATGGCCGGCCATCTCGCCGTTCAGCACGCTCAGGATGTACTCGCCCGGTCTCGCCATCGCCCCGACTGGGTCCTCGGTGGAGAGAGAGGTCGTGGGGCGGGCATTCCTGCCCGCCGCGAGGCCCTGGCGGGCAGGAATGCCCGCCCCACGACCTCTGTGCTTGTCCGACAGTCAATGATGCGGCTACCTGGTAGACCCCGTACATTCCATAGGTTCCAGACCGACCCCCTTCCCTCCTGCCACGCCTCGCCCCGACGTCTCACACGGTCAGGGTCTTCCACTTCCCACGGTGGAACCACCACATCGTGATGGCCGCCTGCGCGTACATCGCGATGACGATGGCGCCCCACAGGCCGGGCGGCCCGGCGGGGGTGAGGTACACGATCAGCGCGCCGCCGCCGATGCCCATGCACAGCTGGGTGAGGATCGTGAAGATGAGCGGGGAGAGCGTATCCCCGCCCCCGCGCAAGGCACCTGCGAGGGACATGTTGATCGTCCAACACGGCTCTCCCAGAGCGAGGATGCGCAGCGCGACGGCGCCGTAGGCCACGGCCATCGCGCTCGCCTCGCGGCCGACCAGCCGCACCCACAGCGGCGCGCCCAGCACGTAGACCGTGACCGGGATGAGCATCAGCCCCACAGCGAGCTTTACCACCGCCCACGCGCCGGACTCCGCGCGATCCGGGCGACCTGCCCCCATGTTCTGGCCGACGACGGTCATGCCGGCGGGCATGGCTGCGAAGCCGATGAAGCCGGTCAGCAGGAGGACCTGCTCCGCGATTGCGTTGCCACCGATGACCGCCTCCGCCTGCGGGGACGAGGCCAGGATCCTCACCACAATCCACCCCGACATCGCACGCACAAACCCCTGCAGTGCCGAGGGCACCCCGATGCGGAGCATGCGCCACCAGAGGTCGAAATCGGGGAGGAAGTGCTCCGCCCAGTTGACCCGCAACGCCAGCTTGCCCGATGACAGGAGGAGAAGGGCCGCCCCGGCGCCGATCCAGCGCGCGATGAATGTCCCGAGCGCCGAACCGAGCACTCCCAGCGCCGGGAAGCCCAGGTGGCCGAAGATGAGCGCCCAGTTCAGCACGGCGTTGAGCACGTTGATGCAGGCCGTCAAGACCAGCGGCGACCGGCTGTCGCCCGCGCCCTGCAGGCTCCCGGCGAAGAGGAAGCTCGTCAGCATCGCCGGACCCGCGAGGAACATCAGCCGCAGGTAGGGCGTCCCGAGCTCCATCAGGTCGGGCGTGGCGCCGGTCACATGCAACAGCCAGGGCGCGAAGACGACGCCGATCGGCATCAGCACGAGGGCGACCGTCAGCGTCATCAGCAGGAAGGCCTGGCCGGTGGCCTGTTCGGCGGTTCGCATGTCGCCCCCGCCGACCGAGCGGCTGACGACGACCTGCGCCCCCGTCGAGACCGCGAAGACGAGCACCGACAGGACGAAGACGATCTTCCAGCACATCGACACGGCGGCCAGGGCGGCGGTGGCGTTGGGCAGGCGCCCCACGAAGATGATGTCCACGAAGCCGACCAGCATCTGCAGCATCGAGGCCAGCATGATCGGCCAGACGAGGCGCAGCAGGCCGGCCACCAGACGGCCGCGGGTGAGGTCGATTCGGAAGGGTTCAGGAGCCGACGGAGCAGGCGTCGTTGGGGAAGGGGGAAGGCGGCCTCCGGGAGTCTCACTCATGTCCCGGTGCGCTCCCCGCCGGGTGGGCCGGACGGCTGCTGCGGGCGGGGGGCGCGCCGCAGCAGGTACCATTCGCGGCGCGCGCCGGTTCGGTCAACATACAGATCGTAGATGCGTCCATCTTCGCCGCGCACGCGATAGTGTGTTCGGTGGCGCCGCTCCAGCCACGTCCGCCGCCGCGACGTGCCGGCGAACCCCGAGTCGTGCCACTGTCGGAGCACCTCGGCGATCCGAACCACGTCCTCGCCCAACACGAACTCCGCCGGAAGCAGGAAGCCGGCCGTGTCCTCCCTGCACGTGACCGTCACACGCCGCCCGAAGAAACGCTCCTCTCGCACCGGTACCTCCGATGCGATTCCCTTCGTTGGCGATCCGCGCGAAACCTCCGGCCTTGGGGGCAGATGGCTCCTCACCATCCTGGCGGGGCAGGGACTGTCCAAGCCTCGATCCCGTGTGCGGGATCGAGACGCAGGACTGTCCCTTGTTCGCGGTGCTCCGGGTTGGCCCGTCGTTCGGACGACAGCCCAGCTCCGCAGTGCCTCAGAACCAATCCGGCTTGCCGTCGCCGTTCGCATCGGTGCGCGCGAAGAAGAGGCTGATTCGGCTGTCGGGCCCGGAGTAGGCCGAGGCGGGCAGGCCGCCCTGCGCGTCACGGATGAGCGCGCCGCCGCCGGAGTCGGCCCGGATGGTGGGGCTGCGCGCGACTCGGCCGCTGTTGTCCACGAAGCGCGACTGGCAGAAGTCGCCCGGCTGCAGGCCGGTAATTCGGACAGACTGGTCGCGGGCCAGGCCCCGAAGCGGCACGTTGAAGGCGAACGTCGCCGGGGCGACGACCGTGCCGTCGTCGAGGGCTTCGAAGCCCAGCCGCAGGCGCCCGATCTCCGTTCGGCCGCCCGCCATCGCATGGGCCACGGTGAGCGGGCCGATCGACAGGATGTTGAGGCCGCTGCGGCCGCCGCCGCCTGGGCCGGCGCCGTCGTAGACCGGCGGCCAGTACACGGGCGGAGGCGTGCGCTTGTACGTGCTACCGAAGCACATTTCTACATGAGAGTTGGGACCGGAGAGACGGTCGGCGGTGAACTGCCCCAGCGTGTCGGGGATGACGGCCTGTCCCGTGTCGTCCGCCATGTAGGCCTTGCTGTAGGTCACGCCGCCGGAGTTGTCCGTGATCGCGGCCCACGTGTAGTCATGGTCCGGCGTCAGCCCCTCAACGACGACGCGCCGGTCGCTCGCCACGCCGATCGTAGGAATGCACGCCCGAACCGCCTCCGGCACCACCACGTGGTCGGCCTTGTCCACGCCGAACGAGAAGGCCAGGCTCCCGATCTCGGTGGTGCTTCCGGTCGGCCCATCCTGGACGCGGACCGGCCCCTCGATCACCAGCCGATTGAGTATCCAAAACCAGCGCCAGCTCGGGGTTGGCTCGACGGTGAAGGGCCCGAGGGTCACCTCGGTGCCGTCGCCGTTGATCGTGAGGTCCACGGCCTCGTAGTTTCCGTCGGGGCGCTCGACGTGGGCCTTGGCCCCCGTGATGTCGAGCGTGTCGCCCGGATCGCGCGCCGTGAGGGTCACGCTATCGATCACCCCGGATTTCGTCGACTCGACCCGGGCCACGACGCGCACATCCGCCTGCGTGGGGGCCTGAGCGCCGAGGTCGAGGGGCGGCGTCACCGCGGCCTGGCCGAGGGTCAGCGTCATGCCATCGGCGCTGAGGGTGAGGTTGACGTCCTCGGTGGTGCCGTCCGCGCGCTCCATCGTTGCGGTGGCACCGGCAGCCTCAAACACATCGCCTACAGCCGTGGTCGCCAAGGTCACGGAGTTGATCGCCGACGGCCCGACTTGGATCGTGCCCTGAAGGGGCGCGTCGGTGCCGGGCGCGTTCGCGCCCTCGTCGCCGCAGCCGACCAAGAAACACAGCGCGGCGACCAATGCCGCAGCCAACGACAGACGCAAGGTTGCCGTTCTCAACGGAGCTTCCCTCCCGAGGTCCCGAGTTACCCGTTGGACGAAGGGCACGCCTGGCAGGTTCCTTCGCCGTCCGGTAGGGGATGGCCTGCCGCCGTTTCAATGGGGAGTCGGGAGGTTCAGCCGACGGGTCGGGGAAAGGGAGACGCCCCAAAGGAGGGCAGGCCCATGCTCTCGATCCTGCTGGCGGTTACTCCCTTCCTCGCCCAGCCGACCCCGTCCGACATCCCCGCCGGCGCCGACATCACCTGGCGGAACGTCGGCCCGGGCGGCGGCGGGTGGATTCAGTCGATCGCCTGCGACCCCCGGCGCGAGGAGGTGCTCCACGTCGGCTGCGACGTCGGCGGGTACTACCGTTCGGACGACGGCGGGCTGACCTACCGTATCCGGAACGCGGGCCTGCGCGACTACTTCGTGGAGTCCATCGCGGTCTGCCCCGGCGATCCGAAGGTCATCCTGCTCGGCAACGAGGGAGGCGTCTACAAGAGCACCGATGACGGCAAGACCTGGCGCTGGATTCGCCAGGGCTTCCCGGAGCCGCAGCGCTACGCCTTCGCCGCGCCCATCGGCTGCGTCGTATTCGATCCGAACGACCCGCAGAGGGCCTACGCGGGGATCGGAAGGCCGCGTTGGGGCAAGGACGGACAGGGGCGCATCTACGCGAGCGACGACCAGGGCGAATCGTGGCGCGTCTGCACGCCCGAGGGCACGCTGCCGAGCGACGCCATCGTGAGCGACATAGAGGTCGCGCCGGGCACGGAGTCCTATGTGCTCGCCGCGACGACCAAGGGCCTCTACCGCAGCGCTGACCGCGGCGCGACGTGGAGCAAGATCGAGGGCCTGCCGCAGACTTGGGTCCAGGAGATCGCCGTCTCGCCTTCGGACCCGAAGATCGCCTACGGGACGCTGCGCACCACCGCGCGCGACGCCGAGCCGTGGAACGGCGGCGTGCTGCGCAGCGAGGACGCAGGCCTTACGTGGGAGCTGCGGACCGAAGGCCTGCCGAACCGCGTCGGCAAGCGCGACCAGCCGCACCAGATGACCTCCACCTGCAAGGAGATCGTCGTTGATCCGACTGACCCAGACGTGGTGTACGTCGGCGACACGGCGTGGGTGAGCGCGGGGGTGTACAAGACGACCGACGGCGGCCTGCACTGGGAGCGCTCCGCCTACCGGACGCAGACCGAGAGCAGCTTCACCGACTACGGTTGGATCACGCATTGGGGCCCCAGCGTCGAGTGCATGAGCATTTCGCCCGTGAACCCCCGGCGCGTCACCTTCGGCACCTCCGGCCAGATCTACGCGACCGAGGACGGCGGCGCAACATGGACGCAGCGCTACTGCCGGATGCTGCCGGACGGGCGCTTCGCCGGGACGGGCCTCGAGGTCACCTGCCAGAACGACATCGTCTTCGACCCGCGTGATGCGAACCGGGTCTACTTCTGCTACTTCGACATCGGCCTGCTGACCAGCGAGGACGCGGGCCAGACCTTCCGGCGCACGGTCGAGGGCATGAAGTACGGCGGCAACTGCTTCACCGTGCTCCCTGACCCCGAAGACGCGAACGTGCTATGGGCGACCACCGGGGAGTGGGGCTCGAACCACGGTGACGTCTGCCGCAGCACGGACCGAGGGAACACATGGACGGTCGTCGGCAAGCCCGAGACCGGCCTCCCCGACGGGCAGACCAAGACGCTGCGAATGGACGCGAAGAGTCCTCGCGGCAGCCGGCACCTGTACGTGACCAGCAACGAACACGGCGTCTACCGCAGCCTCGACGGCGGCGGCAGCTGGGAGTGCCTGAACGGGAACCTGATGACCGAGGTCGCAGGGCGATTGCGCGGGCTGTTCCTCGACCCTGCGAACGCGCAGCATATCCGAATCGCCATCGCCGGCAGCCCGGCGAAGGGGGCAGGCATCTACGAGACGACCGACGGCGGCGCGACGTGGACCAAGGTGAACCGCGACACGGAGTTCGGCGACATCCAGGACCTCGACATGGGCGAGAGCTTCGACACGCTCTACGTCTGCCAGCGTGACCTCTACGACCGCGAGGTCGAGCCCCCCGTCATGCGGCCGGGCGGCCTCTACAAGAGCACCGACGGCGGCGTGACGTGGACGCGCGTATTCGCGTACCACTTCGTCCATCGCCTGACCGTCAGCCCGCTCGATCCCCGCGTCCTGTACGCGGGCACCACCGACCACCCCTACCACGATGACTCGATCGCCGCCGGCGTCCTGAAGAGCGAGGACGCCGGCCAGACCTGGCAGTCGGAGAACTCCGGCCTGACCAGCCTGCAGATCAGCTGCCTCTCGGTCCGTCCGCGCCCCGACGGCCGCGCCGACCTCGCGGTCGGGACGGGTGGAAATGGGGCGTTCATCGGGATCGACGCGTCGCCGCGCTAAGTCCGGAGCGGGGACGACTGAGGAACCACGAAACACACGAAAGGGAAACGGCGGAAGTCAGCGGCAGGGAACCACGGGTCACACGGATGAGCGACGGTAGGCGGCGCTGTCCGCCTGGGAGCGCGGGTCCCGCAAGGTGGGACCGGGGGCGCCACCGTCTCGGTGCCCGGGGTCGTTCGCCACGATCCGTTGTAGGGGCAGACCCGCGTGTCTGCCCCGGCCCTACCCCCTCGCCGCTCCCTTGACGCACCCGACCAGCAGTGCCACCCCCCCAGCGACAGGCGGCAGCAGGACCACCGTCAGTGTTACGGCGAGACCCACCTTGAGCAGCAGCGGCCCCAGGCGAGGGTACCTGTCCCGCCAGATCAGCCGCACGAGCAGCTCCACCACCCATCCGCCCGTGTATGCCACGTTGGCGAGCACGAACGCGACCGGGAGCGCCAGGGGCTCCACAGCGTCCTCGCCCGGCTCCAGGACACCAGAGAGGCTGGTGAACAGGACGAAGAGGGTACAGCAGACTCCGCCTACCAGGCAGAGCGCCAGGTTGTAGAGCACTCGCCGGAGTTCCCACCAGCCAAGGATGCTCCATACCGATCTCGGTTCAGGCGGAACGGAAAAGGGCCATGACATGATCGCAGTGTTCACCTCCGCGTTCGACCGCCTCTACTCCTCGCGCGACCAGGGAACCTCGGTGCCGTCCGGCAGGGGCGTGGCGCTGGTCTCAACGTTCGCCGCAACGCTAGGCCTCCGCTTCCCGTCTGCCGTCGGGGCATGGCCTTCCCGTGGTCGCGAACCAGGCTAGGCGTCCTTGGTTGCCGCTGTTGCCGCCGAGGCTGCGCCGCCCTCCAGAGCCTCTTGGGCCTGACGCGCCGCATCCTGAAAAGTCTCGGACCAGGCGTCCTTCAGAGTATCCCCCACTAGGACGGCATATCTCCCGGCCTCCCGAGCGTGCGCGAAGTGGATCGCGCGGCACAGTGCCGTCGCGCTCTCCGGCACCTTGTCTCGGTTCGTGCGCAGTTCGGCTGGCACGTTACCGACCTCTAGCGCCAATGCCTGAAGCAGCAGGGGGCGGAAGAGCCGCGCGAACTCCGCGCGATCTTGCGGCAGCAGCAGGTGAGCGTCGTTCAGAAGAGCGTCAGAGATAGACTGGACGTAGGTCCGCCACGAGCCCGGCACAACGGTCTTGCCGAAAAGGGCCCACGCTGCCGCATAGAGACGCGCGTAAGCCCCCAGCCTCTCTTTGACGTAGTCAAGGTGCCGCTCCTCCCGGCGCCGCTTCCTCTCGGCCAGTTCACCTATGAACTGGGTCAGAAACGACCCGAGAATGCCGATAGCTCCGCCGACACACACGCTCAGTAGGTCCATTCAGTATCTCCCCTCCCAAGGCAGTTCTTGGTCTGCCCTCCGCGCGTCCTGCTACTCCGCCGTGACCTTCGCGCTCCGGGCCGTGAGGTCCTGCCCCTCCGACCTGCCCCTGCCCGCGCTCTACGGCGATCCCGGACTCTCTCCGCAGCGACCCCGCGCAACGAACTCTCGGCGTGTTCGGCCGCGTCCTACGCGCGCTTGGCGGGTCTCTTCCTCGGGACCTTGCCGGTTGATCGCTTCCCGCGGCCAAGGCTTTTCTGCGCTACCCCCTTCCGGGTTCGCGGTCAGGGCAACGCGCCCGATCATCGGGGGTGCGAGCGCCGAGAGCAGGTGGGTCGTGTCGTAGGAGCGCGGACGCCCTCGTCCGCTGGCCTGGCTCGGGGTGGACCCGAGGTGGCCTCCGTAGCGGCTCCCTCGCGGGCGACCCACCCCTGCGGACGAGGGTCCAGCCGTAGCGGGACGCTCCGACGGCGCCACCCCCTATCGCCCGCGTCTGATCACCCCACCCAAGACGCCGACCCCACCTGCGGACAGCAACCCGGTGGTCTGTCCCGTGTGAACCTTGGCATCTTCTGTCGCCCCTTCGGGGCTGAAGGAGAGGAGGGGGCTCCGTTCCGTGGGCTTGCGCCCACGGCTATGCGTCCTCTGCCCCTTCGGGGCAGGAGTGGGCTGTTCGCGGCCGGCAAGACGCGCCCCCAAGCCCGCCGCAAGGAATCCTCTGCCCGTTTCGCGCAGGAGTGGGCTGTTCGCCCCGTCAGGGGCGAAGGAAGAGTAGCCACGGGCGCAAGCCCGTGGAACCGGCCGCCTCCACCTTCCCTCAAGCCCCGCAAGGGGCGACAGAACCGCCACGATCACGGGAGACGGACCACCGGACCGGTCGCGTGATACACGGCCTGGCGTGCAAACAGCCTGCCCCTCACCGTTCCCGGCCGCACCCACCCATGCGTCCAGGGACCGATACGTCTTGAGCGCGTGAAGGCGTAGTCCCAGCTCCGACAGCCCTGCACTGGCGGGAGATCCGGGGAGGAGAGGCGGGTACGACATGGCGAAGGTGGGATGCGCGGGGAAGGCGGGTCTGACATGAAGCCACAACCGGAGTGCGAGTTCGTGTTCCAGGGGAGGCGTGTGAGGGCAACGCGTGAGGGGGTCGAGAAGGCGTTGCAGGGCGTGGAACCGGAGCCGGTGACCACAGACTGGGTCATCATACACGGGAGGCGGTATCCGGTCCGACAGGCGTTCGCCCTCGCCTTCGGGATCGTGCGCCAGTACGTCAGAACGAACATGGCCCTGAGGGTGCTGCGGAGGCTGGGGTTCGGCGTCGTCCGAAGCACGACTAGGCAGGGCGCCCAGGCGACTTGCGGAACCCCCGCGGGACCAACGGCGCCCAGGCAAGGGGGAGTCAGGCCGAGGTTCCCCTACATGCCGTCGATGCCCAAGACGGCAGAGATGGAGAGGCTGGCCCCGCGGGCCATCGAACTCAGATGGTCGGAATGGTATAGGTGGGAGGACCTCGCGAAGGACGACCGGGGAGGCAAGGGCGTCCAGGTCCCCGACGGAACTCCGGGAGTCTACGAGGCGAAGATCGAGGGTCAGAAGGAGTTCCTCGTCATTGGCAAGGCGGCAGTGCTGCAGGTCCGCCTCAAGGCGGGCTTGGTCAAGGGCAGCCTGCGCCATGAGGCGGGAGCCAAGATCCGGGCCAACGAGGACCTCTCAAAGGTCCGCGTGCGGTGGGCGCTGACAGACCGTCCCGCCACCGCCGAGGAGGAACTCCACCTGCGACACTTGGAGCGGTTCGGGAAGCTGCCGAAGTACACCGACCGTATGTAGCGCGCATGCCGTTCCCCCCTTCTGAAGGAAGGGGGGCAGGGGGGTAGGAATCCCGAGTGAGGTGACCTCCAATGAGACTACTCACCCTCATCCTCCTCGCCGTTCTCTGCCTGCGCGCCTTCGCGCAAGACGCGCCGGCGAACCTGATCCCCGACGGCGGCTTTGAGGTCGATACCGACAACGACGGCATGGCGGATGGCTGGCGGTTCTCGGGGGACCAGGGGGTGAAGGTGACCTGGGCGCGGGACGTGGGCATTGAGGGGAAGTACTGCCAGAAGCTGGACTGCACGGCCTTCGAGCGCAGCGGGCCGGCGAGCCACGTGATGCTCGCGATGAACGACGGCTTCGCGCTGCAGGAGGGCCAGTGGTATGCGCTCTCCTTCCAGGTGAAGGGCAAGGGCATCCTGGGCTCGGCGATCCAGGTCATGATTCAGCAGACCGGCCCGTGGGAGAATCTCGGCTGCGAGGCGAGCTTTCGTGTCGGGCCGGACTGGAAGGCCGTGGAGACGACCTTCCGCGCGACCAAGACGCTCGACAGGAACCTGCGCCTGCAGATCTGGTTTGCGAGCACGGGCACGATCTGGATCGACGATGTGAAGATGGTGCCGACGAAGCCCGTTCAGCGCCACTACACGGAAGTGCTGCCGGACCTGGGCTCAAAGAACCTGATCCCCAACGCGAGCTTCGAGTGCGGCACTAGCGGCTGGGGCAGCATCACCCAGGTCTCCGGCTGGGGCGGCAATCTCAACAGCCTCTTCGGAGAGATCGACTCGACGACCGCGAGCCGTCATGGCTGCAGCCTGAAGATCGCCCTCGACCGCGAGACCGCGCCGGTCATCTGGTTCGACTACTTCGAGATGCTCCGCCAGCCTGTCCTGATGCCGCTGGCGGCCAACCGCGGGTGGATCAGCGTGACACCGGGCGCGGACTACACGCTCTCGGCGGACGTCAAGTCCGACCCGCCGGGCACGCCGGTGAAGCTGCGCGTCTACCAGGCGTTCGGCGGCACGCTCGACAAGGACCTCGCCGCGACGGGCGAGTGGCAGCGCGTGAGCTTCGGCTTCAAGCCGAACCGCAGCCAGCTCTACGTCGCGCTCGGTCCCGACCTCACCAAGAGCGACCTGCCCCGCGCGACACTGTGGATTGACGGCGTGCAGCTGGAGAAGGCCACCGCCCCGACCGACTTCGAGCCGAGAGCGGCGGTCGAGGTTGGCGTGGAGTGGCCGGCGCCGGGCCACCTCTTCGCGCCCGAGAAGGTGGAGGCGACGGTCATCGCGTTCAACTCCACCAACGCGCCTCAGACCGCGAAGCTGCAGGCGAAGGTCACCGATTTCGCGGATCAGGCTGCGGGCAGCCAAGAGGTGACGCTCACGGCCGCTCCCGGAGCCTCGGCCCGGGGAACGCTGCGGCCTGAGCTGAAGGGGAAGGGCTTCTTCAGGATGGCCCTGTCGTGTGAGGGCGGCACGCTCATCCCGACCCGCCCGGAGCGCTTCGCGGTCATCGAGGAGTGCAAGGACAAGGACGGGCTCTTCGGCATGAACCACGCGTACCCGGTGCAGGAGCTGAACCGGCTGAGCAAGCAGTTCGGGCTGACGTGGTTCCGCGACTGGTCGCTCAAGTGGCTGCACGTGGAGCCGGAGAAGGGCCGGTTCGACTTCGCGGAGGCGGACCGGCAGATCGACCGCGTGCTGGAGCTTGGGATCAACGTGCTGCCGCTGCTGCCCTTCCCCTCCAGCGACTGGGGGTCAAGCGCGCCGGACAGCGTGAAGCCCGGCAGCGGGTACCCGGCCAACCGCGAGCGGGCCGCCTACATGCCCCGCGACATGGAGGAGTTCGCGAACTACGTGCGGACGACGGTGACCCGCTACAAGGACCGGCTGCACGTGTGGGAGATCCTGAACGAGCCGGTCTACACGAGCTACGCCCTGCCCCGCGAGAAGGGCTACACGCCGGCGGACTACGTGAAGCTGCTGGAGGTCGCGTACAAGGCCGTGAAGGAGGCCGACCCCAAGGGGTTCGTAATTGGCGGCATCGCGGGTCACCCGGACACGTACACGAAGGAGCTGATCGAGGCCGGCGGGCTGAACAGCATGGATGCGCTGAATGTACACACATACCCCGGCCTGCAGGCGCCGGAGGGCTACGTGGAGCCGCTTCGCAAGCTGCGCAAGATGATGGCGGACGCGGGCAAGCCCCTGCCGATCTGGTTTACCGAGGGCGCCTACTACGCGGATGACGACATGCCCTGGGAGCCGTTCGATTCGTGGATGACCCGCGTGGACAACGAGATCCTCTGCGCGGCGTACCAGGTGCGGTTCGACGCGATCCTGCTGGCCTTCGACACCGAGAAGATCATCTACCACTCCGGCACGCCGGGCTCGGTCAACAACGAGGGCGTGGACGGCATCTTCTTCGAGTTCGGGGGCGCGCCGCGGAAGATGGTCGCCTCGCAGGCACAGCTCACTGCGATGCTCGGCCCCGACACGAAGACGCTCGGCGTCCTGAGCGAGGACCCGTGGGCGTGCGGCTTCCACTCGCGGGGGAAGACGGTCGTCGTCCTGTGGACCGACCGCAGCGACGGACCGACGATTGCCGCGCCGCAGGGCGCGCGACTGCTGGACATCTGTGGAAACGAGGTCAAGGGCAGCGTGACGCTGGGGGAGATTCCAGACTACCTGGTCATGGAGGGGACGCAGAGCACGGAACGCGTGAAGAGCGTGCTGGCTGCGCTCACGAAGTAGCGGGTAGCGTGAACCCGAACACCGCGCCGCCCTCGGGCGCGTTGTGAGCGAAGACTGCGCCTCCGTGGGCGAGCACGATCTCCCGCACGATCGCAAGGCCCAGCCCCATGCCCTCGGAGGCCTTGCCTGAGGGCGCGCTGCTGTGGAATCGCTCCCAGACGCTCTCCAGGTCCTCGTCGGGTACGCCCGGCCCTTCGTCGCGGACGGAGAAGCGAACGTGGTCGTCCTGCAGGCTCGCGGCAATGGTGATTCGGCCGCCGGCGGGCGAGAAGCGGATTGCGTTGTCCAGCAGGTTGCCCAGCGCCTCGACGAGGCGGGCGCCGTCGGCCGTGATCTCTGGCAGGTTGGGATCGACCTCCGTCACCAGGCGCAGGTTCGCGTCGCGGAGGCGGGGCTCGAAAGCCAGGACGGCGCCCTCCAGCAACTCCGGCACTCTCACGGTTTCGAGTTCCAGCTCGGCGGCCCCCGCGTCGAAGCGCGACAGGTCCATGAGCTTGTCGATGAGCGCCTGCATTCGCGCGAGCTGCTGCAGGGCGACCGTCGCGCAACGCTCGCGGGCCTCGGGCGTCGAGGCGGTGCCGTCAGTCAGCGCCTCCAGGAAGCCGCGGGCGCCGGTGAGCGGGGTGCGGAGCTGGTGCGAGGCGTTGGCGACGAAGTTGTGCCGCATCTGCTCCAGGCGCCGCGCGTGTTCGACGTTCTTCTCGAGGATGGTCTTCTCCCGCGCGAGTTCGGCAAACATCGCCTCCAGCTGCTGCGCCATGTCATTCACAGTGGCCGCCAGCTCGCCGATCTCCCCGCTCCGCACGCCCTCCACTCGCGCGGCGAACTCGCCGGCGCCGATCTGGGAGGCGGTCCGCGAGATGCGCCGCAAGGGCGAGGCGATGGTGCGGGAGACGGCAAGGCTGAGCAGGAAGGCGAGCGCGCCGACGCACGCCGCGGTGAGCAGCGAAAGCCGCCGCACGCTGCGCAGGATGGCCTCGGTCCCCGCCACCGGCACGCGCACCATGACCGAACCCAGCGGGCCGCGTGCGCTGTTGATAGGCACGGTCACCTTCAGCAGATGCCGCGGCTCGCATTGCGCGGAGGTGCGCTCGACGCGGACCTGGTCGGCGAAGACCTCGGTGATCGCCGGCTTCGCTTCGAGTTCGGCCCCCTCGCCCTCGGCGCTCGCGGCAAGCAGCTCATGCTCCGTGCGGCCGAAGATGCACACGCGACCGTCCACCACCGCCCCGGCGGCCCGCGCGATGGTCCCGATCTGGCCGCGCGGGTCGCCCTTCTCAAGGAGAGGCGCCGCCATGTCGGCGACCGACCGGCCGATGCGGATGACCCTATCGCGCTCCGCGGACTCATAGTAGTTGCGGAACAACCGGTACGACAGCGCGCCCGCCAGGGCCGCCGCCAGCAGCGCCACGAGGACCTGGCTCATCACCATCCGCCAGAATACCGAACGGAACATCGGACTACCTGCGGGCTCGCCTGCCCTGTGCCGTAGTAGGGGCGGACCCATGATTGTGTTGATAAAGGCAGTGTCGGGATTGGTATCCCGACCTACGAGCCGCGTACGGCGCGTATGAGAGGCGTGCTTCCTCGACGCAGCCCTTTTTCAACACAATCCCATGTGTCCGCCCCACGTCCGTACGCCGGCGCAACGGGGCGGACACGTGGGTCCGCCCCTACACTGGACCACGCGAATGGTGACTCCGCACGATGTGTCGAATGGCTTCGCGGTTCTCCTCGTCCCACGCCCACTCTGCCGGATTGGACTCGATGTATGTCTCGATCTCGGCGAGGTCGGCTTGGTTTCGGATGATGTGCTCCCAGTAGTTGCGCTGCCACAGCCGCTTGCGGAAGGGCGGCCACGTGCCGATCCGCACCCCTCGGATGTACTCGTTCGTGGTCATCGTCTTGAACCACTGCACGATGGTGCCTCGAGCTGGCCCGCCAGGGCACCCGGCAGGCTGCATGTCCCAGTAGGGGCGGACCGACGACCCAAACCTCCTCCTCTCCTGCCTTCTGTAGGGGCGGACCCACGTGTCCGCCCCATGTCCGTACGCCGGCGAAACGGGGCGGACACGTGGGTCCGCCCCTACACCTCGCTCGAGGGTCAAGATGGCGTGAAGGTGGTTGGGCATGATGACGTAAGGGCCCAGGGTCACCGTGGGGAACTTCGCCTCAACGGCTCGCCAACGCTCCTCGATCACCTCACCCACATGGCTCAGGCGCATCTGCTCCCTAACGATCTCACCGAACCGTACCTCCCGATCCTGCGTACAGAGCGTCACGAAGTACTCCCCCGGTTGGGAGTAGTCGTACCCTCGTAAGCGAATGGAGCGTCGCCCGCGCCACGGAACGTCGGTCATCGTGCTGGCCCCCCGTAGGGGCGGACACGTGGGTCCGCCCCTACTGCCCGTCCCTGGCCGCCGGGGTGAACCGGTAGCCGACGCCCCAGACCGTCTCGATGGTGCAGTCCGTGCCGCCCTCGCGCAGCTTGCGGCGCACCCGCTTGACGTGCGTGTCGATGGTCCGGTAGTCCGCGTAGTCCTCCGCCTGGCCCCAGACGAGTTCCATGATCTTCGGCCGCTCGAAGACGACCCGCGGACGTGAGGCCAGCAGCCACAGGATGTCGAACTCGCGCGCGGTCAACTCGGCGGGTTCGCCGGCTACGATGCACTCGCGGGTCTCGGGGTTGAGCGTCAGCCTCTCGAAATGCAGGGGAGCGCGGGAGCGCGCGGCGGGACTGACGCGGCGCAAGACCGCCTTGACGCGCGCCGTGACCTCGCGCGGGTTGAACGGCTTGGTGATGTAGTCGTCTGCCCCCAGCTCCAACCCCAGGATGCGGTCCACATCCTCGTCCCGCGCGGTGAGGAAGATGATGGGCACGTCCGACCGCTCGCGAAGCGTGCGGTACACCTCATACCCGTCGAGCCCAGGCAACATGATGTCCAGCAGCACGAGGTCGGCGGGCTGAGCGTTCATGGCCTGGACCGCCCCGTGCCCGTCTTCGGCCTCGCGCACCTCGAACCCGGCTTGCGTGAGATAGAGCACCAGCACCTCGCGCACGCTCGGGTCGTCATCGACGATCAGCACTGCGCTCATGGCGGAACTCCCGGTGGGCGGCTCACGAGCCCCTACAACGGTCCTCCCACGGGGGCCCTGGGTAGGGGCGCAGCACGGATTGTGTTGAGGAAGGCAGGGTCGGGATTGGCATCCCGACCTACGAGACACGTAGAAGGTGGAGGAGACGTACTCCTCCTCGATCGAGTGCTTCCTCAACACAATCCGTGCTGCGCCCCACCGGCGGCCCTCCACACACCTCACTTACGGTTCAACAAACCACCCGCGGATTCCGCCACCCGCTCGGGTCGCGGAATGTGGAGCTTCCGTGGAGCAGGGGTCGCCTGGCCGGGGCGCAACCACACCCCGCCGCAGCTGCAGTGGGGTGTTGGCCCTGGGTCTTGTCGTTCCGTGCCTGGAGCTCACCAGAGCTGCGATGTTGGCGTGTTCGTGGGACGACCTAACGTCGCAGCTCTGGTGAGCTGCAGGCACGGACGGCAAGGCACGACTGCGAGACAGGAGTCTCGCAGGCACGACGGCTACGGCAGAGGCGAACGGCGCAGCTCTGGTGAGCTGCAGGCACTGGCGGCAGGAAGAGGGCACGCGGGCAGCGAAGGTAGTTGGCGGTATCCTCGGAAGGAGGGCCGCAACATGCAGCGGTGCGTCCCTTGTCACGGGTCGATGGTCGCGTTCGTCCTGGTCGCACTCGCTGGCGTCGGCGTTGGCGCCTCCGCGACCGAAGTGCAGTTGGCGGGTATTCGCCTCGGCAATCCGGCCCAGACCGTCCGCGACGTCTATGGCGAGCCGGAAGTGGTGCTCGTCCAGCCGGAGGAGCCACGTGAAGCAGGGGCGGAAGCGGCCAGGCCTCCGGCGTGGGCAACTGCGGTGTGGACGGAGGCGGAGCCGGGGGAAGTGCAGTGGTTCTACCGCAAGGGGGACGCGGCTGTGGGGGTGGTGCTCGACCGTGACTCACTCGTGCGGGCCATTGCCGTCGCAGGCGGGCCGGACGCCGCGTGGCGACCGCATCGGTACGCGAAGTTGGGTGACAACTACAAGCGCGTGCTCTACCGTTACGGCTACCCCGACAAGGTCCAGTGGCTCGCGGGGAACGGCGTGGATGACCGGCCTGGGCCGGAGATCGTCGGGCCGAACGCGGTCCACGACGACTGTGTGCTGACCTACTCTGAGCGGAACAACATAGCGTTCGTCATCCACGAGGGCGGAGTGGCGCGGATCAACATCTGGAAGCTGGGGGACCAGCCGGCCCAACCGAAGTAGGCGGCCCTTCGGGCCGATCCCGCCGAGGCGGGGGACGAACGAAGGACGACACGGCAGTGCGCGCAAGGGTGCGCGCGGTCCCAGGCACGGCAACGACGCGTCCGTTCCGCCGCGAGTGCAGTTCGGCGTCGTCCGCTTCCCCCGAAGCAGGAATCCCCGTCCTCGCGCTCAACTTCCCCACATCTCATTCCACTGAGCTTGGCACGAACGAGGAGACAGTGGGGCGGGCGTCCTTGCCCGCCGGCTCCCTAAGCGGGCAAGAATGCCCGCCCCACTGTCTCCGCAGTTGCAGGGCACTCAGTAACCGGAAGGGAGTCTTTGAGCATGTCCGACAAGGTTCGACTCGGTATCGTGGGCGTGGGCGGTGTTGCCCAGAGCCACTTCAATACACTCGGGGCGAACCCCGAGGTCGAGTTCGCTGCGGTGTGTGATGTCCGCGAGGACGCGGCGCGCGAGACGGCGGCGAAGTACGGCGGCCAGGTCTTCACGAGCGCGAGGGCGATGTTCGACACGGTGGAGCTGGACGCGGCGTGGCTCTGCCTGCCGCCGTTTGCGCACGGCGAGGCGGAGTTCGCGGCGATCGAGCACAAGGTTCCGTTCTTCATCGAGAAGCCGATCAATCGGGACCTCGTGCAGGCCTCCGAGATCGCGAGAGGGGTGGCCGAGGCCAACCTCCTGACGAGCGTCGGCTACATGAACCGCTACCGCGCGGGGATCAACCAGCTCCGCGATGCGCTGCAATCCGACCCGGCGGTCCTCGTGCTGGGCGGCTGGATCGGCGGCGAGCCGCGCGGCGAGGCCCCCATCGTGAAATGGTGGGTGCAGAAGACGCTGAGCGGCGGGCAGTTCGTGGAGCAGGTCACGCACACCGCCGACCTGGTGCGCTACCTGTGCGGCGAGCCGGCCGAGGTGTGCGCGTTCGCCGTGACGGGGCGAGTGAGCGGCGTGCCGAACTACACGAATGACGACGCGGTCGCGGCGACCATCAAGTTCAAGGCGGGCGCCGTGGCGAACCTGCACTCGTGCTGCGCGAGCAACGCGAAGGGCGGCGTGACGCTGAGCGTGTACGCGGTGAACGTTGCGGGCGAACTGGGCGGCTGGGAGCATTCGATGGCGATCTTCCGCCCGGGTCAGGAGCCGGTGAACGTCCCGGGCGAGGGGAACATCTTCGAGATCGAGCAGCAGGCCTTCATCGCCGCCGTCAAGAGCGGCGACCGCTCGCTGATCCGTTGCGACTTCGCCGATGGCCTGGAGACCCTGCGGCTGACGCTCGCGGTGAACGAGTCGATCGACAAGGGGCGGGTCGTGGAGTTGTGAACGGCCAAGAAAGGGGAAGATTCGAAGATTTGAAGAACGGCGAAGAGGGGATGGATCGGCGGGACTTCCTTGTCACGTCCGCGCAGGGGGCCGTTGGGCTGGCGCTCGCGGCGCGCTGGGTGTCTGCGCAGGAGGCCGAGGACAACGTGCCGCGGCGCTACCTGCACTGCTACACGCACCGTCTCGACATGGAGCGCGGCTTCAAGTTCCACTGCCTCGTGCCGGAGCGCGCGGAGGGCGTGTACGGGCGGCATGAGTATGCGGGCTTCTTCACCGTCCGTGTGGGCGAGGAGCCGTGGGTGTTCGTCGGCGATGTGCCGCCCGAGCACGGGCTCGTACCGCAGACGCTGGGCGACTTGAAGCAGGGCCGGTTCAGCATCCTCCGCAAGACCCCCGCGTGGCGTATCGAGCAGTTCGCGGACTGGAATGCGATGTACCCCGCGACGTGGCTCTCCGCGCGGGTGCAGGCTGACGTCGCCGCGCCGATCACGGGGGCCGTGCTCGGCTGGGGCTGGGCGCAGCGGCGGACCGGAACGCAGTGGTTCGCCGACCGGGAAGCGCTGGACCGCGCGCCGGGCGGGCTGCTGCAGCTTCCGGCGGGCTGCTCGTGGATCGGCTACCACGATGTGACGGAGGACTTCAGCGGCGTCCTGGCCTTCACGAAGCCGCCCGACCGCGCCTGGGTGGATGACGACGGCGTCTACTGGGACTGGGGGGCCCTGCGCACGGGCGCCATGAATGGCGCCCCTACACGGTGGGGCGCGATGAATCGCGCCCCTACCCGTAGCACGGACGTAGGGCCCGAACCTGCCGACAAGGCGACGCCGACGGTGGCGTACATCCTCGCGCCGGGGCTGCTCTCCGCCGATGAACTGAACCAGCTGGCGCGGTTCCTCGCCCAGCCGCCGACCGACTTCGCCTCCGGCGTCGTGCCGACGGGAGCGCCCGCCTGGATGGCGGCCGAGAAGGGCACCAGGGCCATTCCCGTTCCTCCGTCCCTCAAGCGGCTGACCCCGGACCCGCCGAACGCAACGGTGCTGCAGACCGCCGTCGGCGACATGTTCCTTGTCTCCCAAGCCATGATCTCGGTCAGCCTGCCGCCGGCGCCTCAGATCGAGACCCCCCTGCCGAAGCTCGCGGCGCCGCCGGCGGTGGTGGACGAGGTGTCGCGCCACACTGCCGACCTGCTGGCCCACCGGCAGCCGGACGGCCGGTTCGTCTTCTCGGAGGGGCGCACGTTCTACGACGGGATCACCTGCGGATGCCTCGCCCAAGTGCTGCCCGTCCTGCCGGATGCGCTACGGCGCGAGACGACGGAGGCCTTGCGCAAGTGCCTGGACGCGCTCTGCGACGGACATCAGCGCAGCCCGGCGTACAACCTGCTGGTGCCGCCGGAGGTGTCCTCGTTCATCGAGACTGGAATCGACTACCCCGAGATCACGGCGACCTTGCTCTACGCGATGCTGGCCTTCACGCTGACCGCGGATGCGGGTTACGCGGCGCGGCGCGGCGATCTCATCGAGACCCACCTGAACCAGATCCGCGAGATGAGCACCCCCGAGGGTCTCGCGTGGGCGCGCGCCGATACGCAGCACATGCACCTGATCGCCGAGAGCGCGATCGGCGGCTACATCGCCTGGTGCTCGCTCTACCACCTCGGCAGGCTGCTCGACAGGCCGTGGAAGAGCGAGTGCCGCTCACGCGCGGCGCTGAGTTGGGCCGCCTACCGCGAGCTGTTCCGCTGGCGGCCCGAGGAGTACGGCGATGCGGGCGTGATCAACGGGTGGTCAAACTGGTGCGCGGAGCTGAGCCGGCCGGAGCCGTGGGCCTACGTCCAGAGCACGTGGTTCAGCTACGTGCCCTTCATGGTCTACGACGCGCGGGACGAGTTCAATCTGTGGAGGAACCTGCGCGAGCAGCCCTGGTGGGACTACACGCGCACCGAGCAGAGCAGTCGGCAGCGCGGGTATGACTACGCGAACATGCTCGCGCTCGCAAAGGCCGGCCTGTGGGAGCAGGATGTCAGGCGGCACTGGGAGGAGGTCGCCAAGCGTCCGTTCTGGTTCGACTACTTCGACGCCACCCCCGCGCTGGCGGTTGCGGCGCTGCCGCAGTTGGCGGGGATGGGGGTGGTTGGGTGAGGCGGGCCGCAACACCCTAGCCTTTGCGCCGGAAGGGGTAGGTAGCCGTTGTGAGGCCGACCACGGCACCAGCGGCGTCCACCTCGAAGATGGCTACGTCGCCCTCGCTGGCGCCGCCGCGCAGTGTGAAGGTGTGCTCGCTCTTGGGCTCCAGCGTCACGACATCGGCGAGTCGCGTGCCCACGGTGCGCAAGAGCAGCTGTCCGTCGATGAGGTGGACCTCCAGCTCCTGGTTGGAGATCACGGACTCGTACTTCCCCACGTACGCGCTCCACTCCGCCGGCGCGGGCAGGCCGCTCTTCGGCTTCTTCGGCTCGCGGCGCTTGCGGGCGCGCGCGAAGGCGGGAGCGAGGATCTCGATCAGCTCCGTGTTGACCTCGGAAGCGACGCCGCCACCGTTCGTGAAGACGGCGGTCGCGAGGTCCAGCTCGGGCACCAGGCGCAGGTCGGTGGAGAGGCCGGGAAGGCCGCCGCTGTGACCGACTGCGAACCGGCCTGCGGTCTTGGCCCAACCCCAGCCGATCGCGTGGCCGCCGCTGCCGTCCGGCTGAACCCACACGGGGGTCTGCATCTCCCTCGCGGAGGCGCGCGCCAGCACGCTCCCTGACCCGTCCGGCCCGTGGCCGAGGTGGAACGCGGCGAACCGTGCCATGTCCTCCACGGTCGAGCACAGCCCCCCGACCGGGTAGAAGCACCCGACGCTCAGCGGCGGGCCGGGCTCGCCGGGCCCCTTCTCGTCACACCACGGGTAGCGCTTCGTGACACGCGCGGCGGCCTCGCCCTGCGGCTCGAAGGCGCTGCTTGGCATCCCCAGCGGCGCGAGGATCTCGGTCTCGACGTACTCGGTGTACGCGCGCCCGGTGACCAACTCGACCACATGCCCCAGCAGCGCGTAGGCGATGTTCGAGTACTTGAACTGCTTGAGCGGCGGGAAGACCAACTCGACCTCCGCTAGCGCCGCGAGCAGCTCCTCGATCCCGGGGAAGACGAGCGTCTCCCAGCACTCGAATGGCGTCTCGCGCTGGAAGCCCGCCGTGTGGGACGCGATCTGCCGGAGCGTCGGGTCCGGCGTGTCGGGCGAGGGCCTCTTCACGGGGAAGGGACGGATGAACCGGCTGATCGGGTCATCGAGCTGCAGCTTCCCCTCATCGCGCAGGCGCATGAGCGCGTGGCAGGTCACGACCTTCGTGATCGACGCCAGCGGGTAGACCGTGTCCGCCGCCGCAGGCCGGCCCGCGGCTGCATCCGCATACCCGCAGCCTCCCGCCCAGAGGGTCTCGCCGTGGTACACCACCGCCGCCGAGAGCCCGGGGATGTCCCGGTCCTCGCGCGCGCACGCAAGGTGCGCCTTGGCGTACTCGAGGGCTGATTGTACGTCTCGGTCGCTCGCTGCATCCATCCTCGCAGTGTCAGCCATCGGTCCGATCCTGCCTTGTCGTTCTTCGTGCGCTTCGGAGGCTTCGCGTCCTTCGTGTTTCAGCCTTCCTCCGTCCCTCGGTCGTCCGCCAGCGCCGTGATCTCGGGAATCCACACGACCATCTCGCCGGGCCCGCGGTGATCCCAGGCGTAGTAGGGGATCGCGGTGGCATCGGTCTTCAGGTCGTCTGGGACGGGTCGATAGAGGTCCGGCCGGTCGTCCTGCGCGCGTCGCAGGCCCTTGCCGCGCAGGACGATCACGCCGCCGAGGAGGTCGGGGTGCCATTCCGGCTTGAGGTCGGCCTTGCGGGGCAGGGCCATGTCGCGCACGGAGCCCTCGTTGTCCGCCGCCTCGAGGCAGTACACGAGCGGCCCGCGCATCAGGGCCACGCGCCCGACGTCCGCCGCCACCTGCGGATGTGCCGCGATGCGGCGGATCGGTATGTCCAGCTTCAGCGTGACCGTGTCGCCCGGCCGCCACGTGCGGCAGAGGCTCACGTAGCCGTCCTCGCCGCGCTCGGCGTCGAGTTCCTCGCCATCGACCTTCGCCGAGGCGGTCTCGCACCAGTCGGGGATGCGCAGCCGGAGGTCGAACTCGACCTCGCTCGCGGGCCGGACGGTGATCTTCACCTCGCCGCTCCAGGGGTAGTGCGTGCTCTGCGTGAGGCGGACGGCAGTGCCGGAGAGCTGCACCGTCGCCTCGCTTGCGGCGTAGAGGTTCACGTACAGAACGGCGGGCAGAGCACGCTCTGCCCCTACAACGGCTGGCGCATCGTTTGACGTTGTAGGGGCGGCTCGTGAGCCGCCCACTGCCGTCGCGTACATCATCGCGCCGATCTGGGGGAAGAGGCGCATGATGTTCGGCGGGCAGCAGGCACAGCCGAACCAGGGCTGTCGGTGGTGTTGCCCGCGGCTGGCGAGGGGGTTGACATAGAAGAAGCGGTCGCCGGTCAGCGAGACCCCTGAGATCACGCCGTTGTATAGCGCGCGTTCGAGGACATCCACGTACTCGCTCCGCCCGTGCAGCAGGAACATGCGCCAGCTCCACAACACGAGGCCGATGGCGGCGCAGGTCTCGGCATACGCGGTATCGTTCGGCAGGTCGTAGGCGGTGGTGAAGCCCTCGTTGTGCGCGGAGGGGCCGACGCCCCCGGTCACGTACATGCGGCGAAGGGTGAGATCCTCCCAGAGGCGATTCAGCGCGCCGATCAGCCCCTCGTCACGGGTGCGCATCGCGATGTCGGCCATCGCGCAGTACAGGTACATCGCGCGCACCGCGTGGCCGACAACCTCGCTCTGCTCGCGAACGGACAGGTGATCCTGGCAGTACTCGCGGTCGCTGGAGCCGCGGCGGTCGATGAACCACTGCGCGAGCCGGAAGTAGCGCTGCTCGCCGGTCGCCTCCGCGAGCTTCACGAGGGCCAGCTCGATCTCCTCATGGCCGCACACGCCCACCAGTCGGTCGTCGCCGAACACGCTGTCGATGTAGTCGGCGAACCGCGTCGCAACACCAAGCAAACTTCGCTTGCCGGTCGCCTGGTAGTGCGCAACCGCCGCCTCGAAGAGATGCCCCGCGATGTACAATTCGTGCTTCACCGGCAAGTCGGTCCAGCGGTTCTCCGGCTCGACGAGCGTATAGTAGCTGTTCAGGTAGCCGTCCGGCTGTTGGGCAGCCGCGAGGATCGCGATCAGTCTGTCGAGGCGCTGGTCGAGTGCGGGATCGGGATGTAGCGCGAGGTCGAGAGCGATGGCCTCGATCATCTTGTGCACGTCCGAATCGTTGAAGTAGATCCCCTCGAACTCGCCCTCGGCCTGCCCCGCGGCGATCTCGAAGTTGCGAATCCGCCCGGTGTCCTCGCACTCCTTGAAGGCGTGCGGGATCGTCACCGTGCGGTTGGTCTCCAGCCTCGGCGCCCAGAAGTCGTCGGTTAGCTTCACGTCGGTGAGCGGCACGGGTTTGAGCATGACGGGAATCCTCCGGAAGGCACGGCCAGGGAGGAGTCCGCGATGCCGAGGCTCGGGCGCCATGAATGGCGCCCCTACACCTGGGCGCGATGAATCGCGCCCCTACATGAGGGCGGGGATCGCGGATCTCCGTCGAACAAGAGGGGCAGTTCGAGGCAAGGGGCAGGGAGACCTTGGGGTGAACTGCAAGGCGCTGTCGGGCTTGGAAGCCCGACCTACGAGACACGTGGATGGACATCGATCGCATCATCCTCGCTCGCGGGAGCGAGGCCAACCCCGACCTGTGTGCGCGCGTGCTCAGCGCGTTCCCCAACGCGCGCGTCGAGCGACAGCCCGAGGTGCCGCCGGCGCGCGTGGACATGTCTGGGCCGGATGCGTCGCCTGCGGACGGCGGCAGGCAACGCATGCGGCCCCTCCAACGGCAAGGCAAGCGGACGTTGGTGCTGGGGAGCATCGGGCGGGTGCTGGACACGAACTGCGAACCGGGGATGGGCGAGCGGATCATCTGCTACCCGTACCGGCACTTCAACGCGGTGGGCAACTGCCCGTATGACTGCACGTTCTGCTATCTGTCGGGGAATCGGGGCAACCTGAAGTGCCCGGCGATCAAGCTGTACACGAACCTGCCGGACGTGCTTGCTGCCATCCGCAAGGTCGCCGACCGCGCGCCGGGGCCAGTGCTCTTCTATGGCTCGAAGCTGCAGGACTTCGTGGCGCTGGACCCCCTCACGCGGTACAGCGAGACGCTGGTCCCCTTTGCCGCCGAGCACCCGAACGTGCGGTTGCTGTTCCTGACGAAGTCGGCGAGCATCGAGAGGTTCGTGCCGCTGGACCACCGCGGCCACACGATCCTGTCGTGGACGCTCAACGCGGAGCCCGTCATTGAGCGGTACGAGATCGGCACGCCGTCGCTTGAGGAGCGCCTGGTGGCTGCGCGGCGCGCCGCCGAGGCGGGCTACGAAGTGCGCTTCATCTTCATGCCGATGATCCCCGTCGAGGGCTGGCGTGAGGCCCACGCGGAGGCAGTGGCGAAGGCGCTGAGGGCCGTGCGGCCGAGCCGGATCACGCTCGGGGGAATCTGCATGTACCGGTCGGCGCTCAATGCGATGAGGGGCCGCGGTTCGCGCGAGGCCCTCTCCCCCATTCTCAACCACCTTCGGCCGCCGGCCTTCGCGCGGGATCGCTACCGGTTTCGCGAGGACGTGCGGACGGCAATGTGTGCACACATGCTCACCTGCATCCGCGAGACCGATCCGTCCATGCCGGTCAGCCTGTGCCTGGAGACGCCGGAGGTGTGGGAGAGCGTGGGCTTGCGGCCCGAGGAGGCGCCGTGCAACTGCCTCCTGTGAGGGGGCGCGCGGGGAGCACGGCATTGGGCGTGATGAACCACGCCCCTACATGGTGGGCGCGATGAATCGCGCCCCTACCCAACGACAAGGCACGGCGCGGCTCTGGTGAGCCGCAGACACGGACGGCAAGGCAAGGCGCTAGATCCGCCGCGGCGTGGTTTGCTCGCGGCGCCGGAGGAAACGCAGCAGGCTCAGGATGCCCAGTAGGATGAGGAGCGCCACGAAGACCATGGGCGCCCAATTGGGGCGGGCCGCGCTGACTGTGATGTCCTGGGTGGCTTTCTCGGCCGTCAGCTTCCAGGTCACGGTGCGGCCGTCAGCGTCCACCGTGCCGCCGGGTGGGACCACGGAGTTCGGGTCAATCCTGCCGGGCATGGTGACTGCGTAGGCGAATTCCGTCTTGGGCGCGGCAGCGACGTCGCGCTCGCGTTCGGCGAACTCGGTGCGGGTGAGCTTGTCCGTGTAGGTGTAGACCGTCTCGAAAACGGGCCACGGCCGGAGCCGCACGTGTCGCTCCACCTTCAGGTCGCCGATCACGTCGGGGTCCACGAAGCGGAGGTTCCCGGTCACGCGGTACTTGTCGGCCGCGTCTCTGGTGCGCAGGCGACGCATCTGGGAGGCCGGCAGGAGGGCGGCGATCTTCGCCTCATCGAGGGCCGCCTTCGCCTGCGGCTGAGCAACGACGCTGATGCTCCGTACGCCGGTGGCGTCATCCTCAATGCGCGTGGATATGACGACCTCGTCCGCCGCGTAGAGTAGCAGGAAGGGCAGAGCCGTCAGGAAGTGCGTGCTGCGCGAGGTCCTCACTTGCCGCTCTCCCCCTCCGCCGGTTTCTTCGGGACCCGCGCGCGTCCCCAAAGCCACATGAGCAGGACGCCCAGGCCGACGGCGATGAGGAAGTCCAGCGCCTTGGGCACATCGACCGTCCAGAAGAACAGCACGACCCTCACCGGGGCCCAGTTGGCCACCAGGAGCCACACGACTAGCGCGGCGACGACGACCAGGCCGACGGTCTTCGCATTCAGGAGTTCGTTGGGCCGGAACGCGGCAAACGGCGCCGTGATCTTGGCGCCCAGCCGCGAGAAGAAGCCCGGCCCGCCGTCCGGGTGCTTCTTCTTCGGTGAGGCCTTGGCTTTGGGCTCGGGTTCCTCCCCGCCCAGCTCATCGAGGCTCAGGTCGTCGTCGGCCACTGGGGCACCTCCGTGGGGGGACCGGGAGTCAGGAGCCAGGAGTCAGGAGAACGACAGACGGCGAACAACACACTCACCCACCGACCCGCGCTGCAGGCCGTTCTCCGGGCTCCTGACTCCTGGCTCCTGCCGTCCCGGATTGTAGCACCCCCTACTACGAGCGTCAACGTGAGGGCGAGGCGGTTGTCTGCACCTTGGCGCCGAGGATCTCGCTGAGGGGGTCGCCGTCCTCGGCCGACATGCCGACGTGGAGGTGCTGGCGGAAGCCCTCAGCATAGGGCACTCTCTTCGGCGCGAGGCGGCCGACCTCGGCGCACAGGTCACGCATGGCCACCAGGTAGGAGTCCATGCCCTGGCTCACGTCAAGCCACTCCTTCTGGGTGACGTGGCAGCGCAGCATCGCTTCCTTCAGCTCGATCTTCTCGCTGATGTCCACGTACAGCGAGGGCACGATCGGGTTGCGCAGCGGATCGCGGTTGCTGTGCGGGTTGGCGTGATAGAGGTACACATCCTGCGGCGTCGGCGGCAGGGGCGGGTCACTGATCCAGTTGCGCATCCCGCGGCAGAAACAGGCGGTCACGGTCAGCCGGCACGCGTTCTGGTGATCCTCCATGTAATCGATCGGCGAGTGGGTCAGCACGATCTGCGGCCGCACC
>Ga0194110_10001402_pt1 | contig 30811 bp, 27 predicted proteins | sample TA2Kig1200mmetaG_FD_146192 | JGI IMG/M metagenome (GOLD analysis project Ga0194110, IMG submission 146192) | Freshwater microbial communities from Lake Tanganyika, Tanzania - TA2015032 Kigoma Deep Cast 1200m | ecosystem: Environmental > Aquatic > Freshwater > Lake | place: Tanzania: Lake...
GCGCACTTCCCTTTTCTCGTCAAGCGGCAAGAGGATGTTATACTCAACGGTCAAACCTTTTCGAGTCTCACTGGTAAAACCAGTGGTTTACCTAAATTGAATTATCTTGTTAATAGGTTTTCAATTTCTCCATCTGTAAATCTCATTGGTCTTTTTGGTTTTTCTGGTTTCGTTGTATTTTCGGTCACTTTCACGAAGATAAGTAATAAGGTTTTCTCTCGTTTGGCTTGGGTCTACTTGAATAACCTTGGAAGGATTATTGTTCCTATGATCAATGCCGCAATTATCACGAAAATGATCTGCCAGTTCCTGCGAAGCCAACGCCTTATCGGTCGGGGAAGAAGAACCATTTATGCACTGGCGATTGGGACGTAGTGAGTAATGAGCAGCAGAGCTATGAACTTGTAGGGCCAGACAACGGTAACTTTGTTTTTGGAATGAGGCCTATGGGGTCAGGCAACGGTAACTCGGTTTTCTTTGTCAGCTCCAGTCAAGGAATTCCTCTGCTTCGGCATGACCGTCCCATAATTGCAAACCAGTGTGTTTCACCCCTATAACTTTGCCCATCCTCTTTGCCTTTGTATTTAACTTCTCGTGTTTAAGGATTCGTCGGATAAAGCTTGCGACTTCATATTGACCAATGTCCAGAACAACCAAGCAGTAATTTGGGTGGCAAAGCTGCCGTTTATAAAATCCTAAGTCACGGGTAAAGAATGTAGCTTGACGAAGCGTATGCAAAAAGGGGATAATCTCTTCGTCTTTCATCCCCTGACGACCAATTTCGTGACCGATTTGCTGTAATCGTATCCTCCAAGAGCGTAGAAGCTGTCTTTGGCTCTCTGGAATATTTTCATCCAGAATATTCATTATCAAGCTAATTCAAACTCAGGTGCATGAGAAACAAACGCTTTGCTGGCCAATTTCACTGCCTCCGCGATCGCCTCCTTGGAAATTGCACCACGCCACTCTTCAACGATTGATTCCCATGCCATATCGTTCGCTACTTGGTCAAGAACATCTGCCACTAAAATACGCGTCCCTCTAAAAACTGGCTGTCCGTGACAGATCTTCGGATCTGTTACAATGTACCTACCAATTATTTTCTTATTCATAGTATCACCTCAGCGATATAAATCAGTATCGTGCGCTTGGGGTCAATCAATATCATTATAAATAATAATAAGCAAATGTTAAACATTCATCACAAATCCCCTAAGTGTCAGGTCTACACTATTCACTTTCTTGTCTGTCTCGTTGATCTGGTTTATCTGGTCTGTTTGGATAAATATTTATTCCTTCGGAATGGAATTTAGAGCTCCGCTCTGGAATGGATGACTTCGTCATGGAAGTTAGCGCAGTGCGCTGGAATATAGTTTAACACTCGTGAAAAGGGAATGATGAAATGCAAAAGGTGCTCAAGGTTCAAAGCTGGAAGAATATACCCAAACTGAGTCATTGGGTCAATAAGTAATTGAAAAGTAGTAAATGGGGCTGGAAGTGCCGCCTTCAGCCGGTCAAAATTAAACTTTATCAAAGTCCTCGCGAGTGATGCCCAATTGCCTTAGTAATGCCCTAATTGTCCCTTCTTTCAGATCTCTATTCCCCCCAGTTGGGTATTACAGTCCCCCTCCTCGTAGCTGGATTCAGCCACTTACGATGGGAACCTCCTCTTCGACGCGGGATTTCGTGGCAACCAAGAGCTCGGAGCCTTTTTGTCAACTCATCATAGTTCATCGTTCAGCAGAAATGAGTGATTCGAACCATACCGGAGACTTCACGCCATCTGCTATCAAGCCAGAAGGAAACTCCTTGCCCATGTCTTCATAGAGTTCCATTACTGCATTAACAGCGTCTCGAACAACTTCATCAAGTTGCTTAAGTTCGTCCACCTCTGTAACCAATTCCGGGAGGACAGGACTTGTTACGGTCCATCCTCCTTCCTTCTGAGGTTCTAACAATAAAGGAATTTTAAAAAGCTTGTTCACGGCTTTTTCACCTCCGTCTGACTGATCCACTATCATTATAATTATAACATACCATGATCACATGTGAAGAGGTGTCAGGTCTACACTATTCACTAAATTAGTCTTTCTGGTCTATCTTGTCTTTCTGGTTTATTTGTTTTGTTTCGTCTGTCTGGTTTATCTGGTCTGTCTGGTTTCTTTGGTCTATTTAGTCTATTTAGTCTATTTAGTCTGTTTAGTTTATTTGGTCTGTTTAGTTTCTCTCGTTTCTTTGGTCCCAAGGTTTCACCCATTGAATTTTGACATTTTCCATCTTTAAACTCTCCAACCTTTCTCTTCTGCCTTATTTGGTTAATTGAGATTGTTTGCCTTCTCTCTATTTGAGTTTCAGCAACCAAAGCTTCGTTACCTTCGGATCAATGATGATTTCATCTTTCTCAAAGTCTAATTTAGATTTGGAGATTTGGGGTCAACGGTACATGCCCTTTTCGAGCATACCGCTTTCCTCTTGTCTTCTTCCGATAGCATTACGACCAGCAGTACTCAATTCGACCCATCCCTATACAAGCCAGTCCATATCGCCTGTACAGAATGCTGTTGGGCAAATCCCGATACTTGCCTGTCCCCTTTTTTATTGTTTATATTATTGAGTTATACAAGAAGGTTGGAGACGTCAAGGCTGCGATTTTCAAGGACTTGTCTTCCATATTCGGATCGGCGGATGGCACTGTAGCCGGCCATGTTGAGGAACTCGCCCACTTCACGACCCGTGTAGCCCATCTCCCTTATGGCCAAATGACAGAACGCTGCTTTTGCCTCGGTGACAATCTTCTTCTTCAGGGGAGACCTGAACTCCTCCTCACATACGTTGAAATGGCCTGTGATCTTGCGGGCCAGGTCCTCGAGCGGTATCTTTTTGACTTTCTTCTGCCTTCCCTCCCCTGCCTCCAGCAGAACCCGGCTCACAAACTCACCGGATCCCAGGATTCGCTCATCGGAGGGATCGTCATCTTCCGTAATCGCTCTCAAGAGACTCCTTGTTCCCCGGGAAACCAGATCAACCCCCTGTTTGATCCCCTGCTCAATGAAGCCGCGATAACCCTCCCGGGCCTCGTCCTTTCTCTTCCCAAAACAGCGGAAAATTTCATCCCAATCGTGCCAGTCGTTTTCGTTATTGCCCATCAGGGCACAGTGGCCTGCCCATGGATAGGAATCGAGTTCGGAGAGGTCTTTCACCAAGCCGAATTTCAATGGCTTCAGATGAATGCACCGGACCAACTCCAGAAAGTATGGCTCCTTCTCGCAAAGGGTTGATTTATACCGGTTTTCAAAGAGGTGTCCGTTCCGCCTATACTTCTTATTGAAGGTGACTGCATAGCCAGTCATCAGGCGGCGCATGACCGTTCTGAGGGGGGCTTTCTCGGTCTCAAGAAGCAGATGAAACCGATCGGGCAATAAACACCACGCATAACACTTGGTCCCGCTTTCCTTGAGGATGGCCCTGAGCCGGTTGACGAAACTCATGCGATCCTTATCGTCGCGAAAAATGAGACAACGGTCGATGCCACGGGCTGTGATGTGCTGGAGGAATCCTGGGAGATCGAGCCGAGCCTGTCGAGGCATATGTATCAGTAAATAGTCTCAATACAAATGGCTAGACATCCTATTTTGGATTGCGGAATCCTTGGAATTCACAGGGAACTACATATGGCAAAATAGGTAGTCTTCGCTCAATGAAACTACATCGGTAGTGAGAAATGTATTAAAAGTATGTAGTCAATATACATAAAAAAATGATAGCTCTGAAAAACTACTGGGGCTCTCTTGATTAGACAGATTTCAAGAAATGATCATATGGATTGTTTTTTATTTCCATAGAATGGGAATTCTTGCGGGCTTGGCGGGGGACATTTTGTGTACTTTACGGTACGAAGCTTTTACGGTCTTTGCGTTTATAAAGCTCCGCCATCTCAATTACATCCGAGGGATATAATCGATGCAATTGATTTAATTTAAAAAGATTTACACACATTCGGTATTCTTTACCAAAAAGGGACGTATTCACTATTACAAAATTTAATTTGTTTGTCAAGTAAACCCCGTTAGAAAGGACGGGGGCTTTGACCCCGCCCTCCATGAGGAGCTGATGCAATTTATTATACCATCCCCGCCATAAATGGCGGGGCTTTCTTACGGGGTAAAAATGTGAAAAAATTGGCCTTCTGTAAATTTGGCCCAAGGGATGGGCCACTTTCCGAAACTTTAGAATTGCGACATTTGAATTTATGAGCAACCTTCCTTGACAGTAAAGCAACGAAATTAATGCGTTCCAGCGGGGAGAAGAGAGGGTGAGGGGGTCACATTTATGAAATGTACTTCTGAGACACGATATTAGATTAATGCTAACCAGAGGGTTATTGATAAACTTTTAATTTAGTTATTTGGTTATTGTGGATTTTGTTTAGATTCTATTGCTCTTCCTGGTGGGAGCTTTTGTTCAATATCAGGCATAATCCCAAATTCAATCTCTTTAATATGTTCTCTAAATATTGAAAAATTTGTCTTATCCTGAAAACTTCTTTTTTGCCATCGAGCAAATGAACCTCGACCCAGAAGTTTGAGCCTATTTGCCTTATTTTAAAGGAAGCAATATCGCTCCAATCGAGGTTTGTAGTTGCACCTTTGTAATCCAGAGAGAAATGTCGTCTCCCCTCCATGGAAAAGTCCTTGATGGTAAAAACTTCACCTTCAATGGTTTCAATTCGAGCACCCGAGGCCAAAACACCATTTAAGGGAATTAGGGAAAAAACTAAAATTAGAAGCAATTGAAAACGGATAAAATTCATATAATCTCCAATCATTTAGTTATAGGGGTGTTGGAATCGTTAAGATCATTTTCATCGTCGGGATCATTTAGTCGCTGATTTTATTAAATGAGTTTTTAAAATTATTTGATTTTTATAAAGCTTTACAATAAGAAGCATTGCCAAAAAAATGCCAATTAAGTCAAGGAAGATGTCGGTGATCGAAGCTTCGCGGCTCGGAATATACGCTTGGTGAATTTCATCGGAAATAGCAACTCCAAGGGCAATGAACCCAGCGATGAGAAGACGTTTATGGGATAAATTGTTAGGAGCTTTTGGATCGTTAGCATTGTTTAGATCGTTAGGACCGTTTAAAACCTTACTTTTAAACGTTAAACGAACACAAGAGAAGATGAGAAGGAGGGTAAGAATTCCGTAGAGGGGAATATGGAGGAGGCTATAAGGATTAAAGGGAGAAAAATCTTGAACCATTGGCGAATCGGCCAGAAGAAATATCCATGAGATATAAACGATGGAGAGAATGATGAAAAAAAATCTCATACAGATGTATAGATTCATGGATGAATTTTTGATTATCCGACCTTATCTGGTTTCTCTCGTCTATCTGGTATATTTTGTTTATTCAGTCGATTTGGCTCATTTAGTTAAGAACTAATACAAACGCATTATATATTTTGATATTACCCTCACCCCCACCCTCCCCCCTTGTCGATAAGACCCGACCACGGGAGGGGAGGGTGGGGAGATAATAATTTATTGTAGTTTGTATTAAATAATCTGAATAGACCTTTTTAGGCGATTTTTTTTAGCTGCCATTTTGATATCTGAATAGGAACATCAACACCGATAAGATTCATCAGAATTCGGACTCGTCCTTTATCCGACATCTTCTTTTGAAATACTCCCATCAATTCCTTGAAAGGACCTGAAGTAATTTGAACGACATCGCCCTCTTTCCACTCTTCCTCTAACCTTATAAGGTGATCTTTTCCCATCCGTTCCATAATTGTCTGTATTACTTTTTCAGAAATTGGGGTAGGTCCATCACTCGTCCCCAGGATTTTACTCATTCCTCTTGTCCACTTTACTTTATAGTAGTGGACTTCAAGATCAAGCTTACCAAAAAGGTAATTTGGAAAAAGAGGTTTAACTTTTTGAACCGTCCTTCCCTGAAAATACTGGTACGAACCGTAAAGGGGAAGGGAGGTTTCAATCCCCTGGTTGGAAAGGTTGACCTCTACACGATGTTCATTGCCCGGTTTAGTCTGAAGAACGTACCATTGCCTTACGTCAATGTCGATGCGATCGTTAGTATCGTTAATTCCGGTGTGAGAGTTCATCAAGTCCACCTAAGAAGCTGAAAGTTCAAAACTAAAAGTAGCAATATAGAGTCATTGGGTTATTGCTTTTTCTTTCGTTGATGTTTTAAGGATCAATGCCCAAATAAATGTATAGAGTAAGGCGTTGGCAGGGACTTGGATGTTTCGTTCAACAAGGCTATGAAACATCAGTGCCAAAACGCCTATCAAGCCACCGATTCCAATATATCTCCCTGAATCCCTATGGGAAAGTAACCGAATGCCTTTTATGGCTTTAAAAATCAAAAATAAAAATATCGTTAGCATGAGCCCCGCACCTATCAGACCTATCTCTGCAACCAACTGAAGTAAGTCATTCTCGGCGTGGGTTATAAGCCCCCTAATATGAAAAGATCGATACATAGGGAAAACCTGGGTAAAAGTTCCAAGTCCTGAACCAAAAAGAGGGAAATTTTTAAAGATTTGAAATGTATCTATCCAGAATAACCATCTATCCTTAAAACTCTCTGAAACGGTGAAGAACCGGCTTATCACAGCATCGAGTCCAATCCATGCGGCCCAGAGCAGTGCTAAACCAAAGATCAAGACTGTGGTTTTAGAAAATCTCTGCCCTCTTTGAGACTCTCTAAAGAGGAAGCTAATCAAACTGAAGGAGAGGAGAAGACTTGCAATCCCCATTCTCGATGCCGAAAAGAGAAGTCCAAGGATCATCAAAATAATTCCAAATGCAATGAGAATGGTCTTCCCATCGAGAGAGGAGAGTCTATGTCGCCATCCCATAAACTGACTCCTCTTAAAAGTCTCACGCGAAAACCAATAACCAACGCTCAAGGGGATGACCATCAGTAGATAACCTGCAAAGTAGTTACGGTTGATGAAAGTCCCTGTGACAGAAGAGACCCTATCCTCTAAGTGGAGAATGTATCGATGGCCGCTGAAGAATTCAAACATCCCATAGAAGGATTCGAAGATACCTACCAGCACAATGACTACTATGATCTGACTGGTTACACGATATTGGTGGTCCAGAAGATTGGATTTAAGGAGGTAGATGAAGAGGGCGATAAGGGTTAGCCATTTGAAGAATTCGATCTGTGTGACAAAGGGAATAAAACTGAGGGAAGTCATTAGTAATTGGTTACTGGTCATTAGTAATTGTCGGTGGAGTTCATAGGTTTGTGGTGAGATGATCTTTACAATCCCTGAAGGAAGAGGAACCATCTGAAGAAGAACCAAAAGGAGAAAAAGGGAAAGAAGTACGATAGTAACGTTAGGAATGTTTAGAACGTTAGAACCGTTATGAACATTAGGAACGTTTGGAACGTTAATACCTTTAACAGAAAAAGAATAAATTTTTTGGATGGCAGCAAGGATGATGATTAGAAGGATGCCGAGTTCCATTAAAGAAAAGGCCCAAAGTTCAACTGATCCAAAGGCGATGGGTGTAAAGATGAGAAGAAAGATAAGAATGAGTTTGATAATAATATTGATCATAGTCATTGGGTCAATGGTCATTTAGGAATTACTTTCTTTCTCCTTACCATATTGGTTACGGAGAAAGGGGTTCTGGGACAACAGGCCTTTTTCCATCAAGAATGGCCTGAGGATACTCTGTTACCATCTTTTGTGCCTCTTCTTCACCTACGATTTTCTTAGCTGCTTTAACAGCTTCTGAAAGAACCGGTGGCCTTCCATTGATGGAATGGGCATCCGAGGCAATGAAATGGATGAGTTTGTTTGAGAGTAGTTTCTCGGCGACCTGCCTTACTTTCGGACCAAACTCACCCGTAAGACTCATGGCGGTCACCTGACCGAGGCATCCCATTCGAATCATCTCGTAATATTGTTTAGGTCTTTGTCCAATCTCCATATTTCTTTCGGGATGACTGATAATAGGAACTACTCCCTTCGCCAATAATTGGAAAAGAACCTCTTCTGCCCTGTAAGGGATCCCCTGGAAAGGGAATTCTATCAAGATAAATTTCCCTCCATCACCGATTGTAATCAATTTCCCCTGATTCAATTGGAGGAGGATCTCTTTACAAAAATGGACGTCAGTACCGGGAAGAATTCTCAAAGAGAGTGAAGAGTGAGGAGTGAAGAGTGAAGAATTTAAAGAGAATTGGAGTTCTTGGACTTTGGAGAGGATCGTTGATCGATCATTTTGATAAACCCCGTTCAGGGTGTGAGGAGTGGCCACGATGGTTCTTATCCCATCTCTGTAACCGACCCAACACATCTGGATGGATTCCTCAAGTGTTTTTGCTCCGTCATCCAAGCCTGGAAGAATATGGGTATGAAGGTCGATCATTCTAAACGATCTCTCCCAAAATTGACTTCTTTGATTTTTAATGAACCATTCTCACGGACAAGTTCCCATTGAATATTCCCTTGGGAAACCTTTCTCTTATCCCCTTCTTTAAATGTTTGAATAATCTTATACCGACCGCTGACAAAAGCACTTTTCGTATAAGTCTGTATGGAAATAACTTTTATATTATACTGAATGGATTTATTTATTTCAATGGCTCTTCGGTAGGCTTCACGAATATCGGCATAAGGAAGCATTCGATTTTCAACAGCCTCCCTGGAAAAAAGGTCCATAAAGGCATCAAGGTCCATCTTCATATACCGCTTTGAATATTCATCAATGAACTCGCGCACCTCTTCCATAGTCACAGCCTGGGTAATTCCAGTCGTAGGGGATATCTGTGCCATTGTTGATAAGGGCAAAAAGGAAAAGAAGGTTAATAGGACCCCATAAAATATTTTATAAAATTTCATCAAAATCTTCCTCCTTTCTTCATTTTGATTTCTGGTGTTCATAATCGAGAGAGAAGATTTTAAGATTTCCATGATCCCTGATCAATGTCCATTGTATCTGTCCCTTCGAGACTTTCTCCCCACCTTTTTTCAATATCTGAACCACTTCATAGCTTGTTTTCACTTCCACTGGATTTTTATAGATATCGATCTTAATATCTTTCAGATAATAATGAATTTCTCTGCTCTGATGAAAGAAATTATTATATATCATTCGAATCTTTTCTATCCCATCCTTCTGGTTCTGGATGGCTCCTGAAGAGAATAATGAGAGAAAACCATCTAAATCTTTCTTTGTATATCGCTCGATATAATTGGCTAAGAACTTTCTGACCTCTTCCTCCATGACAATAGGCGAAAATGGTGCTGGAGCTAAGGGAGCTTTATGGGTTATCTGGTCTTTCTGGTTTATTTGTGGTAGAGGTATAGGAGGAATAACTTTGGCCTCCTGTATAGGTTGTTTATTTTCTTCACTTTCTCTAACTCCCTGAATAACAACCTCACTCACCTCTTTCGGAAGATCCTTCTCAATGCTTACCGGTATTTCTGGCTCTAAAATATTCCTTACAGGAACTCTTTCTTTATGACTCAACGCCTCTTCTGTTAAGGAAGTAGTTTCCGTTAAAGAGGGAACTACCCCTTTGCTTTCTTTTATAACGACTTTAGTTATCTCCTTAGGAATCTTCTCATCGACCTTAACCGACGTTTCGGATTTTAAAGCGGAGTTTAAAGGAGTATGTTTCTCTTCAAATCTTTGTCTTTTCGGGATTATTTCATCTATTTTGTCTGTGTTTTTTAGATGGATTTGCCCTGCTTTTTCAGAAAATACTGGCTTTGGAAGAAAAGGAACCTGAGATTTCTTAAAATAGATCCCACCAAGGATAACGAAGATAATTAGAATTCCAATAGGAATAGATATTCTATGGAGATAATACCCTTTTCTTTTCCGTTGTTGATAAGCATTCTTAAGGTCATATTCTAATCGGGTGGAGGGATGTTTTAATACCTGATAGGCTTCGTTGATCTCTTTGGCTCTCTCATCTTCTACTACTCCATCTGTTTTCTGATCGGGATGGAATTTTTGCATCAATTTAATCCAACGTGTCCGGATCTCTTCCTCAGAGGCATTCTTTTTTAAGCCAAGAATCTTGTAATAATCTTTCATGTTATTGAGTCATTGGGTCATTAGCGACCTGCTTCTTTGAGTGTGACTTTGTCGATCCAGACTGTTCCGGAGATATATCGATCAAACTTTTCAGTCCTCTCTCTTCTCACTCTAACCAAACCACCTTTTGACTGTGGTAGAGTTCGAAAGGAAACTACCAATTCCTTCCAATCATTGTCTCCAATCATTGACTCTGATGTGCTATGAAAGGATGAACCAATTCCTACAATTTCGATCTTAAGACCACTTTTAGTCGTCACTGCCTGGGTCTTCATCTGTGCCTTAAGCACATAGTCGGTATTTGGTTTCAAGGCCGTGTATTGATAAACATGATGAAAATCTACATTCTCTTTACCATCAAATATAATCTTTAAGGAACTTTTTCCCTCGAAAGAAACCGAATGATCAAAAGAGACCTTCGCCCCGGTGACATTACTGATTTTCCAATCGAAACCACCTCCCAAGATCTTATCCTTCTCAAATCCACCATTTGTGATTAAATTATTATCGTAATAAATAGGTAGTCCCTCTTCTTTAAGTCTTGTCTTCCAAACTTGAAATGCATCGCTCAACTCACTATGAGAGATGAGAAATTCGATATGCCGAATGGTTTCATCTCGGTCGGGTTTATATTCGAAGGAGGCCTTTTTTTGCCAGGCTTTTCGGGCAAACTCCTTATCCCCAATTTCGTAGAGATAGGAGAGATACTGTCTCATAGAGGATTGCTCTTTGGGAACCACCTTTTCCAATATGAAGTCTTTATCCCTAATAGCCATAATGAGTACATCATAGACGAGGTGACTTTGATTCGGGTAATGGGTCAGGATGTAAGAAAAATGAGAAATAGCCTTATCCATTTCCCCCTGTTGAAGTAGAAGATTGCCACTCACCCACCTTCCCTGATAACTGGTTGGAAAGACCAGAAGAGCCTTTTCCAAAGCCCTTTCTGAGGCACCCTTTTCTCCCATTCGATTAAGGACCTTAGCCAGATTTAGCCAGTATTGCTGCTCAAGGGGGTTTCGTTCAATAGCCTTTTTTAAAAAATTCTGAGATTCCATTAAATCGATATTTCGGATATCCCATTGATAAAGAATGCCTAATCTATAATAAGGGTCAGGATTGGATGGGTTGAGCCGAATGGCCTCAAGCAGGCTTTCTTTTGAAAGGTCTTTCTGATAGAGGTAATAAATCCCTCCCCATAAAGAAAGGATGTAATAGCCGGCTATCAATGAAACGACGAGGATTAGAATAGGAAAGAAAAGTCTTTTCATAATGAATAAAAAATGTTCTACCCCTCACCCCAACCCTCTCCCACCAGGGGAGAGGGTATAATACACGGATGTCATTCATCCCCCCAGCAAAGCTGGGGGGTATTCTGGTATATTTTGATAAAAAATGTTCTACGCCTTACCCTTCCCCTCTCCCTCAAGGGGAGAGGAATGGGAAAAGGGGGAGGTATGGGGAAGCTCTTTCTTCTTTCCTTCTTTCCCGTAATAGTAATGATACCGGTAATAATAATATCCGTATTCACCTCTTTGGATATCGACCCGATTGATCACGACACCGAGAATCTTACCATTTACCTGATATAGGACTTCTTTTGCCCGCTGGAGGGTCTCCCTGGGTGTCTTCCCGCCCAGTGCCACGAGGATAATTCCATCTACTGTTGTTGAGAGAATAATTGAGTCAGCAAATCCAAGGACTGGTGGAGAATCAAAAATGATATGATCAAACCGCTCTCCGAGAGACTCTAGCATGTTTTTAAAAAGATTAGAACCGATCAGCTCTGAGGGATTGGGAGGAATTGGTCCAGAAGGGATATAATAGAGGTTTGGTATCTCAGTCTTCTTAATAATAGACTCTAATTCCGTAAGTCCAGAAAGAAAGTTTGAGAGGCCTACCCCATTATCTTCGTTAAAGACCTTATGAACCCTTGGTTTTCTCAAATCTGAATCAACTATAATTACTTTCGCACCTGTCTGGGAAAGAGCAATGGCGGTATTAATTACAGTAGTGGTCTTTCCCTCTGCTGGGTTCGGGCTGGTGATAGCAATTCTCTTAGGAGGTTTTTCAGAGAAGGAGAGGAGGATGGATGTTCGGATATTTCGATATGCTTCTGAAAGCATTGATTTGGGGTGGCCAAAGGTGATTAATTCGACCGGATAGGATGTCCCACTCTCCAATTGTTTTCGCCTATGATATGAGACTTCTGGTACCATCCCGAAGGAGGGGAGCCGAATCAATTGTTCTACATCCTCAGGGGTCTTTACCGTGTTATCGAGATACTCAAAGAAAAAGGCCAGTCCTATCCCGAGAAAGAGACCCACCACGACAGCCAGAAGAAGATTGAGGCGTTTATTAGGTTTGAAGGGAGTCCCCGGTAATTCTGCTCTGTCTACCACCTGGATATTGCTGGCGGTGATGCCTGCTGAGACCCCTGCTTCCTTCATCCTCTGGAGCAGGCCCTTATATAGTTCCTTATTGGTGTCGGCCTCGCGCTTGAGAATGTTGTAGCGGATGGCGTTATCCTGCATCTCCCTGACCCTGGCCTTCTGCTGTTCGAATGCCTGCCTGATCAACGATTCCTTTCGAAGGACCAATTCATAATCGCTTTTAATCCCAGTGATGATCTTGTTGACCTCGCTATCAAGTCGTTTCTGGATTGTATCCATCTGTTTTTTGAGGCGAACCATTTCCGGATATTCCGGCTTGAAAGTCTCTGAAAGCTTCGAATACTGGGCCTCGAGCTGGATATAGGCTTGTTTCAAGTCCATAACCAGCTTACTCTCGAGGATGGAGGAGGGGAGAGAATCGAGTTGGCGGTTTATCGTCTGTTTATAGAGTGCCTCTTTTACCATCCGGTCTGATTCGGCCTTGGCTAAGGTATCATTCAATTCGGTAAGGCGCTGCATAATAATATTCTCTTTTTCTTCAAGGGAGATGATGCCGTGCTTTGAACCGAAGGCCTGAAGGGCTTCGTCAGCCTTTTCAACCTTGGCCTTCAGATCATTGAGTTGTCCTGTCAACCATTCTTTTGCCTGTTGTGTAGCGTTAAAACGGGTGTCAAGGTTTTGCTGAATATATGTCGCTGCTAAGGTATTGGAGATTTGGGTTGAAAGTTCAGGATAGTTTGAATCGAAGTGGATTTTGACGAGACGGGAATTTCGTATGGGCTCGATCTTTAATTTACTGAGAAAACTGTTAATAAGGCCAGTCTCTTTCCCATTCTCTGAAGTATTTTCTGAGGAACTCGAAGCTTCCTTTGAGGAAGAAAAAAGACCAGAGATAGGATTCAAAATATTTGATCTCCATTTCTGGAAGGGAGTCTCAGGTTTAGGAAGAAATTCAGGATGCTCTGAGAGTTTTAGGGATTGTATGACCCGTCCAGCAAGCGTGCGACTCTCAAGAATTTTATACTGGGTTTGATAATAATCCATGTCCATTGTGTTTATAGCAAAAATCTCCTTGAAATCGACAATCTGGGGGTTTTCCTTATTGATCTGGATGGAGGTTGTTGCCCGGTAGATGGGGCTCATTGTGAAAGTTGCTACTGCTGTGGTAACGACAACAATTAAGAAAAAGGCGATGATTGTCCATCGCCTCTTATTAATGACTTTCCAATAGTCTCTGAGATTGATCTCCTTTTCTTCCTGAAAAGGGGGATAGGAATATCCTGGTGATGGGGGAAGCTGATAATATCTCTCAGAAGGAATTTGTCTCATATCATTCATCTAATTCTCCTTATGCTATAAGGACCCGAGGCCCACCTGACCAAAACGTCCTTTTATGAAATCCCAGAATTCAGTAAAGAAGGCTTTTGTGCCGCTTTTAGGAACGAGGACGATGTCGTTCTCTTTAAGGTTTAAATCCTCACTTTCTCCCTTTTGAATGGAATAGACATCGACAGAAAGGATTTCCCGTTCAGTACCTTTTTCTGAGTAACGAAAGATCCTTGTCTCCGAACCTGCTGCCTTAGGGGTCAACCCCCCTGCCAAGGTAATGGCCTGGCTGAGGGTCAATCTTTTCCCTCCCATGGGAAAACCACCAGGACTTCTCACCTCGCCACCAACAAATATCTTCCCGGTGACGGGGATGTTGATCACATCGCCATGCATCAAGGGTAGATTGAGGGTTATATCACCTTTGACCAACAATTCTTCGAGATCGATCATAAAAGTCTTTGGTACCTGTTCTTCAGAATCTTTTTTCTCTTTAGAAGTCTTTTCTTCTGGTCTGGGTGGTCGGATTAAGAAGAGCAACTGCCCTGCATCACCCTTAAGACCTCCTCCCATGGCCAGCATATCGAGGATTGTCTTATGGCCTGCAACATCAAAGATACCAGGCTTTTCCACAGCACCAATTACTGAGATCCGTTGACTCCGATACTCCTTTATAAATACACTGACATGGGGATCTTGGAAATATTTTTCAGCCAAAAGATCGCGGATCTCCTTCTCCAGTTCATTGGCGGTAAGATCCTTTACCCTTAAAATTCCGAGAAGAGGAAGGCTGATATTTCCCTGGGAACTGACCCTGACGGTTCTGTTCAACTTCTCTTCCTCAAAGACAGAGATTTCGAGGAGATCCTCAGGCCCAATTTTATAATCGCGATAAGGGTCCCTTTTGGAGGAAATGGCACTCATCAGAATCCTCTCGTTCATTGATTTCAGTTGTTTGGACGATTCGATCTCTCTCATTTTCATTTCGGGAGAGATGGCCTCTTTCTTAGGAGCTGAGGCACAGGAAATGGTAAGGAGGGCAAGAAGAAAAGAGATTATCGAAAAAGTGAATACCCTTGAAACCATCATTCTCCCCTTTAAAAAAAACCCAGCAATGACATTAATTTTGGTCTGCTGGGTTCGATGTCTGATTAAATTAAAAATAATATTATTTTAACGACAATGAGGTTCTGTCTCTACATCACCTGTGGTTGAAGTAACCCCAACGCCTACAGCAACGCCTATTCCAATTGCAGCACCAGCCGCTGCCAATCCGGTTCCAGACATGCCTAAGACTGTAAATCCTGGTGCGCCTGGTGGAACCTGTGCAACCATCACTGGTTCTTTCCCTCCAACCGTGATTGAGGGAATAGTCACAGACTCATTAGTTGAAAGTGCCGCTAAGACGACCTTATCCTGGTTCAAAATGGAGAGTTTTCCCTGAATAGCTTTGATTGTGGCAGACCCATTTGAATTGATAGATATAGATCCCATTGTGACTTCATCCTTTGAGGGAGAGGAAGTGCCTTTCCCTGCTTGGAGCGCACGATTTTTTATGATAGATATCTTCCCTACTTTAAAATTGATCTCTGAAGAAGATGGAAGACGGAATCCAACGCTTCCCTGGAAAAGTATTAATTGATCTTTCTGGTCAAAAGAGAAGAGGCTGTTTTGGCTTATTTCTATCTGGCTGTTGTTCGAATGGGTGACGATAGCATTGCCTTTTTCAATTTTAACCCTTGTTCCCTGAAAGATTGGAAAATGGGAAGATTCCACTTTCTTCCAAACATTCTCCCTCGCTTCAAATTTTACCTCTCCTTTGGAAACCATCTCTCCAACAGGTACTTCCATTTCTTTTGCCTCTGCTACCATTCTCGGGAATCCATTCATCATTAATAAGAAAGAAAAACAGAGAAAATAAACAAATATTTTAATCAATCCCTTCTTTTCCATTTTCCCCTCCTCATTAATTTAAATTATTTAATATTTTTTAATAATTAAACATAAAAAAAATCTTTTGTCAAGGATTTTTTTATGGTTTTTTTTATGGTTTTGTGAAAATATTTTTTTAAAAGATGAAAAATATTTATTAAAATGTATAATATATTGAAATTATTATTTTTTTAGGCCCTTACCCAATAAATCTGAGAATTTCCTTCTAACACTTTTGCCCCCTCACCCCCTCCGTTCGGCTGAGCTCACGACGAAGCCCTCTCCCCCGTTGGGGAGAGGGGAAGGTCGGTACGACTCGAAACCGAGGTGAAGGGAAATTTCAAATATTTAGGTTAGCTTTTTGAAAAAAGGCCCGATCAAAATATTGTATAACCCCAAATCCCCCTCAATCCCCCTTTTTCAAAGGGGGAAGTATTTCACCTCCCTTTGGCAAAGCCTGCCGGTAGGCAGGGGAGGTAAGGAGGGATTTTATTAAGCATTTCTCAAAGGGCTAAATTGATACTATTTTTTTAATTCTATTTTTAAAGAGACCGTGTTATAGCGGTCAGGACACTCTACTTCAATGTTTATCGTCCATAAATTTTCTTCAATGCCTTGATGAATCGGTGATTATCCACCATCCTTCCAATCGTTACCCTGGCAAAAGTGGGATAACCCCATATCTTCCCGGGACGAATGATGATCCCCTCTTTCAAAAGGGCCTTAAAGACTTCCCCTGAATCTTTCTTGAAATCGATAAAGATAAAATTGGCCTGACTGGGTACATAAGAGAGTCCCATCTTATCCAATTCTTTATAGAGGTATCTCTTTCCCTCATAAACCAATTGAATTGACTTGATGACGTGACCCTCGTCATTTAAGGCAGCCACTGCAGCGACCTGGGCCAGTCGGTGGACGGGAAAGGGATCTCTTACCTGATAGAGGCAGTGGACCAACTCTTCTCTTCCTAATGCATAACCTATCCTTAAACCTGCCAATCCATAAACCTTCGAGAAGGTACGAAGAAGGATCACCTGTTTTTCTTTGATATAATCCAGCCCATTTGGATAGAAGGAATCCTCTACAAAATCCCCATATGCCTCGTCAAGGATGACGATGATACGGTTTGGAAGTTTGGAAAGAAAATAGTCAAACCACCCCTTAGTCACTATGGTTCCGGTCGGGTTATTGGGGTTACAGATGAAGACTAATTTTGTCTTTTGAGTTACCTTTCTTAACATGGCATCGAGATCGTGTGTAAACTCTTTAAGCTTCACTTGAATAGTTCTTCCTCCCATGATCTGGGTCACATTAGTATAGACAGGGAATGTGGGATCGGCCATCACCACTTCATCACCCTCATTTACAAAGGCACTGGCAATCATGAGAATGAGATTGTCTGCTCCATTTGAGATGACGACCATCCCCTCAGGAAGTGAAAACCTCTTAGCCAACGCCTGCCTTAAGACTGTGCAAGGGCCCTCTGGATAGAGGTAGATGTTTGGAAGTTCTTTTCGTATGGCTTCGACGGCTTTGGGAGAAGGACCGAGGAGATTCTCATTGGAGGCCAATTTGATCCATTTTTTAATCCCAAACTCCTTTTGAACCTCCTCGATCGATTTCCCAGGGATGTATGAGGTTATTTTTAAAATTCCCTTTCTCGCAAGCTTTTCTATCTTCAAATCTTTTAATCTCCTCCCTAAAAAATTCCTTTCTCCTTCTCACTTATCCCCTGATTCTCTTTAATATTAAATATCTCAGGATTGAATTGACATGGATCACAAAATCTCCCCTCGCCCCTCTTTGCCAAAGAGGGGTATTATTCCTCCCTTTGGAAAAGCCTGCCTGCCGGTAGGCAGGGGAGGTGAGGAGGTTACTTTTTTCTTCTATGACTAAATTGATTTCAAACAACATATGCGAATTTCTTAGGTTTTAACAGGTTCTTTTTCTATATAATCTTCCAATCTTATTTTTTCCTCACCCGGAAATTTCCGCCGCATAAACTTCTCTTTCATAGAAAGTGGATAAGTTGCATCGATTCCAACCTTTCCACGGTGAATCTCTCGAAGGTCTTCTCGTGTGTAACTAGGAATACGAGGAATTAAGTATATTCCTGTCTCTGGTGTACACCGGGTCTGTATAGCCCATAATACATCGTCTAGATCAAAAGGGTTAACATCCTCATCCACTACCACAGCCACCTTGATCCAAGAATAACCTGCTAAGGCTGATAAAAGGGCATTCTTCGGTTGATCTTCATTCTCCTTCTGAATAGAGATAACGCAACCAAAGACAAAACCCGGAGTAGCGATGTCTATGATCCGCGGCACATAAGGGGCGACTTTTTTGAATATCTCTGCCTGAATCGGTACTCCAACAATGTTAAGGTCCTCCGTCCCTCCTGCCAGAATGGCATGATAAATCGCATCATGGCGCCGGGTGATTGCCTTGACATGAAAGACATGGTTCCTCATCACAGGCACATAGCTATCAGTAAACTCGCCGAAAGGCCCCTCTTCCTCCCTAACATTGGAAAGAACCTCACCCTCGATGACCATTTCAGCGTTGGCCGGGACATCGAGGGGAATCGTCTTACAGGGAACCACCTGAATAGGCTTACATTGCCAAGCACTGGCAATTTCCAATTCGTCTACTTCAAATGGAACCTTGGAGGCTGCACTTAACATAAGAGCAGGGGGGCCTCCGATGACGACGGCACAAGGCAGGGATTGTCCCCTCGCCTCTGCCTCAGCATGATATCGGCCCAAATGTTGGGGCGGCATCATACGAACCCTAAGATTAGATCCACTGGTGATTTGCATTCGATTCCAGGAGGCATTGTAAATGCCTGTCTCCGGATGGCGTGCCAAAAGGACTCCGGCTGTAATATAAGGGCCTCCATCCAGTTCCGAAAAAACGATCATCGGGATTTCATTTCTCATATCGTCGAATTTTGTAATAATCTTATCCTGAACAGGACCACTGCTCACCCTTTCCACTGGAATGGGCTTGCCCTCTCTCTCCACTAAAGTTCGTAATAGATCAATCTCCTTGACTCCAAGGGCAGCAGACACCGTGTGCCGAAATCCAAAAACATTAGTCACCACAGGTATTTTCGTTCCGGTTACTTGCGAGAAAATAATGGCTTTGTTAGGCCCCTTCTGCATCTGCCTCATGACAGCCGAAAGTTCGAATCGTGGGTTGACCTCCCGAGTGACCCGAACAAGATCACCTCGTGCGTCAACCCATGCCATCAATTCTCTAAAACTCTCCATCGTTGGCAACCCTTTGAATCGAATTTTTAAGCAGATTCTTTTACTGAAATTTATTCAGATGCCTTAATTTTTTCTAAAAGACGCGTTCCATATGTCTTAATGTAATCATCATATACGGGTTGTGCGGCCTTTCGAAAATCCTTTTTTGCAGACTCTGCTAAGACGTTAATGACCGTGCCTTTTTCCTGAACAGTCTTTTTAGCATCCAAATTTTTTTCTTCGAAAAGCTGCCTATACCTTAACGAAGCCAGGGCACAAGCATGATTGATCACAGCTTTCATCCGGGGAGATAAAGATTGATAAAATTTTTCATTCACAAGAATGGCCGCTGTCATAAATGCATGATCACTTTCTGTAAAGTATTGAGCTACTTCATAATGTGTTCCAGACCGATAAGTTTCGTAGGAATTTTCGCACCCGTCCACGACTTTGGTCTGCATTGCTCCATAAGTCTCTGTCCAAGCAAGGGGAACGGCGCTGGCACCGTAACTGTTCATGGCTTTCACCCTGTTAGGGTTTTTCATGACCCTCATTTTTAGGCCCTTCATATCGGCGATAGCGTTAATGGGACGTTTACTATTATAGAAACCTTGAAACCCAGAATCAGCCCACCCAAGAATTCGAAAACCCTTCTTTAAAGTGAGATTTATAATCTCATCTCCTACAGGTCCCCATAGGATTTTATCCACATGGTCACGATTTTTGAAGAGATAAGGAAGGTCAAAAATACTCAGTTGGGGTACATAATTTACCAGTGGGGCTGTAGCACCCATATAAATCTGGATCATTCCCAATGAGACAGACTCCACAATCTCATCTTCGCCTCCCACTGATCCTGCGGTGAATACCTCCCTGTCCAGTAAACCACCGGAAACTTCGCCGATTCGCTCTGATAGATATCGTATAGAAATAGCGTTGGGGTGGGATTCAGGCATCGCTGTGGCTAACTTCACTTTTACTACCTTTTGCCCCCAAGCAGGCGGATTGCTTACCAAAAGCAGGCTCCCCATGACAAAACAAATCACCAGAGAAAATTTTTTCCATTTCATAACCTTGTCCTCCTTTTGAGTTGATTTGATTCCTATTGCCCCCTCACCCCCTCCGTTCGGCTGAGCTCACGACGAAGCCCTCTCCCCCGTTGCCTGCCTGCCGGTAGGGAGGGGGAGAGGGGAAGTGTTGTTTTCGAGTCTTTTAGAAATCCAACGGCGAATGAGCTTAAACTCCAATTCAATCCCAGATATAATAGAAAATAAAGCCATCATAGGCAAGGCCATCCGGATATAACCCATGGGAATGTCCACGGTGTTAGCACGACGGGCCATATTCGCCATGGCGACCTCCCAACTGCTGAACAGGACCATCAGGAAGAATAAGATGACGATCAAATTGGTCACTATCTCAAAAATTCGAGCCGTTTTTTTAGGAAGATATTGAACAAGGGTATTGATTCCCAAATGTTCTCTTCTACGGATCCCCACTGCCGATCCCAAAAGGACAATCCAGACAAAGATAAATGTTGAAAACTCTTCAGACCATGAAAGGGAATAGAAAAAAACATAGCGAAAGATGACCTGGAAAAAGACAAGGATAACCATGACCACAGTAAGAGCGACCAGGAAGATTTCCAGAAACTTTTGACCTGCGTTCATCATTCGTAAAATCATATGGCTGAATCGATCGGGATGTTCATTCGCTACAGATTTAACTCCATTACTCATTTGCATTTCTTCTCAATCGCAAAGGAAGGGTAGTCAACCTTACCCCCACTGCATCATCAATGGCGTTAGCTACTGCCGAAGCTACAGCAAGGACAGGGGCCTCTGCTACACCTTTTGCTCCAAAAGGGCCTAAAGGATCAGGATTCTCAACCGTGATCGCCTCAATCGTATCAATCAGCTCAATTGTTGGGATTCCGTAGGAACGAAGAGAATCATTGATGATCTTTCCATCTTTTAAATTCAGATCTTCATTCAAGGCCTGGCCAAGTCCCATGAGGGTGCCCCCGACAATCTGACTTCGGCATAATAGGGGATTGATTACTTTCCCCACATCATGAACAGCAATCAATCGATCCACGACTATTTTACCAGAAGATTCTTCGACTTTTACTACGGCGGCGTGAGCTCCATAAGTTAGACTCTGATCAAAACGTAAATTTTCAAAACTCGTTTCTCTTTCAGGAATAGCCACAGCCTGTGGAAGTTCATGATAATACGAAGCTCTCAGGGTGATGCCTTTCAGCTTGCACCATCTTAAAACGCTATCCCACGGGATAGTTGGCGTGTTATTATTAATATTCATTAACTTCTCTCCATAGAGTTCAAAAATCTTACTTTTGAGCTCCTGTGAGGCTTTATAAATTGCCATTCCTAAGACGAACGTTTGACGGGAAGCGATCGCTGGTCCTCCTTTTGGTACCAATGAACTATCGAAGTTTGTTATTCGAATCCGATCTAAAGTTAGCCCTAAGGCCTCAGCAGCTATCTGGGCAAGTCCAGTAGCCGTACCCTGCCCGAGCTCATGGCAATTGACTCTCACCACGGCAATTCCTTCTGGATCGATCTCAATCTTTGCTTCCGCTCCAGGATCTCTTCCATGGCTGAGGCAATTAGTTTTCCAAAGACCGGAGAGTCCAATCCCTACCTTCCACTCTTTTGAGGACGGAGGGGCTACCTCCCGTGCACGGCGATAAGCTATTTCTAAACAGTCAATGAGGCTCACTTCTGTTTCTACCAACTGACCATAAGAGGTTCGGCCTCCTTTTCTGATGCCATTGATTCTCCGGATTTCAACTGGGTCTAAGCCTAACTTTTTAGCAGCTATGTGCAATTGTGATTCCATTGCAAAATTGACCTGAGGAAAACCATAGCCCCTCATTGCTCCACCAATAGGGTTATTCGTAAAAACAGATTTCCCTTGAATTTCAAGATTTGGGATATAATAAGGACCGGTACAGTGTCCAGCGGCTAATCTTAAAACCGGTTGACTTTCTGATGAATAGGCCCCCGCATCACAAATAATTTCCATTTTAGAGGCAGTGATCTTCCCCTCCTTAGAGAAACCGGTGATGTAATGCATCTTCATGGGATGGCGTTTGGTGCTTATCCGCATGGATTCATCTCGGGTCAAGACCATTTTGACTGGACGACCGGTTTTTATGGCTCCAAGAGCCAGGAAAACCTGAAGGGATACATCCCTCTTTGCTCCGAAACTTCCCCCTACATGAGGACGAACGATTCGAACTTTAGTCTCAGGGAGATTCAGAGAACGAGCGATCTCTCTTCGATTTGTCTCCGAATCATGTCCAGACATGTATACCACTAACCCCTCTTCTTCTGAAAAAGTAGCCACACCCGCTTCCGTCTCTAAGTAAGCATGCTCGGCAAACTGGGTCGTATAAGTCTGCTCGACGATCAGATCGGCTTTCCGCATTCCTTCCTCAACATCTCCTCGGACAATATATTCAGAGCTACATAAATGACCTCCGTGATGGATTGGGGGAACTTCCTCTCGCAATGCTTTTTCAGGGTCTGAAATGATGGGTAAGGGCTTATACTCGATTCTAATCTTTTCAGCTGCTCCGCGAGCCTCTAATAGAGACTCACATATTACCAAGGCAATCACTTCTCCTGTAAATCTCACTCGGTCCTTTGCGAATATCGGCCAATCTGGGGTGATGACACCCCGAAATGGATAGCCTGGAATGTCCTTTGATGTTAAGATCGTCACGACTCCGGGAGATCTCAAAGCCGATTCCAAATCAATTTTTATGATATCGGCATGAACATAGCTTGTTAATACAGGGGCTCCGTAGAGCATACTCTTAAATTTTAGATCCTGACCAAAGATGGCCTTTCCAGTCACCCTTTCTTCTGCATCCACTCTGGGACAGGAGAGACCGACCAGATGATGATTTGATTGATCCGCTCGTCTTATGGGACGATAAGCATTTCTTTGGCCCAATGCTTTGGAGGCTTTCTGAACGGCTGAGATCATCTGCTGATAAGTTCCACAGCGACAGAGATTCCCAGACAGAGCCTTAACGATTTCCTGTTTTGAAGGTTGAGGATTTCGATCCAATAGGGCTTTCGATGCGAGAATAGCTCCGGGAGTACAGAATCCACATTCTATCGCTCCTTCTTCTGCAAAAGCCCACTGAAGGGGATGAAGGTTCTCACCATGAGCCAAACCCTCAATCGTTTCCACAGAGTCACCCTGAAGGCGGTCCAAAGGTAATAGACAGGATTTCTTCGCCTCACCATTCACCAACACTACGCAGGCACCACATTCACCTCGCTGAGAACAACCATCTTTAGCTCCTGTGAGGCTTAGGTATTCTCTCAGATAGGTAAGAAGGGAAGTTCTCCTTAGATGATCTCCAGGCATTTTCACTTCAACGGATTGCCCATTTACCAAAAATTGGATTTTTTCTTCTCGGTTTTTCATTTTGTTTTTATTTTAACATGGTCCTTGGAAGCCAAGTGGTAAAAAACGGTATAAATGTAACCAGCATCAACGCTATGACAGATGCCAAAAAATAGGGAACTAAGGCCTTAAAGGTCTCCGAGATCTCCTTCTTACCGATGGCACAGGCAACATAGAGACATGGTCCCACCGGAGGCGTGATAAAACCTATGGCCACATTAAGAACGAACATCATCCCGAAATGGAGAGGATCCATTCCAAGAGCCGTACCAATGGGAGCGAAGACAGGAGCGAATATAAGAATGGCCACCAATCCAGGCGTGATACAACCTATAATGAGAAGGAGTAGATTGATGATGAGGAGGATGAGGGTCTTGTTCTGTGTAATCGACCAGATAAGGGCAACTAACTTTTCAGGAATTTGCTCCACAGTAATAGCCCAGGAAAAAGCCACACTTGTAGGAATCAAAAAGGTTGCCACTGCCATGACGATCGTCGAATTTAAGATGATGGAATAGAGTTCTCCTGTTTTTATATCCCGGTAGACGAGAAAGCTGAGAATGAATGCATAAACCGTAGAGATTGCAGCAGCTTCTGTAGGAGTGAAAATCCCTCCATAGATCCCAACCACTATAATGACAGCCACAAACAGTGGTAAAAATGCTCTCTTGGTGGCAACGAATGCCTCTTTCAAGGGACGTCTGGGATGGGCCTTATATCTCCTCATATGTGCAAAATAGACATTGACCGCCATCAATGAAAACCCAAGCAGAATACCTGGAAACACCCCTGAAAGAAGCAACCCGCCAACTGAAAGTTCCCTCGTGACGGCATAAAAAATCGATAAAATACTGGGAGGGATGATCACACCGATGACGGAGGCCGTGGCAGTAACCGCTATCGTGATATCATCTTCATAGCCTTCTTTAATCATCGCTGGTATCAAAACAGAGCCGATGGCCGAGGTCTCCGAAGTAGCGGAACCAGTGATTCCCCCGAAAAACATGCAGACCACTACGTTAACATGAGACAAACCCCCTCTGAAGGACCCTACTAAAACATCTGCAAAATCGACCATCCGTTTGGTAATGGTCGATCGATTCATTAGCTCACCCCCTAACATAAATAAAGGGATGGCGAGTAAGGGAAAGCTATCAAGGCCTGTAAACATTTTTTGGGCAATCATGACGATAGAGACCTCAGGTTTCAAAAATGCCCATAGAAGGGCAGCTAAACCGATGGAGATAGCTACCGGGATATTCACTGCTACAGCCACAAAGAAGGCGATAAAGGTGAGGACAATGATCAACATCTAAGATATTTCTCAAGTTTAAATGGGTCAATCGAATATCATCACTTCCAAAGGAGTGATTCTTCCACCATTGGTAGGGCCAAATTCATTTGGACAAGTGCTCAGCACACACAGGGAGTTCATTTCAGAAAGAAGCTCGATAAAATCACCTGGCCTGCTTACAGACTCGAGGATCTCCATGCTTCCGTCTTGAAAAACCTTTGTATTCATAAAAATATTGAAAGGGTCAACGGGGTCTAATTGAGGAAATCCAAAATCGACCAGAGCCTTAGCCAATAACTCCGCACATCCATCCTGATCCACACCGAAACGATTCTTATAGACCCACCTCGAGCACGCCTGCCACATGAGGTCATGGACACCACACGTATCCTCTGTAATCGTGAACATGGGATGATCTCTATCGGAATAAATCTTATCTCCTATCTTTAGTTTAAGCTTCTTCGGGAAGGCCCTCGTTCTTGACTGGGATAACTTTTCTCTTAGGTCATCAGAATTATAGGCGATAAAGTCGCCCACTTGTTTTCCCTCGATGTCGACGATTCGAAGGCGCTGATTCCTCTTTACTAAAAAGGCCTTGGCTGTCTTTGGTGAAATGATGAAATGGAGAGTAGGTTTTCTCAAAGAAGGATCTCCTCAAGAAATCTCACATACCAAATCGCGAATGACCTTGTCTTCATGAAGAGGGTCGAATACGAGCTCCTGTGTATTAAAGTCTCCTAAGGTTTTTCGGCAAGCCAGCACTCCTTTGCCATTTACTTTTATACTACATATTCCACAATTGCCGATTCTGCAAGATTCTCGAAAACCAAGGCCCTGATCATGGTGCTGGGTAATATATTTTAGGATTCCGAGGATGGTCTCCTCTTTATCGTAAGGCACCTGGAAAGAATCGTATCTTGCCTTTGAATCGACCGATGGATCGAAACGGAAAATTTTAATCATGACATACTGATATTCTTTACCCATCACTCATTTCCCTCTCTCACCTGATCTACATCGAGTGATACTCGATTCAAAGAGACCGGTTTTCGCTCTATCTTCATCTGGCTTCCTTCTTTTCGAATAATCAGATTGGTGAGCCAGTGTTCATTATCTTCTGATGGGAAGTCAGAACGGTAGTGAGCCCCCCTACTCTCCTGACGGGTCAAGGCTGCTCGGGTGATCATCTCTGATACATCGACCATGAACTCCACTTCCAGGGCATTCATCCACTCTACATTGTAATTTCGTGTGTGGTTTGAAAGGGCAAGGCGAGGGAGTTTTTCCTCGCGGATGGCTTCCAACTGTTTTAGGGCGCGAGTGAGGGTGGCCTCATCTCGTAAAGCCAAGGCGTTATCCATCATGATCTGCTGAATTTCCTGACGAACTTCCTGGGGGGAGAAACCCTTGTCACGAGAATGAATGGAATAGATCCTATCTCGGATTTTTTCTACCTGTGCCTTATCGGGTTCAATAAAGGTCTTTTCTCTTTTTGCATATTCAGCAGCCCGGAGGCCAGCGCGTCGGCCAAATACGCTCATCTCGGGTAATGCATTGCCCCCCAAACGATTAGCGCCATGTACACCACCCACCACTTCTCCACAAGCCAATAGCCCTGGAAGACCAACCTCTCCATACTCATCAGCCACAATCCCTCCCATGAAGAAGTGAGCAGCAGGGGCAACTTCAATCGGCTCTTCACGTATATCGATCCCCTCTTCTAAAATCTTGACCCCTCCGAAATCATAACCGGGGTAAAGGCGTACGATCGCAGCCTCTATCACTTTACGCGGGAGGTAGGAAACGTCCAGATAGATGCCTCCATGGTCTGTTCCCCGTCCTTCTTTAATCTCCGTCTGTATTGCCCGGGCGACGATGTCTCGGGTTGACATTTCCATCCGCTCGCGATCATAACGTTTCATGAAGCGTTCACCATAGAAATTGAGGAGGTGTGCGCTCAATTCGTACCTCAGACGGGTAATTGTCTGTTGACCAAAAAGACGCTTTGGCCAGACCATGACAGTAGGAAAGTATTGAACAAACTCCATATCTCGAAGGGGCAATCCAAGGCGATAAGCCATCGAATAGCCATCACCCGTTGCCTCTCGAGCCCCACAGTTCCCTTTATAAACCTCCATACCACCCCCGGTAGCCAGGATGATACATTTGGCCTTGATAACCAGGAAATGGCCATTTCTGAGGTCGAGGGCAGTGGCGCCCACAGCACGGCCATTTTTAATCAAGATGTCCGTAACCAGTGTATCATTAAGGACCTGAATATTACGTTTGGTTGCCTCCTTTATAAGGGCCCGAGTGATTTGCCGACCTGTAGTGCCAATAGGCTGAGTATAGCAACCCCGTGGGTAGGTATGGCCTGGCATATTAAGATACAAATATCTCTCCCCATCCTTTGCCCACCTTACTCCGAAACTCTCCAATTCTTTGACAGTAGAAGCGGCTTCTCTGGAGAAGATCTCAGCCAGATGCTGGTCATTAAGAAATCGACCGCCAACGATCATATCCCTTAAGGTAACCTCTGGACTATCCATGTCTGAGAGAGGAGCTGTGTAAGTGGCAACGGCCATGATCGTCACACCACTTTTACCCATGATGCCTTTTGTAACCATCAACACGTCAGCACCCTCACTGGCTGAAATGGCTGCCATACCACCTGCTGCCTCTGTCCCAACCACTAAGACATCCTTCTCGATCACTCTGTCTAAAATCTTTTCAGCGCTCATGTCTGTCCTCTAAAATTTAATAAAAATCGATTAGAGAAATGATTGAAAGGGTTACCCTTTCAACCTATGGCATTTCTGCGAGTAGCCGGCCATATCCTGAGACTCGGTTAGGGTGATTCAATATTTTTAGCACCGCCCATAAAGTGACCTGATTACTGCTGGTGACGGGTTTACCCAATTCGGCCTCGAGGGCTTCGATCACCTCCATTGCCCTGAAATCAGTACAACTGATGAAAAGCCCTTCTGCCTGGGGCATATCGACGCTCTTGGCTAACTCATAAACCCTTTCAGGTGTCTGTTCGCGAATGGTCTGTCCTGAAAGACCCAATCCTTTGCATTTGACTACCTCAAAGCCGCTTTTCGTTAGGAAGGCTTTCTCTCTTTCGTTGACGACATCTAAGTAGGGCGTGGCCAATGCCACCCGATGGATATTCAAAACTTGGAGGGCCTGTACCATCGCCGTGGAAGTCGTAATAGCTGGACAACCGACGATGGATTGGATTTTTTCGATAATGACCTTGTCCCAACCTAAACCTTTGACAAAGCTGCCGCTCGTACAAGCGTAAGCGACTACATGGGGATTCGCGGTCGCTAAAAGCTTGGCGGCCAAATCTAAGTCCTCTTCCATTTTGATCAATGCTTCGGGTGTGGTCTCGGTTAATAAAACACGAGCACTATGGAAGGAAATCCCTTTAGGTGCGACGGCATAAAACTCCGGCTCTAAAATACAGTTTACCGAAGGAAGGATCAATCCGACCTTGGAAAATCCAATATTGGGATTTCTTCTATTTTTTGGGTTCATCCCCTTCTTTTTCCCAAGTGGAAATATACTCCCGAGTGAAGATGCTGCCGGGTATGCGATGATGCACGATACTTGCTAACAAATCGATGATCTGGACATTGATCTCAATAGATGTCCCATCCACATAGGGCCTTGACATGCCAGAGACAGGATCAATTGCCCCTCCTCTTACTGATTCTTCAATCATACGACGTTCTGTCAGGCCATCGTGGAGTACCTCTGGCTCACTCAAGATGGCTGCTAAACAAGCTTCTACACCATAAGCGCCCCAATTTGAAATATTGGCGAAGATTCCAAGATCTGGCTCAAAGGTGGCAGCAATTCCGCCCCCGCATGGACATTGACAGACTGCACCATGGGGGACATTCTCACGTATTGAGTCCAAAATATAACCCATCCCAATTTCATTGCCAAGATCTCCGATGCCTATAGTTAAAATCCCTCTCGTCTTGGCCTCCTCAAATAAATAGTCGATCTTGGCTGTAAATTCTGAAATATCAAACCCGCCACCGCTGTGGTGGATACGATTTTTATTCCAGCCAGGCCTTTCAATACCGATAAGAGCAGAGGGCTGATAGTAATCCAATATACGAAGGGCTGCTTCTCTTGCACCGGTATGATTCACGGGAAAGCCCTCGATAATGGCCCGGTGTGGACCATTTCGCGCCGACCCTGGATCCCAGGGATGAAGGCCTGAAGCAGAAACAGTAGCATCTAAAACAGCCTTGTTGCTCTCTTCAGTAATAAAAATGGGAGTAGCCTTAAGACCAATGTCAATGGATCTTGCCAGTGCCGCCGCTCCTATCAGACCATCCGTTTCTGGTTTCCTGTAATTATATATAATAAAACCAGTTGCATAGATTACTGTGCCACCCGGTCGAACACATTCGACCAACTTACGGGCCGCTCCCAGAGTCAATGGTTGACCGGCCTTGGCTCGACAGGCATTATAAAGTTCTATTACCGGAATTCCTTTAAGAATTGCCCAATTGGACATAGGCACAGTGACCAGACGGTCTACTGCTTCACCAATATTCTCTAAAGGCACACCTTGCATTTTAGCTTTTCTCCCTATTTCGGACTTATCGTCTCTTGACCTATTCTCTTACCATCGCATAGATTTCTCAGATGAATTATCTATATATCAAAATTTAAAACTCCTTCGGCCTCAATGATGACATCCCCACTGATTCTGGCCTCCACTACTTTTCCCTCCCATCTCACGCTGACCTCTATTATTCCCCCTGGTTGTGATAATTTCAAGGATTCAATGTTATCTCGATACCTCTCAGCCAATAGAGAGGCAACTGCTACTGCTCCTGATCCACAACTGCTTTCCCAAACCAAAGAACCAACTTTTGGAACATAAACAACTGGAGTTAAAAAATTTTTGCTTTCGTTATAGAACATCACCCCTAAGGCTTCCGTTTCTCCTAATTCTTCATAAATTTCCTTCTTAAAAATCTGAAATTGACTGTCCGAAGGAGATGAATCCAAAACTATTGCATGAACTATGCCCTCAAATCCTATTAATGTAAAACCATAGCCGGTCTCTTTCAAAGGTTTTTGCCTTATCCACAAAGGGACAGGCATAGAAATTTCAACATGATATGTCTTTTTCTTAGAAGGATGCGGATTAACCATTGCCCTCAATACCCCTCTATGGCCAGACACTTCTATTGGTACGATGAATCCCTTTGATCCTTGGGTCGTATAAATTCCTGGAGATTTTCGCTCCACTAACCAGGAGGCAAGGCCACGGGAGGCATTTCCGCAAAACTCTCCTCCCATCATATGTAGCCGAGCCAAAGCACCAGGGAGGGTTTCGCATTCAACAAAGCCAACTTGTTCAATGTTAAAATTCTCAGACTTCATTACTTCTGAGGCTATTTTTGGATAAACCTCTCGAGGAAGGGCATCTAAAATCAATGCCGTCATATTGCCACTTGGGTTTACAATAACAAAATTTACCTTCATTTGAAGTCTAACCAAAAAATATTTGAAATTTCCCCTCACCCCCTCTCCCCATTGGGGAGAGGGGGTGAGGGGGTCAAAAGTGTTAGAAGGAAATTCTCAGATTTATTGGGTAAGCATCTAATATTATATTCTTACACAGGGCCTGACCTTTTGAATTTCTATCTCTGTTATGACAACTTCAATTCTTCTCTAATGCTGTTTGGAACCCGTTTCTTTAATTTAGGATAGGTCTCTACTAATCGCATATGGGGTCCCAGTCTTTGCGAGGATATTTAAAAAAACTTGCAGAATATCTTTTTCCCCTCGTGCCACTGCATTCAAGAAAGGCTTCCCGGTCATATAACGCATATTCTTTCTATTACTGCAAAAATACAAACGTATTAAATAAAATTACATCACCCCCACTCTAACCCTCCCCCTTGAGAGACTGTGTCGTAATTAGGGTGAGGGTAAAAATTTAGCATGAAGCATAAAATTATCTACGAGAGACCATATCGATATGATACAATAAAGTCGTACGAAAGGAGAGTGGTTATGGCATATCGATATG
>Ga0194110_10001412_pt1 | contig 30678 bp, 24 predicted proteins | sample TA2Kig1200mmetaG_FD_146192 | JGI IMG/M metagenome (GOLD analysis project Ga0194110, IMG submission 146192) | Freshwater microbial communities from Lake Tanganyika, Tanzania - TA2015032 Kigoma Deep Cast 1200m | ecosystem: Environmental > Aquatic > Freshwater > Lake | place: Tanzania: Lake...
AAGGAGCCATACCGTAATCTTCTGACGATACACGGGGTGGGCAAGATCCTGGGATTGACGATCATGTTGGAGACCGGACCCATCGGCCGATTTGAAACCGTTGGAGATTACACATCGTATTGTCGGAAGGTCCCGAGCCAATGGATCAGTAATGGAAAGAGGAAGGGATCGGGAAATAGGAAAAACGGCAATAAGTATTTGTCATGGGCTTATGCAGAGGCTTCGGATTTTGCCAGGCGGCTTCATCCGGAGTCTCGGGCCTATTACAACCGCAAGATGCAACAGAGCAACCCTGCGGTGGCCCACAGTGCTCTTTCACACAAGTTGGCCCGAGCGGCCTACTACATGATGAGGGATCAAGTGGCTTTTTGTCCGGAAAAATTATTCAGGTAAGGAATTGGGCTGGAGCGGAGAACCCAGTGTGGGGTTGGTGAAAAACCACGAGACCTGATTGGTCAACCGTTCCACCCCGACCTTTGTAGCTCATCAACGTCTTGACCGCCCACGCCGTGAGCCACAAGGGGTTGGCTAACAACCATGAGATCTGTCATCTAAGAATTGGACACGGCCTGGAACCGAAGATTTTCTGGGTCCGCAAAAGTGGACAGGGGTCTCAGAGGAAAACGAGTTTTACTGCAGACCTTGATCCTGATGGGTGACTGGTGCCGTCAAGACGGTACGAATCGTTCCGAGACGGACACTGTAAGCTCAAAAGAAACTACGGCAAAGGAAGAGATGGGGATGATTCTATCGATTTGATTCGCCCACTCCGATGGGAACGCCGGAAGGGGAAGAAGAGACTCCCCTTACCTTAGGAATACTTTTTTCTCTTGACAGGTGCCTTTTAATGGGTGACCCCATTGGCTGGCAAGATCCCGTTCGGGGTCAACGGCGGTGATACTCTCGATGTCGTACTTCGTCTTCTGACCGATTATCTTTGCATAACCTCTTGCAGCATGTTCGATCACATGGAGATTGCTGGCAACCTCACCGTCACGAACGAAGAAGCCGCTGCCCAACGAAAGGGGCTAACTGTTGGCGTCTTCCATGACCAGAAGCATGGTAGAAGCAAACGTGCTTCTGGCGATTTCTTGGGCGCTTTGAGCGAACACCACTCTGGTTTCGAAGAAAAGCAAAGTGGTCAGGCACATAATACCCAGGGATATTGCTTTCGTTTGCTTCATTTGGTCGTCCTTTCTGTCGCCCAACGCTAGGCATCCTTTGCATAAGCTGCGGTAATCTTATAGTTCATTTTCAATTAAAAAATGGGGTCAGACTTAATTATTGAGATTCCCCCAATCTCTTTTTTTAATGGTGATCTTAAATCTTCTCTTCAAATGTCAATTTTTAAGTCTGACCCTATGTCTGCGCTTACCAAGGCTTCAGGTAGTAAGTCGAGTATCAGATTGAGGCTATTTCCCGCCCCCCTTTCAAGCTGGACTCTCACGTGCGAACTACCTTTCGGGCCGACACGATATGAAGCTGATAGAGCACCGCCAGCTTTGTCGAGAGCAGCATTCAACTGGGCGTATTCAGAAAGCCACCAAGCTTTCTCTTTGAAAGAGGCTATAACTTGCCCGTCTTGCGGAAGTTGCATTTCTCGTTGCTGACGACCCTCATGCAGACTGCCTGAATTTCTGCCAACGAAATGCTTGACTGTATAGTAGGGCCAGATTGTGCTTTGGATTGTCGGAACAATCTCACCCAATAGGAGCCACTTAAAGAAGCCATTTTCCTGAGCATACCGCCAATTAAAAAAAACAGCAGATATCATGAGGCCAATGAAATAAACGTAATAAAGAGGCGTTAAAACAAATTTAGTCAGTAGCTTGTTCATATTCTTGCCCCATCTAACGGCGAGTTGACCGACTTTTTGCCCTGGTTATGTGATAATAACCGGGTTTTTGGGCAGTTTTGCCCGATGTCTATTATCAAGGATATCGGGCCATGATGTTAGGGTTTTTATATGCCTGTTTCGACAAAAAGTCAACCCTTCGACTCTCCGGCCTGAGACCGGAGCCTGCTCTGGGTTGACCCTGAGCAGCGTTCTTCACCTCGCCTTGAATGGAACTGGATATCGTCGAATGGGTCAACATCCAAAACTCCTTGATCAAGTCCGACAGGTACTCCGTTTGCACCACTATTCACACCGAGCGATTAGAATGATAGCAACGATATAGCGTAGGCTTATAAGGTATCCTGCCACGGCCTTTCTGGATGGGGAAATATTATCAAAAAGGGATAAGAGCGTTAAGATATTTAATCGGTCTCTATTGTACGACCCAGATATTTTTTTTCAAACGGGCATAGGTTGACCTTTCCCTGAGTGGGGTTTGTCCAAACTCGTTTTTTCGCTGGCGGGCTAAGTAAAAGGGTATCCTTTAAAATTACTTCTTAGACTTCATCGGTTTATCGCAGCAGATGATATCGCAGGTATCCACACACCCGCAGACCTCATCCACCGAGACCACCAAGCCGCACACATAGCACTTGTAGGCATCGCCCTTCTTGACCCCCTTCTTCACAACTTTCTTCACCGCTTTTTTCGTAGCCATCATTGCCTCCTTTTACAAATTATTTTGGCAGAAAATTAAAGTCTAACGGTAAGGGTAACGAGGCCCGTATCGTTAATAGAAGGTTTCGGCTATCGTGTTTAATTCTTTCAAGCGTAACCGTAGCCGATTACCGATACGGGCCTCCTAACCTTTACCCTGACCGATTGACCATTTTTATTACCCTTCCCTGATCCCCTCCAATTCAAACCTCACCATCCCCACCGGAAGGTCCAGCTCCAGTGAGATTGGAATCTTATCGACGTCTGCCGTATACCAGATGCGAATGTTTCCCTCTTTCTCTCCGAAACTCGAGAAGGCCGTGGTCGATTCGAGGCAGACGGCATCCACCTCTCCAAGGACTTTCGATTTCACCCTCGATCTCTTCGAATGAAAGACCATCTCGCGGAACTTGATCCCGTCGAAGATCGACATCCGGACCTCCTGGTCAGGAGAAAGGTCTTCCCTTAAATGGTAGCGGGCAAACATCGCAAGGGGATCGTAAGTTTGAGAGGGAAAGAAGACTTCTCTTTTTTCTCCTGTCACCTTCTTCTCTATAGTGGCTTTATGAAGGATGGAATCGAAGGTGATGGTCTCTGAATAATTTTTCCTCTGGATGAAAAGTCCTTCCTGATCGATCTTCTTCACGTATCTCATCGGAGAAAAAGAACTCATCTCCAAGACAGAAGTGAAGCGATTATTCATCCGGAACATAAATCCGGGGACTTTGAGGGAAATCACCTGAGCCTCAATCTTATGGAGATTCTTCCCCTGTCCCGAATATCCATTTCCGATTCTGATCGTGGCTTTGAGGATAGGAAGGCCAAGCTTCTTCGCCACGTAATGGAAAGTCTTTTCTGCCCCGTTTTCCGGGTTAAGGACCCGCGCCTGCTCTCCCCCATAGGCTGGCAGCGATCCGAATAGTAAAAGGATCATCCACATCAGTAAATGGCCCATCCCCAATTTCAAATTTCCATTTCCCATTTTCTATTTCCTATTTCTATAATTATCCATCAAAACCCAGATTTGTCCAGAAAAATCTATCCAGACTGGCATGCATGCTCTTATGTTCTCTTTGTATGAGGTATCTTATGATGAATTCGTAAAAAGTCGTCATTCCCGTGAAAACGGGAATCCAGGGAATTCTAACTACATGAAAATATCCCGCTAAGAGCGGGACTTCCGCAGGAATGACTTTTTTAGAGGTAGCCCTATGTTTTGCTTGAATTAGATAGCTTATGGAAGGGGAGAAAAATGCAATGTCAAATTACCCGCAGTCCGAATAGCCGCAGAAACACTTCACACAGCCCTCTTCAAAGATGAGCGGGCCTCCGCACTCCGGGCAGGCCCCTCTCAGAAAAACACCGCTCATTCCCTGCGGAGGATTTTTTTTCTCCAGCCCTCGTGTCATATTGACTTCCGGAGGGTTCGACCACATTTCTCTCTTCTGGGAGTCTCCTCTTTGTGTCTTCATCTTCTGAATGTGCCATTCGATCGCCTTGGCCACTGCATCCGAGCAGGAGAGAACCTTCCCGTTCTGATGCCAGACCGGCATATGGCAACTGATCCCTTTCAACTGCCGGATGATATCCTCCGGTTCGATGCTCGATCGAAAGGCAAGGGAGACCAGGCGGCCGAGGGCCTCCGATTGGGAGGCAGCGCATCCTCCCGCCTTTCCTATCTGATTAAAGATCTCAAAAAGGTGGCCATCTTCATCCTCGTTGACCGTCACATAGATATTCCCGCAGCCTGTCCTGATCTTCCAGGTGGAGCCATGAATGACATCCCGGCGAGCCCTCGGCTTTCTCTCCATTTTCGAAAGGTTCTCTCTGGCCCCTGTCCGGTCTTCCTCCGAAGCAGCCAATCCCTTATATAGAACCTGCTTCTCCCTGCTCCGGTCCCTGTAGATCGTCACTCCTTTGCAACCCAACTGATAGGCCATCTCATAGACTTTTGCGACATCGTCCGCTGCGGCTTCATGAGGAAAGTTGACGGTCTTTGAAACCGCATTGTCCGTATATTTCTGAAAGGCAGCCTGCATCCGGATATGGTCTTCGGGAGTGATGTCGTGGGCTGTGACAAAGAGATGTCTGACCCTCTCCGGAACCTCCTCAATGTCCTCGATGTGGCCCAGTTGAGCGATCCTCTCCATTAGTTCTTCTGAATAGAACCCTTCTTCTTTAGCGATCGTCTCGAAAAAGGGATTGATCTCCAGCAGCTCCTTTCCATCCAGGACATGACGGACAAAGGCTAGCGCAAAGAGCGGTTCAATCCCAGAGGAAGTCCCTGCGATGATGGAGATCGTCCCTGTAGGAGCAATCGTTGTGACGGTTGCATTTCTCATTGCATCCCATTGGTCTTCTAAGGCGCTGGCATCGAAATTTGGAAAGGAACCCCTCTTGAGAGCAAGTTCACGGGAGGCTTTCCTCCCTCTCTCCTGAACGAAAGCCATCGTTTTCTCCCCGATCTCAAAAGCCTTTGGATGGTCATAAGGAATTCCCAGTTGAATCAAGAGGTCGGCAAATCCCATCACTCCCAGGCCGATCTTCCGGTTGGCCTTGGTCATGGCCTCAATCTGGGGAAGGGTGTAGCGATTCATGTCGATCACATTGTCCAGAAAATGGACCGCCCTTTCAGTAGTTGACCCCAGCCTTTCCCAGTCGACTTCTCCGTTTTTGACCATATGGGAAAGGTTGATGGAGCCAAGGTTGCAGGACTCATAGGGAAGCAGCGGCTGTTCGCCGCAGTTATGAACCACGATTCCATTTGCCTCAAATGCATTGGCTCCAGGGATTTGGGCGTCGAAAACAGGTTCTTTACCTGAAGGCCTCACCATTTTTACGCTTGCAAGAAACCTCTCTCTATATAAGGCTCTACGATAAGATGACAGCTTCTCATCTAAAAGTTTCTGCTTCTGTATATCGGAGAAACCGATCATCCTTGAAAAGGATAATAAATTATCTTTGGCAATGACAAGTTCATGATTTGCTTTTGTATGATAAAGCTTTCTTCCACCTTTCCCATTCGGAAGGCGTTTTTCTTTTTCTTTTATCCTGTTCTCATAGACGGTAGAGGCAATCCCAAGTCTGAGGAGCATCCTCTGAACACCTATCAATGTTTCAATGCCTGATTGAGAAAGACGTACGCTGATGCCTTTATAGTGATCACCCAGAACACATCCGTCGGCATCAAAAAAACCCCTTAAGAACCCTTTATAAAAAACGGAGCTTGCCGATTCTATCTTCCCTGAAACACCTTTGAATGATGGGGAGAGCCCGTAACTTTCGGCGAGCTGATGGAGTGATTTCAACTTCAATCGATATTCTCCCCTGCCGGCAATTGGTTTTTGGAACCCTTCAAAATCTTTTCTGCAAGGAAGCAATCGGGCCCAGCTTTCGGTTGCCTTTCGAACAGAGTTAGGGCCTTCTCCTGCCCCCCATACCGAAATAACAGCGTTTTCCTTCTTGATTGTCCCATCCCCTACCAAAAGACCCAGGAGATAGCCTTCTCCAAAATTGCCTGAGCCATTCCAATCGATGTCACGATTATTTGAAAGAAGGAGAATGTCCCCCGCTTTTAAATCGCCCAATCGCTTCCATGATGTTTTGACCTCTTTGCGGGTTACCTTTTCAGCAATGAGCAATGGATGATTAGCAGTGCCTCTCAATCGGTATCCGCGATCCGTGACTACCTCAAAGACAGTCTTTTCCCCTGTGTAAAAAAATCCCTCCTCATCTGTAGAATGGAATTTGCCGTTAAGGAGCAAACTGGCCTTTTTGCCAACCATTTCTTCAATTTTTTTAGGGCCGCTCTTTGTGGTGACCCATGTGTCTGAGGTAAGGCAAGGGTTAGTGCTCTCAATCAGGCCGATCTTGGGAGTGGGATTGTCCTTGTTGATCCGGTCGATGAAGATGATCCCCGGATCCCCATTCTTCCAGGCATAGTAGACCATCTTCTCAAAAACCTCTTTTGCATCGAGAAGACGGACAATTTCCTGCGTCCTTGGATTCCGGAGGGGATATTTTGCACCCTTTTCAACGGCCTCCATAAATTCGTTCGTGGCAGCCACAGAGATATTGAAATTGTTGAAGCGGTGATCCTCATCCTTGCATTTAATAAAATCGAGGATGTCGGGATGATCCACGCGTAGGATGCCCATATTAGCCCCCCTTCGTGTCCCCCCTTGCTTGATCGCCTCCGTAGCATTATCGAAGACGCTCATAAAGGAGACCGGGCCGCTTGAAACTCCCTTGGTGGAACCCACCACATCATTCTTTGGCCTGAGCCTCGAGAAGGCGAAACCCGTTCCGCCGCCGCTCTTCTGAATCAGGGCCATCTGTTTGACCGCATCGAAGATTTCCTCCATCGAATCCCCTACCGGTAGAACAAAACAGGCGGAGAGCTGCTGGAGTTCCCTGCCCGCATTCATCAGGGTGGGCGAGTTGGGAAGAAAGTCAAGCGAGGCCATCAGGTCGTAGAACTCCGCTTCAATGGAAGCGAGGTCGACGGAAGGGTCATAAAGCCGGTCTGCCTGGGCGATATTTCCGGCGACCCGCCGGAAGAGATCTTCCGAGGTTTCAACGATATTCCCCTGAAGATCCTTTAACAGATACCGCTTCTCAAGCACGGAGATCGCATTCTGCGTCAGATGAATCACTTTCACCCCTCCCATCACTGCCTGTCCTGTCTGCGGCAAGCAGGCACAATATCTATGTGCCAATAAAGAAATTAACACAATATTTTGTACTGTCAAGTAAAATTTAACTCTCTCCTTATCGAACCTAAAAAAATTGACAATTCAAAAAAAAAGGAATAGGATTGCCCCTGAAATTAAAGATGCAGGTGAATGTAAATTGTTCAAGAAAGGAGGTGAACAGGACAAACCTTTAACCCTTTAAAGTCGTAGGAGGTGAAATATGAAGGAAATAGGCGTGTTGGGTTGGATACTGATTGGATTTGTGGTCGGCATTCTCGTGGGCGCCATTGTGGGTAAACCCGCCGCTGAACTCAGGCCATTGGGAACCGTTTTCATCAATCTCCTGAGAATGCTTATTATCCCATTGATATTTTCCACCTTGGCCGTGGGGGTTTCCGCCTTCACCGGAAAGAAATTGGGCAAGATGTTCGGCAAAACATACTTTTTCTACTATTTCACGGGTGTTCTGGCGATGATCATTGCCCTGATCATTGTAGGGTTAAGCGGGGCTGGAGTCGGATTTCCTACCGGAGAGTTGAAGAAGGTGGAAATAAAAGCTCCACCCAAACTGGTTGATGTGGGACTTGCCATCATTCCAACGAATCCGATCGAGTCTTTAGCCAAAGGGGATGTCCTTCCCATCATCTTCTTTGCCATCGTCCTGGGAATGGCCATGGCTGCCGCAGGAAAACCGGCAGAGCCTCTAAAGAATTTCCTACAGGGCCTGGCCGAGACTATGTATAAACTGGTGGGCTACGTTCTCTGGTATGGCCCGATCGGCGTCTTCGCCCTGATGGCGTGGACAGTCGGAACTCATGGTCTATCCGTTTTAAAACCTTATGCCTATCTCATCTTTCTCGTCTATCTTGCCACCGCCATTCAGGTCTTTATCGTCTATGCGGGGCTCCTTCGAATCTTCAAGATTAGACCTTACCATTATCTGAACAAGATCAAGGAAGCTCCGATCTTTGCTTTCTCCACCTGTAGCAGTTCTGCCACGCTTCCTGTCACCATGCGGGTGACAAGGGCTGCCGGAGTGGGAGACGGGACAACAAGCTTTGTCCTCCCGATGGGTGCCACGGTCAATATGGATGGCACAGGGATGTACCAGGCCATCTGCGCAGTATTCCTTGCCAATGCCTTCGGGATCTCCCTCTCTCTTCATCACTATTTCCTGATCGGAGTGACCGCGCTCCTGGCCTCGATCGGAACAGCAGGGGTTCCCGGAGCGGGCCTGATTATGCTCAGTATGGTTCTGGGCGCCATTGGCGTTCCCATCGAAGGGATTGCATTGGTTGCTGGGATTGACCGTATTCTTGATATGCCTCGAACTGCAGTCAATGTCACCGATGATGCTGTGGCAGCAGCTTTGGTAGGAAAAACAGAGGGAGAGAAGTTGCCGGACGATCTACTGATCAGATAGGCCATTGTTTAAGCGATCCCCTCCTTTCATCCCTAAAATGGAAGGAGGGGATTTTTATCAGAGGGAAAGATGACAGAAAAAATTATTGGGATTCTCGGAGGCATGGGACCAGAGGCCACCATTGACCTTTTCACTAAAATCGTCAAAGGCACCAAGGTCAAAAAGGATCAGGACCATCTTAGGATTCTCATCGACAACAATCCAAAGATTCCGGATCGGACCCTGGCTATTCAGGGCAAAGGGCCCAGCCCTCTTCGTCAACTCATCCAGAGTGCAAAACTTCTGGAGAAAGCCGGGGCGGACTTCATCGTCATTCCCTGTGTGACCGCTCACTATTACTATGCGCCCTTGCAGGGAAAGGTCAAAATTCCTATTCTTAACATTGTTACGGAGACAGTCCATCACATCAAGAAGAGATTGAAGGGGGTTGACAAAATCGGTCTAATCGCAACTACGGGAACGATTCAAACCGGTCTTTTCCAAGAGGCCCTCTCCTCTATCGGGATAGACTCCATTCTTTTAGATACCCCTCTTCAGGAGAATTGGGTGATGGAGGCCATCTATGGGGAAAAGGGGATCAAAACCATCGGACCATCAGAGACCTCGCGGTATTTGATCCTCGAGGTCTCTCAAAGGCTCTTGAGACAGGGCGCCCAGGCCATCCTCGCTGGTTGCACGGAGATCCCCCTCGTTTTGAAAGAGGGAGAGCTTCCTGTCCCGGTCATCGATCCCATCTCTCTTCTCGCTCAAGCCGCCATTGCAATGGCGAGGGGGAGAAAGAGATGATCCGAAAATTTTTCGATAAGATTTATAAGATCGAACTTCCCATCCCGTTTCCATTGAAGACGACCAATGTCTTCCTGATTGATGAACCACCGAGGACGCTTGTCGATACGGGGATTAAGACCGATGCCTCGTTTGAGATGCTGAAAAAGAGTCTGGAGGGGTTAGGGTTTTCCATTCCATCGATCGAACGAATTCTGATCACCCATGGCCATATCGATCATTACGGACAGGCCCAGAAGATATCCTCCCTTTCCGGGGCCCCCATCTACATTCATCCGAAGGAGTATGGAAGAATCCGCTCGGTCATCCATTCCTTCGGCTCTCTGAAATCGATTCTTCTGAGAAACGGCGTTCCGGAAGGTCTGGTCAATCAAGCCATCCGTTTTATGGAATCCACCCAGAAGATGGCCGATTCCCTGGATGAGGCATTCTTTTTAGAGGATGGAGAAACCATCACTTTCGCCTCAATGATTTGGAAGACCATTCACTGCCCTGGCCACAGCCCCGGACTGATCTGTTTCTACTGGCCGGAAAAGAAGACCCTCTTCACGGGTGATCACCTGTTGAAAGAGATCACCCCCAATCCCGTCTTATATGTCCCGAATAACAACTCTCCCCTCCGTCACCCGGGCCTCAAGGAGTATCTCTCTTCCTTGAAAAAGGTGGAGAAGCTGGATGTCGATCTCCTTCTTCCGGGCCACGGAGAAGAGGTTCACGATCCCAGGGGTCTGATCCGGAAGATCACCGGACACCATCAGGAACGAATGGATTACGTCCTTTCCTTTCTCTCTCGGGGGGAAAAGACTCCCTATGAGATCACCCTCGATCTTTTCCCGGGCGTCCCTCCCTTTGAGGTCTTCCTGGGCATCTCCGAAGCCGTCGGCCACTTAGAGATTTTAAAGGAGGAAGGAAGGGTCAGGGTGAGTGAAAAAGAAGGAAAAGACTATTATTCGTCAGAAGCTTAAAATTTTTACGGCTCAATTTTTAAATGTTACCCGATCTTATTCCCCATTACAGCGTTGGTCCTTTCATTGGTTTTGTTGCCAATGCGGTCATGGCGATTCTGTGCCTGGTCACTCTGATTCTCTATCATTCCTATCGTCCCCTCAGGAGCCTCTTTCTTTTTTATCTGCTCTTCACCTTCTTCTTCCTTGGCTGGGTCATCTATGGCTTTCAGAAGTCGCATGCCTCCCTCCTGATGGGGTACAGGATCGACCTCGCCGCATTGGCCCTCCTGCCCGCAAGCTGGGCCTGGTTCAATGCCTCCCTTTCCAATGATCGGCTCGGATGGCTCTCCAGATCGATGATCGGGATAAGCATCCTCCTTGCCGGTCTGGCTCTTCTGGGACAGGGCCCCTGGTTGATGGGAAGCCCCCCTGTCCCTCATGAGATTGCATCAGGTATCCTGAGGCCTCAGTCGAAGGTTCTCAGACCCCTGATCCATTCCTTCTCCCTTCTCATTTGCCTGTTTTATTTCCTGCTTACGGTTCACAAATTATGGCGAATGAAGGCGAAGAGACCGGCCTATCTCCTTCCTTTTGCTGTTGGAATGGCGTTCTGGTTTCTGGGGGGGCTCCACGACGCTCTCCGTTCCGCAGGGATCCCTGTTCCCATCGATGGCCAGATCTTATGGTTTACCTCGTTCTGGCTATCGATCTTTCTGACCATCACGGTTACCCTCCATTTCCGATCCCTGGAGTCGGCCATCCGTGAGGCCAGAGATGTCTTCGAAAAGTTCGTCCCTCCGGCTTATCTTCGCCGCATTGCATCCCGTGGCCTTGGATCGATCCGTCCAGGAGAGGCTGATCAGCAGTGGGCAACTATCCTCTGTTGCGATATTCGCGGATTTACCGCTTTATCAGAACGCCTCCCTCCGGGCCAACTGATCACCCTTGTCAATCAACTCTATGAGGAGATCGCTCATGTGGTAAATGCGAAACAGGGGGTGATCGACAAGTTCCTCGGAGATGCGGTCTTATGTATCTTTGAAGGGGCCGATTCGGCCCGGCGGGCGGTTGCCTGCGGAGCGGAGATGCTCGCCGCAGTCAGGGCGTTTAATGCTGAGAAGGATTCTCCTGTGAATCAATCGATTCAGATCGGCATCGGCATTCACTGTGGACCGGTCATTCTGGGAACGATCGGCTCCTCCGAGCGGATGGATTCCACTGTTCTGGGGCTCACCGTCAACCTCGCCAAGCGCCTCGAAGAATTAACCAAGTCCCTAAAGGTTGCGATGCTCATCTCGGATGAAGTTGCCCGCCAATTGCCCGATGGACATCCTTACAAATTACGGAATCTCGGAGAGGTTTCGGTAAAAGGGAGTTCATCGCCCCTCACCGTTTATGAAATGGTGGAAAGCTAAAAAGAACTATGAAAAACTACTTTTCGCTTTCTGATTACACACCTGCCTGCCGGTAGGCAGGGATTTCAAAAAATGATTCCAGAGATTTTTCTTTATTCATCAATGCTTTTCTAGCCTTTTAATCGGTCCCTAATCGATGTAATCAGAGATTTATAGGCTTTTTTAGAAATCTCTCAGAAGACACTGAACTTAAAATATTTCTTGGGACTGGCTTTGATATCCTTCAATAGCTCCTTTAACTCACCCGCCGCCCCTTTGAACTCATCGAGGGTCTCCTCTAACTCTTTGATCAGCTCCTTGTCTTTCAGCAAAGCTCCTGCCAGACCCTCTCCCTGGTCGATCCTTTTCAGAATGGAAGAGAGATGGGCCGACGATTGATTCAGGTTGTCATAGAGGGAAGGATCATCGATCATCCGTTTCAGTGTCCCAGTTTTTTCATTCAATCCTTTGCTAAATTTTTCAATATCCTGGCTGATCTGTTCGATGTTCTTTGTTAATTTCTCTATGGATGAAACGGTCTCCAGGGCTTTATCATATAGGGAAGGATCCTCCACCAGTTTTTTGAGTGTTCCCTGGCTCTCGTTCACCTTTCTGGCTATTTCTCCTACGGACTCGTTCGTCTTTTTTGCAAACTCTTCTACGGAGGAAACAGCCGAGACCATTCTCTGATAGAGGGAGGGATCCTCCACGAACATCTTGAGCGTCCCCCTGGAGCCCCTGATCTCTTCCAGGGTAAGGGATAAGGTCTTGACGCTTCGATTGAGGTTATCATAGATGGAAGGGTCGGTCAGAAATTTGGCCAGCGTCCCCTCTCCCTTCTCTATCCTCAGCAGGAGGCTGTCCAGTTTTTCGATAAACTCGCCTATCTTTCCGATGGAGACCCCAGCAGTCTCCATCACCTCTGAGATCTCTACGGGAACCGAACCTTTGATCATCTCCTCCCGTCCCATCGGCTCCTCTTTTGGAGAGCCCGTGCTGAGCTCGATATATTTGTCACCCAGAAGCCCCATGGTCAAAATGCTTGCCCGGGCATCCTTCTTAATAAATCCCTGAACGCTCTTTTTGAGAGAGATCGTCACCACCGTCCCGAGGTCTCGATCCAGATCGATCTTTCTGACAGAACCCACTTCTGTCCCGAAGATCCAGACAGGGGCCCCTTTTCGCAACCCCCTCACATCCTGAAACTGGACCTTCAGATCGATCTTCGGCGAGAAGATCTTCTCGATCCCTCCTGCAAAAAAGATCGCAACCAGAAGCACCAGAAGGGCAAGGGTGATCACCCCCCCCACCTTTAACTTCGACCACCTCAGTTGTTTTCTCATGTCAAACATCTCTCTCCTCCGTAGGCCGACGGATCATCCGTTACAATGGATACTCAGTTCTCCGAGAAAGATCCGGATCTCGGGAATGGTTGAACCAAGGAGCGCCTCTCTGCTCCCATCAAAGATGATCCTGCCCCCCTTTAAAAACATGAACCGGTTTGCCAACCTGAAGGCGTCAAAAATCTTATGGGTAACAATGATAAATCCCCCTCCCTGCTCGGAGATGTCGAGAATTAATTTACAGATGACATCCGCACTGACAGGATCGAGACCTGTGGTGGCCTCATCATAGAGAAACATCTTCGGCTGAAACGCAGCCATCGATCTCATGATGGCCACCCTTCGATGCATTCCGCCGCTGAGCTCCTCGGGCATGTGTCCGATTGCCTGTTCCAGCCCCACCCTTCTCAGCAATTCCCTCACCTTCAGGCCGATCTCCTCTTCGGTCATCCCCGTATATTCTCTGAGCGGAAAGGCCACATTCTCCTTCACGCTCAAAGAATCGAAGAGGGCTCCTTCCTGGAAGACCATACTGAATTTGATCCGGATATCCCGGAGTTCATCCTCTGTTTTTTCGGTGATGTCCTCCCCGTCGATCAGGATTTTTCCGGAGTCCGGCCTTAAAAGCCCGATGATCAGTTTCAGGATCGTCGTCTTGCCGTCTCCGCTTCCTCCGAGTATGGCCACTCTTTCGTCCTCGTGGACAGAAAAACTCAAATCGTTGAGGACGAGACGATTTCCATAAGAGAAAGAGATGCGGTCAAATTCGATCATACACTAAATCCTAAAACATAGAGCAAGATTCTGGTCAGTATGAAATCGGAGACGATGATGGCGATAAAAGAGGCGACCACGGCTCTGGTAGTCGTCCGCCTTAGCCCGATTGCGCCGCCTTTGGTAGAGAGTCCCATATAACAACTGATGCAGGCGATCAGATAACCGAAGATAAAGGGTTTGATCGACCCTGCCAGCACATTCTCGTAGATCATGATATCCCGTATCGAGCTCCAGAAAAATGCGCCGCTCTGATGGCTCACAAAGACGGCGATATAATAGGCCCCGAAAAAAGAAACGCAATCGCCGACGATCGTGAGAACGGGCAACATGATGAGGGCACTTAATATCCTCGGAGTGACCAGCTTTTTCACCGGATCGACGCCGAAGACTCGGAGGGTATCGACCTGGTGGCCGAGCACCATCGACCCCAGTTCAGAGGCCATGCCCGAACCCACCCTTCCTGCAAAAACCATTGCTGTCAGCACAGGTCCGATCTCCCTGATGATAGCGATCCCCACAATCTTTCCCGTATACATTTTCATTCCGAGCCTTGAAAGCTCTGCAGAGAGTTGCAGGGAGAGGGCCATCCCAATGAAGAGGGAGATGAGCAGAACGATGAAAAACGAGCCAGATCCGGCATAGTCCATCTGTTCAATCATATCCTTAAAATAGAAGGGACGTCTTATTATCCCCATTATTCCGTGAAAGGAGAGGAGGTAAAAATCCTGGAGGTCGCTGATGAACTCTTTGATTCTCTTCTTCATAGATGAAAAATAGTCTACCAAATTTCTATGGGCAGTTTCAATCAATATTTAAAAAACCCTTACCTCCTTTACAAAGGGGGCGAGGGGGAAATCGGAAAAGTTGACCGGAACATGCCCCGTCCCGCCAAAGCGGGATAGGCGGGGTCAAGGGGCACAATAGAAAATGAGATTACCTTAACGTTGCAATGAAAAGGGAGGTGGGCATGCTTCCAATCCTTTACAATTGCGGATCATTTTATATGTTTTATGGGAAACGGTCGATGTCACCTGAGGTGACCTTGGACGTATGCTTGAAACCTGAGCAGCAAAACGATAAAAGGTGCCGCTGTAAAGGATTTCCAGCATACCCACCTCCCTTTTCGTATGATATTTACGCAACTGCAAGGATTACCTTGCCGGGAAGCTCCGCCCTACGGGCGGAGCGTTTCACTCGATTACTGAACCGTCTCTCCGGGTTTTACAACCAGCACTTTCGTCGGTGGCACCTCCTTCATCAATTTTACAAACTCCTCGGTTGTTCCTGTTAAAACCGGAAAGGTTCCATAATGCATCGGGATCACATATTTCGATCCGAGGAGCTTTGCCGCATAGGCGGCCTCTCGTGGATCCATGGTGAAATGGCTTCCTATGGGAAGGAGGGAAAGCTCCGGCTTGTAAATTTCACCGATGATCTTCATATCTCCGAAAACACCGGTGTCTCCAGCGTGATAAAGGGTAAAGCCATTCTCAAATCGAATGACGAATCCTGCCGGCTCCCCTGTGTAGATGACCTGATCTCCCTCAGTCACGCTCGAACTGTGAAGGGCGTGGACCATCGTGATGGCAATACCATGAGAGGTAAACGTCCCCCCTTTGTTCATTCCTGTAACATTCTTGGCGCCCTTCCTGGTCAGGTATCTTCCCAATTCGGGCATGGCAACGATCCTTGCATTCGTCTTCTCTGCGATAGAGAGAGTGTCGCCCACATGATCTCCATGTCCATGGGTCACGAGGATGAGATCCGCCTTCTCAACGGTTTTTAGTTCCGGCGGGGTCTTCGGATTTCCGCTCAGAAAAGGATCGATGTAGATCACCACGCCCTTAGGTGAAACAACCTTAAAGGCGGAATGGCCGAGAAAGGTGATCTTCACCTCTTTGCCGATCTCAGTGGCATAAAGTGGAACAGAAATGAGAAGAAGGAAGAGGGGAATGATCCACAAAACCGTTTTTGTCTTTTTCATCGTCAATACCTCCTTTTTATGATTTGATGGTTAAACTTTTTAGCAAATTTTTGGGGTTTTGAAAAGGTTTGTCTCACTTCTTGATCAAACCCTTTGTCTTCCAGAAGAGGTTCGAAAGGTCACAGAGCCTTCTTCCCCAGAATGGGCTCGATGATTTCCTCGCATCGGGATGGATGAAACAGAACTGTCTGCATTTCAGTTGATTCAGCTTTCTCTCGAATTCTTTCCCATCCCTTACACCCTCAAAATAATCCGGAATCCAGTATCCCAAAGATGAAAAGGCATTCTCTCTGCCGGAATGGTAATGATAGAAATCCATAAAATTCCAGAGTGAAGTCTTCACGCCGAATGTCTCCGGATCGAGATGCCACGGAGAACCCGGCTCCATCTCAATCGTAAAGGTGCGAATTCCTTTCACATTGGGATAGCTGCTCCGGATCTCCTTCTGAAGCCGGATCGTCTCTTCAATATCCTCCTCTTTCTCAAAGGGTACGCCCATCGTGAAGAAGAGGTCGCAGAAGACCTCGTGATCCTTTAACCGATCGAGGCACTCCATCAGATCCCGATTCGTATAGGCATTTCCCTTATGAACTTTTCTCAGCCGATCCGATCCGACATCCGGTGAAATGCCGATCAGAGATTTCGGCCCTGGAAAGGTCTCTTTAAAAGATTGGATAAAATCGACCGTGGGTAATCCGAACGATTCGAAGAAACATTCCATCCGGATCTTCTCCTCGCGGATTCGGGAGAAGAGCTTTAGAAAGTATGCCGGTTTCCCGGGATAAGGATCAAAGCAGATATGAAAGGTCTCATACCCGAAAGAGAGGGCTTCTCTGATCGACCCGAGGACCTCCTCCACCCCTCTGAAGATGACCTCTTTTCGGCCGGTAATCGTCTTCTGAGAGGGGATGTTGCCACTGCACCACGTGCATTGAACAGGGCAACCTCTGCCCAGGGTGAGATGATAAATGGGTGATTTCAGAGAATACATCCAGAAATTTTTCTCTCTTGAGACGCCCTTCACATAGAAAGGTTGTCCGATGTAACGGATATAGGTTGAATAATTTTTCAGCAGGGGGAAGTTCGTGAAAGAGAGCCGGTTCAGATCCTCCTCTGAGGCCACATAAGAAAGGGGGTTGATCATGATCCTCCCATTTCTTCTCCATGTGAGATTCGGGATGGAGAAGAGATCCTTTTCTCCCTGACGGATGGCATGGACTAATTCCAGGATGGGAGTTTCAGCTTCTCCTCGAATCACCCCATCGACTTCATCAAAGTTCCTCATGATCTCTTCATGAAAGAAGCTGGCTGTAAATCCTCCAAGAAGAAGATAGACGGAGGGAAAAACCTCTTTCACTTTCCTGGCCACTTTCATGACATCGAAACTCTGATGGTGCCAGTGGAGATCAAGGGCAACGATCCGTGGGCTCTTCTCTTTGATGTAATCGACAAGGGAGAAGCGAGGATCTTCGATCCATTCCACTCCTAAATGGACAATCTGGGTTGAGATGTTGTCCCGTTGGAGGAGATCGGCCAGACCTAAAAGCCCCATGGGCAGGAAGTTGATCCAGGTGAATTCACCGATGGGCCGGTAATAGTTATGTAACTTGAGGACATGGAGGAAAAGACAGTCCACTTGCTTCATCGGGAGGATTGTAAAATGTCAGGAGACTGTATTGCAACCCCGCCTTAAAATTGGAAAAGAGCAAAGCGCATGGGGCATAGGGTTAGCATTTTTAGCGCTATGCCCCATGCGCCTGGCTAATTTGACTCGACAACTTTTTCATGGATGACAATTCAATGATTGGACGGCTTGTGAACAGATAAAATGGGAAAAATTAAGAAATGGAACGACTTTCTATTTTTTCAACGCGGTGTTTGATCTCGGCAAATTCCTTTTCAAGGGTCGTCAGACGTCTGTCTAATTCCGCATAGGAGAACTTTACGGCTGCTAAAATTTCCTGCCTTGTCTCCTGAATCTCTGTTTTCAATTCCCGGTGGATTCTATCGATCTTACCATCGAGGGTGGTCACCTTGACATCGAGGGCATTTACCTTACCATCGAGGGTGGTCACCTTGGCATCGAGGGCATTTACCTTACCATCGAGGGTGGTCACCTTATCTTCGAGGACAATCACTTTACCATCGAGTGCAACCACCTTACCATCAAGGGCAGTTACCTTGCCATCGAGAGCAATAACAGCTTGGGCAATCGGTTGGGTCTTATTGTCTATTTCCTCCTTCAGTTCTTGGCGGGTCCTATCCAATTTTTCATTTACATTTGCAACACCTTCAGCAACTTGCTTGACCTGGCTAATGACTTCTTCAGAAATAATATGAAAATTGTGAATAATCTCCTCCTTAAAGCTTTTCAAATCTTCTTTGGTTCCCCCTCCTTTACGTACGCTCATGTGAACTTTCCCTCTTGATTAGTTTCAGTGTTGTTAAAATGGCATAAAATCTAAAATCGGTCAAGATTTTTCTTCTCCTCACACCAACTACTCATAAATCAAAAATTCTGCCAATAGCGTAGACCCCAGGACTTTTTGCTTTCTTCCCTATTGCCATGTGGAATTAGAGGGGGATAAGCGTTAATTTTCAACTACTTCCCTGCTTTGACTTTTGCCGGGCCGAGATGGGTCCACCCCTCCACTCCAATGTTCTATGCCATTTGTTTGAGGATGGCTCGGGCCGCAAAGAGGCCTGAGAGACTGGCTCCCACGATGCCATGGGAGGGTCGGGCATAGTGGCCGACCCGAAAGAGTCCGGGAACGGTAGTTTGATGGGAAGGTCTCAAATGTCCGGTCTGCTCAGGTGTGGAGGCAAGGCCATACATGGCGCCTTGCTCATTTCCCGTATATCGCTCCAGCGTCAACGGAGTGGCGGCTTCGTAATAGAGGAGGTGATTTCTTAAATCAGGAATCAACTTCGATTCCACCTGCTGGAAAATCTTCTGACAGAATTCTTCTTTGATCTGCTGACGTTTGCCTGGACTTTGCTTTCCCCATTCTTCCCTGTACTGATAAGGGGCGATTACAAGAATTTTTAGGATGTGCTGTCCATTCGGTGCCAGCGAAGGGTCCAGTAGCGTGGGAACCGATACGATCAGTGTGGGGTTCTTCGGGATCTCACCCCTTCGCATCATCTGATATTCCTCTTCCAGGTCGGAGAGGGCTCGAACATAGGTGAAGTAGGGAAGGCCCATTTCATTCAGGTCCAGGTCAGTTGCCACATAGAGGATAAAACTGGAGAGGGAATATTCGAATCGTTCCGTCTTTTTCAATAAGGGTCTTTGAAATTCCGGCGGAAGCATCTTCGTGAGAAGATTCGGGTTGACATTGGAGATGATCAGGGGCGCATCGAATACCTTTCCCTCCTCTGTGAGAACTCCTGCCGGCCTTCCATCTTTCATCAGGATTTGATCCACTTTGGTATTTAATAAGATCTCTCCGCCGGAATTGAGAAATGAATCCGCCATGACTCGGGAAACCCTTCCCATTCCCCCTTTGGGGTAGAAAACGCCTTCCATCAGGGCTTTGCTGATGAGAGCGGCCACGAAGAGAAAGGATAGCCGCGAAGGGGGTTCTGTCGCAGGAAGGGTGTGAAGGGCCATCTTGATTTCCCCTCCCCTGAACAGGCGATCGAGAATCGTTTGATGATTGGTCCTGTGAAGCCGGATAAGATTCCTGAAATAGAAAGGGAAGAGAATCCTTTTGGCCAAGGTTATTCCGGAGTAGGACCTTATCTCGTCTCCGATCCGTTTTACCAGAGAAAGATAGGTTTTCAATCCCTTCTCTTCCTCGGGAAAGAGATCCGTCAGCGCATCGGCATAAGAGGAAAATCCACCTTGTTTGAGAGAGATCTCAAATCCGGGATAGATGTTTCTAATGTGATGGATGGGGATAAACTCTATGGCCTCATGGGCGTCGATCTCTCTCAGAATCTGATAAAACTCTCCTCCCTCCTGACATCCTCCGAGAAAGGTTCCTGTCGCATCAAAGGTATATCCTTCCCTTTTGAAAGAGACGACATAGCCTCCCACCCGTCCCTCTTTTTCGAGAAGAAGGATCTTCCATCTTTTCCTGGCCAGGAGCGCAGCGACAGTCAATCCTCCCATTCCGGCCCCGATCACGATGGCGTCACAGCGTTTAGGGTTCACGTGATCTCCTCTCGAATAGAATCAGGAGCGTCGGGAGAAGCGTGAGCGAGGCGATTAAACAGAATCCCATCCCTAAAATCGTCACCCATCCCATGGTGGAGAGGGCCTGGTATCGGGCAGTGACAAGGGAGCCGAATCCCAACATCGTCGTGATGGAACACATTGCCATCGCTCTGCCTGTGGCGCCCAGAGCGTGGATCGGATATTTGCCTCCCCCCTCCAGATAACGGTGCATCAAATGGATGCTGTTATCGATGCCCATTCCAATGATCATTGGAAGGATGACCGCATTAACGAAGTTGATCCGGATTCCAAAAAGAACCATCGCCCCTAACATCCAGATCAGCCCCATCCCCAGGGGCATCAATGTAAAAAGAGTGATCCTCCATCTTCTGAAATGAGAAAAGACCAGGAGGAGAATAACCAAAAGTGAAATGGGCGCGAGCAGGAACAGGTCCCCCTTGACCCCCCGGAGGATCTCCGATTCCACCTTCTCTGCTCCTGTGATCGAAACACCCGGAAGGTCTCTCTCCAGTTGATCAAGGGATAGTCTCCCCTTTTGATAGTAGATTTGAGAGACGACCCTGTATGTCTCTCCCCGCTTCTTGAGGAGAGGTTCAATCCCCTTTTTCAAAGGGCTTTGCTCCAAAGAGGCGATCAGCGTTTCAGGCGAAAATATCTTTTCCTTGCCCGGGTTCATCGCTTCAAGGCTCTGGAGGATATCCTGGAACTCACCCGCTTCAAATCCATTCTCATTTAAGGCTTTGATGAAATCCTTTCTCACCTTTTTGAGGTCGATCGATTCACGAATCGCTTTCCCGATCCTCTTCTGTTTTTCCGGAGAAGGGATGAGCGAGGAGAGAGAGACGAAGGAATCGATCTTCCCGTCTTTTTGGTATCTGTTTAGGATGTGGGTCGTCTCTTCCTCTCTGGAGAGGAGCGCAGATAGGTCTTTCCCCTCCTGAATGACCATTGCCTCCCATCTTCTTCCTCCAAAAGCCTTTGTCATCCGGTCTAAAACCTCAAGGGATTTTATCTCCTTCGGCCTCAGGTTTCTGAAATCTCTTTCCACTTCGACCTGGAAGGCAAAGAAGGCGAAAAAGAGGGTGATCCCGATTAAGGTGAACAGAGTGTGCAGGGGATACCTCTCAAGAAGGGAGGAGAGGGTTTTGAACCTCAAGATTTGAATGGGCGGATAGGAATGGGCCTTCTTCCGTCCATCGACCCATATGAGAAAGGAAGGAAGGACAAAGGTGATGCAGAGGAGCGCACAGAGGAGTCCGATTGAGACGATGAATGCCAGTTCCACGATTCCCCTCACACGAGAGAAGTAGAGAATGGCGAAGGCAAAGATCGTTGTAAAGGCTCCTGTCCAGACGCCCAAACCTGTCTCGGTCAGGGTGGTTTCAAGGGCGGATGGGACATCCCTTCCCAGCGCCCTCTCCTGCTGGTATCGATCATAGAGATGGAGGGCGAAGTCAATCCCCAGGCCGACTAAAATCGCCGCGAAAGCGCTCGTCAGAATGTTCAAACTTCCCAGGGTGAGGGAAGCGATCCCCATCGTCAACTGGATTCCCCCAAAAAGGGGAAGACCGACAAAGAGGAGAGTGATCCATCTCCGATAGACAAAGAAGAAGAGAAAGAGGACGAGGATGAGGGAGGTGATGAAGGAGCTCTGCATATCGAACCGAAGGGTCTTTGCCTCGGCAGTGGCAATGGGATGGGCGCCGGTAAAGGAGACCCTTATGCCCTTGATCTCCTCAGTATGGGCCGGGGATACAAATTCTTTCAGTTTTTCCATCAAAGCGCTGGAGAAAGGAAGATCGGTGGCGGGTCGCAGAGGTTCTGTGATGATTAAAAGGGTGCTTCCGTCTTTCGAGAGAAAGAGATGGCTCGACTCATCGAACTCCATGCCCTTCATCCCTGCCCTCCACTTCTCCATGAAGAGCCACCGCATCTCAAAAGGGTCGACCCGGATCAAATCCTTCATCGCAAAGGAGGCCTGGCTGATCAAAACCCTCTTGTTCTTCCGAACCTGTTTGGCGATCTCTGATTCTGTCCACTTCTCCTTCAACTTTGGAATATCCCCTTCATCAAGGAAGAGATGGGGATGGGTGAGAAAGAGCGAGAAGGCCGGCATGGCCTTTTCCAGGTCCTCCGCCTCCACTTTCTGGTAGCGGACATTTTTAAAAGCTGCTTTCCCATCGACTTCCAGCCTTTTTAATCCTTCTGCCATCCTCATGCCGGAATCGATGAAGCGCTCACCTTCGATTCCCTTGTCCTTCTCCAGAAGAACGAAAAGGAGATCGAATGTTCCAGCCTCCTTCAGATTCTCCATATAGAGTTTGATGGGTCCCTTTTCCGCAGGAAAGAGTTTCAGAAAGTCAGGATCGAACTTGAGCTTGCCGGTGAGAAGGAAGGCCATCGCAAAGAGGCCAATGAAGATGAGAAGGATCTTCCGGTGGTGACGAAGAGAGAGATGGGCAATGCCTCTGAGTATTTTCTTTCTCATGATTGAAAGACGCTTATTGAAGGAAGACGAAAAGGATTATAACAGAAGCGTATCAAATAGGAAAATCAGAAACTGTTTAACACTTTGGAAAAGAGACCTGATCAAGATATCGTAATATCCCAAATCCCTCTCAATCCCCCTTTTTCAAACTCATCTTTACCCATAAATGTAGTCGCTGGACACAAGGGGCACTCCGACTGATCCCCCATCCCCCTCCTAACCTCCCCCTTGAGAGACTGTGTCGCAATCGCGAGCAAAGGGGAAGAGGCAGTCAGGTTCCAAAGTTTTAGGATGCGGGTCTTTTAGATGATGGGAAATTGTCACTTGTATAAAATCAAATGTTTTCATATGCTTGGCACGCCTGAATCCGAACGGCTAAAGGTAACCGCCCTAAACCTTTTCCACCCGACCGCCTCTCCCCCTTTTCAAAAATGGGGTTTTTTCATATTACGACACAGTCTCTTCAGGGGGAGGGTCGGGGTGGGGTATCCTAAGTCTCAATTGCACCAATCGTACGTTTCCTCCTTGTGCTCAGCCCCTCGACTTATGGGACATGTTAAGTTTTTCAAAGGGGGAAGTATTTCTCCTCCCTTTGGAAAAGGGAGGTGGAGAGGGATTTTATGAAGTATTTTTCAAAAAACTAAACGGTCACTAAAATCGTATTTATGAAAAAGCCCTTTACAAGAGAGACAAGATCGAATTAAAATGCAAGGCCATGGGCATCAGAAAGATATTAAGCCGTGATTTTTTTCTCACCTTCTCGGCTCAACTGACCTTCTCCTCCTCCCTCTTCATTCTCATCCCAACCCTTCCGATCTACCTTGCAAGGCTGGGATCCGCCGAAGCAGAGATCGGCATACTGATCGGAACCTCCAGCGTCTCCTCTCTCATCCTGAGACCCTTTATCGGAAGGGCCCTTTTACGAATTCCTGAAAAAAACTTCATGCTCTGGGGCGCTCTCCTCTTCATCCTCTGCTCCATCGCCTATATCTTTCTGCCTCCTTTCTGGCCTTTCTTAATGATCAGGGTTTTTCATGGATTTGGGTTTGCGCTCTTCTATACGGCATCGACCACCTTCATCGCCAATATCAGTCCGGAGGAACATCGGGGTCAAAGTATCAGTTATTTCTTCCTGGCCTTCAATTTTGCTTTTGCCCTGGCGCCTTCTTTCGGAATGTTTTTAATCAACCGGTTCAACTTCACCGTCCTCTTTTTAGTCTGCACGGCCCTGTCTCTTTGCTCTCTATTCTTATCCACACGATTGAACAGGAGAGAAGAACATCTTCCGGAGGATCTTTCGACAACAAATTTACCCATTCTTTCCCGAAAGGCTCTTCCGCCTGCTGTCATGGCATTCTTCACTCATATTATCTGGGGAGCGCTAACCGCTTTCTTCCCTCTTTATGCCCTGGAGCATGGAATGAGTAATCCCGGACTTTTCTTTGCGGCATTTGCCGTCATGCTGATTCTGGGCCGGACTTTTGGCGGAAGGATACTGGATCTCTACAGCAGAGAAAAGGTGATTTTCCCCTGCCTCCTGACCTATATTATAGCAACGGTCATCCTCGCCTTCTCGGAAACAACACCCATGTTTATTCTGGTCGCCATCATCTGGGGCGCTGGAAATGCTTTTGCTTTTCCGGCCTTCGTTGCCTATGCGATTGACCTCGCCGGTCCCTCCCGGGGGCCGGCGCTGGGGACATTCACAGCCCTCTCTGATCTGGGAGTTGGGCTGGGCGCCGTGATCATGGGCATCGTCCTGCGTCTGACCAACTTTCAGACGATGTTCCTCTGCCTGGCGTTCACCGGGGTCATCAATCTTATTTACTTTTATCTCTTCGTGATGAAAAAGGCAAAATTGAACAGGGCCATTTATATGATGGAACAGGTCGAAAAATGAAAATACTGGTCATTGTCAATCCTGCGGCAGGGGGCGGAAAACCCCTCCGTCTTCTACCCAGAATCAAACGCTGGCTCTCTGAATCACCCCACGGATTTATGGTCGTTATCCCGAAATCACCGGAGGAGATGCGCTGTGAAATTGTGAGGGCCTCTGATCAGGGGTTCGATGCCATCCTCCTTTGCGGAGGGGACGGAACGGTCCACGACGCCCTTCCCGCAATCCTCAGCACGAACCTTCCCTTTGGATATCTCCCGGGTGGCAGGGGCAATGATTTTGCCCGGAACACCGGCTTTACAACAAATTTAAGAAAAAGTTGCCGCATTCCTTCCAATCCATCGTTTCATCAATTGGATTTGCCGACCGTCAATCAAACGCTTTTTATCAGCACGGCCTATGTGGGGTTTGATGCTGAAGTCAACAGGCTGGCCAATGATGGGAAGGGGTACTTTGACGGGAAGTTGGGATATACGATATGCGTCCTGAAGACCCTTAAAAATTATAAACCTTTTGAGATAGAGATGACCATCGATGGTCACCGTTTCAGAGAACGCGTCATGTTGATAACCGTTGCCAATGGCCCTTATTACGGAGGAGGCATGAAAATTGCTCCTCAGGCCATCATGGATGATGGGGTGCTGAATATCTGCATGGTAAAAGAGATCTCAAAGTTGGAACTGTTAAGGCAATTTCCAAAGGTTTTTAACGGAACTCACATCACCCATCCTAAAATCGTCATGGCCTCCGGCAAAAAAATAAAAATCACTTCGGATGAGTCTCGAGAAATTTTTTCCGATGGGGAGTACGTCGGAGTCCTCCCTGCGGAGTTCACCATTGGGCCTAAGCCCCTGCGGGTTCTATTTCCGGGTAAAGAAAAGGAGAAAAAATGAAATCAGTCAAAAAATGGTTGGCGACGGGATTCGTAATTGTTCTTCTCTTCCCCTGCTTCGTCTTCGGAAAAGAAATTCACCTCACTATCATCCACACGAACGACATGCACTCCCACCTTCTCGGGCTTTCGCCCAATCTCGATTATTCGCCTTTTAAAACCGGGGATGATGCAACCCTGGGCGGATGGGCAAGAGTGGCCACCGTGATCAAATCGGAGAAGGCGAAGCGGACAAACCCTACCCTGGTGGTTGACGCTGGAGATTTTCTCATGGGCTCTTTCTTTCATATGATTTCAAGGGAGGAGGCCCTGGAACTCAGGCTGATGAAAGAGATGGGCTACGATGTGGTCACTCTTGGAAATCACGAATTTGACCTCATGCCAAAAGGATTGGCCCGAATCATCACCTCTGCCCAACAAAAAGGCGGAATACCGGAGATCGTCTTTTCGAGCGCCATCTTTAATCAGGAGAACCCTGAGGATGATACGCTCGAGGAAATTTTTAAAAAGGGATGGGTCAAACCCTACACGGTGAAAGAAATACAGGGGATCCGGATTGGGCTTTTCGGCATCATGGGAAAGGATGCGGCAGAGGTCTCACCCTTTGCCCGGCCGGTCAAATTCAAAAACCCGATCGAGATCTCGCGGGAGATAGTAAAAATTCTCAGGGAGAAGGAAAAGGTAGATCTGATCATCTGCCTTTCCCACGGCGGGCTCTCAGAGAAAAAGTCGCGCTCGGAGGATGAACTGTTGGCAAAGGAAGTCCCTGGCATTGATATCATTGTAAGCGGTCATACCCATACCAAGCTCACCCAGCCACTTCGGGTCAAAGAAACCCTCATCGTTCAGGCTTATGCCCATGGCAGGAATGTCGGTGTTCTCGATCTCGCCTATGAGAAAGGTCGGCTCACGTTAAAACAATACGCCCTGGTAGAGGTGGATGACCGGATTCAGGGAGACGAGAAAATTCAACGGGCAATCGAATCCTCCATCAGCCTGATCGAACAAAAGATCCTTAAGGAACATGGCCTCACCTTTCAGCAGGGGTTGGCCAAGACCGGTTTTGATCTGACCCTGACGACTGATGAATCCAATCTTGGCAATCTCATTGCGGATTCAATCCAATGGGCAGTAAACAGAATTGATTACGACCCAAACGATCCTGTCTCCAAAGTGGTTGTTGCCATTGAATCGAATGGAGTCATTCGGGATGATCTTCTCAAAGGGAAAACCGGGAAGGTTGCGGTCTGCGATCTTTTCCGCATCGTCCCTCTTGGGATCAGTCGGGCGGACGACACCATGGGATACCCGATCATCACCTGCTATCTCCATGGACACGAGATCAAGAAGATCCTCGAGGTGGTGACCAGCATCTATCCGATGAAGGGGCGAAAATTCTTCCTTCAGGTTTCAGGCCTAAAATTCAAATATAATCCCAACCGGATGATCTTTGACCGGGTAACCGATATTGCGATTGGAAGCGAAGAGGAAGGATTTCGTCCTCTCAACTATTCGGAGTCAAACAAGGCCCTATACAGGATTGCCGCCAATCTTTACAATGCGACTTTCATCAGCTTTGTGGGTCGCTTTACCTACGGCACCCTCAACATCGTCCCAAAGGACCGTAAGGGCACCCCCCTTGTTTCTGAGGGGCCAATAGGCAATCCCTTCGATCTCCTTCTGCCTTTGAGAGTAGATGAAAATAAAGAAAAACCTGGCATTCAGGAATTGAAACAATGGATCGTCCTGATGGATTATGTGAGAAGTTTTCCGGATAAGGATGGAGATGGAACCCCTGACATCCCTGACAAATATAAAGGAAAACTTGGGAGGATTGTTAAGGAGCCAAGCTGGAATCCAATTCGCCTTCTCTCCCGAGGCACCTACGTCACCTGGATCGCTTTTGGCGCAATCGTCATCATCCTTCTTATCGTCGGATCAGTGGCTTACTTTGTGGTGAGAAAGGTAAAACGGATAACTCAAACCAAACAGGCTTTTTAGGCTTCTCATAGAAAATAGATCGTCCCCCCCCTTTTTCTGTGTAATCAGAGATTACCAGGCTTTTCGGAAATCTCTGGAACTCTGTTTGACAGAATCAATTAGCAAGCATAGAATTTTAGGAAATTACAGTCTGTAGTTCAATAATTGTTATTCCAGAGAAATGAATAACAGACACATTTAACAATTTCGCCGTAAAGGGCACTGGCGATGAAAGGTATATTCAGTGTCGAAGATCGTTATCATTCTTTGATCAAGGGAAATAGTCGATGCCTGCTCAAAGCTGACCCTATGCTTTCTTAAGTTTATTTTTGCCTTAGTGGGGTCCCAGTCAAAATAATAACGCACTTACTACTCCAATTTATATTCCCTTTTTTATCTTACACATGGTGCTCACCGGCGTGGTGTGCCGTTTTGCCCCGTCCGGTACAGCTATGTGTTCGCTTCATCGGTAAATATCCTTTCGATGACCAACCTTCACTATCCAGATAGAAAGGACCTCGTCTTGCACGGAATACACAATTCGGTATCGGCCTTGATGGACACGATACCTTTCCTGGCCGGTGAGTTTTTCGCAGCCTGACGGCCGTGGATTGTCGGCCAGCGCCTTAATACGACGCAAACATATTGCGGCGGCCTACTACCTGCTGGGCGAAGAGTTTGACCGTGATCCATTCCTGATCTTCAAACTACGCGGGATGAGCAGGGATGAATTGGTCGGGCTTCTGGACCAGACCGGCGATAAAATAACCACCAAGAAAGCTAATCATAAATCTCGCTTCATCCATGAGGGTGAAGAAAAGGCCTCTTTGTCTGAGCCGCTGACTTCAGATGTGTCAAGGTTTTGGTCAGGGGGCAGCGTATCCGATGATTGGCTTGGGGGAGCGCTGATTCCGCGAGTGCCTGCGACTTTACCTAAAAGGCTCGGTAATTTTCCCTTCTGGCGCGGTGAAGAGCGGTTTCTGGATGCAATCGAGCCGATTTACGTTCAGGCTTCGCCATTGGGCTTGAATGTATTTCTCGGAGAAAAAGGTCAAATTGATGATTCTTTAAAATAAGGCCTGGAAAAAATTCCGAAGCGATAAACAGCGGGTCAGGAGACCCGCCTTTACCCGGGGTAGGTCAAAACAAGGCCTGGACGAAGTCAGTGGCGTTAAATTCTTTGAGGTCGTCGATTGCTTCGCCCACGCCAATATATCGGATTGGAATTTTTAATTCCTCTGTAATTCCTACGATGATCCCGCCTTTGGCTGTTCCATCTAATTTCGTCAATGCAATTCCTGTGACTCCGATGGCTTCGTTGAAAAGTTTGGCCTGAGAGATGGCATTCTGACCTGTCGTGGCGTCAAGGACGAGAAGGATTTCATGGGGCGCTCCCGGGCATTCTCTCCCGACAATTCGCTTCACCTTCTTCAACTCCTCCATCAGATTGACTTTGGTCTGGAGCCTTCCTGCGGTATCGATGAAGACGAGATCAGTATTTCTTGCTTTGGCGGCGTGGATCGAGTCGAAAGCCACAGCCGAGGGATCGGATCCTTTGGATTGTTTGATGAAGTCCGCTCCGACACGTTTCGCCCAGATTTCGAGTTGCTCGACCGCGGCCGCCCTGAAGGTATCAGCGGCGCCGATCAGAACCTTCTTCCTCCGGGATGAATATTGATGAGCAATCTTTCCGATCGTCGTCGTCTTGCCCGCACCATTGACCCCGACGATCATGAAAACAAAGGGTTTTGTTTTAGTGAATTCGATCGAAAGGGGCTTTTCACCTGCATGAAGTATCCGGAGAATCTCCTGTTTGATAAACTCTCTGACTCTCTCCGGATCCTGAAGGTCACCTCTTTTGAGGCCCTGCCGGACGCCCTCGATCAGTTGAGTCGTCGTCCTGACTCCCAGATCAGCTTCAATAAGGACCATCTCGAGTTCATCGAGAAGGTCGGGGCTGAAGGTCTTCTTTCCGAGAAAGAGCCGATCAATCTTTTCAACAAACCCATGGTGGGTTTTGGAAAGGCCTTTCTTTAATTTATCAAAAAAACCCAAAGATTTCTCCTTTCCTTTTGTATGATTCTTAATTTCTTTTTCCTTTGGAAATCTCCCAGAATTCTCTTGGAGTGATGATCGGGACGGAATGGAACTTCTTCAGCACAAGAAGATCCATGTCTCCGGTAATGATATAATCGGGTTTTGCTACTTCAGAAAGGCCAAGAATCTTGACATCATCGACATCTCTGCAGGCCTCTTTATCTAACCTTTTATGGCTGCTGAATGTACAAAATTCCTTCAAGTATTCAGCAATCATCAGAATCTTATCCTTGGGCATCTTCAATTTTTTCTGTAAGTTTCTTTGTAATTCAGACAGAATATGTTCACTGATGATAATTTCATGCTTTTCCAGGCAGAGTTCAAACAGGGCATGCGCCAATCCTCTGCCTGCAAATGCGGCCAGAATTACATTCGTGTCGAGGATCACTCTCATGAAACTTCTTTGTAGACATCCTCATCGGTCAGGATGCCCTGGGCCTCCGCAAACGGGAGGACCATATTTCGAAGTTTACGAAACCGGTAGATGGCGATATATCTCTGCAGGGATTCTCTGACCAGATCACTGATCGGTTTCTTTTCTGCTTTGCTGATCTCCTGTAACCCCTCTCTTAAATCATCAGGAATTCGTATGGTCAGGGTCTGATTCATGTTTACCTCCATTGCAATACAACGTAACACAAAGGATAAGACTTGTCAATTCCATTAAAATTCCAGAAGCAAATTGGTGTCAGGCATCGGTAATTCGGTATATAAAAAAGGCGAGAAAAAACTCTCGCCTTTTTTATAATGATCCCTGCAAGCAGCTTATTTTTTGTCTTTCACATCCTCATAGTCGGCATCGACCACGTCTTCTTGAGCCTTTTGACGGGGGCCTTCCTGCGCCTCTGCTCCGGGACCTCCGCCTGTGGCTCCCTTTTGAGAGGCCTTGGCATACATGGCCTCCGCCAGTTTATGAGAGGTATTGGTCAGCTCTTCCTGAGCGGATTTGATGGCGCTGAGATCGTTTGACTCCATCGCCTTTTTCGACTTTGCGATGGCATCCTCGATGGTCTGCTTGTCCGAAGAATCGATCTTATCGCCATGTTCCTTCAGGGATTTCTCTGTCGTGTAAATGAGGGTATCGAGATGATTTCGAGCCTCTGCAAGTTCTCTTCTCTTCTTATCGTCTGCCGCATGGGCTTCTGCATCCCTGACCATCTTTTTGATCTCATCCTCGTGGAGGCCGCTTGAAGCGGTGATCTTGATGGACTGCTCTTTTCCTGTTCCAAGGTCTTTTGC
>Ga0194110_10001418_pt1 | contig 30649 bp, 26 predicted proteins | sample TA2Kig1200mmetaG_FD_146192 | JGI IMG/M metagenome (GOLD analysis project Ga0194110, IMG submission 146192) | Freshwater microbial communities from Lake Tanganyika, Tanzania - TA2015032 Kigoma Deep Cast 1200m | ecosystem: Environmental > Aquatic > Freshwater > Lake | place: Tanzania: Lake...
TCCTGACCAGCAGTTATTTGTTCTTGGCCTTGTTCTTGACCTTCACCTCAACGTTTTCCCGTACAGTATTACGCTCCATAAACCTCTGGAGCTTTTGCGACGCATTAGAGTTAGGGTTAAACGGTTTTTGCAGGCCAGGAGCCGTAGCTATGCCCTTGCCCGGGACGCCACGCGCTTTCAGTATCTGCGCCTTGGTCATGACCTGTGGGGGGCTGTTGTTGTCAGAACTGGCGGTCAAAGCCACGGAGACCGAGTTGCTGGCAGCAAAGACTGCCGCGCCGTCTGGAGCGGTGCCTGTGACATTGGCACTGGTAGCCAGCGGCCCGGGCAAGTCGGCCTGTACCACAGTGTAGGTGGCAGAAGCAGTAACATTATCGCCAGGTGTCGTCAACGATGTTTTGCTCAGTGCAATTTGCCCCAGTTTCGAATCCAGCAATGTGACGTTGTCCACGGTAACGTTGCCGGTACTGGATATCAGATAGGTATAGGTGATGTTTTCACCCACAGCAGCGGAAGATTTATCCGCCGAGAGGCTGAGGCTTAGCGCAGCCCCATCCTGCGCAAAGACTCCAGCCGGCATGGCCGGCAACAGCAATAAGGCAACCAGCACTAGTACCATGTTCCAGTGTTTCATTTGTTAAAACCTCCTTTTGAAAGCTAGTTCAGTAGCCCGGCTCCCACCGGTACAAGTGAACACTTTCACCAAGTTATAACGTTGTAGCAGGCAAAAGGTTTAGGCCGATGGGAGTAGTCGGGCCACCGCTATTTTTTGTCGTCTGATGTCCCGAACGGGCCTATGAGATTGGAGCCGCTGGGCTGGTTGCCGGTGAGTCCAGAGGGTTGGGTTGTACTTGCTGGTGGTTTGGGTTCATCTACTGGCAACGGCGGTTTTGGTGTTTCCCACAGCCTCGGCGGTTCTACTGGAGGTTTTGGTGTCAAAGGCTCAGGCTGGTCTGAAGTAGTCTGCGGCTTACCGGGAATGATACCAGGTGTAACCTGCGGAGGCTTGCCATTCTGCGACCGTGGCTTGTCATCGATAACCTGCGGTGGTATCGTCCGCTGCTGTACTTCTTTGGCCTGGTTGATAACCCGGTTCAGGGCTGGCTTGGCTGCTGATGGGGCTTGCTCCATCACGCTCTCCAGCACCGCTATATTCTTGGCGGTGCTGCTTTGGACTAGCTCTCTAGCACGTTCTGTTTTCCTGAACGTGGCTGCAGCTACGTCTGTTGCTGGTGGGGGCGATGTCTTCTCATCAGCAGCTTGTGGAGCGCCACCTGCGGCTGCCTCATCTGACTGTGCTGTAGAAGCTGGCGCAGGTGCCGTCATCGCCGGTGCCGGTTGAGTCGTTCGAAGGCTAACAGCAACAGAGGCCCGCTGAGCCGCCTCTTTCATCTCCAACGCCCTGACAGAAAACTCGGCTTGCTCCATCTGGTGGCCAAGCCTTGCAGCCGTCGCCACCACGTAATCCGTCTTTCCTTCACGAGCCATGACCGCTATCTCCTGTGTCCTCTCTTCGCCAAGCCGAGCATGAAGTGCAACCTTGTTCTCCTCTGAGAAGGCGAAGGCCAGCGCCACCTGCTCCGTGGCCAGCTTCACCGGATAAAGAGGTTCATCAGGCAGGGCTTCGGATGAGGCAAAGGCAGTGCCCACGCTGCTGAACAACAAGAGTACGACTACGGTCAGGGCAAGGGCCCAGCTCCTCTGCCAAGCGAAACTCCTGCTGGGTTTTTCCGTTGGCCTTTGCTGTGCAGCGTACTGCCACGCAGCCTGTATGCGCATGCCGGCGCGTGCCTTGAACGACGGATCCGGTTGCACCATAGAGGTCCTATTGGTAACGCCAATAGCCGTTCGCAGTAAAGGCTCAAGGTAGGCTGCCTCATTGGGATAGCTCATCAGGCAGCTTTCGATGCTCTCACCCTGGAACACGCGCTCCAGGCATTCTTCGAATATCTGTTCCAGGTTCTTAGCCATTTGCTTCCCCTGAGAATAACTTCCTCAATGAAGCTGTCCCGTTGAACTGCAACGCTTTCACGGTTCCTTCGCTCTTTTTGAGTATCCTGGCCACCTCCGCGATGGGCATGCCAGCGATAAAGCGCAGGGAGATGACCTCCTGCTGCGCCGGCGGCAGCCTTTTCAAAGCTGCTGTCAGGTCTGCCATCTCAGACCTCTGCTCTGTCAGGGCCACAGGGTCCTCTACGCTCACCGCCCAGGCTTCTTCCAGCGGCGCTGTCTTATGCTTCGACTTCTTTCGCATGTGGTCTATCACCAGATTGTGGGCGATGCGGAATAGCCAGGCAGCGAAGGGCACCTCGCGCCATTTGAAGGAGCCTATCGATTGCAGGGCTTTCAAGAATACCTCCTGAGTAATGTCCTCTGCCTCGCTTCGCGCGCTAACCCGAAAGTAAACGTAGCGATACACCTTATCGAAGTGCTCATTGTAGAGCACGGTGAACGCTGCCTGATTGCCGGCAATTGCTTCACGGACCAGCCTCTCTTCTTCGCTTGACACCAGGTTAACCTCAGATTACCTGGCGTCTATTATATTAAAACGTTGCTGAAAGGAAAATGTTTAGACGACTTTCGCAATTTCACAAATAGAACATCGCTGCTGTTTAGGTTTTTGAGATTTGGATTTGTTTCGAATTTTGATATTCGGATTTATGATATGACAGCATGATAATTTCTGTTGACGGAGGCTTGGATTACTAGGATAATGCGCATAGTGTTTTGAAAGGTAGGCTCAACTTGACTTTAACCAACCTATTCACTCTAGGCAAAATCGGCGGCATTCAGCTTCGTAACCGCATTATCATGGCCCCTATGGGCACACTGCTGGCTAACAAGGACGGCACAGTCTCTGAGCGACTATGCCGCTACTACGAGGAAAGGGCTAAGGGGGGCGTAGGGTTGATAATCGTGGAGGTAACAGCCGTAGCTCGCGAAGGCCGTGTGGATAGTCGCGAAATCGGCATCTACGACGATAAGTTCCTGCCCGGGCTTAAGCAATTGGCAGATTGCTGCCACCGGCAAGGGGCGCTCATTGCAATTCAGCTTCACCATGCGGGCAGGCAGACGACATCGCAGGCAACAGGTGGCCAGCCTGTGGCACCATCGCCCATCCCTTCTCCCGCCGTAGGTGTCATGCCACGCGAATTGACCATCGCCGAAATTCAGGGGCTCGTTGAATCCTACGGCCAGAGTGCAAAGAGAGCCAGAGAGGCAGGCTTCGACGCTGTGGAAGTGCACGGCGCTCACGGCTACCTGGTGTGCCAGTTTCTCTCTGCCTATTCCAACAAAAGAACGGACAAATACGGCGGCAGCCTGGAGAACCGCACCCGCTTTGCATTGGAAGCGGTGGCAAGTATCAAGGAGCTGGCCGGAGCCGATTATCCACTGCTGTTCCGAATCAGCGCCAAGGAAGGTGTACCCGATGGGTTGAAGCTGGAGGAGACGCGTATTATAGCCCAACGGCTGGAACAGGCGGGTGTCCACTGCCTGGACATTTCTGCCGGCAACTACGACGCAGGTCAGTTGATTATACAGCCAGGCTGGCTATCACGCGGCTGCTTGGTGCCACTGGCAGAGGCCATCAAGAAAGAGGTCACCATTCCTGTATCCGTGGCTGGCCGTCTCAATGACCCAGTCCTGGCTAACCAGATAATTGAGCAGGGGAAGACCGATTTTGTCTCGCTGGGCAGACCACTACTCGCCGACCCTGAACTGCCCAGGAAAGCGATGGAGGGGAGACTCGACGACCTACGCATGTGCACTGCATGCTGCCACTGCATAGACTGGGTCATGGGCAATGCCCGACCTGTTACCTGTGCCATCAATGCCACCACGGGTAGAGAAGAAGAGACGCTGCTGAAGCCAGCGCAGAAACCAAAGAAGGTGCTAGTCATAGGCGCAGGGCCTGGGGGCATGGAAGCAGCACGCGTAGCTGGACTCCGGAGACATGAGGTTACGCTCATAGACAAAGAGCAGAAGCTGGGCGGGCAACTGAACATAGCTGCTATACCGCCAGGCAAAGAAGAGCTGGCCACCATAACCAGGTTCATGGAAACACAGCTTGCTAAGCTGGGAGTCATGGTCAAGTTGGGCCAGGAGGCGACAGTCGATACAGTAGCCAGGATGAAACCCGATGTTGTTGTGGTAGCCACCGGCTCTTCCACTGTGTTGCCGGATATACCTGGAGCCGACCTGCCCAATGTGTCGCTGGCACGCGATGTTATCTCGGGGAAAAAGACGGTGGGGAAGAGGGCAGTGGTGGTAGGCGGTGGACGTGTGGGCTGTGAGACTGCAGACCTGCTGGCCAGCCAGGGCAAGGAGGTAACCCTGGTAAGGATGACAGGCCGCAGCCCTCTCGCCGGCGATATGGGTATGATGACCAGCACCATGCTGCTTGCTAAGCTGAGACGGGACGGCGTCATCACCAAACCCAATAGCCGCACGGAGAAAATTACCAGGGAAGGCGTCATAGTAACCAAGGACGGGCAATCGAAACTGCTCGAGGCCGATAGCGTGGTGCTATCGCCAGCGCCCATTCCAGACAACACGTTGGCACAGCAGCTTAAAGATGTGGTGCCAGAGGTGCACATCATCGGCGATGCCTCCAAACCGCGGGGCATTTTCGAGGCTATCCACGAAGGATACCGCATCACCAGTGAACTGTGAGAAGGAGGATTTCAGACATGCTTGAATTAAAGTTCGATAAGAAGAAATGCGCCGACTGCAAGGCAGTCAGTTGCCTGGTCAAATGCCAGTATATTGACCTCAACAAGACCGAGGCAAAAAAAGAATGGCAAAAGGTAATCAACGGCGAAGATTCCTTTGTGCTGGATGCCTGCACCACCTGCTACGCCTGCGAGGAGTACTGCCCCTTTGGCAATCATCCCTTCTACCTTATTGTGGAACGCCAGGAAGAGAAGAATGTGCTGGCAGCCCCTCGAGCTCTTATCAAGCAATGGGTCAATATGTGTGCGCCGTCGGGCAAGTTCATGCTGGGAGACGTTAAGGAGAAAACCGCCTCCCTGTGTTTCATGCCCAGGCTGGGCTCCCTGGCACAGGGCAAGCTATTTGAAGATGTGGCCACATCCTGGATTCTGGGCGCTGAGTTTTTCTGCAATGCCGTATATCTCCATTTCTCCCGCATGTCAGTTATCAAGGAAAGGCTGCCTAAGATAATCGATAACATCAGCAAGCAGGGTATCAAGGAGCTTATCTGCCTGCATGATGAATGCTATGCCACCTATAACTCGCTGGCGCCAGCTTACGGCATCGATGTGCCTTTCAAGACAATTCACTACATGGAGCACCTGTACCAAAAGCTCAAGGAGAACAAAGCTAAAATCAAACCGTTGAACGTCAAGGCGGCTTACCAGCGCAACTGCTCTACACGGCTGGTCCCGCAGATAGACCACTTCGTTGATGATATATTCGGACTCATCGGCGTTACCAGGCTGGACAGGGAATATGACCGGGAAAATGCATTGTGCTGCGGCGCGCTCATCTGGGCATCCAAGGGCTACGATGCCGGCCATGACGTGCAGCAGAGGAACATAGACGATATGGAAAAGCACGGGGCTGAGTACTGCGTGTTCAACTGCCCGGCCTGCTGGGACCCACTGGCAGAGAAAGTGGCCAACAGGGGCATTAAGCCCATCCACATGATAGACCTGTGCAAGCTGGCCATGGGCGAAGAGCAGGCGTTGAAGCTGCCTGAAATGCCGCTGGAGGTGTAAAACGATGGCTGATGTATATGAGTCCCTAGTCGGAATAGTGGGCAAGAACTTCGTCTCGAACAGCAAGGAAGAGCGCTACTTTTATGCTCGTGACCCTGGCTTAATGCCTCCGCATGAACCAGACTATGTGGTCATGCCGAAGACAACTGAAGAGGTGCAGCAGATAGTAAAGCTGGCCAACAGAGAAAGGGTGCCCATAGTCCCCATGGGCGGTGGGATGGCGCTGACCGGACTGGTCATACCGCTGAAGGGCGGAATCGTCATGGACATGAAAAGGATGGACAAAATCCTGGAGGTGAACGAGAAGGCCAGGTACGTGGTGGTGGAAGGAGGTGTTCCCCAGGGTATGCTCAAAGAACACCTCAAAAAGCATCACCCCGACCTGAGGCACAGCATCCCCGAATCGCCACCCATAACCACCATCGCCGCCAACGTGGTAATCCACGGGCAGGGTCGTCTCACACAACAATACGGCTTCAACTCGGACATGGTCAATGGCCTGGAGGTGGTGTTGCCCACAGGCGAAATCTGTAAGATTGGGTCATGTGCGGTATCGCCCTACTGGTTCTCCAAGGGGCCGCCCATGCCCGACCTCTCCGGGCTGTTCCTGGGCTGGCTGGGCACCACGGGCATCATCACCAAGCTGGGTCTGAAGCTCTATCCCCGAAAGAAGCTCAAGGACATGGAGATATTCGTCACCGATAACGGCGATTTGATGCCTGATATCATCTACAAGATTACCCAGCTTGAGGTAGTAGAAGACCTGACCCCTTGGACGCAGCCTCGTCCCCGCATGTTCGAGGGCAACTACCACGTCAGCATCTTCTTCACCGGAGACACCGAGGAGGAGCTGGAGTTTAAGCGGAAGATGGTGTGGTATGGGCTTAAGGAATACATCGATAGCAAAGACGGTGGCTTCATGATGATACCAGCGGAGTTGAAAGCTACCTTCATGGCCAACCCCGCAAAGTCCATGACCAACTTCGCCGATGTTCGCAAAGGCGGTGGGTTCGAATATTCAGGTCCCATCATCCCCACCGAGCTTTACCCTTCGTTCGTGAAGAAAGCGGAGGAGCTGGCTGCCAGGTACCGGGTGGTTCAAAACTGCAGCGGACGCGTCATCCAGGGAGGTCATTGCATGATGTTTTCCTTTGCCTTCACCTTCAATCGAGCGGACATGGACGAGATGGACAGGGCACGAAAAGCGCTGCATGATGCGGCGGAATATGCGCTGGAGAAGGGCGGAGTCCTGTGGAAGCCTACCATCTTCGAACAGAAGATGATGATTCAGCGCATGGACCCCAACACGCTGAAGCTGATGAAAAGCATAAAGCGGCTACTAGACCCCAATGGCATCATGAATCCCGGCAACTGGGAGGTGAACTGATGCAGCAATACGTTAATCACATCCACCGCTGTTTCAGGTGCGGGTACTGCAAGTTCCCCACTCATTACGTGGAATTCAACTGCCCGCCCTACAAGCGGTTCAGGTTCGATACCTACTCAACAGGAGGTCGGCTGTGGCTGACCAGGGCCTGGTTGAACAACGAGGTGGAATGGTCGGAGCGCCTGGCTGAAATCCTGTACACCTGCACCATGTGCAAGAACTGCACCGAGCAATGTCCCATGGGATTCGCCCCGGATATCGTCGATTGGATTGTCGGCGCCCGAAACGACATGGTAGAGAAAGGCAAGATACCGCCCCGTGTGGCACACTTTTTTGAAGCAGTACACGGCTACGGGAATCCATTGAAGCTGCTGAGAAGCGATAGGGCTGCCTGGGCTAACGGCACCAAGAAGTATGCCAGGGGCGACGACTACCTGCTTTACGTGGGCTGCCTCGGTTCCTACGACGAAAACGGCCAGAAGGTGGCACGCAGCCTGGTAGATGTCTTGAATGCAGCCGGCGTATCTTTTGGAATACTGGGCGAAGACGAGGAATGCTGCGGTAACGAGATATACATGCTGGGCGAGGCGGGCTTATTTCAGGTGCTGGCCGAGAAGAACATCAACAAATTCAAGGAGCTTGAGGCTAAGAAAGTGGTCACGCTCTGCCCCCATGCCTACAACGCGATGAAGAACCACTACCCAGCGCTCGGTGGTAGTTTTCAGGTCTATCACTATACTCAGCTACTGGCCGACTTGATTGGAAAAGGGAAGCTGAAACTTTCGTCAAGCAAGGCTAAGGTAACCTATCAAGACCCCTGTTTCCTGGGCAGGTACAACCAGGTCTATGAGGAGCCAAGGCGGGTACTGAAGAGCATTCCAGGCATTGAGCTGGTGGAGATGGAGAGGAGCCGCAAGGACTCCTTCTGCTGTGGCGGCGGTGGTGGTAACTTCGTCATGGACTTGCTGGCTGGAAGCGAAGAAAGCCCCAGCCGCGTTCGGGTCAGGGAAGCCCATGCCACCGGCGCCGACACCCTGGCTGTCGCCTGCCCCAGTTGCTTGACCATGCTCACCGACGCCGCCAAATCCGAAGACTTGCAGGGCAAACTGGCAGTAAAAGACATCGCCCAGATAGTGAAAGAATCCCTGGCATCGGAAATGTAGGGGCGGGTTTTTAAACCCGCCCTTTTCTCATGGAAAACAATACTTCCGTCGCAGGGCGCACCTGAAGGTACGCCCCTACATGTTGTTTTAGACAGCAGGGCGCATCCTTCGCTTCGCTCAAGGACAAGCTCTGAAGCTACGCCCCTACATGTTATTTTAGGACAGCCCCGTATATCATATTGACAAGGGGGGGTGAGTGATTAGAATTACCGCAGTTTACAGCATAAAGCAAAGGCGCTTTCCCGGCTATGAAGATATCGAATAGGTTTGCCAAGAGCACAGTTGGGCGAGCCTTTCTGTTTTTAGCTGCTTTACTTCTGACCGGGCTGGCGTTAGCTCCGGGGCTGGCAGATGCCAATGGAGGTGGTCTGGCCAACACTCCCTGGCCCATGTTCCAGCATGACCAGCGTCACACCGGCCAGAGCCCCTATCTCGGAGCTCAGACAAATGCCATCAGGTGGATTTTTGACGCCGGCCAGATCATTAGAGGCTCTCCGGTGATCGGCAGCGACGGTACTATTTATTTTAGCTGTTGGAACGGGTCTAGGTTTTATGCTCTTAATCCCGACGGCAGTGTAAAGTGGCTTCGTAATACAGCGTATGGCGGCGTTGGTGCGCCTGCTATCGGCAGTGATGGCACTATTTACTTCAGTGACTACGGGCAGATGAAAGCTTTTAATCCCGACGGCAGCACGAAGTGGACACTCAATGCCAATGGTATCAGGAGTTCTCCCGTTATAGCCGATGATGGCACCATATATGCCGGTGCAAACCTTGCTCCTGACGGTGGGAGGCTTTACGCTATCAGGGATAACGGCAGCAGTGGAAGTGTGAAGTGGTTTTATCACACAGACGGTCATATTAACTATTCTGCTCCCGCTATAGGCAACGGAGGCACCATCTATATCGGAACTTACGACACGGATTTGTATGCTATAACCGATAATATTACCAATGGCGTGCTGAAATGGCGCTTTAATACTGGTGGTCTCATCAACTCCTCTCCGTCTATAGGCAGCGATGGCACGATCTACGTCGGCTCTGACGACGGAGCCCTGTATGCAATCACCGACAATGTCACCAATGCCGTCAAGAAATGGCATTTCGGCACGGGCTGGAGTATTACTTCTTCTCCAGCCATAGGCAGCGATGGCACCATCTATGTTGGTTGTAGTGCTGCAGCGGGTTTTCTTTATACGCTGTTTGCTATGAACCCTGATGGTAGCCTGAAGTGGGCTTATGACACAGGTTCTGATGCCGAAACCTGCTCTCCAGCTATAGGCAGCGACGGTACCATCTACATTGGGAATGGGTTCGGCGGAAGAGTATGGGCCATAAGCGACAACGGTACCAGTGGAAATCTCAAGTGGTCTTATCTCACAGGTGACTGGGTAATTGGTTCTCCGGCTATAGGCAGCGACGGCACGGTATACATCGGCTCCTACGATGCAAAGCTTTACGCCTTCAGCAGCCGTCCAATTATAACCTCCGCCAATCCCAGCTCCGGCTACCAGGGGACCACGCTAAGCAACGTGATTATCACCGGCCAGAACTTCACCGGCGCCACCGCTGTCAGCTTCGGCGCTGGCATAACAGTAAACACTTTCAATGTTGACGGTGCTACTCAGATAACAGCCAATATCACCATCGCTGCCGACGCCACACCCGGCACCAGGGACATCACGGTGACCATAGCGGAGGGACCCGGCACCAAGATAAATGCCTTCACAGTAATACAGAAAGGCCAGAATGTGTATGTAAATGGCGCCACGGGCAACGACAGCTATGACGGGCTGGCTGCGGCCTGGGACAGCACGCACGGCCCAAAGAAGACAATAGCGGGCGGCATAGCTGCAGTTACCGACAACGGCACGGTGAATGTTGCCGCAGGCACCTACCATGAACACGGTCTTCACCTGTCGCAAACTATGAACCTCGTCGGCGCTGGTGCCTTGACCACCATCATAGACGGCGGTGCCAACGGCAACGTTCTGGAGGTTTCCAGCGCGCCAAACCAGCGTAACACCATATCCGGGTTCACTATCCGTAATGGCGCCCCAGCAGGCCCGGATCCCGGAGGCGGGATTTACATCTCAGAGGTGCATATAGTTACCATTAACGACTGCGCTATTGTCAATAATGTCAAGGGAGGCGTGGCTGGTCATTGTCCTGGTGCAGGTGGTGGTGTCTGCAATGATGGCGGCGTTTTATATATGAACCGCTGTACTGTGAGCGGGAATACAGCCGGTGCCCAGGGTGGGGGTATATATAGCCGAAAAACCTTCGGCGGCGATTCCGGTCTAATGGAGCTAACAAACTGCACCATCAGCGGCAACCAGTTGACTGAATTCGACTTCAGCGGAGGTGCCGGAATCTATAACTATAATGGTACTATGAGGATACTCAACTGCACCATTGCCCATAATCAAACCACCAGCTTTAACTCCGCCGTTGGCGGCGGGTTCTACAGCGCTTCATTAGATACTTCATACTTTAAAAACACGATTGTGGCTAATAACACCGCGGGATACGACCTCTACAATAACGGTAGCTTCTCTCCACCGGGATCAATTGTTTCGCAGGGCTACAACCTGGACAGCGAAAATAGCTGTGGCTTTAACCAGCCTACCGACCAGCGCAACACCAATCCGCTCCTCGGCCTCTTGCAGAATAACGGCGGCCCCACCTCAACTCATGCCATTACAACCAGCAGCCCGGCATTTAACAAGGGCACCTGCGATGTAGCCCCCGCAACCGACCAGCGTGGTATATCCAGACCGCAGGGAGCATTGTGCGATATCGGTGCCTTCGAGCTTATCTATACAGTGAACACCGCCACTGGAACAGGTGCAGCTACATTCGCTACAAGTTCAGGTGCATTTACCGGTTTGACAGCATCCTCTTCTACTGCTTGCGGTACTCTTACCAATATCACCTTCCCACATGGCTTCTTCTCTTTCACCATCACCGGCATCACTCCCGGCTCGACGGTGACCATCACCATCACGCTTCCTTCAGCTATGCCCACAAACACCCAGTACTGGAAGTGTATCAACGGAACCTGGGTAGATTGTACCTCTCTGCTAGGCTCTAACGATGGGGATAACATCATCACCCTTACCATCACCGACGGCGGGATGGGCGATGCCGACGGCCTGGCCAACGGCACCATCGTCGACCCCGGTGGCCCAGCAGTGGCGACCGGAGCCGGCCATAGCATAATCCAGGCTGAGGGTGCTTCTACCGGGTCGCTCCCTGTCCGCCTTGCTCCGCCTAATCTCAAGCCCAGGCAGGTCAGCGTCAGTTCCAGGGTAACAAGGGTCAACCAGACGGTGACGGTTGCCGCAGACATAGTCAATGAGGGGGAGACGGCTGGCAGCACCAACGTAGCCCTGGTGATAAACGGTTTCACAGAGCAAGTTCAGACCTTAAGGCTGGAGCCGGGTGCTGCCGGGACAGTCACCTTTACCGTAGAGAAAACCAAGCCGGGTAAGTACGAAATCAGCATAGGTGACCAGAGAGCCAGCTTCCTGGTGGTTCGAGAGGAAGCCAAGGTTTCCCCATTCCGCAATGGCTTGCTTCCCATATTGCTCATGGGTGGGCTGTTCTTGGCAGTAATAGTGGTATTGGTAGCGGCTTTCCGAAGACGGACAATGTACTAGGAACCATTCACCCTCACCTAGCCTCTCCCGTCGAGGGAGAGGAACAACATGTAGGGACAGGTCTTTAGACCTGTCCGCGGACATACCTGAAGGTCTGTCCCTACATACTCCGCTGAGACCGCCACGTCCCGATATCATCGGGGCTCCTCGCGATGACAAAGATAGCATGTAGCGCTGGGCTTTTCTTACGTGCCACCCGCCTACGGGTGGCTGCCTGGGTCACCTGTCCTTCCCATGAAGGACAGGTGGGCAGGCGACGCCTAGAAATGACATCAACTAGCTGCAAACAATCTCTCTGAGACTATCTTTACAATAATACTCGTTGGCTGCGAAGTGCCAAGCACTATATGTTTCTGCCGGGGAAACTCGGTTACAGGGTCGAAGTCCTGCTTCTGTGATTCATATATCTCCCAGCGACCATCGGAGGTGGTTTCTTCCTTCAACCTTTTCTCCAGGCGAGCCTTGACGCTGGCTGCATCCAACACGCATTCCACGACCGCAAAATCGGCATTCGCCCTCTTTGCTATCTCGGCAGCCGCCATCCTGTCATGCCTTTTCTTAAAAGAAGCATCCAGTATCACCCACTGCCCTTGAGACAGAAGCTCCCTAGCCCGGGAGAACATAGCATCATAAGTCCGCCGGGAGAAGTCTTCAGTATAGATTCCGCCCTGAAACTGCTCAAACCTGTGCTCGGTTGGCGATATGCCGGCGAGTTTCTTCCTGGTGACATCAGAGGAGATGACGTTGAATCCCAGGCTGCGGCTCAATGCCTCAGCTACAGTCGATTTGCCCGTGCCCACCAGGCCGGTCATCATTAGCAGAATAGGCTTTTCCCTGGCATATCGGCAGGCCAGACCAAAATATGTCCCTGCCGCAGCCAGAGACCTCTCTTTATTCGGGATATAGGGGTCATCCAGCTTGAAGCACTCCACCTTTCCCCGCACATAAGCCCGATAGCACTTGTAGAAGTTGAGGAGCTGATTTACCCCTTCATCTTTGCTGAAGCGCACATAGGCTTCGACAAAAGCCCGGGAAAGGTCGGCACGATGATACCTGTCCAAATCCATAGCCAGAAAAGCCACCTCGGAAGCTACGTCGCCGTACCTGAACCTGTCATTGAACTCTATGCAATCGTAGATATAAATCCCGTTACTGAAACAGACATGCGCAGCATGAAGGTCGCCATGGCAATCCTTTATCCTCTCCTCTTTAATGCGCTCCCGGAACAGGCCTGCATTGGATTTCAGGAAATCATCGGAGTAGGTCTTAATGCGATGGAATTGCTCAGAGGTTATAGAGCTGCCGATGTATTTCTCGGTCTGGGAGAAGTTCTCGTCGGTGTTGACCTTTATGGCTTCGAGATTACCGAAGGCGCTAATCTCGGGGCTGGTTCTGGCCTTGCTATGAAACTCTGCCAGTTTTTGGGCAACTCGCTCCACCATATCGGCCGTTACCTGATTCTGGAGAAGCAACCTGTCCATCATGCGCTCAGCAGGAAGCTGGCGCATTTTCACCGCATATTCGATTACCTTGCCCTTGCCGCCAATTCTGATTTCGCCACCGCTGCTGACTATGGGCACTACTCCCAGATAGACATCAGGGGAAAGGCGCTGGTTCAGTTCCACTTCCTGCTCGCAGAAAAACCGGCGCTTTTCCAGCGTGGTGTAGTCCAGGTATCCCAGGTTCACCGGCTTTTTTACCTTGTAAACTAGGTCGCCAGTGAGGAAAACGAAGGACATCTGGGTCTGCGCCAGCTCTACCTTCGACGGTTTATGGGGATAGGCGTCGGGCTTGAGTAACGCCTGGACTAAAGCCGGTTGCTCGGACACTCCCTCTATTTTCAATCCTCGACGCCCACATTATTTGTCATTCTGAGGGAGCCCCGATTCTATCGGGGCGACCGAAGAATCTCGGTGAGGTGATGAGCAAAGAGATGCTTCGCTGCGCTCAGCATGACAGGGCATGAGGAGATTCTTCTAATTCTCCAAACTGAACAACGGCCTGGCAATATCACCCGCTGAATATTTATCGCCTGAAAACACACCAGTGCTGGACATCTTCACCTTCTTGCCAATGATGTCACCAGTTACTTTGTCAGGCTCTACACCCACCAAGTTCCCCATAATCCAGGGGCCTTCCTCGAGTTCCACCAGCATCACCACGTAGGGGCACTCCGATTCGCGCCCTTCAGGCGCTACAAAAATGGAGGTGAAGGTCTGTATCTTGCCCTTGCCCTTAAGCTCCATTATGTCAAAATCTGTGCTGCCGCACTTGGCGCAGGCTATCCTGGGACTTGCCGAGATTTGCCCGCATTGCTTGCATTTCAAGCCCAGCAGCTTATTCTCCTTCAGCGCCTCGTTATAGTCTTTGAATCTCAGTTTATGTTCCATCTTCAGTCTCCTTCAGAAGTAAATGCGTCAGCTATTATTAGCCTTTCTTGAGGATTACGTTGACGATGGTGCCGCCGTCGCCACCGAGGGTATCGGTCATGCCTATCTTGGCACCTTCGACCTGTCTCTCACCGCATTCGCCTCTTAGCTGCTTGGCTATCTCATATACCTGGGCAGTGCCAGTAGCACCTATGGGATGTCCCTTGGCTTTAAGACCGCCGGACGGATTAACCGCTATTTTGCCGCCAATCTTGGTCTCGCCCTTCTCCACAGCCTCAGCAGCCTTGCCATAGTCGAAGATTCCCAGGCTCTCCAGGGCAATGAGCGTGGCAATGCTGAAGCAGTCGTGAAGCTCAATAACATCCACGTCCTTGGGCTTAATCCCGGCCATATCGTAGGCTTGCTTGGAAGCCAGCTCCCTAGCCCTGATGCGCGGCAGATATTCCTGCTGGCTGGCCAAATTGCCACCCGATGCCTGTCCAACTCCCGCCACATACACCGGCTTGTTGGTCAGCTTCTTTGCCTTCTCCTCCGAAGCCAGTACCACGGCTGAAGCTCCATCGGTAAAGGGACAACAGTCATGAAGCTGCAAAGGATAAGCTACCATAACACCCTTGAGCACATCCTCAACGGTTATCTCTTTCTGGAACTGAGCCTTGGGGTTACGGGCACCATAGTAGTGCGAGTTCACCGACACCTGTGCTAGCTGCCTCTTGAACTTCTCCATGGGTATGCCATATTTGGCGGCATAGAGATTGGCCAGCATGGCAAAAACGCCGGGGAAGGTAAGCCCACAGCCATACTCATAGCGTCCATCGCTGAACATGGCAAAAGTGCGGGTAGCAAGTGGCGTACCCATCTTGGCTGCGGTTTCCGTGCCGCCAGCTATGACGATGTCATAGAATCCGGAAGCCACCCACATATAGGCGTCCCTGAAGGCCACGCTTCCTGAGGCACAAGCGCCTTCATTCTTGTTGGCCGGGATGTTGCTGGCGCCGATGCTCTCAGCAGCGAAAGCCTGCGGCTGGCCTTGGCCTTCGGCAAAGTCTGACAGACAATTGCCGATGAACATAGCCTGGATGTCTTTTGGCTTCAGGTTGGACTCTACGATAGCGTCCATAGCGGCTTCCGAGAACAACTCCACGGCCGTCTTGTCCTGCTTGCCGCTAAATTTGGTCATCCCCACCCCCAGTACAGCTACTTTTCTCATCTATGCAAACCTCCTGATGGTTTATTTTGCAATCGCAGTCTCCGCATGTCATTCTGAGGAAACCCCGATTCTATCGGGTGACAGAAGAATCAACAGGAATAACTCAGGACAACAAACAGAGCTATTTTATCAGCTTTGGCCTGCATTGACCACAGAACACAGCGTGCTTATGGTCGGTATCTGCCAGGCTATTAGAAAAGTGCATTACACATTTGGAGTCCGGGCAATGCCCCAGGCCAAAGGTATGCCCCAGTTCATGGATGGCTTCCTTGGCCGCCCTATCCAGAAAGATAGCCTTGTCCCAGGAAGAGCCATAGTATGACGGCTTCAGGCGGTGTAACGAGATAACAGCCACCCCAGAATCCACGTCAGCCTGGCCGAATACGAAGTTCAGGTCTGGAGCATACAGGTCAACGCTAACTATGCCCAGCACCTTTTCGTCCTCGGCGACGCCTGATTTTTTGAAGCAATCCAGCAATTTTGAGGCCAGATATTGCTTGCGCTTGGGGTCGTAGGCCTGTTCCAGGTTTCCGAATTCAGCCTTTGTCTCCACAGGACAGCCGAAGGTCTGCTTTAGTCTCTCTTTAAGTTCCCAGATAGCCTCTGGCTCAACTCTACCGATGGACTTAAGGATTATCTTCATACATGCCCATTCGCATCCAATTGGTCACATCTTTGAGCACTTGCGCCTGGTTATCGCGTGTAACCTCAACTACCCTCACCCTGGGAAGGCGCTTGATGTCGTCGGCAAAAGGATAAGGATTGAGCATGACAGTACCCAAGACCTTCTTGCCGCTTCTTATGGCTTGCAGAACTGCCTCTTTGAATCTGGGAGAATAGAGCTCCATCTTGCCGATTTCGTCAATGATGATGAGCTCGGCGTTTTTTATAGCTCGGTGGATGGCAGCGACGCCGACCTTTTCCAAAGCCTCGACGTCGACACCATATTTACTTACCCTGTGTGGACTGGAGATATCAACATGGGCCAGTATCGCCTCCTGCCCATCGAGGGCGACAAGCTTAAAGCCTTGCCTGATCTTGTTGATGCGTAGCTCCTCAGTGTAGAAGCCACCCGCCTTGATCTTCGACTTGGCTATAGCCTGTCGAATAAGGGTTGTTTTTCCAGTCCCAGGGCTACCGGTTAGTAGGTAGACAGTAGCCATGTAACGTTATTACTTTTTCTTGGTTGATTTCTTGGGTTTTTCTGCTTCCGATGCTGCGGCTCCGGCTTCAGCCTTTGCTTTGGCGGCCCTGGGCTTCGCCTCTTTTGCCGTAACAGCTTCAGCTTTCTTCACAGCTTTCTTGGGTTTTTCAGCCTTCTCCGGTTTGGCGGCTTTAGCTGCCTTCTTAGGTTCCACAGGCTTGGCCTCCGCTTTGGCGGCCTTTGCTTTAGCTTTTGCTTCTTCAGCTACTTTCGGTTTGGCGGCCTTTGCCTTGGCCGGTGCAGCTTCAGCCACAGCAGCAACCTCGACCTTCTTCTTAGCCGGTTTGGCGGCTACGGGCTCTGCTACTATCGGTTTAGCAGCCGCAGCAGCCGTCGCTGCTGCCAGAGCTATTGCCTTTCTTCTTTCTTCTAGCTTCTTGCGACGTCGGCGATGCTTCAGCATGGCCATTCTTTTTCTTTTGTTCATCGTTTACCACCCGTTACTCATGCTTTGATTCCAAAATCAGCACTGTATTATCGCTCAATTTTCACTGTATTTCAAATTTCCCCCCATCGCTCTCCTTAGACTCCACTTTTGCCATTCTGAACCCACACTGTCATTCTAAGCGCAGCGAAGCAACTATACCCTTCATTCCGTCCAGGGTGACAAGTATATGTTCAGCGTTTTCAATGGACACGGTACAAGTCGTTCATGTACTGCACGGCGAAATCTTTGGCCATGCCACGGTCAGGCATGGAGCCTATCATGCCATACATAGCAGCCTCTCCGGTGATGTCTTCCGGCTTTAGCTTGGCTACCTCTTTGACCGCTGCTCGCAGGTCTGCCAGAAACGGTTCCACGATAGTGGCATGCAAAGGCGAGATAGTCATGTGCAGGCATGGTGGCAGGTGCTGGCTATCGATGTACCATCGGAATTCTTTCATCTTTTCGCCCAGGGCAAAGATGTTGAGCACATCGCTGCCGATGGCGAAAACGGTGGACGGTGGCTTCCCCAACACGTATAATTCTGGAATTGCCTCTATCCCCTTGATTATCTTTTGCGTGGCTTCCATGCTCTTTTGGACCAATTTCATGTAGCCTTCCAGCCCCAGATACTTGATGGTTGCCCATCCGGAGGCGATAGGCCCGCCAGGCCTTGACCCTGATACGTTGGGAGTAGCATAGACACCGCCGGGCCAGTCGGCATAGGCAAAAATCTGGTACTGTCGAAGCTCTGGATTGCGATACAGTATTACCGAAGCCCCCTTGGGCGTGAAGCCGTATTTGTGGATGTCAGCCGAGATGGAGCAGACGCCCGGGATGCGGAAGTCGAAGGTGGGTATGGGGCATCCCAGCTTCTCCACAAAGGGCAGTTCCAGTCCGCCCACGCAAGCATCCACGTGCATCCAGATACCTTTCTTGACAGCTATCTCTGCCAGGTCAGCTAAGGGGTCGATGATGCCGTGAGGATATGATGGCGCTGAGCCGACCATCATAACGGTATTGTCGGTGATAGCTCGGCTTATGGCCTCAACGTCCGCAGCTAGCGTTTTCTTATCTGTGGGTACTATGACAGTTTTTAGTCCCAGGTAGTGAGCTGCCTTATTGAAGGCGGGATGCGCTGATAAGGGCATGAGCAGTTCAGGCTGGGTAATGTGTGGCTTCTTGGAACGTGCATAGTCTCGAGCTGCCTTGACCGCCACCATGATGCTTTCCGAACCTCCGGAAGTCATGTTGCCCACGGTATTCTCGTCGCCTCCAAGGAGGTCTGCCATCATGGCGGCGACCTCGGTCTCCATCTTCAACAGGCTGGGAAAAGCGAAGGGGCTGAGGCCATTTTCCACCACAAATGCGGTGTAGGCTTCCTCGGCGACCCTGGCCACATCTTCCCCGGCATTGAAGATGAGGCTGAACATGCGGCCGTGCTTATAGTCACTGTCGCCCGATTTCAGCGACTGCAGCGTGGCCAGCACTTCCTCACCAGGCGTGCCTTTTTGCGGGAATTTAAGTTTAGCCATGGCTTTGCCTCCTTAATCAATAGGCTTGGATGAGGCGGGCATATTGCGCAGGGTTCAAACTCAGAACATGTGCAGTATATAGGCAACAGCAATGCCCAAATAAGTGCCTATGACCCAGCCGATAATGCCGGTGATGACGCCGGAAACGATGACCTCCTTGTTCTTCAAAGCTGCGGCTACCATGGGCACGAAAGGCGGCGAGTAGAGACCTGCTACCGAAGTGATGATAACGGTATCGGCATCGATTCTGGCAATGGCAGCAAGTGCGACGTGTAGGGCTACCGAGACCAGATAGACGAAGGCTACCAGCGCTATCATGGCCGGCGCAGTGTTCAGCAGTTGCTGGATGTCGGCCAGTGAACTTACCACCAGGCAGAAGATTAGAATGAAATACTGCCCTAGCTGGAAGGTCATGGGAATGCGTCTAACCGCTGGTATCAAGGAAAAGAGTATGCCCAGGGTAGACACGGTAAGGATGGCTACTACCATGGCGAATTCCTTGGGAACTACGAAAGTCAGGCCAGCACCTACCGCAAAGATGCCAACGGCAATGCCGAAAGCGCCCAGCAGCGGTAATATGACCTTGCGTTGGAAGATTCCAGCGTAGGAGTCGAAGTTAGCCGTATCCTGGCTCTGGCTGCTATCTCCCAGAGGCTGGAACCGTGGCAGGAACTTGAGCAGAATTCTCTGGAGAACGGTGAGAATTATGAGCAACCAGACGGCACCAACAGCCACATCTGACGTATGCGCTGCTACGTAGACCGTGGGGTCAACCTGGAGCGCAGTGCCGATGGCTGCCAGGTTGGGCGTACCGCCGGTATAGACGCCGATGAGCATCCCGGACACCTTCCAGGTCTCACTGCCTATCAGCGACCTGAACATGAAATAGCCGGCAGTGACTATTATGACGACTGAGATTACCTGAAATGTGAAGGATAGGAGCGACTTGCCGGCCAGTCTAGTCCATCTTTTTATGTCTACTGAGAAAAAGATGAGGGGGATGGCGATGGGGATGACCAGCGTCATCAACGTGTCCTGTGTGCCATATATGTTTTCGGGCAGAACGCCGATGTTGCCGATGATGATGCCGACGGCATAGCAGATGACCACGGCGCCGAGCTTGTTGAGAACGGGGAACCTCTGGCAGAGATAGATGACCAGGACCGGGAACAACACGAAGAACAATGCCCAGAAGATCGTCATTACTAGCCTCCCTTGTATTTATAGCGGGCTGAGCAATCGCCCAGCAGAGATTACACATATTATTACAACGTGCCATGTAAAACAAGAGACACTCACCTAACTTCAACATTCTTTGACACCCTACATAGGCGATGTTATGATGGTAACAGATTGCCGCCGTATATGCGGCTGGCCATCGTATATGGAGAACTTTACACTATATCTGGTACTGTTCCTGGTTAGCCTAGGAGCAGCGGCCTTTTTTTGCAGTGCCGAGACAGCTTTCATCGGCATGCAAAAACTACGCCTACAACATCTGATACATACTGGCCACCGCAAGGCAAAGCTCATACAGGAGATTGTGGAGCGCCCCGAGAAATTCCTGGCCACGGTGCTGCTGGGCATCAACTTCTTTGAGACCGCCGTGGCCACGCTGGGCACAGTGATGGCTGTGGCGTTGTGGGGGGAAAACCTGGGTGCAGCCATTGCTACCATCGTGATTACCATCTTGACCCTCATCTTTGCGGAGTTCATTCCCAAGAGCCTGGCCGCCCGCTATGGTGAGAGAATAGCACTCAGCTATGCTGGGCTGATCAAATTTATATCTGTGATGTTGTATCCATTTGTCTGGATGCTGAATCATATTGGGCTCAGATTTACCAGGTTAATCAGGGAAGATGAAGATAAGCACACCATTAGCGAAGAGGAGTTCCGCACCGCCATTACCGTGGGCGAGGCCGAGGGTATCTGGGAAGAAGAAGAGGCGGAGATGTTGCACAGCGCCTTCGAATTCGCTGACCGGCCTGTACATGAGGTCATGCAGCCTCGCACCGAGGTTGCCTGGGTGGAACAGGGAACAACGCTGGCTAAGTTCCTGGGAGTCTATCGCCACCAGCCATTCTCCCGATTCCCAGTGTACAAGAAGACCCGTGATAATGTGGTTGGTGTCCTCTCCATTAAAGATGTGCTCATGGCGCTGGCCAATGATAAGCTGAAGACAGACAGTTCCATAGATGAACTGGTTAGGCCTGTTCATTTTGTGCCCGAGACTAAGCGCTTGGGCGAGCTGCTAGCCGAGATGCGGGATAACAAATACCACATCGTAGTGGTTGTTGACGAGTTTGGCGGCACTGCGGGCATCGCTACTCTTGAGCACCTGACCGCCGAGATAATGGGCACCATTGGCGATGAGCTAGCAGGCAGAGAAGAGGACATTGTCACCATCAATGCCAACACTTTTGAAGTTGATGGAGGCCTGAGGATAGAAGAAGCTAATGAAGAACTGGACCTCGACCTGCCTGAGGGCGATTACGATACTGTAGCTGGTTTCATTCTCAGCCACCTGGGACGCATACCCAAGCAGGGTGAGCACTTGAGGTACAAGGACCTGAAACTGGCTATACTTGAGATGCGGGACAGGAAGATAGAGCGGATACTGGTGACCAAGGAAAAGGATGCAGCGCCTGCGCCTTAAATTTGGCCGCGGTCAGGAGCTTAAGTTCCTATCTCACCTTGACATAATGCGGCTGTGGGAAAGGGCTTTGCGCCGGGCAGGATTGCCTCTGGCATATTCAGAAGGGTTTACGCCTCATCCCAGGATAGCTATTTCAGCGCCGCTGTCTCTGGGTATGACCAGCGAAGCGGAGCTCGTGGACATTCACCTAGTCCGCTGGGTTTCGCCGCAGAATGTGACCACAGCATTGCGGCAGCAGTTGCCTAAGGGTATGGAACTATTGGAGAGCTGGCCGGTGGGGCTAAACGTGCCATCGCTACAGTCCCAGGTCCGCTTTGTAGAATACCATGTCGAAATGGAACAAGAAGATGCAGTGATGGATGTAGAATCGGCTATTCAATCGCTGCTTTCAGCCCCGGAGCTGTGTTGGCAACACCTCAGGGATACCGGTCCACGCTACTACGACCTGCGTGCCCTGATAGATGATGTGTGGTTGCTCCAAAGCCAATACCTGCTCGGGATGAGATTGCGCTGCGATGCCAGCGGCACCGGCCGGCCAGAGCAGGTGACCAAGGCGCTGGGATTTGCCCGGCGTCCTAAATCTATTCACCGCACCAAATTGATTCTTGATTGACATGCAGTTCCAGGAATCCCTACTCGATTCAGAGCGCCAAAGGCTGGCCAGAGAATACGACAGCATAAGCCGCCGGCTATCATTTGCCGAGATGGGAGTGGTCGGCGCTTTGCTGCTGGCTCTTGTCTTCGGCGGCATCTCGGCGTGGGTGGGCCATCTCCTGAATTTTCCTCAGCCCTGGGCCTCAGCCCTATATTTTCTGGGGCTGGTGATATTGTGCGGCGTCTTGACCCTGCCGCTGACTTACTACCAGGGATTCGTGTTGTCGCACCGTTATGGCCTTTCCAAGCAAACGGTGGGAGACTGGGTAACAGACGGGCTAAAGGCCACGGGTATTGGTCTGCTTTTGGGCGTGCTTATAATCCTTGTGATCTATCTGTTCATAGACCGATTTGAGGATACCTGGTGGCTTTGGGCTGCCGGCGCATTGTTCCTGTTTACCGTACTGCTGACACGTCTGACGCCTACTCTACTTCTACCCCTATTCTTCGAGTTGGAACCGCTGGGCAACATTGACTTAAAGCAGCGGCTCACCGAGCTTGCCAAGAAGGCCAAGACCGACATCTGTGGCATCTACACCATGAACTTGAGCAGCAAGAATACCACGGCCAATGCCATGCTGGCTGGGCTGGGTGGCACCAGGCGTATTATCCTCAGTGATACCCTTATCGACCAGTATACACCGGAGGAGATAGAAGTAGTAATGGCTCACGAGATGGGACATCATCTCCATAAGGACATACCCAAGCTGATTGCAGTGCAGGCGGTTACATTCGTAGCTGCCTTCTATCTTGGTAACCTGGCTTTGAAAGCTGGTGTCATGCCTTTCGGTCTTCGTGGGATTTCCGATGTAACCGGGCTTCCCTTGCTGGCTCTGGTCATGGCTGTCTTCGGCTTGTTGACAACGCCGCTGGTCAATGCCTTTAGCAGATACGTGGAGAAGTCGGCGGATAGAGCTGCACTGAAGCTGACAGCTAATCCTGCTGCCTTCGTCACTGCCATGACCAAGCTCACCGACCAGAATCTGAGTGTCGCCAACCCCAGCCGTCTGGTAGAATTATGGTTCTATGACCACCCGCCTTATGTCAGGCGGATAGAGCTGGCACAGGACTTTTACAAGGCAATTTCTCAAGGAGAGGACAAATAAAGCTAATTCTAGTAAGACACGGGGAGACGGCCTGGAACGCAGAGCGAAAAATCCAGGGCGGCGGCAGCGATATCGAGCTGAGCGAAACTGGACTGAGGCAGGCAATGAACCTGGGACAGTCTCTGAGAAGCGTGAAGCTCAGCGCTATCTATTCCAGTCCGTTGAAGAGAGCGTTGGTTACAGCCGAGAGCATTGCTTGGCACCATGGATTGCAGGTAAAGGTTGAGCCTGCTTTGCGGGAGATGGAGGTGGGTGAACTGGAGGGCCTTTCCCTGGTTGAGTTGGGCAAGAATTTCAGCAAGTTCCTGGTAGAGTGGAGAGATGGAGAAGGTGCCGGCAAACTACCTGGTGGGGAAAGTCTAGTTGACCTGTCAAATCGTGTTTGGCCGGCCGTCCAGTATATGCTTAGCAACAACAAGCAGGGGGAAATCGCTGTAGTCAGCCATTATTTCGTCACTGTTACTATCATCTGCAAGGCTCTGGGGCTGCCTTTAGGCCATATCCAGCGCATCAGGGTTCAACCATCCAGCAAAACGGTGCTGGATTTCAGCGGAAATCGCCCTGTTCTCGTTTCGCTGGGAGACACCTGCCACCTTAAAGAGGTCTGACCTTGGCCAGGAGAGAGAAGGGACTGGAGCAGAGGGTCCTAGCCTTCATCCAGAAGCATGACCTGTTTTCAACCGGTCAAAAACTGGTGGTGGCTGTCTCCGGTGGCACCGACTCGGTTTGCCTGCTCCACGCGCTGGCGAGGAATCAAGATAAGCTTGGCGTTGAACTGCATGTTGCCCACCTCAACCACCGGCTGCGGGGCGATGAGTCTGATGCAGATGCCGCTTATGCCCTCAACCTGGCTCACAAGCTGAAACTACCCGCATCTGTGGAACAGAGGGATGTGTCGGCATACCAGAAACGTCACGGCCTTTCTCTAGAAGAGGCAGCACGCGAGGTGCGCTATGGCTTTTTGGCTGAAGTGGTCAGGGATACAGGTGCTGCTAAGGCTGTTGCAGGACATACCCGAGACGACCACGTGGAGACTATTCTGCTGCACCTGCTACGGGGTGCTGGCATCTCGGGATTGCGTGGTCTGCTGCCCAGGGCCGTGCTAACGTTTGGTGGAAAGCAGCTAGAGGTGGTGCGACCGCTGCTGGAAATCTCGCGGCAGGAGACGCAGGAATACTGCCAGCGCTATAAACTGCACCCTTGCTTTGACGCCTCCAACGAATCTCTGCTGTTATTGAGAAACCGCATCCGCCTTGAGCTATTGCCCATACTGCGGGAGTTCAACCTGGCTATCGATGATGCTCTGGTGAGGCTGGCAGATATCGCCACAGCCGATGTTTCTTTCATCGAGGAACAGGCTTCGCGCTCCTGGCGCAAGGTTGCCAAAGTAGATAAAAATGCCATCTACCTGGATGTGGCAGGGCTAAAAGCTCAGCCTCCGGCGCTACAGCGCCAGATATTCAAACAGGCCTTAGCCCAACTCCGGGGCAGCCTTGAGGATATCGAGGCGAGTCATATAGAGTCCATGTCGGATTTCCTGTCGCGTCCGGCGGGAAAGAGATTATCCCTGCCGGATGGCCTGACGCTGACCACGGAATACGACCGCATGGTGCTGGCTAGGGAAGGGACGTCAACGTGTACCTTGCCGCCACTGAATGACTCCTTCAAGATTGAAGTTCCGGGAGAAACAACATTGCCTGGCTGGCGGGTGAAAGCCGCTGTGCTCGATAGCAGTGGTGAAATTGAGCAGAATGATTTTGTGGCCACATTTGACTTTGCCAAGGCGGGCAGGGAATTGGCTGTGCGCCGGCGGAAGCCCGGCGACCGCTTTCAGCCCCTGGGCATGACACAGACAAAAAAGCTGCAAGATTTCATGGTAGATGCTAAAATCCCTGTGGCATGGAGGAATCGGGTGCCGCTGGTCTGCTCCCCCCAGCAGATATTGTGGGTAGTAGGCTGGCGTATCGATGACAGGGTGAAGGTAACCTCGGCTTCAAGGCAGATATTGCGATTGGAATTTCAGAAACGAAATGAGCGTGGTTTCTGCGGAACTGGACTTGCACGCACTCACCGTAGATGAAGCTCTGCCTGCACTTGACCGTTATTTGAGTGCCGCTTTTATGGCGGGGTACAGCGAGGTGCGTATCGTTCACGGCAAAGGGTCTGGTATACTGCGTCAGGCAGTGAGCAGAGAGCTGCGAAGGCATCCCCTGGTGAAGTCCTTCCGCATCGGCGGGCATAGGGAGGGACAGACTGGCTGCACCATGGTACAGCTAGTGGAACATTGAGCGAACGCCAATTCAACGAGGAGGTAAACATGGCGGGCAAAATCGGCGAACGACGGCAGAAGTTGCCGTTGCGTTATCCTTTCAGAAAAGCGGTGCATAAGCTGCGCGAGGCGTGCTTGAGCCGTGAAGATTATGACCCTGCCACGCTGTTTGTCTGGGGTCAGATGATGGCTATGGGTGTGCTGCGGATGTTAGAGGCGGTAGAGCAGCGCTTCGGTGCCGAAGGACAGGAGGTGTGTCGCAGTGCTATAAACGAGGTGGGAAGGCAGATATTCTTTGACATGGCATCCGGAATCGAAGTTCCAAAGGGATTGAGCAAAATCGAAGTAGCTTCTTTGCTAGCTAGCTGGATGAACGAAGTCCTCTATTGCTCAATCGAAGATGCTTATATCACCAACGAAAATGAGGGCGGCTGTCACATTATCTATTGCCCGCACCAGGATGTGTACAAGCCCTTCGAATGCAGGGTGCAGCGCTATTTTGTAGAGGGAGTTTTGCAAGGCGCCCGCGAACTGTGGAGAGACAAGGCCGATTTCGATGTTTTCTTCCGTCGCAGCATACCACAGGGCTACGAGACCTGCCTCTTCGAGTTCAAACCCAGGGAAGGAAAGGGAGATCCCTGGCGCCAATACAGCGAAGATCTCCAACGCCGCGCCCTGAAACACGTAAAGAAAAAGAAGTAGCCCTTCGTGGGGGTGTGAGATGGCTAAATACATAATCGCCCATGACGTGGGCACTACCGTGACCAAGGCAGTCCTGGTGGATACCGAAGGCCGTGTCCATGGCAAGTGTTCTGAGACCTATCCCATTTCCTATCCCAAGCCGGGTTGGGCGGAGCAGAAGCCCGACGATTTCTGGGGGGTGGTAACCAGGACCACCAGGCTGCTGCTGGAAAGGACAGGCATCTCTCCTAAGGACATCCTCTGCGTCACCTTTACCACCCAGATGTTGGGCATCATCCCCATGAGCCCCAAGAACGAACCTCTCCACCCCGCCATAATCTGGCTGGATAATCGCGCAGGGAGACAGGCTGACCGCCTGATGCGCAAGTTCATCAGCGCCGGCGTCTTCGCTGCCATCGCCGGTGCCAAACTCTGTGGCAAGGACGGCTTGCCTAAGCTGCTGTGGCTCAAGGAGGAAGAGCCTGAGACCTACCAGAAGATGCACTGCTTCCTGGACGTTGATGGCTACCTTTTGTTCAAGAGCACGGGTAAGCTGGCCATGGACTGGACCGAAGGCTCGGTGTTCGGCATCGACCTGAAAAAGAAGACCTGGCTGGAGACCATTATCAAGTACATTGGACTTGATACTAAAAAGTTCCCGCCGCTGGTGTCGTCGATAAGCAAGGTCGGTGAGCTGACCGGCGAGGCGGCAAAGGAATACGGCCTGCTGCCGGGCACGCCTGTCATAGCCGGCGCCGGCGATGCCCCCTGTGCTGCGGTGGGAGCAGGTGCTGTAGGCGAAGGCGATGGCCACGTCTACCTGGGCACTTCGGGGTGGGTAGCAGTGGTCACCGAGCGCATGCCCACGGGCAAATGCGGCATCGCTGCCATACACTCAGCCGACCCCAACAAAGCCTTTCTCTTTGCTGAATCTGAAACAGCCGGGGCCTGCCTGCAGTGGATAGCCGACCAGTTCTACAAGGCAGAGAAGCAGGACCCCAACATACCCAACGTCTATGCCCTTATGGATAAAAAGGTTGAGGAAATCCCGCCCGGCTCAGGACACCTGATATTCACTCCCTGGCTTTATGGTGAGCGGGCTCCAGTGGCTGACTGCTATGTCCGCTCCAGCTTCCTCAACATGAGCGCAGAGCACAGCAGGGAACACCTGCTACGTGCGGTTTACGAGGGCGTAGCCTATAATATGCGCTGGATTATCGAAATCATCGAGAACGAGTTCAAGTTCCCGCTGCCCACCATCAGAGCCATAGGCGGCGGAGCCAGGGGTGGCCCCTGGATGCAGATAATAGCCGATGTCACCAATAGACGTATTGAAGCAGTTCATGACCCACAGGAGGCAGGTGCTGTGGGCGTGGCGCTGGTGGCAGCGGTGGGACTTGGTATCTACCCCGATTTTAACTCGCTGAAGAAGGTAGTCAAAGTGGAGAAGGTGTTCGAGCCTAACCCGCAAAACCTGGAGATATATGATTCGCTGTTCCAGGCTTACAAGGATGCATATCGCGACCTGCACCGTTTTTATACCAGGCTGAACAAGGAGAGAATAGAAACCTGCATGTGAAGGAGGTGTTACTATGGATACACAGGAGATTTTAGGACTTCCCATAGCTTTGCCAGACGGAGTGAACTACGACGATTATGTTATCGCCACTTATCTGGTGTCCTATCCGGCGGTGTTGCCAGTGCCGATGGTGGCTCCGCTATTGGCAGTGGAACAGAGCACCGGCACCTGGATAGCGGTGCCGGGCGAAACGCCAGAGGTGCGCTGCCACCATATCGCCAAGGTAATCGGTGTCTATGAGATGCCCGATTACGAGGCTATGCTGCCGCCGAATCTACAGGACAGGCAGTGGTTTGTGCAGATAGCCTACCCTGAGGTGAATATCGGCGAACAGATACCCATGCTGCTGACTACGGTGGTAGGCAATATCTCCATGGGCGGCGACATCAAGGTGCTGGACATCCGCCTACCCAAAAAATATGTCAACGGTTTCAAAGGCCCGAAGTTCGGCATCGAGGGCGTGAGGAAGTTGCTCGGCGTGTACAATCGGCCGCTGCTCAACAACATGATAAAGCCCTGCACCGGCTATGGTCTGGAGCTGGGCGCTGAGCTATTCCGCAAAGCGGCGCTGGGCGGCTGTGATATCGTCAAGGATGATGAACTGATAGCCGATGCCTCTTTCAACTCGGCGCTAGGCCGTGTAAAGCGCTATATAGAGATCGAGAAGCAGGTCTATGAGGAGACGGGAGAACACACCCTGTACACGGTGAATATCACCGATAATATACCCAAGGTGTTCAAGAATGCCAAGAAGGCCGTGGAGCTGGGCGCTAATGCCATCATGATTAACTACCTGGCGGTGGGGTTTCCGGTTATGCAGGCGCTGGCCGAAGATAAGAGCATCAACGTCCCCATTCTGGCACACATGGACGTTGCCGGCGCCCTCTATATGTCTCCCTATCACGGCATGAGCTCCCACCTGGTGCTGGGCAAGCTGCCCAGGTTGGCTGGCGCCGATGTGGTGGTCATCCCGGCGCCTTATGGCAAGGCACCGGTGATAGACTACAAGTTCAAAAATGCTGCACGGAACCTGTCGTTCCCACTGTACAATTTGAAGCCCACCTTCCCCATGGCTTCCGGCGGTATAACACCATCTATGGTACCGCAGGTAATGGCAGATTTGGGCAACGACATTGTCATCGGCTCCGGCGGCGGCATCCATGCCCATCCGCAAGGGCCGATAGCTGGCGGCAAAGCCTTCAGGCATGCCATAAATGCCACCATGAAGGGTATCCCCGTGGCTGAATATGCTAAAGACCATGAGGAGTTGGACCTGGCGTTGAAGATTTGGGCAGACCCCTTCAGTAAGGGCATTAGACTATAGCTAAGGAGGATAGAAATGGCTAAAGTTACGGTACTGGGCGGTTGCGGTGGTGTGGGTACTGTAGCCTCGGAGACGCTGGCAGGAAGCGGCGTGTTCTCCGAGTTGGTGATTGCAGATGTTAACATCGAGAAGGCAAAGGAGCTGGCCAGGAAGATTAAAGGCTGCAAGGTCACGGCCGTAGCGGTCGATGCCAACAAACCCGCCAGCATTAAGAAGGTTATCGCCGGCTCTGATGTCGTCTTAAACTGCGTGGGGCCTTTCTACAAGTATGGCCCTATTATTTTGAAGGCGGTGATTGAGTCGAAAATCAACTACGTGGACGTCTGCGACGATTTCGATGCCACCGAGCTAATCCTAGCAATGGACAAAGACGCTAAGAAGGCAGGCGTCTCGGCGCTTATTGGCATGGGCAGCTCGCCGGGCATTGCCAACGTGCTGGTCAGGTTCTGCGCCGATTCGCTGCTAGACCAGGTGGAGGCGGTGGACATCTATCATGCCCACGGAGGCGAAAAAGCAGAGGGACCGGCGGTGGTCAAGCATCGCATCCATTCCATGGAGGCGCCCATCCCTATGTTTCTCAACGGCAAGTTCACCACGGTGAACATGTTCCAGGAGAGCGGCAAGGCGCTGGAGGAGGTGTGCGAGTTCCAAGATGTGGGCACCTATAGCGTTTATGCCTATCCCCATCCCGAGACTATAACGCTGCCCAAGTATCTGAAGGGAGTGAAGAGAGTGACCAACCTAGGGCTGGTACTGCCGCCGGACTATGCCGAGCTGATAAAGGGGATGGTCAGGCTAGGCGCCACCAGCGAGAAGCCAATCGAGGTGCAGGGACAGAAGGTCATACCGCTGGAGTTTGCGGTGACGTACATACTGTCGCAGCGGCCGCGGCTCAATAAAGAGGCGGGGCTGAATCAGGCTATGGGCTGTCTCAAGATAGTGGTCAAAGGGAGCAAGGGTGGGGAGAAGAACACCTACATCTTCTCCATGTCATCGCGGGGGCAAGGAATGGGAGAGGGGACGGGTGTCCCGGCAGCGCTGGGCGCCATGCTCATGGCTATGGGCAAGATAAAGGACAAGGGCGTGTTCCCGCCCGAAGCTTGTGTCAACCCACTGGACGTGCTGGAACTGGCTAAGACCAGGGTAAAGCTGGGTGGCGGCAAAGGCTTGCCCATCGTCATCGAACACATAGACAAGACAGGCAAGTCGCAGAAACTGAACCTGTTTGGGTAGGCTAGTATTGTAATTCTGGCCCTGAACGAAGTGAAAAGGAAGAATCTCGGAGGCTCTTGGGCAACTTGGCTGCTAGCTATGATTAGGACGTTTTCGGGGAAAGGACAAAATAGTGGACTATCACGTTAAAGATAAATCGCTCGCCGGGCAGGGCAAACTGCGCATCGAATGGGCTGGCCAGGAGATGCCTGTGGTCAAGCAGATACGGGAAAGACTGCAGAAAGAGAAGCCGTTCGGGGGTGTTCGCATCTCTGCCTGCCTCCACGTCACCACGGAGACAGCCAACCTGGCGCTGGCTCTGAAAGAGGGCGGGGCTGACCTGGTGCTGTGCGCCTCGAACCCGCTGAGCACCCAGGACGATGTAGCCGCTGCCCTGGTGGAATTTGGCCTGCCCACCTTTGCTATTAAGGGCGAGGATAACAAGACCTACT
>Ga0194110_10001424_pt1 | contig 30612 bp, 28 predicted proteins | sample TA2Kig1200mmetaG_FD_146192 | JGI IMG/M metagenome (GOLD analysis project Ga0194110, IMG submission 146192) | Freshwater microbial communities from Lake Tanganyika, Tanzania - TA2015032 Kigoma Deep Cast 1200m | ecosystem: Environmental > Aquatic > Freshwater > Lake | place: Tanzania: Lake...
TCCTTGACCGGGAACAGATCATTAACGCCGTGGAGCTGACCAATTCCGAATACTGGCTCACGCAGAGACCGGGCATGACTTTCCACGGCCGTGACATCTTTGCTCCCGTCGCTGCCCATCTCACCATGGGCACACCGCTGAAAGCATTGGGCCCTGAAATTGACCCTGCAATGATAGTTCGCCTGGACAGGCCGGTATTCCCGGAGAATGCGCCCGTCATCACCGGCACCGTCCAGTACATCGATCGCTTCGGCAATCTCATCACCAATATTCCCGCCGCTTACGTGGGAGGAAAGGAATGGGTCATAACCGCCGCAGGTGTGAGGATCAGGGGATGTCACACATACAGTGACACGCCCCGGGGAAATCTCCTGGCCCTTGAAGGAAGTCACGGATTTCTCGAAATTGCAATAAACGGCGGAAACGCTCAGGCCAGTCTCCAGATAGGATACGGGTCATCGGTACGGGTGGAAATCATACACTCGAAAAAAACAGACGGAAAGAAGGAAGGTGATCATGAGTAAGGAAAATATCAGAAAATACGGTCTCGACCTGGGTATCGATGTCGTGGGGTTCACCTCCATTGAGGACTATCGATCGGAACGATCACCGGACCCGCGGACTATTCTCCCCGATGTGAAATCCATTGTCGTCTTCGGTCACCGCATGATCGACGGCGCCCTGGACAGCAAAAATATGAGAGTCGCCATGATGGCCAGAATGGGAGTCATGGATACATCGAAAAGCCACCTCTACCTCATGGCTCGTTTTATCGAGGACAAGTATAAAACGAAAACCGCACCGGTACTCTCTTCCTACCCTTTAGATATGGAGGCACCCGCCATGGGATTAATCGGTGACGTATCTCTCCGTCACGCTGCCGTGTCCGCCGGCCTCGGGGCATTCGGCCGGCACAATCTGGTCATCCATCCCCGCTACGGTTCCCGCCTCAGCTTTACGGCGCTCCTCACGGAACTACCCCTTCCCTCCGACCCGCCCGTCACGGAGGATCTCTGCAACTTCTGCAATCTGTGCGTCGAGTCCTGCCCCGGCAGGGCTCTCGATACGGAAAAAAGGACGGAGGATTTGAAATGCCTTAGAGTTTCACAGCCCTACGGCATCGGGGGGGCATTCGGATATATCAGGAGATTTCTCGGCAAGTCACCGGAAGAACAACTGACAGTGCTCAAAGAACCCCGGTTCATGAGTCTCTACCAGGCATCCTTCATCGGATTTCACTATCATTGTTTCAACTGCATTGCCGTCTGTCCCATCGACGGGAGGAAATAATCTCTGCACTCTCATTCAGGTCTTGCCCGACCAGGTCCACCGTGCATCACCGATATTTAGCCGAGTGTATTTACCTATTGACTGCCAATTTGCTTTCATGCTAAGGAGCAGACCCGATGGGGGATCGTTCAAGGGTAGGACAACGGACTCTGACTCCGTGAATCCAGGTTCAAATCCTGGTCCCTCAGCCATGAAAGAGCGATGGGTTTGGCACCAGTGTGCCAAACCCATTTTTGTTGCCTTTTTACAGTCATCTCCGAACCGAATCGGGTCATTGGTCTGTGGCACTACTTTTTTGCTTTTTCCAGAATTTTTGCCCAGGAGTCACGAAGTGATACGGTGCGGTTGAATACCAGGTTCCCCCCGGAAGAATCGATTGAATCCGTACAGAAATATCCGACCCTCTCAAACTGAAACCGGCTTCCCGGTGCCGCATTAACCAGGCTCGGTTCAACCCGACACGATCGGAGCACTTCCAGCGATTTCGGATTCAGAAATCCGGTAATATCAGGTCCCTCCTCCAGGGGATTGGCAGTTTGGAAGAGGCGGTCGTAGAGACGCACCTCGGCGGGGAGGGAGTGAACCGCAGACACCCAGTGGATGGTTGCCTCCACCTTTCTGCCGTCGGGAGCAAAGCCGCTCCGTGTTCCCGGGTCATACGTACAGTGTATCTCTCTCACCTCACCGGTTGCGGGATCTTTCACCACGTTTACACATTTTACAAAGTATCCATAGCGGAGACGCACCTCTCTCCCGGGAGCAAGGCGGTAGAACTTTTTCGGGGGATGCTCCAGAAAATCTTCCCGGTCTATGTAGATGACCCGGGAAAAGGGCACTTTCCGTGACCCCATTCCTGCATTCTGGGGATGATAGGGACAGTCAAATTCTTCCTCCTTCCCTTCCGGATAGTTATCGATAATCACCTTGAGTGGCCGGAGTACCGCCATTACTCGCGGTGCCTTTTCATTCAGATCTTCCCTGACACAATGCTCAAGCAGGGCGACGTCAACAATACTGTCATTTTTGGCAACACCGATCCGGTCGCAGAAGTTCCTGATTGCCTCCGGCGTATAGCCCCGCCGCCGCATTCCCGCCAGCGTCGGCATACGGGGATCATTCCACCCGCCGACATACCCCTTCTCCACCAGTTCGATCAATCTTCTCTTGCTTAATATGGTGAAGCTGAGGTTGAGACGGGCGAACTCGATCTGCTGCGGATGACTTTTCAGTTCCAGTGCATCCAGGTACCAGTCATACAGGGGCCGGTTGTTCTCAAACTCCAGGGTACAGATAGAGTGGGTAATATTCTCGATGGAGTCCGAGAGGCAATGGGCAAAGTCATACATGGGATAGATACACCACTGACTGCCTGTTCGATAGTGAGGCTCCTTCTTGATGCGATACATGACCGGATCCCGCATGGTCATATTGGGAGAGGCCATATCTATCCTGGCCCGAAGCACATGTGCCCCCTCTTCAAACTCCCCGGCCCGCATGCGTTCGAACAGATCCAGATTCTCTTCGATTGAATGGTTGCGATAGGGACTTTCCCTGCCCGGTTCGGTCAAGTTGCCGCGGTACTCCCTCGTCTCATCCGCGCTCAGACTGCATACATACGCCTTGCCTCTCCTGATCAGTTCCACCGCATACCGGTAAAGCTGATTATAGTAGTCTGAGGCATAATAGAGGCGATCCTCCCAGCCAAATCCCAGCCATTTCACATCCCTCAGTATCGAATCAACGAACTCCTGAGTCTCCCCGACAGGATCCGTATCGTCCATACGCATATTGCAGGTGCCTTTATACTGGACGGCAATACCGAAATTGAGGCAAACGGACTTGGCATGACCGATATGGAGATAGCCGTTCGGTTCAGGGGGAAATCGGGTGGCGACACGTCCATCAAAACGGTTGGATCGGAAGTGTTCCTCGATAATGTCCCTGATAAAATCCGAAGGCGGGGTTGAATTGTTTTGCGACATATTTTATTCCTTCTCTCAAAGCATGAGATCATAAAAAACGGGATTCTTATATATCACATCCCGCAGGTATCGCAAGACCTCATGCGTTGCAAAAAGGTCATTTTATCCCATTTGCTTCTGCCGTCACGGGCAAAGAAGTGACGTGTCACAGGTAAAAGGTATTCCTCTCATAAATATTTTCCCCTTGACCCTCATAATCAATGAGGCATTGTAATCTTAAGTACCCTTCCTCCTTGACATTGAGGCATCTTGTTCCCTATACTGAACCCGCAAAAAAGCGTCTCCAGGCAACTAAGCGGCAAGCGGGAAAGCGGTGGTGCCGAAAGCGCTCACCGATCTCAAGCATAAAAGGACGAATTGTACATTTTATTTATGGCAGACGATGATCTTCTGAAGTTGAAAATCGATAAATCGACCGGCGAGATAAAAAAAGTCACTCGCAGGAGGAAGTTCATTCTGTGGGGAGGGATGAGCGCCTTCCTCCTGACAGGAGCGGTTATACTCTATATCGGAGGCTGGCTGGGACCGGCCATCTCGGTGGAGGTGTCGACGGTTTCACAGGTATATCCTTCCCAGAGCTTCTCTCTCCTCAATGCAAGCGGTTACATCGTGGCACAGCGCAAGGCCGCCGTCGCGTCAAAGGTAACCGGCAGGCTCGTAGCCCTCATGGTGGAAGAGGGAAACCGCATCAGAAAGGGCCAGATCATCGCCCGACTGGAAAACGATGACGTCGTTGCCTCTAAAGCACAGTCAGAAGCAAACCTGAAAGTGAGCGCTGCGAATCTCAATCAGGCAAAAGCAGAATTGGAGGAAGCGACCCTCTCACACAACCGGAATAAAAATCTCATATCAAAAAGCTACATCTCCCAATCGGAATTCGACTCTTCGGAAGCACGTTACCGGCGGACTGTCGCCGCCGTTCAGGCAGCGGAAGCCGCGCTGAAGGCAAGTCAAGCCGCTGTCCGCGGGGCGGATGTGGCACTCGAATATACTTACATCCGGGCCCCTTTTGATGCCGTTGTGCTCACGAAAAACGCTGATATAGGTGATATCGTAACGCCCCTTGGCGCAGCCGCCAATGCAAAGGCTGCCGTCGTCACCATCGCGGACATGAATTCCCTGCAGGTCGAAATCGATGTGTCCGAAACGAATATTTCCCTTGTCAAAGTCGGACAACCCTGTGAAATCAATCTGGACGCCCTGCCGGATACACGTTTCCGCGGCGAAGTACACGCCATTGTGCCGACAGTGGACCGCAGCAAGGCCACGGTCATGGTAAAGGTTAAGATTACCGATAAGGATCCGCGAATGCTTCCAGATATGAGCGCCAAGGTTTCCTTCCTTTCCCGTTCCCTGAGACCTGATGAGCAGAAGCCGCGTGTTGCCGTGAACAAATTGGCTCTCCTGAGCCGGAGTAACCGTCACGCCGTCTTTGTCATAGAGGGGAATCAGGTTCGAGAAAAAAACGTGACGACCGGTGAAAACCTCGGTGACATGATCGAGATCCGTGACGGTGTGAATCCTGGGGAAAAGGTGGTCATGAAACCCCCATCCTCCTTGAAGGACGGCGCGCGGATAAAGATTGCGGAGAAGTAGTCGCGGGTATGGAACACAAGCCGCCCATCGCCGAAATTCGAAATCTTCACAAATCCTACCGAAGGGGAGAGCTGATCGTTCCCGTGCTGCATGACATTACCTTCGACATCGCCGATGGAGAGTTCCTTGCCCTGATGGGTCCTTCCGGCTCGGGGAAGACAACCCTGCTCAATCTGATAGCCGGGATAGACAAGGCGGACAGCGGCGTGATCCGCATTGGCGGCACCGATATCACAGCGCTCTCCGAAACGGAACTGGCCCGTTGGAGGGCTGATCACGTCGGTTTCATTTTTCAGTTTTACAATCTCATTCCCGTACTCAAGGCCATTGAAAACGTCGAACTTCCCCTCTACCTATCAGGTCTGACAGCGAAAGAGCGGCGGGAACACGCCGCCATGGCTCTGAAACTGGTGAACCTGGCCCATCGGATGGATCATTACCCCAGGGAGCTGTCCGGCGGAGAGCAGCAGCGCGTGGCCATTGCCCGGGCCATCGTCACCGATCCGGCGATCCTGGTTGCGGACGAGCCAACGGGTGATCTGGACCGTGTTTCCGCAGAAGAAATTCTCGGAATGATGGAACGGCTCAATCATGAGCTGGCGAAAACGATCATCATGGTGACCCATGATCCGAGAGCGGCTCAAAGGGCACGCACACTGCGCCATCTTGATAAGGGGTACCTCAACGATGGTCGTTCTTAAGATACTCATACGGAACGCGTTTCGGAACAAGCTCCGCACCACGTTGACTATCTTCGGTGTGGCGATTGCCATTCTTTCCTTCGGCCTGCTGCGCACGGTGGTGAGCGCGTGGTATGCCGGTGTAGATGCATCCTCCGCTACCCGCCTCATCACGCGGAATGCCATATCGATTATTTTCCCCCTGCCGCTGTCGTACAAAGACAAGATACGCCAGGTGGAGGGTGTGAAAACCGTGTCCTGGGGCAACTGGTTCGGCGCGTATTACATCGAGGAGAAAAATTTCTTTGCCAATTTCTGCGTGGAGCCCGTTTCCTATCTGGAACTCTATCCGGAATTCGTACTCAGGCTGGATGCCAGGAGGGCCTTTCTCAACGACCGCAAAGGCTGTATTGCCGGACGCAAGCTCGCGGAGAAATTCAAGTGGAAAGTTGGAGATAACATTCCCTTGAAGGGAACCATTTACCCCGGTACATGGAACTTTGTGCTGCGCGGCACCTACAAGGGAAGAGACAAAACGATTGACGAAACCCAGTTCTTCTTCCACTGGGATTACCTGAACGAAACGCTGAAAAAAACGGCACCAGGGCGGGCTGATCAGGTCGGCTTCTATATCATCGGCGTTTCCCGTCCGGATTTAGCAGCAGATGTATCCACATCCGTCGACAGAATGTTTCAAAATTCTTATGCAGAGACCCTCACCGAAACGGAAAAAGCGTTCAACCTTGGATTCGTTGCCATGACTGAAGCGATCCTTACGGTGATACAGGTAGTTTCCCTCGTGATCATCATCATCATCATGGCTGTTGTGGCCAATACCATGGCAATGACCACAAGGGAAAGGATAGGAGATTACGCCATAATGAAAACCCTGGGGTTCGGCGGACGGGAAATCTCCATCCTGATCCTGGGGGAGTCTCTGGTGATTACTCTCACCGGGTGCATCATCGGCATCCTTTTAACCTTTCCGGTAGCAAGGATCTTCAGTCAGGAGCTGGCCATCATATTCCCCGTATTCAACATATCCTCTGAGACACTATATCTTGATCTGTCAGCCGCCGTAGTCGTCGCGTTCGCAGCGGCTCTCATTCCCACACGCCGGGCCATCCGCATTCGCATCGCCGAAGGCCTCAGGAGGGTCGGATAATGATTGTTCCCGCTGCATATAACCTCCGGAATCTCATGAAAAGACGCGTGACAACCATTCTCACGGTCGGAGGAATGGCTCTCGTTGTATTCGTCTTCGCCTCCATCCTGATGCTCGCCGATGGTTTAGAGAAGACTCTCGTGGAGACGGGTTCTTACGATAACGTCGTCGTAATCCGCAAGGGATCGACTTCCGAGGTGATAAGTGGAATCGAACGCACCCAGTCGGCCATTGTGGAGATGCTGCCCCAGATTGCCGTCGGCACGGACGGTCAGAAGATGGTCGCAAAAGAAGTGGTTGTTCTCATCGCCCTGCCCAAAGTCAGCACGGGCAAGGTATCCAACGTGACGGTTCGCGGCATCAGTCACCAGTCCTTTCCTCTCAGGCCGCAGATAAAACTCTCCCAGGGACGGCTGCCTAAAATGGGTTCTATGGAAATTGCGGTAGGTCGCAGTGTTGCCCGGGGCTTCCAGGGAGTTGGCCTCAACGAGACCGTAACCTGGGGTATGCGCAGCTGGAGAGTCGTCGGCATATTCGATGCGGGGAGTACCGGCTTCAGCTCCGAGATATGGGCGGATGTGGATCAGGTTATGCAGGCCTTCCGGCGTCCCGTGTATTCATCAGTTCTTTTCAAACTCCGGGATTCCGGGGACTTCCCAAACGCAAAATCGATACTTGAAAATGACCCGCGCCTGACCCTGGAAGCGAAGCGGGAAACCCGATACTACCTCGATCAGTCGGAGATGATGGCCAAGTTTCTCCGCATCCTGGGGTTATCTCTCACGATCCTATTTTCTCTCGGTGCGATGATCGGTGCCATGAACACGATGTATTCCGCCGTCGCGAACAGAACGAACGAAATCGGCACACTCCGGGCCTTAGGATATCAGAGGCGGGGTATCCTGCTGGCGTTTCTCACAGAATCACTGATCCTCGGCGCTACAGGGGGCATCATAGGGATTTTCTTCGCCTCCTTCATGCAGTTCATCACGATTTCGACAGTCAACTTCCAGACATTTTCCGAACTGGCCTTCAGCTTCATCCTCAGTATTGAGATTGTTGCTGAGGCCATTGCCTTTGCCCTGATTATGGGTTTTATCGGCGGTATCATGCCGGCGATCCGGGCATCGAGAATGAACATCGTCGACGCACTGCGTGCATAATGCCATGAAGGAAAATACTCTCAGCGCTGATTCTTCAGGCATTTCCTGGTGCGGACGCAAAAAAAAGAGCGCTGCCCGTGTAGCGAACAGCGCTCGTAAATACGCTAAATATGATAACACCTCTCAGTGTGCCTTCTTTTCCTCACCGGAAACCACAAGTGTCCCTTCCTCTTCCATCTCCTTCAACCACTTCGGGTGCTGTTTCTTCAGCCAGGCCCTGGTAACCCATCCGGTCGTCATCGCATCCAGGGAACCGGGAGAACCGATGGTCCCCAGATAGAGGTGCACAAAGAAGAAGGCAAAGATCACCACGAACCCAAGGGCGTGCAGGACATACATCCACCGCACCAGCCACGCGGGAAACTCAATGGGGAAGAACCACATGATCACCCCTGTGAGAACCATGATGACGCCGAATCCCGCCACGGCGAGAAAGAACATCTTCTGCCCGGGATTGTACTTCCCCACCTCGGGAACCTTCTCTACCTCCCACAGGTACCCTCCGGCGCACATCATCCACTCCAGATCCTCCGGCATGGAAAATACCCCTGCTTCATGCCACCACATCTTAATGGCTAAAAAGAGGGCAACCGCAAACAAAAGCCCGGTGAAGTTGTGAATGTGCTTCAACATCTTAAGACCACCCACAATCGTTCCCAGGAAGTGGAAGGAATGAAACATCATCCCCAATCCGGTTATACACAGGACGATACATGATATCGCCAGCAACCAGTGAACCGTCCTCTCATACCAATCTGTCGCTTGAATCAATCCTTTCTTCATGATTATTCACCCCCTTCCGTCTTGGTGGATGTATCTTCATCAGGGGTCTTGGGCCCGTGAATGATATAGTGGAAGAACGACCCCGCGAGAACACCTCCCGCCGCAAGGATACTGAGAGGCTTCAGCACATCCTTCCACAACACAATGGACAGAGGCACTGACGGACTCTTGGGGAGTGCGGCATACATACCCGGCTTTTCCTGAAGCACATAGACAAGATGGGTTCCGTCTACAAACTTATCACCATACACATAGGCCCCGTCGCCAAGCTCTTTCGCCCTCTTATAAGCCGCTTTCACCAGACGATCCTTGTCCCCCCACTTGAGCGCACCGGTGGGACACGCCTTCACACAGGCCGGCTCCAGATTGTTCGCAATCCTGCTTTCGCACATGTCACATTTATATATCTTGTCCGTCCGCTCATCGAATCTGGGAATATCAAAAGGACAGGCGGATACGCACTCCTTACAGGCAATACACTTCTCATGGCTTAACCCGACTGTATTAAAAGCGCTGTAATAGAGAGCCCCTGACGGGCATACCTTCACACAGGCCGCATCGCTGCAGTGCATGCAGGCCTGGTGCCGGTAATACCATCTCAGCCCCTTGCTGTCCTCCACCTCCTGAAATCTCATGATCAGATAGGTATTTGGCTGGAGATCAGGCGGATTCTGATAAGTTCCTCTCATTCTCGTCTGTTTCGCCCTCAACTGATTCCACTGCTTACATGCCAGTTGACACCCGCGGCAACCGGTGCACTTCGATATATCAAAGAGTTTAATGTTCTCAGACATTTACTTCACCCCCTTCTTCACAACATTGACCATGAAGGCCTTGCTCTCGGGTATCATCGTATTGGCATCACCAATGGTCGGCGTGAGGAGATTTGCCGCATCCCCCGCGGTAAATACTTCAGGTCTTTTATCATTAGGTCCATACCTGCTCTTTGCTCTCGGTTGGGTGATCCAGCCGAAGTGCCAGGGAATGCCCACCTGGTGAATGATGTTCCCGTCAATATTGAAAGGTTTAAATCGTGGAGTTACGATTGCCGTCGCTTCAACCTCACCTCTCGGAGATTTTACGATAACCTTCTCGCCGTTGCTGATACCCCTTTCTTTGGCCAGCTCACGGCTCATCTCCACGAACATGCCGGGCTGCATCTCCGCCAGCCAGGGACACCAGCGTGTCAGTACGCCCGTTTGCCAGTGTTCACTCACGCGATACGTGCTGCAGATGAATGGATATCGTGGATCGCAGCTGGTGACACCGGAATATGTATCGATATCCGAACCGACACCGGGTTCATCAAACCGTACGATAACCGGATTGCTCTTCTGTGGTGACAGGAGGTTCTGTTCCACGGGGCACTCCAGGGGCTCGTAATGTTCCGGGAAGGGACCGTCCGCCAGCCCTGGTCCGAAGATGCTGGCAACGCCATCCGGCTTCATGATGAAGGGGGGTCTTCCCGCACCGGGATCACCGACTCCATCAGGAACATCGCCAACCCATTTCGAGCCATCCCAGACGATAACAGGACACTTCACATCCCAGGGCTTGCCCTTCAAATCCACCGACGCACCGTTGTAAATGATCCTCCTGTTTACCGGCCAGGCCCAGGCCCACTCAGGATAGAGCCCGATACCGGAAGGATCTTTCGTACCCCTGCGGGCAGCCATATTACCCTTGTCCGCGTAGGAACCGCAGTATATCCAGGTACCCGAAGACGTTGAACCATCATCCTGGAGCCACGCAAAGGTGGGAACGGGATCTCCCTTCTTGAACTCCTTGAATTCACCCTTCTTTGTCGGATTCTCCACCTTCTTGTCTTCCAGGAAGAAGCCGTTGATCTCCCTGGCAATGGCATGGGGATCAATATGGTGCACTCTCCCCGCAGCGTCCTTTTTCCCGTAATTCCAGGTCATTTTCAAAACGGCCTCTTTCAGGGGACCACCATCCTTCTCATAGAGTTCCTTGAGCTTATAGTAGAGCTCGTTCATGATATCTGCATCGGGTAGTGCAACACCGGGAGGATTCACCGCTTTATATCGCCACTGCATCCAGCGGCCGCTGTTGGAAATGCTCCCTTCCTTTTCCACGGAGGAGGCACAGGGAAGCATGAATACCTCGGTTTTTATTTTCTTCGGATCCATGCCGGGGCCTCTCCAGAAGGAACCGGTTTCATTGTCGAAGAGGTTGACATTCACCAGCCAATCCAGTTTCGTCAACGCCTGTCTGACCTTATTGGAGTGTGCCCCGCTGCAGGCAGGATTCATCCCCCAGGCGAAGAAACCGGTGAACTTTTCCTTGTACATCTGATCAAATATCATCAGCCAGGAGTAGTTTGCCCCGTCATCCAGTTTCGGCATATACGAATAAGCCTCCTCCAGAGTGGCATTCTTTCCGTACATGGCTCTCAGGAAACTCGCCGAATACTTCGGGAAATTTTTCCACCAGTTCAGACTGTTTGGTTCTTTCGTCTTGGGAGTTCTTTTTTCGTTGAATTCTTTCAGCGTCTTTAAAGAAGCTGTCGGCGCTCCCAGATACCCCGGCCATATATGAAAGAGGAGCCCCGCATCGGTAGAACCCTGTACGTTGGACTCACCCCGCATGGCCTGGACACCGCCGCCGGCGACCCCCATGTTCCCGAGAAGGAGCTGAATGATGCACATTGTTCTGATATTCTGCGTTCCTACCGTGTGCTGCGTCCATCCCATGGCGTAAAGGATGTTAGCCACCTTATCCGGTTTGTAGGTACTGGCGTATTCCTTATAGACTTCGATGAGCTTCTCCTTGGGTGTACCCGTGATGCGCATGACAACATCAACGTTATACCGATCATAGTGCTTCTTGAGAAGCTGGAAGACACAGTTCGGGTTCTTCATCGACATGTCTTTCTTGATGCGTCCGCTTCCATCGGTCTGATAAGACCACGTTGCCTTATCATACTTCTTTCCCTGGAGACCGGAGAACACACCCTTATTGTCACCGGGGAGTTTGAAGGCGGGATTCACCAGGAATGTGGCATTGGTATAGTTTTTCACATACTCTTCATGAATCAGATTGTTGTCCAGGATATATTTGATCATGCCGCCCAGAAAGGCGATATCCGTTCCCGATCTCAGGGGAGCATAGATGTGGGCCTTCGAGGCAGACTGGGTAAATCGTGGATCCACACAGATAAGCTTTGCCCCCTTTTCCATAGCTGCGGTGATCCACTTGAAGGCAATGGGATGGTTGGCGGCAGGGTTGCTGCCCATAATGAGAATTACATCACTGTTTCTGATGTCAATCCAGTGATTCGTCATTGCGCCGCGTCCGAACGACTCTGCCAGAGCCGGTACCGTCGGGCTGTGTCAGATGCGGGCCTGATGTTCGATGTAAACCAGACCCAACCCCCTCAGGAATTTTTGATACAGCCAGCACTCTTCGTTGTCCATGGCTGCACTTCCGACGGAAGCGATACCGTCGGTGCGGTTCACAGTCTCACCTTTATCGTTTTTGAATTTGAAACTCTTGTCGCGGCTCTTTTTAATATTCACCGCAATCTTTTCGATAGCCTCTTCCCAAGATATTTCTTTCCATTCTGCCGTATTCGGCGCCCTGTAAAGGGGCTTGGACAGACGATTATCATTTACGGCCATCTGATAAATAGAGCCTCCCTTGGTGCAAAGAGAACCACGGCTGATGGGGCTGTCGGGATCTCCTTCCGTGTTTACGACCTTACCGTTTCTCATGGAGACGATAATGCTGCATCCCACCGAACAGTAAGGGCAAACCGTGGTGGTCTCCTTTGCATACATGACCTTAAGCGGCTGAGCATGAGCGGATACCGGTTTCAAGCTGACACCGAGTCCACTTGTAGCCAGGACTGCACCGGAGATCTTCAAGAAACCTCTTCTGCTTACATCCATAAAAAAGTGCTCCTTTCTGAGAGTTTAGTGAGAAATTATTTCCCCAGTATCGTTATACTCAACTCTCCTTTCCAAATACGGGAGGCAAGACCGTTTCCAGCCATACCCATCGTCCACCCTTCATGGAATTGTTCTGTAGAAGAAGCGGATCGGAGAGGCCTTCGTGCATTAAAGGTGTGACCTGACTTGTTGTTTAAACTTCCTTCTTTTTTAAGAGTGGCATGAAAGCAGATCATAAGGACTTTTCAAGACCTGAAATGACCTGCTTCCTATATATTTTATGCCTGTCAGTGTCAAGTTTTTTTAAGGAATTTTTGGAAAGTAAAAAGAATGATATTAAGATTTTTATGTCATTATTGACATATAAACTTCGCTAAGGTGAACGTCTCATGAAGCAGTTGATTCCGGTCATCATCATTTTACCGGGGCTGATCTTTCAGAACAAACTTTATGGGAACATCTACCCACATAGCGTCAGGCTTGCCCTTTCTTCTGCCGGGTTCAAATCTCCAGGTTTTCACCGCATCAAGGGCAGATCTGTCCAGTACGTCATATCCTGACGTTCTGGCAATCCTGACATCACCGACCCTCCCGTCGGCGAAAACTTCCGCGGAGAGCAGAACAAGCCCCTCATAACCATGCTTCCTGGCTACTCTGGGATAGGATGGATGGGCATTTTCACGATATTGAGGCAATGCCAGAGAAATTGCATCGACAGGTTGATTGCCGGCGATAGAATTATAGCTCCATGCTTTATTCCGTGCTGATATATCCTCTTCTATGGCTACAGAAGGCGGAGATGTCATCGCAACAGTCGATTCCATTACCGATATCTCCATAACACGGGGAGATTTTGATTCGCTCCTGTTATCTTTCAGCCACCCTTCAATCGATTTTATCTCCACTCGATATTCGTCAATTTTCCCTTTACTTTCATTTGATTGTTTCTGACGTGCCTTGATTTCCGGTAAACCCTTTTTGTCTGTTCTACTTCCTTCCGTCACTGACACCAGTGATACATGAAGCACAGGATCTTCAGATAATGTAAAATTGGAAGATATGGCAACGGCAGTGGAAACTATCAGAACTGTGAATATATGCAGTGCAAGGGAAATGAACACAGAAAAAAATAGTCCACCGCGTTCGCACCCATACTTTTCGCCACCTGTAGAACGTATGTGAAGAGAGCATGAGTAATCCCTATCAAATTCTTCTCCAAACTTCATCTTATACGTCCTCCACCACACTATTATTGCATGTATTTGTTCCCGGCATACACGTCTCTTCACAGGAGACGTGTAACCGCAAACCGATCATCCCTTGACGACAGGTTCAGCGCCCTCTCCTGATCGATATGAGAAACGGCAACATTCTGCAGGTAGCGCCTGCAAGCAGCATCAACTTCTTTCATTTGCTCTGCTGTCGGCCGTTCATACTCTTGGCCGGGAACAGGAATATACCCCATGATATGAAACGGGATTCCCGGGTTGAGACCCGCGAGCCACGCTGCTATCCCTTCAACCTGATCTACATCCACAAGGCCGGGAACGTACACCACATTGGCCTTCAGTTCCATTCCTTCTCGATATGCCCTTTCGAAATTATCGAATATCTCTTTTTTCTTTTTTCCTGTAATGGCAAGATGCAAATTATCGTCCCAAGCTTTCAGTCCGACATTGGCACCCTTCAGATTTGGCAGAGGCAACTTACTGCCGTTGGTGTGTCCGAGATAGGCAGAAATCCCAAGCGTCTCTTTCGCAAAATCTATGATTGTCTGTAAATCCCCGGCAACAGTAGGTTCACCACCCATGAAATAAAGTTTTTCAATACTTACCTGACTGAGGGCTTCCTCAATTTCCTGCGTCTTCAGGTATCGTTCCGGTGCAGGATAAGACAATCCGGGCTTTCCATGTTCTCCGCTTTTGAGTTTATAGCTGCAAAATGGACATCGAAACGTGCATCCGTAGTTATGAACCGTTGCAAACCTATACTTTTCATTGAAGGTAACTTTATAAAACGCCATAATTTGTTATATCCCTCCGTAACGATATGCCTGAATGATTGTTCTGCTCAGATAAAATCCTATTACTGCACCCAGGGCGGAACCTGCCATGCCCTGGCCCGTCTGGAGCCAGATGTACCAGGGGGCGTAGTGCTGATGCCAGATGTAAGGCGCGGAAAAGTAGTAGAAATAGATATACACAATAAATCCTCGAAGAATCCCCGCTCCCACCGCGTTTCTCATCGTTGCGAGATAATTGCCCGTTATTAAAAAATAGATTTCAAGGACGAAACCCGCCAGTAACGCATAGGGCCACCAGAGAGGATTGACACCACTTGAGAGTATCTGGGAAAGAAGGCTGTGACCGCATATCAGCAGGGTAACCGTTCCCGCCTTTGGAACAAGGCGGACACCGATGACCAGTATGGTGGTATAAGGAACGGAAAAAAAGAATGCCTGTATTATGGGAATCCGACTGAGCCCGAATTTAAAGGGCAGGATGGCGATGTAGAGAATACTGCAAAAGAGAGCAACGGTGATGAGTTCCTCCGTACTGAATTTAGGGATCATATTTTTTATCCGGACGGTATAGAAGAGCATCGCACCGAGAAGGACAACAAGGATAAGGGAGGCAACATAAAGATTCATCATCATAAACCGCCATAAAAGAAAATCAGAAAAACCATTACACCTGTGGAAAGACCTGCGGCAATCCAGTCAATCCGCGAAAACTCCAATGTCCGGATATGGGTTCTTTCTCCTGTGTAAGCGCGCACTGAAGCAGCTAAGGCAATTCTGCGAGCCTGCCGCAAACTGTCAATAATCAAAGGAGGCAGAAGATAGCGTAACGCCACAAACCCACCCCGGACTCCTTTCACATTCAACCCTCTGAGTTTCTGGGCAACAAGGATACGCCTTGCCTCATCAATAAGGGCGGGCAGGAATCTGATGCTCACCGTGACAACGAAACCAATCTTCGCCGGAACACCGATCCGCTCAAGCCCTAAGATAAGATCCGAAGGATATGTGGTTATAACGATGATCATACTTAATACCATTGCACAACATAAGCGCAAAGACTGGATCGCTCCATATATCAGCCCTTCCCTGTAAATGGCCAATCCCCCCGTCAATTTGCCTATCCATCCCGAATTCTCCGGTATAAAAGTCAGAATAGGCGTCTTCGGTTCAAAATAATAAAAAAACCCCTGAGAAATGACGGTAAAGATCACGGCGATCGCCATGAGCGACACAAGTGTCCTGACATACGAAAAAGGCGGACGCACCACAGTAAAGGTCACAAGAAGAAGGGAAAAAAGACCGAGAAGACCTTCCGGCATTCTCAACACAACGATGAGACAGGCACACATCAGGCTCATCGCGATCTTCGTCCGGGGATCGAGCCTGTGAAAAATGGTATCTCTATTGATAAATCTCATCGGAAATGATCCTTCCATCATCGAGATGAACCACCCTGGAAGCAGTGCCCGCAGCTTTCCTGTTATGAGTGGCATATACAACTGTCTTCCCTTCCATTGAATACTGACTGAGAAGAGAAAACAGATGCATCCAGTGTACATCATCAAGTCCGGTCGTCGGCTCATCCAGAAGAAGAATGTCCGGCTCCATGGCGAGAACTGACGTTACCGCCAGGAGCTGCCGCTGTCCTCTGGAAAGTGTCTGCGGATGTCGTCCTCTCTCATTACTCAGTCCGGAAAGGTGAAGATATCTTTCAACATCAACCCTTTTACCAAGATGCTTTGGTCCGAAGGCGATTTCCTCCTCGACACAACCCGCAAAGAGCTGCTCGTCCGGGTTCTGAAAGAGGAAACCCACCCTGCCACTAATCATTTCAAGGCTGGGATTTGCCATATCAAAAATGGTTACGACCCCCGCATCAGGACGTAAGATTCCGGCAAGAGACTTCAAGAGGGTTGTTTTTCCGGAACCGTTTCTCCCGGAAAGAGCAACAACCTCTCCCTTTCGTATCTCAAGATTGATGTTTTTCAAAGCAGTCTCCCCTTTTTCATACGCAACATCGACACTTTTACAGGAAATAACAACCTCGTTTTCCTTTCCATAGCCTTGTAAAAATCCAGGAGGGTACTCTGGAGCTCTCTCTGGGGATACAAGTCTTCCCTCATGGAGTGTTATCACCCTGTCAACCAGCGGCATGTATTCTTCATACTGATGCTCCGCAAGAATGACAAGTTTGCCGCCTCTCTTGAGTTGTGTGAGAATACCAAAAAAATCCTTTCTCCCATCCTGATCAAGATCAGTTGTGGGTTCATCGAAAAGAAAGATCTCCGGTCCCATGGCGTATATGGAACTTATGGCGAGTCTCTGTTTTTGACCCCCGGAAAGTTTGTATGTCTCCTTCGTTCTCATTTCCCAGAGACCCATTTCTTTCATGGATCCATCACGCCTCCGTATTATTTCCTCTCTGGGCATAAGAAGGTTTTCACAGCCGAATGCCACATCGTCCTCCACGCGCATCATAAATATCTGGCTGTCAGCATTCTGAAATACCGTTCCCACAGTTTTTGAAAGTTCGCGAATTGAGATGTCGCTTGGGGAAAACCCGTTGACCTGAATCCTTCCCGAGTAATTACCGTTAAAAATATGAGGCACCAGACCGTTGATGCAGTACAGGAGGGTCGATTTCCCGGAACCGGAGGCGCCCCTGATGAGGATTAATTCGCCTTTTTCTGCTTGAAGAGAGATGTGTTCCAAGGCCGGTTTGCCGGAGCCGGGATAAACAAAAGAAAAATCGTCGATTTTTATCATCTTTTACCACACAACCAATTCTGCGTGTGTCCTTTTACTTTCGCCGCATCAGAAATTGATGTTCACCTCAGCAAACCAGGATCTGCCCTGTGCGAGGTAATAATCATAGTATGTTCTGTTGAAAATATTATCCAGCGCCAGAGAGACTTTCGCCCAGTCGGTTGCCCTGTAGGAAACTTTCACATCAGCCACGAAATAGGACTCCCGGGATCCGTATCCCCAGTTCTGTATATCGCTGTTATCGTCAGTGGAATACCGCTGATCCACATAGCGACCCGTCACGTTGCAGGAAGCTTTTCCCCACTGAACATCTCCGCCGGCACTGAAAATCCTGCGCGGCACCTGGGGAACCTGTTTATCGACACTGTTGGGATTCGCCGGATTTTCCGTGATGCGTGTATCCGCATAGGTAAAATTCGCAAACATTCTCAGCCACTTACCGACCCTTTGCTCCGCTTCCAGTTCGACACCACTGCTTTTTGCTTTTGCCGCATTCTCGTTCTGAGAAAGAGTAGCCGAAAGGGTTCGCTGATAGATAAAATCCTTCATGTAATTTTCAAAGTATGTCATTTTCACCGTAGCTCCCTGCCAGAGCTTCTGCTCAACGCCCGCATCCCACGCCTTCATGGATTCCGGCGAAAGGTCTGGATTGTACTGATATGTTCTTGTCCCTGATGTATAGCTCCGATACAGCTCATATACCGTCGGCGGCCGGAAGGCCATTCCCCCGGAGAGCCTTAGTGTTGTTCCCGGCAATGCTTTATAAACGATAGCCCCCTTGGGACTGAAAAAGGAATCGCTCCTGTAAGGATAATTTTTCGGATAACCTGCCTTGCCGACATCGTTGGCGTAACCATCATACGTTTCCCACCAGTCCTGACGGAAACCGAGGTACACTACTAACGTCTCCAGGAGGGTAATCTCATCCTGTACAAAAAGAGCATATATCCTGTCGTTACCTTTTGACTCATAGGTGAGGGCTCCCATCGAATTCTCGTCTTTCCAGTTACTCAGGCTGGATTCCCTCGTCTCCGCCGTGTTGCGCCGGAAGGCACCCCCGAAGGTGAGGCGGTGTTTCCCGAACAGCGGCACAGTAATCTGCAGGTCAGCCATGTATCCCTTAGAGGGAGTGTCTGCTTTGGTTCCGGGGCCGCCCGACCTTGTCGCCGCTGAGGTAGTACTCGTAGTCACGTACCAGGCATCATCCTGATCGTTCACACCCACGGTGAGTTTTGTCTGTACTGAATCAAAAAGCGTTTCCCATGTAAATTGATACAGGTTTTGCGCTCTATGACCGTACCCCCCGAGATAGGAGGCCTCCTTGACACTGCCATAAGAGTAGACGGGCTCTCCCGCAACGTTTCTCAGATAGGTATGGGGATCATCGCTGCTGTAATCATAGTTCCCTCTGAGAAAAGAAAAGACCACGTTTGATCTGGATGACAGCTCATACCCGACCTTCGCCGTTACATTGTATTCATTCCAATCATTGTCGCCCCTGTCACCGATAAGGTACCTCGTTGCTCCTTTATTGTCCGTAGTCTGGGTCCACCCGGACAGTCCGGCGGATGGTTTTGTCGCACTGATGTTGAAATCACTCGGATAACCGTTCGTGCTCTGATAACCGTAACCAGCGAAAAGACGCCATTTATCTACCCTGTCTCCATAGGAGGCATAGGCCTTCACAAAATCATCTTGAGCTTCGCCCCTGTGCCATGAAGACCCATACCCGGATTTCAGGGTAACTTCTCTTTTCTCGGGTAGTTTCGTGATAAAATTTACAACACCCCCCATGGCATAGCCCCCGTAGAGGCTCGAGTACGGTCCCCGCACCACTTCTACTCTCTCAAGATTTTCAAGAGGTAGCCCACCGAAATTCACAGTACCGGTACGTGCATCGTTAAGAGGAAACCCGTCAAGAAGGACAAGTGTCCTCTTTTGATCAGGAACTCCCCGGAGTATTACTGACGACTGAGTATCCATGAGTCCCTTACCACGCCTGTTGAAGACACCCGGCACGATGTTGACTGCCTGATCCGGAGTTTTTATATTCCTTTCTTCGATTTCCTGCTTTGTCACTACATTTACCGCGGCAGGGGCGGAGCCAATTTCCTGTTCCAGGCGCGTCGCCGTAACTATCACCTCTCCGAGACGCGCCGTAGCGGGTGATTTTTCCTCAGCGGACGAAGCATTTCCTGTAACAAACAACATCCCCACAACAATCAACATAATCGATATCCGATGTGTATTCATTCCCCCTCCTACATTCTCCACTCTCTTCGACTTACCCTCACCTACATAAAACATAACACAAAATTAAAATTCGTGTTACCCCAGCGCAAAATTTTTTGCGCACTCTCTCAGCTCGAACTGGACATGCTCAGCGTTCCATGCCTCACGCCTTTCACCGCCCTCAACGAATCGGCCAACTTCTGAATATCCCCGGCACGGCCTCTCACAGCCACTACCTCAAGACAGTTATGATGGTCCAGATGGATGTGCTGGGTAGAAATGATGATGTTCTGAAAGTCATGCTGGATGTCGATCACCTTGCTCAACACGTCCTTCTTATGATGATCATAGACGAGCGTGATGGCACCTGCGACTTCCTGACCCTCCTTCCATTGCTTTTGCACGAGTTCCTGTCTGATTAAATCCCTCAGCGCTTCCGACCTGTTCGTATACTTTCTTCCCTTGATGAGTGTATCAAACCTGTCTAACAGCGATTTTTCCAGGGAAACGCCGAATCTTACCAGTGGGGACATTGTCTGCATCCGTGTTATTTTTTCTGCACTCGTAGCACACATCGTTACATCCGTCAAATAAAAAAATGTATGACGAATGATTTATGAAGCGGAATCTTGCCTTCCTGGAGAGGCATTTGAAAATAATGCAAGGAGAAAAAAGCGGAGAATTTTATTTCAGCTTTTCCAGCTCCTTCACAATGTTCTCGAAAGGCGGCCTCTTATTGATGTCATGGACATCGATGTAGCGGACGATTCCTTTCTTATCGATGATGAAGAGCGCCCTCTCCGAAGTACCGTCAGAGCGGAGAACACCGTACTTCGCGGAAACCTTGCCGTGGGGCCAGAAATCGGAAAGCACCGGGAACCACAATTTTCCCATCTGGTTCGTCCAGGAAAACAGGGTAGGGAGGTTATCAACAGTAATTCCCAGGAGCACCGCGTCATGCTGATCGAATATGTCCTTCACGATATTGTAACCGGGCCACTGATCCGAGCAGACGGGAGTCCATGCTGCGGGGACAAAGGAGATGACCACATTTTTCTTGCCCCTGTACTGCTTCAAGGAAACATTCTCATTCTCACCGGAAACGGCGGGAAGTGTGAAATCGGGAGCGCGGCTACCCACCTTCAGTTTGGGAACACTGTCTCTCGGTTTGAGCATCCCCGGACTAAAGATATTATCTTTGTACGCATCCGAAAGGCCGTACGCATCCGGCATGAAAAGAAACATCACACCGATCATCCCGATCAACATTACACACCACATCCGTTTAATACGATTCTTCATATCACCCTCCTCCTATAAACCGGACAATCTTCTCATTGTCACCAGAAATTGATCCACTCCCTCAAAACCACCCAGCTTTGAATACACAATCTGGTGAGACCCATCAGGATTTATCTTCACTCCTATGAAGTAGGGTGTTCTCACCTCTCCGATCTTTTTGTGAATACTGTAGTCCCCATCGGCAAACAGGGGAAAGGGGACGTTATATCTTTTCTTGAACACATCGACTTCATAAGGGGAATTCCCCACGCCTATTCCTATTATCTTGATGGCATCCCTGAGTCCCGGATCCTGTTGAATTTTCTCATAGAGCTGATTGACATTGGGCGCCTCCCGCTGACAGAACGGACAATACATGCTGAATATCTCAATGATGACCAACTTAGCTTTGATCTCGGGAATCCTGAAGGAACCGAATCCCGAAATCCCGAGATATCCCTTATCCGCGAAACCGGGCATGGACAGTTTAAAGTCCGGCAGTACACCACCAACGGGCGGTTGCGCCTCCGCCATTGAAATAACACAGGCACATAAAAGAACTGTTGCGAAAACAGCAAGACCGCAAATCGAAATCTTCCTCATTTCCCTTCCTCCACTGTAACATCCATCCTGAATCCAGCAATAAGGAATAAATCAGGATGACTATGTGTCATCGCCGGATTCGGGTTTGTATAAAAGGTTTATAATGTTTTGCCCTTTGCATGACTCACTGAAAGTCACCAAGCTCCGCCATATCCTTCTGGGAGAGTAGAATAAAGTCGTCCCGGCGTCAAAAGAAAAAGAGAGCATACACACGTAATGTGATATGCCCACAAAAGTCTCAATATACGAAATAAAACAACCCCGGTGAATTATCTCACCGGGGTTCCGTTATACTGCCCCTGCATGCAACAGCGCTTCGCGTGATCATCATTCGCGCTGAAAATCCCGCGTATGTGCCTTTTGCTATACTTGTTTCAAGTGACAGTTGCCGAACTGTCTCTTCTTATTTGCAGCTTAAGCAGACCGAGAGTTCACTCAGAGGAGTACCGGTCTTTTTGCTGATCCATTTCAGCTGGTCAACCGGGGCAAAATACCGACCGCATGTGTCGCAGGCCTTCATTCTGAATGCTCTTCCCCAGATCTTCCGCCTGCCGTCCGTGGACTCCATTACGATATGGTCGGTCGGGCATACATATGCACACGCACCACACCCCACGCATGTCACGGAGTCTTCCATGAATGGAGGACCCACTATTTTATCTTTGCCTCTGCGAGACAAACCGATGGCACTCACACCCACTACATCTTCACAGGTTTTCACGCACAGGCGGCAGAGAATGCATTTCCCCTTGTCTGTTTCGACACGAAATGAAGGTTGTGGTTCAATGCCCATTTCTTTCGCCATATCCTTGAGCAGCTGCGACTCAGGGCATCTTGCCATCAGAAGCTGCATGACGAGACTACGGACATTCATGACCCTTTCGGTTTTCGTACTGACTACGATACCTTCATCAACAGGATACAGGCATGAAGTCACAATCCTTGTTCTCTTGCCTTTCGTCACTTCAACCACACAGAGGCGGCAGGCACCTGAACGAGCTACCGTATCATGCGCGCAAAGAGTCGGAATCACTATGCCATTCTGACGGGCAACGTTAAGGAGCATTGCCCCTCCCTCAGCCTGAACATTCTTCCCATCTATAACAAAGCTTACCATTTTACCTACCTTCATTCTACGATTATTGCGTCAAATTTACAGCTCTCTTTACAGACACCGCATTTGATACATTCCGTCTGATCAATTACGTGTGTCTTTTTCTTTTCGCCGCTTATGCACTCAGTAGGACACTTCTTGAGGCAGACACCGCACCCCGTACACTTCTCATCACTGACGCTGAAACGGATAAGGGCCTTACAGACACCGGCAGGACATTTCTTATCCCTGACGTGAGCAGTATACTCATCCCGGAAGTACTTGAGGGTACTCAGAACCGGATTTGGTGCCGTGCTCCCCAAGGCACACAAAGCTCCATCGACGATCCCCTTGGACATAGACTCCAAGAGTTCAATGTCGCCTGGTCTCCCCTTTCCGCCACAGATGTCGTGGAGTATCTCGTTCATCCTCATGACACCCTCGCGACAGGGAACGCACTTCCCGCAGGACTCAAATTCGAGGAAGTCAATGAAATACCTGGCGATATCGACCATACATGTGGTCTCATCCATGACAATCATACCGCCGGAACCCATCATGGAACCAGCTTCCCACAACGCATCAAAATCTACTGAAATATCTTCCAAGCTTTTGGGTATGCACCCACCTGATGGCCCGCCGGTCTGAACCGCCTTAAACTTCTTTCCACCGGGAATGCCACCACCGATTTCATAAATAATATCCTTCAGAGGTATTCCCATGGGTACCTCAACCAACCCGATATTATTTACCTTCCCGACGAGGGAAAATACCTTGGTTCCCGAGTTGTTTTTACAGCCGATACTGGAGAACCACTTTGCACCCCTGCTGATAATCGCCGGTACATTCGCCCACGTTTCCACATTGTTCAGATTGGAAGGTCTGTTCCACAGACCGTACTCAACGGTATGAATGTATTTCGCTCTCGGTTCTCCCGCTTTACCTTCCAGGGATGTCATCAGGGCAGTTGATTCACCACACACAAAGGCGCCCGCACCCTTGCCTATCTTAATGTCAAAATTAAATCCGCTATTGAAAATATTATTCCCCAGGAACCCGTATGCTCTTGCCTGATCGAGTGCCCTCTGGAGGTTGGCCACGGCAAGAGGGTATTCATTCCTGACATAGATGAATCCATCAGTGGCACCGATCGCAAACGCACCGATGATCATCCCTTCAATAATACTGTGGGGATCACCCTCCATGACGCTTCTGTCCATATATGCACCGGGATCCCCCTCGTCACCGTTGCAGAGCACATACTTGATATCGCCATGGGCACGCCTGCATGTCTGCCACTTGACACCGGCGGGGAATCCTCCGCCCCCGCGGCCCCGCAGACCGGAGGCAATAATCTCATCAATGATCTGTTCAGGTTTCATCTGGGTAAGTGCCTTATAAAGACTGAAGTATCCGCCTTTTGCGACGTATTCATCAATGCTCTCAAAATTGATCATACCGCAGTTTCTGGTGGCGATCTTCACCTGCTTCTTGTAGAAATCTACATTCGATATGGTGGGAATATCTTTCACATCATTCGGTAACGGACCTTTAAAATAAGGTTTCTTCTCATTCAGACAGAGATAGTCCTCTTCATCCATCCTATACGTGGGCTTGAAACCATCCACAACCCCTTTGGCGACTTGATTGATTACTTCCGGCACCTTCTTGGCGGTCATCCTGCTGTATGCCAGGCGGGGCCTGTTCGGCTGAATAACCTCCACAAGGGGTTCTATACAATCCATCCCCATCGCCGACGTTTTGCACAGGACGACATCCAGCTTCCTCTTCTTTATTTCCGCCGCCAGGGCATCGTAAACCTCCTGCGCTCCCGAGGCAAGCCCGCTCGTACTCATTCCCACCATAATTTTCGTCTTGGATGGGATGATCGATTCCAGCCCTCTCTTCGCTGCCTTGTTCAAATCTTCAAGTGTCTTTATCGTGCTCACTTTTCCACCCCTATTATTTGTAATTTCTCAAAATCTTGGGAAGTTCATCCTGAGTCAGGTAAGGATGAACATTACCGCTTATCCTTATGACCGGGGCCAGACTGCAACATCCTAAACACCTGACCTCTTCAAGGGTAAACATTTTATCTTTCGTTGTATCGCCACTCGAAATTGACAGATCCCTTTCCAACCTGTCTATCAGTCTTGACGCACCCTGGACGTGGCATGCCGTACCAAGACACACTTCAATCGTATGCTTACCCCGGGGCTTGAGACTGAACGCGTTATAAAACGTTGCAATCTCATAAATCCTGGTAAGGGGTACGTCCATCTTCTTGCTGATAAAGGACAGGGTTTCCTTGGGTAAATATCGGAATTCTTCCTGGACATCCTGGAGGATGGCTATCATTGCCGTTTTATCCCCATAGTACTTCTTTATGATGTCTTTCACCTTTTTGTCCATGGTTTGCGCTTTTTTCATGCTTCTCTCACCTTATCCTGTATTTTGATGGTCACATCGCGGCTTTACGTTTACATTTCCAGCCACGACTTCGAATACTTCACTTTATTCATCAACTTCTTGTACTCTAAGGTAACCCTTTCCTGGAATTGTTTCATCTGATCCGGGGTCAGATGCCGGAACCGTCCCTGAAGCTTCAGGTAATCTTCTACAGGTCTCAGCTTCTTCGGCATTTCTATCGTAAGCCTGTATTTCCCGTTTTCCACCTCATAGAGTGGGAAAAACCCCGTTTCCACTGCAAGCCGCCCCAATTTTATACAGGTATCGGAGGATGAACGCCACCCCGTTGGGCACACGGCAAGACAATGGATATAGGCGGGACCTTTCACGCTCCTTGCTTTCTTCACTTTATTGATGAAGTCTATAGGATAACTGTGGCATGCCGTGGCGACATAAGGCACATTATGAGCCACCATTATTTCAGGCATGTTTTTCTTCCAGGTCTTATTCCCGACACTGGCCGCACCGGCAGGTGCTGTCGTTGTCGAGGCACCAAAGGGTGTCGCACCGGAGCGCTGAATACCCGTATTCATGTAGGCCTCGTTATCGAAGCATACATAGATCATGTTATGACCTCTTTCCATTGACCCGGAAATGGCCTGGAAACCGATATCGACGGAACCGCCATCGCCACCAATGGATACGGTTTTGACATCACGATCAGCTATTTTACCCTTGCGACGGAGAACCTTAAGCGCGGACTCAACACCGGCTCCCACCGCCGCGGAGTTGGGAAACGCCACATGTATCCACGGCAGTTTCCACGCGGTTGTCGGATAGAGGGAAGATATAACCTCCATACAACCTGTTGCGTTGGTAATTACCGTATCTTTACCCAAACCCTTACACATCAGACGGACGGCGAGGGCCTCCCCGCACCCCTGACAGGCACGGTGACCTGAGCTGAAGTACTCCTCTTTATCCACCAGCTTTGGGGCATACAAATCGAAATTTTCTACAATACCCTTCATGATGACCTCACTCCATAAATTTCATATGCTCTTTCGGGTTTAACCTTATCGGCCGTGGCTGCCTTCTTGAACATCTTGATGAAATCATCTACCCGCACGTCTCGCCCACCAAGACCGATGATTTCGTTCACAATTGCAGGACGAACCGGCTCATCGTACAGCACGGACTTGACCTCCGCACAGACAGGAGCCTGAGCGCCTCCGCACATAACCGCTCTATCTGTAACAATCAGCACCCTGGCACCTTTTACCGCCGCCTTCAGTTCATCCGCCGGGAAGGGCCTAAAGAGCTTCATATTCAATAGCCCTGCCTTGAACCCCTCTTTGTGCAACTGGTCGACAGCGATGGCAGCAGTTTCATACATGGACCCTACTGTGAGCATGATCACATCTGCATCTTTCGTCTTATAGGATTCAATGGGCTCATACTTCCGGCCGAACGTCTTCTCCCATTCCTTCCAGACTTCTAAGATAACCTTCTTGGAATTAATGAGTGCTTCGTCCTCCGCCTTTTTCGCCTCCGTGTATATCTCCGGCAGACCGAGAGTACCCATGGAAACGACATTATCCGGATGCACAGTAGCATAGGGTTTGCGCGGCGGGAGGAATTTATCCACTTCTTCCTGATCCGGCATAATCATCGATTCCACCACGTGGGTGAGCTGAAATCCATCAAGATTGACTAACACCGGCAGCATAACTCTATGATCCTCACCTATTTTGAAAGCCTGAACGATCATATCGATCGTTTCCTGACCGTTCGCAGCAAACAGGCAAATCCAACCCATATCTCTCACCGCCATGACGTCGCTGTGATCATTCCAGATATTGATTGGACCCGATAACGCCCTGTTACCCAGAGCCATTACGATAGGCAGTCGCATAGCCGGGATGATCGGCACAATTTCCCCCATATACAAGAGCCCCTGCGAGCTCGTCGCGGTGAAAACCCGTGCTCCGACAGCAGACGCACCCGCACAGGCGCTCAGCGCCGAGTGTTCGGATTCAACGGGCAGATATTCGCAATCAAGATGCCCTTCCGCAACGATTTCCGCCAGATGCTCCGGTATATGCGTATTTGGCGTAATGGGATAAGCAGCGATCACATCAGGCCTGCATAATGCGGCCACCTCTGCCGCTGCAAGCGCAATTTCCATTCCAATTCGTTTCGACATAGCCTATCCCTCCTCAATCCTCTACCATCTTTATGGCTCGCGGCCAACACTCATGGTAGCAAATACCACAGCCTTTACAGTAATTCAGATCTGCCATGAAATATCCTTCCGCGTCTTCCGTAATACATCCTTCAGGACAGAACAAATAGCAGACTCCACACTTAATGCATTTCGTGTTATCCAAAATGGGCTTCTGAGCCCTCCACCCTCCGGTCAGGTACGACCTCGCACTTGCGGGTTTAAATACCATTAATCCCGGATTGATCTCCTGCCAGGTTTCTGGCCATTTTTTCTCTGCCATCACTATACCTCAACACTGATTTCTTAGTTGATTTTTACCTCGTCATAAGCCCGCTTCATGGCAGTCAGGTTCTTGCCTGCAATCCTGCCAAACCTGTGTTCCACCGGACCCTTTGCCGAATCAAGTTTGACCTTTCCCAGCACCTTAAGCAAGGCACCCAGCATGGTCGTATTCGTGATTGGAACACCCAGCTCTTTCCAGGCTATTGACGTGGCGTCGACCGTTGCGATCTTCCCTTTAAATTTTGTGATTTCCGCAACTTCTTTGGCTGATTTTGCTGTGTTCACCAACAGTATGCCCTCAGGTTTCAATCCGTCAGCAACATTTACCAGACCGATAAGAGATTCATCGAGGACGACCACTATATCAGGAGTGTACACGCCGCTCCTTACCTTAATATGATGGTCATCAATCCGGTTGAACGCAGCAACCGGCGCCCCTCTCCTCTCAGGTCCGAAACTCGGGAAACCCTGAGCATACTTCCCCTCTTCGATGGCAGCCAGAGCGAATAATTCAACTGATGTGACCGCTCCCTGACCGCCTCTTCCATGCCATCTCACTTCTATCATTGGAAATTCTCCCAGAATGGATTGATGTAGAAAAGTTTAAGACGATTTACAAAACGACGACCGGCTACCTATTACAAAAATCACCCCCTGTCAAGTATTTTTTTGACTATTTTTTTTGACTAATGTATTTTTTTGACTAATTTTTTTGACTAAAAAATTTCCGGCACAGCACTGCTATATGCCACGTCGGAACTCCATTGACTTTGCGAGCGTCATCCTGTCCGTGTACCTCAAATCGCCCCCTACAGGAACACCCAGGGCAATCCGGGTCACCTTCACACCCAGATCCTTGACACATTTATTGATGAGAAGAGCTGTCGCCTCGCCCTGGACGCTCGGGTTCGTGGCAATAATGACTTCTTCCACATTATTCTCTCCAACCCTTCTCAAAAATTCCTGTATTCTCAGGTTTTCAGGTCCGACACCGTCAAGGGGCGAAAGCGCCCCGTGGAGTACATGATAGACTCCCCTGAAACTCCCGCTCTCCTCTATGGCAATGAGGGAGTCGGGTTCTTCCACGACACAAATAACTTTCCTGTCCCGCGATGTATCCGTGCATATCTCACAATGGTCACCTTCAGATAAATTGAAGCAGACCGAACAGAGGCGAATCCTGGCCTTCATGTCCATTACACATTCCGCAAGTCTCCGAGCATCATCTTCAGATGCGCGGAGGATATGCGTTGCCAATCTCGTGGCCGTTTTTTCCCCGATACCGGGAAGTTTCCCGAGCTCTTTGATGAGGCGTTTTATCGGAAGTGCATAACCCGTCATATATACCTTCACTACATAAGGCCGGGAATGTTGAATCCGCCCGTTATTTTTGACATTTCCGCTGAAACCATCTCCTGTGCCTTGCGAACGCCTTCATTGACCGCAGCCGTTATGAGATCCTGCAGCATTTCAACGTCCTCCGGATTGACGACCTCCCTGTCAATCTTCAAAGACAGGAGTTCAAATTTTCCGTTTACCACAACGGAAACCATTCCTCCACCTGCGGTGGCTTCAACAGTCTTTGTTTCAAGCTCAGCCTGTATTCCGGCTATCCTCTCCTGAATTTTTTTCGCCTGTTTCATGATATTCCCGAAATGATGTGTCAATTGACTTACCTCCTAAAAAAAAGAAACGTTTCTGCATTTCCTGCACTTATCGAAAGCCCGATTTAGAATCCCGTGCTTTCACCTCAATAAAAAAAGCATAGTGCGAATAGTCTCTTTCATGAAAAATTACTAATCTTGATTTCTCCTGGTGACGACCTCACGCACCACGGCACCTTCAAACACATCCAGCACCTTCTGCAACAGCGGATGTTTGAGAGCATCCTGCCTGACATCATTGTTCCTGCTGTTGTGGGATGAACCAGTGGAATTCTGATGCTGCCCGTTTTCTCGGGCGGATTCCAGAAGTTCTATTGTAACCGAAGCTTCCTCTTTGAAAAATTCCCTGGATATCTCCGTGAGGCGACTCTTATCAGTGTCATCAAGAAGAAAAATCCGATCTTTATGGAAGCCTATTCTGAGGCAATTATTTTCATAACCAAGAAGTTTCCCCGTCTCAATTTTAGACCATAGCGGGTAGCTCCGGTTTTTCACATAAGCCTTGTAATCTTCCCAGGTATCCCCTGAATGCTCAGCGGAACTACTCTCGTAACCCTTTATGGACTCTTCAATCTTTCCCGCATGGCTAAGATCAAACAGTTCCTGAGACGTAACGGTTTCTTTCTCTCTCACCTCGTACCGTTCCCGCGATATCTGCTCTCCCCGCCCTGAGGTCAATCTCTTTTCAAGACCTTCCATCCTTGACAGGATGGTATCGATCGGCACCATCGGCTCAAGATACGCCATTCTGACAAGAATGGACTCCATGACTATGCGCGGGTTCTGGCTTTTCCTTACGTTCTCTTCTTCTGTCATCAATATATCCAGCAGACGCTGGAGTGTCTCCCGCGAGACATTTTCCGTCTGCCTTCTCATCATCTCTGCTTCTTCTTTTTTTCCCAGGTTCAGCAAGTCATGATCCTTTTCGATAATCTTGGTAAGGAGCAGGTTTCTGAAATGACCCAGGAGCATCTGGTAAAAGTAATTCATGTCCAGGCCGGCATAATACCCTTCCTCGATGATCTTGAGGCAGAGGCCCGCGTTCCTTTCCAGTACAGCCCCGGAAACCCTGTAAAGAAAATGCCTGTCCATGAGACCAAGCAATTCCTGGATGCTGCTCTCATCGACTTCAAAACCCGCATATGAGATCACCTGGTCAAAGACACTCTGGGCGTCTCTCAGGCTCCCATCTCCCGCTTGCGCAATCCAGGTAATCCCAGTGCTGCTGATGCGGATCCCTTCCTTTTCGGCAATCTGTCTTAAGCTGTCTCTGATGATTGTAAGCGGAATCCTTCTGAAATCGAAGCACTGGCACCGGGAGAGAATAGTGGCCGGTATTTTATGTATCTCTGTCGTCGCGAAAATAAAAATGACGTGTGATGGTGGTTCTTCAAGAGTTTTAAGCAGGGCATTAAACGCCTCGCGGGTGAGCATGTGCACTTCATCAATAATGTACAATTTA
>Ga0194110_10001426_pt1 | contig 30572 bp, 30 predicted proteins | sample TA2Kig1200mmetaG_FD_146192 | JGI IMG/M metagenome (GOLD analysis project Ga0194110, IMG submission 146192) | Freshwater microbial communities from Lake Tanganyika, Tanzania - TA2015032 Kigoma Deep Cast 1200m | ecosystem: Environmental > Aquatic > Freshwater > Lake | place: Tanzania: Lake...
TACAGAGTAGAGCGGGGCGATGCTCGGCATTTCGATGAATACCTCATACCAGAAAGCGTTGATTTGATCGTTACATCCCCACCTTATATGAATAATTATGATTATGCTGACAGAACACGATTAGAGACCTATTTTTGGGGGATTTACCAGAACTGGGGGGACATAACGAGGGAAGTTAGAGATCACTTGATAATGGCTGCAACTACCCAAGTTAGAATTACCCAGATGAACGGAACTCGTAACTGTCCAAACATTGAAGCCGTTGACCCCGAAGTACATGCCGAGCTAGAAACAATTATTGAATCGCTTGCCGAGATGAGAAAGGTCAAACCTGGGAAAAAGACATATGATAGCGTTACCGCAGGATATTTTGAGGATATGCTTAAAGTGATCCAAGGGGCATTCAGGGTGCTCAAACCAAAAGCACAATTTGTTCTCGTGTTGGGAGATTCCGCGCCTTATGGAGTTCATATTGCCACCGACGAGATTATTGGACGATTAGGTCTGTCTGTTGGTTTTCGAGATTATGACCTTGAAGTTATCAGAACACGTGGGGAAAAGTGGGCCAATAATAGTCAAAGGCACAGAGTGCCTCTGCGTGAAAGCATCGTGACTCTGACTAAATAATAGGGAGGGAAAAGCCGATGCCGACTAATGCAGCAGCCGCATTTGGGGAGGCCATAGGGACACTCTTTGAGCGCGCCATCGTTGAAGGTCTAGTCGCCGATGTCAACGCCAGGGGATGTACAATAGGCCCGCGGAAGATGAAGAACGGCACCGGTAACGTTTATCAGATTGATGCTGTTATATTCAACAAGAATGAAGACCCGCTTGTAATCGTTGACCCAAAGTACATCAGATATACTAAGCACAATCGCGACAAAGGCAGTTGGCTATGTGTTGCACATTATAACCTGCGGAAAACCTTCCCTACAATTCGTAAATCCATTGCAATTCTGGCAGGACGATGGTCTAAACCATCGGTCGCACTTATAAAGAGCTTCGGTGTGGAAGTCATTGAAGTACCCTTCTCTGAATTTGTTACCGCGCTTACAAAGTATAACATTAACTTCAACTGGGCTGAAAAAGACCGACCTGCTTCTGTTAAAGCTTGGGAAACCTTTTCCTCAATGGACGAGCTTTTGAAGCAGCAAATCATAACTGACATCACAAATCCGTTAATGCCGGTCTTACGCAAACAAGTAGCAGAAGTGTTGGATATGGATGTGACTACTATTCCTCAACGAGTATCGCAGGTGGAAATCCTACTAAAAACTGACCGCAACGAGATGTTGCTTTCAACTTTCAAGTCTGTTCCAGAAGGAATCCAATATTTGGCTGGCCTTGTGTCCGATAAGCTTGATATATCACATTGACTTGACCTTTGAAGAAAAGGGAACGAAATGGCCAAAGCAAATACTAAAGTAATAGAGTGCCCCTATTGTGGGATGGAAATAAAAGTAAACGTAGAAGCAACCAAAGTACCAAAGCGCCCAAACAAAGGCTTGCCTCATATAACTTGTCCAGGGTCAGGTTATCCAATTACGAAGCGGAAAATGACTGGCCGAGCCCACCTTACGGACTCCCTTTCTTAGACCCCGCGCGAACCAGGCAGACGGAACTGAAGTCCTGTCCCACATCTACATAATGGTGAGTGCAGATGCTCCAACCTATCCGCTACCCCGGGATTGCCACGGTCGCCTGCGGCGACCTCGCAATGACATGGAGAGCACTGTGATCTGAATGGTTGATCTCGGACGGCATCAAATCGGTGACACATCCAGGCCGTGCGTGGTATAATCCTTGAAAGCCTGCCTCAAGGAAGGTTAGATTTGCACGACGCAAAATGAGCTACTCTCTGGGTATAGATATTGGCTCCGTCGCTGTCAAGCTAGCGCTACTCGGCGGTGATGGTAAGACGGCCCTGCTTGATAGCGAAAAGATAACCTCCAGCCCAAGGTACGCAGTCGCTTCGCTACTGGCCAGGCTGGGCAAGGACTTCAACCTTCAGGACATCTCCACTGCCGGGGCATCCGGCTCGGGCAGGGGCATAATACCCAAAGAGCTGAACTGGGCGGAATACAGCAGTTCACTGGCTATCGCTTCTGGACTGCTGCGCTCCCACCCGGGAGCGAAAACCATCATCCAGATTGGCGGTCAAAGCTCCTTTGTGATCACTCTAGAGGATGGTCTGAGAAAGCCCTGGAAGGTGGTATCAAATCCACTGTGCGCTGCCGGCACCGGCAGGTTTCTGGAGCAGCAGGCATACAGGCTGGGGATCAGCCTGGAAGACTTCTCCCGTCTGGCACTGGAGTTTGAAGACGTTGCCCCGAGGATAGCCGCCAGGTGCAGCGTTTTTGCCAAGACCGACCTTATCCACCTACAGCAGAAGGGCGTGCCGATGGCAGCCATGCTTTATGCTCTCTGTGGCAGCATCGCCCGCATGGTTGTCTCGCTGAAGAAAGGGGACTTCGACGAGCCAATCTACTTTGTTGGCGGCGTGGCTGCCAACGGCGCTATCTTGAAGGCCCTCAAAGAGGCGCTCTCCGCCAGAAATGGCTATCAGGTAAATATCGCCATCCCCGAAAATTACCTCCACATCGAGGCTTTAGGGGCGGCGGTGCTGGCGAGAGAGTCCAACAGGACTTGCAGGGTGACGGCCTTTGCGGGAGACGAGGTGAGGCAGTTCTGCTTTGAAATGCCGGCACTGAAGAAAGACATCGCGCCCGATGGCCACTGGGCAGCGCCGACGATAACTGCGCCTTTTGCCGGTCATCTTGGGGTCGATGTTGGCTCCACCAGCACGAAGGCAGTGATACTGGATGAAACCGGCAAGACGGTGGTAGCCAAGAGCTACCTGATGACCGCCGGAAGGCCGATCGATGCTGTGAAGCAGGTCTTTCGCAACATTCTGCGAGACGTCGGCGATTACGCTAACATAGCCAGCGCCGGGGTGACCGGTTCAGGAAGATACCTTATTGGCAGCCTTATTGGTGCGGACCTGATCAAGAACGAGATCACGGCTCAGACAAGGGCTGCCGCCGAACTGGACGCCGAGGCGGACATTATCGAGATAGGGGGGCAAGATTCAAAGCTGGTCATCAAGCGGAACGGCGTGGTCGTTGATTATCAGATGAACAAGGCGTGCGCTGCGGGCACGGGCAGCTTTATCGATGAACTGGCGGAACAACTGGGTGTACATGTTCAGAACGGCGAATTCGCCCAGCTAGCCTTCGAAGCCCCGCATACCATTGATCTGGGGACAAGGTGCGCTGCCTTTATGGGGCAAGCGGTGGCCTCAGCCCAGCAAGAGGGCGTCCTGCTGCCAGTTATAGCTGCCAGCCTGGCCAACTCGATTGCCGGGAACTATCTCTCCAAGGTGGTAGAAACCAGGAAGCTGGGCAGTAAGGTGATCTTGACCGGCGCCGTGTTCTACAACGACGCTGTGGTCTCTGCTTTCAAGGAAGCACTGCCAGAGAGAACAATTATCGTTCCGGAGCACAAAGAGGTCAGCGGGGCTATAGGCGTGGCGCTGCTGGCGAAGGAGGAGATGGAGGGCAGAACCTCGAAGTTCAAGGGACTGCGCAAAGTGATCGAGAGTGACCATAACCTGGCCACTTTCACCTGCAAGGGGTGTGAGAACAACTGCACCATCAGCCGCCTGGAGATACCTCACGAGAAGCCCACCTTCTATGGCAGCCGGTGCGACAAGTATGACAGCACCGTCAGCCGCGAAAGAGTGGAAACCGCCTTTGATGTGCGAGAGAGGCTGCTGCTGGCGGGATACAAAGAGAGCGACGGCAGTCCATCAGTGGGAATCCCCAGGGCGCTACTGGTATATGACTACGCCCCGTTGTTTATCGGCTTTCTAAATGCGCTGGGGGCGAAGGTGGTGCTGTCCAGCAAAACGAATAAACAGATCATGGAGCGGGCTACGGAGCTGAGCTATGCCGATAGCTGCTTCCCTCTCAAGCTGCTTCACGGTCATGCGGCAAGCCTAGAGGGGGTGGACTACCTTCTCTACCCCTGCGCCATTCGGCTGGGCTTGAAAGAAGGGGACGAGAACCAGAAGTACTCCTGTCCGCTGGTTCAGGCATCGCCCTTCATCATCCGCCAGGTCCTCGATCTGGAGCAGCGGCTTTTGATACCGGTGATCGACTTCAGCCGTGGCAATGACGAGGTGATCAACAGCCTGACAGACATCGCTGTGCGGCTGGGGTTCAGCAAGAGACGAGGCAGGCAGGCAGCCCTGGCTGGCCTTCAATCCCTGCGTGAATTTGAGGCGGCACGATTGGAGGAGGGGAGGAAGCTGCTGGCGCAAATCCACGAGAATAACCAGTTGGGGGTGGTGCTGTTGGCTCGATCCTATATGTCACAGGACTCTGGGGCAAACCTCGGCGTGCCTGAAGAGCTGGCCCACCTGGGTGTCGTACCCGTACCCCTGGACTTCCTGCCCCTGGACTCAGTCAACGTCAGGGAATATTCAGACCGACCTTACTGGATATGCGAAAGCAAACACATAGCTGGCGCCGCTATCACAGCGCAGGACCCGCTGCTGTATGGTCTAGTGCTGACCAATTTCGGTTGCGGGCCGAATTCCTTCATCCTCAATATCGTGGCCGATATCATGGGCGATAAGCCCCTGGGTCAACTGGAAATAGACGAGCACGCCGCCGAGGCCGGCCTTATCACACGCCTGGAAGCCTACGTAGACACCATCAAGGGGTTCGCCCGATCGTCCAGGGCGCACTACATCCCGAAGCCGAAGGAGGACATCTACCGCAGCGCGCCGGTATCCTTCCATACCAACAAGAAGGCCATCCTGATACCGAGGATGGCCACCGGTGCCGAGGTGCTGGCGGCCGCCATGCAAGCCTTCGGGGTTAACGCGGTGGTGCTCCCCGAGCCAGACGAAAGGAACCTTCTCTACAGCAACAAGGTGACCTCAGGAAGGGAATGCCTGCCCTATCGTGTTACCCTGGGCGACTTCATGAGGTTTTACTATGAGGGTGGCGGCGATGGGATCAAGCCAGAAGACGCCGAGGGATTCATGGCCAGTGCCTTCGGGCCATGTCGCTTTGGGAAATACGCCGTAGAGCAAATCAGGATACTCAAGGAAATCGGCTACGATTTCACCATCCGCACCACGGTGTCGAATACCGCTTACAGTGACCTGGGCCTAGGCCTGGATTTCGAAAAGCTGGCCTGGAAGGGGATCGTGGCGGTAGACTACCTGGAAAGGCTGCTCTGGCGCACCCGCCCCTATGAGAAGTCACCAGGGGCCACAGACGCCCTGATGCGAGAATACCTGGACAGGATTGTCAACTGCGTCCGCCGCCGGGAAGCCTTCGACAGCGTACTGAGGGATGCCACCGCCAGGTTCAAGTCGTTGATAGACCCCGACAGGCCGAGGAGGCCGCTGGTAGGCATCAACGGCGAGATCTTTCTGCGGTCCAACAGGTTCAGCAACAGCAATCTGGTGGGAGAGTGCGAGAAAGCGGGGCTGGAGGTGGTCGTCTCGCCGGTGTCAGAGTGGCTGATGTACCTGACACACCGGAAGATCGAGGATGGCATCAAAGACAGGCACCTGAAAAAGGTGGTGTCTGGCTACCTGAAACAGCTCTGGCAGGAACGGGCCCAGAGGTCTGTGGCTGCCAATTATGCCGCTCTGCTGGACACCAGGGAGCCGTCCATAAAGGACGTACTGGCCGTATCGAGCTGCTATCTGTCACCCAGATGCGGGAGCGAGGCGGTGCTTAGCATAGGGGTGGGGGTGGGGTGGCTGGAGGATGCCAGGTTCGCTGGCGTGATATCGGTCATGCCCCATAGCTGCATGCCTGGGGGAATCGTAGCCGCCATGTCGGAAAAGCTCAGCGCCGAATACGGTAAGCCCTGGATAAATCTGACCTACGACGGTTTCCTGGAGACCACTAACCTGGCAAAGATCAACAATTTCGCCGAAGTCCTCCGCTTCTGCCACCAGGGAAGCGGAAAAGCCCTGTAGCTTCCAGATAGACTGATTTCTTCGTATAGGAATGTGGTGGGCCGAGCCCACCCTACGGACTTTCAGCCGAGACTGAACCCTCAATCGCCGATTTCGGGCTAAGTCAAGGCCTTTTCAATACCTTATCATGTTCACCCACATTGCGCATGAAGACTGTTTGCCTAACCATCTCAGAAGTCATGCGCAACCTCTTTGAAAGACGAGCTTCCCAGATGTTCTTCGTGCCTTCCATTTTCTTGACACGAAGGCTGGGGTATCTTGGGTTATCACCCAACAGGGCAAGTGCCTTGCGGACGCTCCGTGTCTCGGCACTGGTGAGCTTCTCATATGCCTGTTCAAACTGCTCAGTGAAGAAGATCTCCACAGCTATGTTTTGTCCTCAAGATACTTGACTGCATCAGCCGCTGACTTGAACCGCTTCACTCGGCCAGCTTTTATATCCTCGTCTGCCTTACGTTCCCCCTTTTGCCACTCTTCAGTCCAAAAGTAAGCCTGGCTCGCGTCCACAAGCTTCTTCGGCGTCAGTACTATGCGCCCCTCCTCGTCAAGCTTGACCTCGACAAAATCACCAGGCTGCATGTTAGTTTTTATCCTGATTTCCTTGGGGAGAGTGACCTGCCCACCACTGGTTAGCTTTGTCAGAGTACCCATTGAAGTTTTCCTCCATCATTGGCTCATTGAATCATTGTTCAATGAAATCTTACCACACATAATTCGCCGGGACAAGAGACAGATGTTGAACCGCAAACCGGAAGCCAGCTTCAGCAAGTGACATGGGCAAAGATACACTCTCCGCCGTTAGCCTGGTAGAATCAGAGCTCCCCGGGCGGAGATTCGAACTACTGTTGACCCAAGTACAGCATACTTGAGCATTGTGCTCATAGTCTGTAGGTATGCACATGAGTTACAGGTCAGGTCGGTCCTTCCCATGACCAAGAATGATGACAACCCCGGATCTTCTCGTTAGGGAACATGACGCTCACAGGAACGAAGCACCCCAATAAGTGCAAGACCGCATTTCCGCAGGAACAACGCAATAGAGATATTATTAAGACAGCATTTTGAGATAGCCGGCTACCAATCCCAGGAGGGAGACGGTTAGCAGCCCGGCAATGCTCTTGGCATCGCAGATCCGGCCTTCGGCGATGAGGCCAGGGATGTCGGCCAGGCGCACCCGCATCGGTTCGATGCTCTCGGTATCCTCAGCTTGTAAAGGGCGCAAAACCAGGTCAGTAGCCAGGTAGAGGTGCAGGTACTCTGTGCAGTAGCCGGGGGCAGCGTAGAAGCCCCCCAGTTTCTTAAGCTTATTCGGAAAGTAACCCGTCTCTTCTTGCAGCTCACGGCAGGCCGCTTGCTCAGGGGTCTCGCCTGGCTGGATACCTCCAGCAGGGATCTCCAGAAGCTCCTTGCCTACAGCATGGCGATACTGGCGGACCAGGATGATGTTATCTTCAGCGTCGATAGGGACAATGACAACGCAGTCCTCGTGTTCCACGACATCGCGGGTGGTCTTCCTGCCGCTGGGCTTTTCGACAGTGTCTAGCCGCAGGCTCACCGCCCGCCCCCGGTACACCCACTGCCGGCTTAGTAACCGCTCATTTCGGGTTTTATTCAAGGTATCCCCCGAGCCCGTTGATGATGCCGTGCCTCGCCCCTCCAAGCCAATCAGCTACGGTGAATCAGTGCCACCTCATCGCAGTTGGGGAACTTGGGACATCGGTAGCACTCCGCCCAGACCTTGCGCGGGAGCTCCATGGTATCCACCCGGCGAAAAGCCAGCTTCTCAAAAAAGGCTGGCCTATAGGTAAGGCAGAAAACCTGAGTTATTTCCAGCCTCTTCGCCTCTCGGAGGCAGGCTTGCACCAGCCTTCTCCCTATTTGCTGGCCTTGCCAACTCTCGTTGACGGCCACCCCCCTGATCTCGGCCAGATCGGACCAGTATATGTGCAGAGAAGCGCAGGCAATTACCTGTCCTTCGTCTCTGACCACAAAGAAATCTCTGATGTTCTCGTAGACCTCGCTCAAGGCACGGGGCAACATCTGCCCCTTGTCAGCGAAGTCGTTCACCAGCTTGTGTATCTGAGGGGCATCGCTCACTATGGCTTTCTCTACCTTCATCCCTTTCTGTCTCACTTCGTCCCCCAATTTCTCACCTTTAGCCTCTGCTCCAACGCGCTGTAGAAGGAAGTCGGCGGGTAAATCCTCAGAAAGCGCGCCACGCGGGAGCTTCGCCTGGCTGTAATCCTGTCTCCGTCCTGAAGGGCAAACTCTACCTGACCATCGATGCTGAGCATCGCCTGGTGATCGGTGTGCACCTCCAGCTCTACTATGGCAGTCGGCGGCAGCACCAAAGCATAGGCCATGGTCAGGTGAGCTGAGACGGGCTTAAGCAGAATCTCCTCAGACTGCGGATGGAGGATAGGGCCTCCGGCAGCCAGAGAATAGCCGGTGCTGCCGGTAGCTGTAGCCACAATGACTCCATCGGTTTTATAGGTAGTCAGGACTTCGCCATCGACGCTGGCCCGTACATAGATTACCCTGGATACGGCTCCCCTGCCCAACAATGCTTCGTTGAGGGCGTGCAGCGGCCCAGTCGGCCTGCCGCGAGGCGCCCCCTTATCTTTGAAGGACATCTCCACTTGGAGCATGGTGCGCTGGTCAAGCCAGCCGTTGCCATCCAGCACCGATGGCAATATCTCCATAATCTTGTCAGCCGATAGCTCGGTCATAAATCCCAGATGCCCCAGATTCACGCCCAGGATAGGGATTCCCACGGCACTGGTGACGCGGGCAACCCGCAAAATAGTGCCGTCGCCTCCGACACTAAGAACCAGGTCTGCGTCTGGGCATTGGGCTTTCATCCCTTCCTCATCCCAGGCAGAGCATGTCCAGGTAGCGATATTGACAGAGGCCAGAAACTCGGACAGCCGTCTGGCCATGGTTCTGGCGGCGTCAATCTTCGGATGGTAGATAACGCCAACCCGCCTCATGGGTGAATCACTGTTTCCCTTTTTTGAAGAAATCATCTATATCTTTGATCATCCGCCTGAGGTCATCATCACTTATGGGTCCAGCAGCGTCATCCGTGTAGGCTGGAGGCAGCTCGGCGGTGGGGTAGGCAAACTCCTTCTTGGCCTCCTCATATAACTCGTCGTAGATCTTCCCCATCTCCGTTTCTGTTTGTTTGGCTAGAGTTTCAAGCTCCCTGGTACCCACCGGGATATTCTCCATCTTGATCAGCCTCTGCAAAATAGCCAGGGAGCACTTGGGGTAGTTGCTCCAGGGCAACGGGAGCCTGGCAATGTAATAAGGCATGGGCGCCCACAGGCTGACGGCTTCGATATTCCTGTCCCTGGCGAACCACAAGAATGAGGACTGGATGTTGCCAATCCCCTGGTATTCTGGGTAGAGCTTGATATCGTGGCTTTCCACAAATTCCTTCAAATCAGGGTGGTTAACTACCCCAAACACCAGAGGTTCATCTGAATGGACAATCCCTGTAGCCCCAAAGGACCCTGCCATGTAAAGCCTCTTGACCCCAAATTGATTAGCAACGTCCAGGACGAGACCAACATAGTCATAGGTCTTGGTCGCCGGCTGATCGCTCTTGAAGATGATCAAATCGCTGCCACCCTTGGGGTCTTTCCAGTAATAGAATTCGTTCTTCATCAACTCCAGCTTCTCTATCAAACCATCCTTGACTGAAATCCAGGGAACCAGGGAAAACTCGTAAGGCTCTATTCTGCCAAACCTTTGGGTGCCTAGCTGGTTCTTCAAATAGTCCACCACTCTTAAGCCAACGTGGCCGATGTCCGGCCACGCCATTATTAACCTCGGATTCCTCAAATCAGGCTTCTTGTATAGGTTAATTTCCTTCGGCATAACTATATTGCTACCTCACGCATGAAATGAACTTCAAGCCAATCACCCATGGGTCACGCCGTCTTCATCATCTGTAGACACGAAACCAGCCACTTGGAGCACCATAGCACGGCCAGGGCGATCCTCATCCCGCTATCAGACTCATTGTATTTCCTTTTGCTAATAGACGCAACCTGTGGCAAAATCAGCTATTGGAACTCCCAGGTTTAGCGGTTGGCAGAGCAGCCAACTACGAAAACAGAAGAAGCGATGAGCGAAGGCGTCCAGAGACTGTTTCCTGAGGTGGCACGCACCTATGAGCTGGTGAACCATGCCATGACCCTGGGCCTGGACATCCTATGGCGCAGGAAGACAGCTCGAGTGGCTGCCAATGAAGGCGGCAGCAGGTGGCTGGACGTTTGCACCGGCACCGGTGAAATGGCTATCCATCTGGGCCGGCTAGCAAAACACGAGGCAGTCGTGATAGCCACCGATTTCTCCTCTCCAATGATTCACAAAGCCATCGAAAAGCGGGAGGCGCGGGAAATAGCCTTTGTCCTGGCAGATGCAAAGCGGCTACCCTTTGCCGACGATACCTTTGACCTGGTGACCACCTCTTTTGCCACGCGAAATCTCAATGTTAACCGGCAGCGTCTAATTGAGTCCTTCGGTGAGTTCCGCCGGATTCTCAAGCCCGGTGGGCGCTATGTGAGTCTGGAAACCAGCCAGCCACCATCAAGCCTTATCAGAAAGCTATTCCATCTATATGTGCGGCTGGTCGTCAGACCGCTGGGATACGCCATTTCGGGGTCGAGAGCCGCTTATGCCTATCTGTCACATACAATACAGAGCTTTTACACCGCTGAGGAACTGGCGGATATCATGAGAGAGGCTGGTTTTGCCCAGGTCAGCTTTCAGCGTTTGGCGCTGGGAGCGGCCGCTGTTCACAAGGCCGTGAAGTCTGCCTGAGAAGGCTTGCCGTAAAGGCGACGAAGCTAAAGTTCAGAGGCTGGTTTTCTCCAGCTCAAAGCGGAAATTCTCGATCACTGGGTTAGCCAGAAGCTTCCGACACATTTCCTGCAATTGTTTCTCAGCCCTGGCCTTATCCTCCTCATCCATCCTTATCTCCATGTACTTACCTGCCCGCACGGTGGTGACATTCCGGAAGCCCAGCTCATGCAGTGCTCCTCTGATGGTGAGCCCTTGGGGATCATTGACTGTCGGCTTGAGGGTGATGTAGACCTTGGCTAAAAAGATTGACCACTCTCCTAATACTGGCGTATCGCCATACCTGTCAGCCTTCGATATACCTCCCGATATCTCTCCGCTGTCCTCTGAATAAGATCGTCAGGGAGCATAGGAGCAGGCGGTTCCCTGTTCCAACCTGAGGATGTCAACCAGTCCCTAACCATTTGCTTGTCAAAGGCGGGCTGAGGCTGGCCAACCTTGTAGTCGCTGGCATCCCAGAAACGACTGGAGTCGGGAGTAAGAAGCTCATCGATCAAAATGACCTGATTATCCAGAAGCCCAAACTCGAACTTGGTATCAGCAATGATAATGCCCCTGGATCGGGCGTATTCTTCGGCGAAGCTGTAAATGGTCAGGCTCTTTGCTTTCAGCTCCTCGGCCAGAGATTTCCCCACCAGTTGAGCTACACCGCCCATCGAGAGAGGTTCATCATGCCCGGAATCTGCCTTAGTGGTAGGGGTAAAAATAGGCGGCGATAGTTGCTGCGATTCTTTCAAACCAGCGGGCGCAGGGAGGCTATGGATGGTGCCACTCTGACGGTATTCCGCCCATGCCGAGCCAGAGAGATAGCCACGCACCACGCATTCAACGGGAATGCGCTCTGCCTTTTTGACTATCATGGATCTGCCAGCTAGAAAGGAGGGATGCGAGTTCCCTGTGGGCTGGTATCTGCTGAGCTGGCTTACATTATTGACGGCTTCCACCAGATGATTGGGCATAATGCGGGCCGTCTTCTCAAACCAGAAAGCGGATAGCTGGTTGAGCACTGCTCCTTTTCCAGGAATCCCGCAAGGCAGAACCACATCGAAGGCAGAAATGCGATCAGTGGCAACTATGAGTAGCTTGTCCCCCAGCTCATAGTTATCCCGCACCTTACCACGGTGAAAGAGAGGGAAATTTAGATTGGTTTCCATAACAACAGCCATTAGTTATCACTCCAAAGGGACGAGAGTTCGCAAATGGGGGTACCTGGCTATAACTGTAGCATGAGTTGATGTAGGTGTCAATGAAGCTCTGTGACATGCCTTCAACGGATGCTTGAACCGAAATTCCACAGTTTGTGGCAGAAAAGGGCTGTTTTTGTTCGAGGAGACGGGCGTGGCTCAAAAGCTTGGGAGTATTGTCAGAAGGAATGTGTAAATTGAGGGATAGGCTCGCAACCCAAACGCAATTGGCGATCCTGCTAGGCTGTGGTAGAATGGTTGCCGTGAGGAGTGTATGCTACTAGCTATTGATGTGGGAAACTCCAAGGTTAGCCCAGCGTAGTTTTGCTCTATAACATCAGTCACCGTTTATCCCTCCTTAGCCTCTACCGGCTGACTAGTCTTGTTTTGCTTCTGCTTCCGTTTTGCCTCCCTCCATGCCTCCCGCTTCTCTAACGTCTCCCTCCGCAATGCCAGCGCCTCAAGGATGTACGTCGTCCACGTCTCCCCCAGGGCCTTGCGGTGTGCCTGGTACATATCAAACACCTCTTGGCTACAGGGTGTCTGGATGTACGGTGGTGTTTTGCGTTCCCTCTGTGGTGGCTGTACCGCCTGCTCACGTCCCTCGTTTGTCACTGTAATCATCTCCTTTCCCGCTTGTACTCTTTAGCCCCAGGCTGGCGACCCCTGGTCACACCTTGCTCCGCTTGACCTTGCAGGCCTTCTTCTTGGCCTTCTTGATGCCCATCGCCTCAGGAGTTGGGTAGGCACATACATAATCGTCCACTAGCTCCGGTGCTGGGGCCTCCGCCTTGGCCGGCCCCTCTACGCTAACCTGTACAGTATCAAGCTGTGCGTTTACCGCCGGCATGATGTATTGTGCCCACGTCATGCCAAGCTGCTTCCGGCGCTCGTTGTGCCTCTCAAACTCCTCATCGCTTACCGGACAACCAATCCACTTTTGAATATGCTTACCTTCGGTCATTCTGTTCTACCTCCCTTTCTGTACCTGTCTGCCAGGCACGATAGCATCTTAGGAGATACATGACCATAATGCAACTCGGCTGGCGACGAGTAGCAGCCGACCGCCACGCCTAGAACCTCCACGTTTTGGAGTTTCCCGCGCCTAAGCTCTCTGTTTTGTGTTTTGTTTAGGCATAAGAAGGGGCAAGGCGAGGGCTAGGGGGCTTGACATCCTCCGCGATTGCCCGATAAGATTCATATGACTATTGCAGCAAAATGATAAAACACGATGTTGGGTGGCCTAGTAGGAGAGTATAAACATGGCGTTCCTTGCTGAATCGATGCCGCCCCTTGAGGTTAGCCAGGAAGAACTACGAACATGGGGCCAACGCTGGCTCGCAGAATTCAACCCAGAGACAGGCAAAGCCAAAAGGGCAAAAGCCTTTGACCGCAGACAGTCAGTCAATTTTGCTTCGTTCATTGACCGGAGTCTTGCCAATTCCCTTGCAGTAATGTTGGGCGGAATCCCTGTCATAGCAGCGAAAGTTGGAGCACTCACTCCCCTTCATCCGGATTGCGTTGAGATTAGGAACGTGAGGGTAATAGGTGGTATCAGGCCACAGAACTTTGACGTGGTCTATCGCCCTGACGGCCCGAGGATAGCCTTTGACAGCAAGACATTGAATGACGAGAAGAGCGTTCGAAAGAACTGGCAAAACATGATCAACGACCTCGCTACCGAAGCAACGACCGTTCATACCCGCTTCCCCTTCGCAATAGTCGCTTTTGCGGTAGTTATCCCGAGACCGGCGCTGGCCAGCCAGCAGGAAGCGGATATAATTAGGACATTAGAGCGCCTTGGGACTAGAAGAGATGTGCTAGACCAGTCTCAGCTTGCTGAAGCAATATCGCTGATTGTTTGGGATCCGGCCACCGGCGCTATCGACGCTAACACTCCGACAGGCACATCCATTCTTCGGGTAGAGAAACTGTCAGCAACGCTGTTTCTGCAATACTTGAATCGCTATAAGGGCCTGCCACCCCATAATGTAGCTGAAGTAGAGGCTGAGGAAGACAACAACGGGGATTAGGGACGTGCGCCTTGTTTGACTCTAACAAGAAGCCCGCTGGAAATCAGAAGCTGAGGGGTGGTTACTACACCCCAGTGAAGCTTGCTAATTATCTCGCTAAGTGGGTTTTGAGGGGGGGCAAACAGAGAATACTGGAGCCTAGTGCAGGTGACGGCAATTTTGTTCTTGCCTGTCTTGAACAAAGTAACAACGGTCAGAGGGATGTTAGCGAGACTAGCTTGGAAATTGTGGCGGTTGAGATTGAAAAAGACGAAATCGAGAAAGCAAAAGACAGGGTTCGAGACCAAATCAGCAGTCATTCCAATGTCACCTGGATCAATGGTGATTTCTTTGCCCTCTACGAAAGCCTCAAGGGCCAGGAACGGTTCGATGCGGTCGTGGGCAACCCACCCTTCATCCGCTTTCAGTATTTCGACGACAAAAGCAGGGAAAGCGCGTTTCAGCACCTGCGCGGCGTGGGATATGCTCCGACTAAACTGGCCAATGCCTGGGTCGCATTTGTACAGCTTAGTATCGAGCTCTTGAGGGAAGGCGGACGACTGGCTATGGTGACACCGGCAGAACTTCTTCAGGTGAAGTATGCGGCAGAACTTCGCTCCCGACTGAGCAAGCAATTCGATCACATTGTTTTGATCGGCTTCAAGAAGCTCGTGTTTCCAGAGATACAGCAGGAAGTTGTTCTGCTGTTGGCGGAGGGAAGAAGGAAGTCCGCAGGTCCGCCATCGGACATTCACACTATCGAATACGAAGATGGTGATGGCTTGGTAAGTCGGGGTAACATGGCTGACGCCATAGCTCATGTACCCACCAAACACTCCCGCAACGGGATGAAGTGGACATCGTTGTTTCTAAGCAAGGAGTCTTTTGAGGCTCTTGATGAGGCGGAAAAGGCACCAGGACTGATTCAACTGGGAAAGTTAGCCGAAGTTGACATTGGGGTTGTAACAGGTCGGAATAGCTTTTTTGTGGTGACCCCGGATCTACGGAAGCGACTTGGCGTCGAAGATTACACCACTCCTACAATCGGACGGACGTCTGCTCTTACCTCTATGGTTTTCACACGTTCCGACTTTGAAAAGTACGCAGAGCAGTATCCGGCATACCTACTTAACCTGGTAGGTGTTTCTGAAGGGGCTTTCCCTGTTGCCCTAAAAGAGTACATTGCAAGTGGGGAACGGGAACGAGTGGACGTGGGGTTCAAGTGTCGGGTGAGACCACGCTGGTTTGATGTACCTTCGGTCTATGTGCCAGGAGGCTTGATGTTTAGGCAAATCCATCGCTATCCTCTGCTGGTGCTGAACGAGGCGCAAGTAACCTCTACCGACACGATACATCGCGTCCGGTTTAAGGAGGGGGTGAATCCTCGATTATTGGCCGTGGCCTTCTTCAATTCCCTCACCCTTGCCTGGGCGGAGGTTTGTGGTAGAAGTTACGGCGGTGGAGTGCTAGAGCTGGAGCCTAGAGAGGCCGAAGAACTACCGATCCCCTATAAACAAAGCCTTAATCTCGACATTGAAAAGGCTGATGACCTTCTGCGAAGGGGTTGTGTGAGAGATGTTCTTGAATACGTTGACAGAATTGTACTCCAAGAGAACCTCGGCTTCGACAGTGCAACGGTTTGTAAGCTCCGTAATGCATGGCATGAGTTGCAGGAGAGAAGAACCAACAGAAAGCAACCGAGGATTGTCACAGTTTAATTAGGCACAATTTAACAGAATAATTCCGAGAAAACCAAAGCTACACCTATACAGATTAGGTACCATTTTCAGCCAGAGAGGGTACAGGGGAGATAATTCTGTGGTTTGTGCCTGGGACGCACGGCTGAGGAGCGGTTAACGTATAAGTTATCCCAGCCTAGCAGCTAGATTTGAGTCATTTCCCCCCAGGGCAGAGAGGCGGGAGCAGGCGTGGCCGGACTAGGAAGTAGCGTCCTTGACCGGCCTTTCACAGGTCGCTATAGTGGGTTTTGAACAATAGCAGGAGGTGGACGCTATGGCTACAGAGAAACGAAGGCTGGGATACCGAACACCTGCGGCTGAGATACAAGACAAATTTCTGGAGATAACTCGACTATTGGATGTGCAGGAAGTTCGATGGGACAAATTGCGGCAAGAGGCAGACGAGACAGCTACCAAAACAATAGAAGAACTGGAAAGCATAGCGAAATCTGGTAGCGCAAAACCGGAGGCGATAAACCTCCTCAACCACACTATCGACCTCATGATTACGTTGCGCTTTATCGGAGCCCTCGGAATGGGAATGGCTGAGACCCATAAGCGACTAGCCAAGGTTGAAAAGGCTGTAAATGAGCTAAAGCGCGCCATGAAGGCCTGAGCACACCACTTGGTCGTCATCCGCTAGCTAAGCCCTATGGCGCTAGCGGTGGTAATAAGCCAAAGCCCTCGCGCCTGAGCATAGCCATGATCTCGGCTGGCTCACAAGGGCAATCACTGTACAGGCCACTCAGCGCCGATAAGCTGTACTTGCGTAGTAAGAACCAGCACTCGTACTTGTAACCATTCCCTGCATCAGGGTCTTTGACCAATGGCTTCCACCAGTTGCACTTACTGCCCATACAAGGCACGGCCCTAAAGGGGCACATAGCCTCGCCGGTAGCCCTATCATAGAAGCCGTGGGGGTCATTGGGGTCGCTCACCGCGTTCCCCAGCCCCACATGCTGAAACCAGCGTTCCCAAAAGGCCAGGCGCTCTACCCATTTATTCAGCATGGCATCGTTATCTAGCTCAGGCTGTCCAAACGGTGCCAGTTTCGCTTCCTGTTCCACAGTCAGCATCGTAACTTCTCCTCTCGTTTTCGTAAGCTATTCGTAACATCGGACGTCATTATTGTGCCTAAAACGTAACATGGTAACGACGTAACGAAAGGGGGGGTAAAGGGATAATAGATACCACCAGCCTTTATTACTGTAGTACATAGTAGTAGAAACCGTTTATTCTTCACAGATATATCGATGCAGACGTTACCTATTGTCCCTCCCTCGCTACCAATGTTACGATGTTACGTTTTAGCTACGAAACCTCCAAAGTCTGCTTACACTCCCAGGCGGTAACTTGAGTTTCGATGTTACGTCTTAGTTGGAATGTCGTACTGTTTCCTTAACAGTTCTAAAGTATCAGCGCTCCTCTCAGTATCCACAACATACCGCCGGCTGCCAGGTGCCCGCTTCATGATTAGTTGCACCTTGCGGAGCACGTGGCCTACATACCGATTACTCAGCCTATCCGCTTCACGCTCCAGGCCCTCGTTCACCTTCTCGGCTATGGCTTTCACGCTTAGGTCGTTATCACCGCTATCAATCAAGGCAAACAGCGCCCTTAGTACATCCCCATCGACGCTCTGCCCACGCTCCGACTTTAACTCATCGGTGTATTGCCTGGCCCACAGCCGTAGCTCTTGCCTCTCAGCAGGGTCATCCATCACCTGTATTAGTGAGGCGGTTATCTGGCTAAGGCGTGGCTCAATGCCCTCCTGGGCCAGTATGGGCACCGGCGGCTGTTGCTTTAGCCTTAATAGCTGTGTAAACCGGTAGGCCAACAATTGGTTACGTAGGGCCAGCGCCTCCTCATCAAAGCTGGCCGGTAGGACTAGCGGTATCTCCTGCCGCCGCCGCATCTTGCCCATGCGCTCGGTTATGCACCGTGTCTCCAAAGCCAGGTCATGGAAGCGCTGACGGGTAGCGACGATCTTTGGGCCATAGACTCTGTACGCCACTGAGTAGTAACCACCGCGAGCACCTTTCTCCTGTCGGATAACCGGTGTATCCTTGGCGAACCCGCAGTTTAGGATTTTCACCGCCGCAGCGTACTCATCGCTTTTCACCGACAGGTCGGCCTCGTCCAGTATCAAGGTGCCCTGAAACTGTTCCAGTATGCGGAAAATAGAGGCCACGGAGATTGCACCACTAACGAACATGGGCCGGTAGCAGATGGAGCCTACCACCTTGAGGAAGCGGCTTTTGCCGGTGCCAGGCTCACCTATGCACCGTAGGTAGGGCACCACTGAGAAGGCGCCATAAACCCAGCTTAACAACACGTAATAGCTTGCCAGCCTCTCAAAGTACTCGCCAAGGTCAACGTAGGCATGAATGAACTCCTGTACCTTCGCCCTAAGCGTGGCCGTATCCCCATAATCCACCGGCTCGCTAGGAAACAGCACGGTATTCGTCTGGACGATGCTATTATCGATCGGTTTGTACCATTGCTTGTCCGCCGGCAACCGGCGCGGCTCTGGCCCTGGCAGCATACCGGACTCTTTGGGCGGTACAGCCAGGTAAACCAGGCCCACCTGCCCAGTTTTGTAATCCTTGACCTGCTCTAGCAAGGCACCATCAGGGAATACCTTACAGCATACCTCGGCTGCTTTCGGTTTGAATTTACGTTTTTCTTCCATAACTTTGTCTCCTACATTGAGAGCCTACGGCTTATCTAACGCAGCCTCCCAATTTATAGGCAAACACGCCAGCCAGCCCACGAGCCAGTCTCTTCCTCCGATTTGAGCCATCTGGACAGCGTGTTCCCTCCATGCTGGTGGTAGCACCAGGCCCTCAATGGCGGCGTTCACAAGGCGCTCTACCTCAGCCCCCTCGTCGGGGAATAGTGGTAGTCTAAGTTGCTGTGGCACCTGAACATCACTCATATCTTTCCTCCAAGGTGCTGGGGGGCCAGCTAAGTGAGGCCAGCCCCCACAGCAAGAAGGGAGGGAAAGAATGTCGCAGAGCGACAAATTCTCAGTTAGAAGTTCTCTCTTGTACCAGCCGGACGCCAATCAACCCTCTTGCCGGTGCTCACCTTGTCAGCCTCCCAGTAGAGCGTGGCTAATAGCTTGTCCAGCCCTGACAGGAGGCTGCTGACAGCCCCCTCGAACTTGCTGTCTACGTGAGAAAGCACCTTCCGCCGGCTGTTTGCTGAACCCAGCAGCACCCGAGCCTGATTGCGTACAGGTCGGCGCTCCATCTTGGGCCGCTTGCCTTTCTGCTCGTAAGGCCCCCCAGGGTACAAGGTGACGTCTTCATACTCGCCAGGCACCACGTCAGGCCACGTTAGGTGTGCTGGCAGATTGACGGTGACCTGGCCAGCATAGAAGCTGCTTCGATACCTCAACTCCAGCCCCTGCTCACCCAACGCCTCCAAATTGCTGACCTCCACCACCAGACCCTCCCAATGGGGGTGACTGAAAACCAGCTTATCTTTGTCGCGGCTGACCCCCCAGGTGAAGTAACCTGAGATGTCTGCTGGAAACTGACGTTTGGACATCTCATTTACGATCCTGTCTAGACGCTCCGTTGTAAATAGTTCTCCCATGATATTATCCTCCTTTGCCCGCAGACTGAAGGGCCTCGGCCATAGCTTTCTTGTGCAGGTCAAGCTCTACCTTAGCTCGCATTGTTCCCGAGACGTCAAGCTGTTTCATCACAATGACATCAGCCGCCGTAAGCGTGGATGGTAAGGTAGGCACCGGCTTCCCCGCCGCGCGTAGCGCCTTGCGGTCTAACCGGAGCTTGAGGTAACTGGGCAACCCTCCAGCCAAGGCGATGAAATCAGCCTCCGACAATTGGAATAACCTGGCAAACGCCACATCCTCAGCGTCCAGCAATCCAGTGCCAGCCCCCAGCCCCGCAGATTGCCGTTCTTCCCTGGCAAGCATCCTCCGCTTTACAGCTTTGACCACGTCCAGGTTCTTGACGCCTAACGCCAAAGCGGTTTCGATCTCTATTTGTGTCAGTTCGATTTCACCCATCTAAGCTCCTCTCTCTGCCGCGCATTAGCATCCCCAGTAGTATCTCTGAACTTGAGCGGCCATACTCCTTAATAGCGACACAGGTGTCACCAATAATAGTCAGTGCCAGGCGTTCCCCTACATTTCTTTCCAAGAACGAATAGACACCCTTGTACTTGTACGTCCGCTCTTGATCAGCAGGTGGTTTTATGTTTGGTAAGGAGCCAGGGCGTCCCGAGGGGCCTACGATAATCCTGCTGAGCTTTGGGCCATAGTCATAGTCTAACAGCATGCCTAGCCTTTTCATTGCTGTCCCTTTTATCACTTGATAACTCCTTTCCTGTCGTATGTTCAATCAGGCTTCAGTTGTTTCTTCTCCGCTACTCACCACCTCCTTCTGTGCGACCAGCAAGGCCAGGGCGGCCCTAAGTTTCTCCACCATTTCAGGACTGGGTGTCCGTTTGCCCAGCTCGTACTCGGACAATCGAGACTGGGTGATTCCCACTGCCTGTGCCAGCCTGAATTGTGGTATCCCTGATAATAGGCGCTGCCAGCGCACATCCGAGCCTACACTCATGGCCTTGACCTCCGGCGTGCCTATGATTCCTCTGATTCTATAACCTCGATGCTGACACAAACACCGTCGATAAGGGCTGCCCACACCCTCAGGCCGAGGCTAGCCACCAAGTCATCTTGGTGAATACCAGTGTTTAGGGACGATCTGCTCGTCTTGGGTTTGTAGTTGCATTCTGCCATCTGTCCCTCATCGCCGATGACTCTAAGCTCGCATTTGTCTGTGTCAAACTCCACTAGCGTACCGATAATAGCAATGCCCTTCACTTTATAACCTCCTTTACATTCCCCAAAATAGAAGGGGTGTAGTATTATTGCTCTACACCCCCATTCTATAGCCAGGCTTAGGCTATTTAATATGCACCAAAAACGATGCTCTAGTTTATGTGCACAATCCCTCTCTCCTCAATTCTCTCCCTCTTTTGACTGCCTCCTCAGCAGTTCTACATCTACTCCTGGTCACCTTTCCTTCCCTACTATACGCACTCTCTTGACGAGGCATACCAAAGCGGTCGCCTATCTGCCCATACGTCCAGTGCTCATCATCTCTGAGCCTGGCACACTCACAACACAGTTTGTCAGGCAGTGGTGGTCGCCCAGGCCCCCTAGACCGCAAATCAGGCACTTTTCCTTGCTTTATAAGGGTCGGAAGTACATCCCCTTGCCATTGCATGACCCGCCACCAGACACTTTTAACGTCCTCTATAGTAGCGAAGGTCACGTTGATATAGAGGTGATGTTCGCGGAACCAATGCATATCTGATGGACTAGAAGGAACGTACTCAGTCACGCTAGGGACTATCTTAATGTCGAAGTCTAGGTTATCATCCTGCATAATGTCACCCTCACCCATTCTTAGGTTAGCCCTCCGTTCTGCTGCCTCTCGCGGAGCTTCCGTAGCGGGCCATGCTTGGCATGTTCCTCGTGCTGCTCGGCAACCTTCACATGCCGGTAGACCTGGGCAGTCATTGTGGGAGTGGAGTGGCCCAGGTTGCGAGCCACAATTTCCAGCTTTGCACCTGACTCCAAGGCCCTGGTTGCATAGTAATGGCGTAGCTGGTGCGGATGAATAGGTGGGTCGATACCCAGCTTGCCGCAAATCTGCTTCAGCATGACTTCGAAGGTGCTGTAAGACCAGTGCCGGTGAGGGTCAGTGCCAGGGAACACCCACTTGCTTTCGGGTGCCTTCTTAAGCCAGGCCCGCAGCATATCCCCCGTCTCCTGGCTAATGACCACTGTCCGCTCCTTGCCACCCTTCCCCAGCACCTTGAGTTCCAGATGGACCAAATCCGTATTCCGCCGTTCCAGAGTGCATACCTCGTTCATGCGTAAGCCGGTGTCAAGCGCAAGCATCAATACCGTCTTGAACTTCACCTCATCCCTGGCCCTGTACAGTTTAGCCTCCAGAAGCTTCTGTATTGCCTCATCGCTGGGGCACTCCACCTCTTTAGAAATAGCCTTGGTGAGAGGCATGTCTGCCACTGGGTTCTCCGGCCACAGGTTGTGTTTCACCAGGAACTTGAACAAGCTCTTTAGCGCCTTCTGGTGGCTTTGGATGTCGTGGGCACTGAAACGCTTCAACCTGGCACCCAAGTTTGCTTGCACGCTCAAAGCTGTGGGGTTGGGGTCGCTTCTAAGGTAATTCACAGCACACTGACGGTACAAGTCAATCGTCTCTTGGGATTTGCCCTCGAGTTCCAGGCTAGCCAGCCATTGTGGGATGCCGTCCTCCACCTTCGCCAGCCTGTTAGGGAGCGATGGCTTCTCTAGAGGCTTGGCTTGCTGTGACCACCTCAGCAGCACCGAATTGAGGTCTTGCCTCCTAAGCTCCGCAGTATGCTCGTGTAGCTCCCGCGCCAGGTTGTACTGCTGTTCCATTAGCCTACGTACCTCACACCTTAATTGTACCATCTCTCGCTGCCATAAAAGTATAACTTGCGCAATTGGCGATCCTGCTAGGCTGTGGTAGAATGGTTGCCGTGAGGAGTGTATGCTACTAGCTATTGATGTGGGAAACTCCAAGGTCGCTTTTGGCATCTTCGAGTCTGGTAGGCTGAAGGCCTCCCTGTCTATGGCCACCAATGTCCACCGGCAACCAGATGAGTACGCCGCCATATTGTTCAATTTGCTGCCCTATCATGGGATAGCCAGGAGTGATATTGCAGAAGCTATTATGTGCAGTGTTGTCCCTCCCCTGGTGCCTCTTTTCCAGAAATTGTGTGAGGGCTATCTGGGAATCCCCTTGATGGTAGTCGGGCCAGGGATCAGAACGGGAGTCCGTATCTGCCTCGATAATCCGCGGGAGGTCGGCCCTGACCGGATAGTGAATGCAGCGGCGGCTTACCGTCTCTATGGTGGGCCAACGATCGTGATCGATATGGGCACAGCCACCACGTTTGATGTTATCTCGGAAGAAGGCGATTACCTTGGTGGCGCCATCGCCCCGGGCATGGAAGTGGCTACTGAAGCCCTCTATACCCGCACGGCCAGGCTACCCCGCATAGAGCTGGCCCGTCCGGCACACGCCATCGGCAAGAATACGGTCAGCGCCATGCAATCGGGGGTCATTTTCGGCTATGCGGGGCTGGTGGAAACCCTGATAGCCCGGCTGGAAGAGGAGCTGGGGGCAAAGGCGCGGGTGATTGCCACCGGTGGCTACGCCGATGTCATCGCCAGAGAAACAAAGGTGATAGAAGTGGTAAATGGTGACCTGACGCTCCTCGGGCTACAGTTGATCTATGAAATGAACAGGAAATGAAGGAGCGCCGGGTTGAGGTTGTTTAGTAATGTCATTCTGAGGAGTCCGCCTGCGGCGGATGAGGATGATACGAAGGCGTTGATAGACGATCTCAGGTTGGTTCCGTAGATGCCCAAGAAGGGAAGTGGCGGTTTCCTGGAATGGCTTGGTTGATGGGGAGGAGATATGCTTCAGAACAAGACGGTGTTATTGGGGGTTAGCGGCAGCATCGCCGCTTATAAGGCGTCAGAGCTGGCCAGCAAGCTGACGCAGGCTGGGGCAGCGGTAGATGTGGTGTTGACAGAAGCCGCCACCAAGTTCATCACTCCTCTGACCTTCAGCAGCATCACCCGTCGCCCGGTAGCTAGCGATATGTTTGCCACCCCGACAGAATTTGAGATTGAACACATCGCCCTGGCAGAACGAGCCGATGTAGTGGTTATCGCCCCGGCGACGGCCAATGTCATGGCCAAGCTGGCGGCGGGCATTGCCGATGACCTGCTCACCTGCACGGTGTTGGCCACGAGAGCGCCAGTCATCCTGGCCCCAGCCATGAATGTCAACATGTGGGAGAAGCAGATCACGCAGGATAATCTTGCTCGGTTGCGTTCCCGTGGAGTTCACATTGTTGATCCTGGGTACGGGGCGATGGCTTGCGGCGCGGTGGGCGTGGGCCGCCTCGCCGATACAGAGCAAATCCTGTCTGCCATCCAGGAGGTGCTGGGCCAGAAAGACGATCTTAAAGGGAAGCGTGTTGTGGTCACGGCAGGCGGAACTCAAGAACCCATTGACCCGGTGCGCCATATCGGCAATCGCAGCTCGGGCAAGATGGGGTATGCCCTGGCCGAGGCGGCGCGGGATCGAGGAGCTGAGGTGACTTTGATCAGCGCGCCGACGGCGCTACCCGATCCTGCTGGCGTGGAGACAGTCCGCGTCCAGACAGCGCTCCAGATGCGGGAGGCAGTCCTGAGCGCTGTCCCGAAGGCGGATGTCTTGATTATGTCGGCGGCTGTGGCCGATTACCGGCCGGTTTCCCCTTCCAAAACGAAGCTGAAGAAAGAATCTTCTCCGCGGATAACGCTGGAATTGACCAGAAACCCCGATATTCTCAGCGAAGTGACTGGTGACCTGATCAAGGTGGGGTTTGCCGCCGAGAGCGAGAATCTGATAGAGGGTGCGGTGGCCAAGCTGAAGGCCAAGAACCTTGATCTCATGGTGGCGAATGACATAACCGCTGCGGATAGCGGCTTCGATGTTGACACCAACAAGGTGATATTGATTGACCGCCAGGGGAACAAGGAGGAGCTGCCTTTGCTACCAAAGGCTGAGGTGGCTCAGAAGATTCTAGACAAGGTGGTAGAGATGCTGGCTGGAAAGCGGCCTAAGAAAAGGAAATGATCAAGGATCAACTGAGTCAGCAAGAGCTACCCAAAGCTTATGAGCCGGGGCAGGTGGAGGGGAGGATTTATCGGTTCTGGTTGGAGAAAGGCTACTTCACCCCCAAGAAAGACCGCAATAAGAAGCCCTTCGTTATCATCATGCCCCCTCCCAATGTCACAGGTGAACTTCATCTGGGGCATGCGCTGACGGCTACACTGGAAGACATTATGACCCGATGGCACCGCATGAAGGGGGAGGCTGCCCTCTGGCTTCCTGGCACCGATCATGCTGGCATTGCCACTCAGGTGGTTGTGGAAAGGCAACTGGCTGCAGAGGGGCTAACCAGACACGGAGTGGGGAGAGAGAAGTTCGAACAGAGGGCATGGCAGTGGGCCAACAAGTGCCGCCAAACCATCATTGAACAACACAAAAGAATGGGAGCCTCCTGCGACTGGACTAGAGACACCTTCACGCTGGACGAGAAGCCCTGCCGCGCTGTGGCTACCACCTTTGCCCGGCTGTATAACAAGGGGCTGATCTACCGGGGCGAGCGGATCATCAACTGGTGTCCTCGCTGCCAGACGGCCCTCTCTGACCTAGAAGTGGAGCACAGGGATATAGCTGGCAATTTCTACTATATTAACTATCCCGGGGTCGCTGAGCCTGGGTATGTCACCGTGGCTACTACCCGCCCGGAGACCATGTTCGGCGATACCGCTGTGGCCGTTCATCCTGAGGACAAGCGCTATGCCAGCCTGATAGGCGAGAAGGTGGCCATCCCGGTAATCAACCGCCCCATACCCGTTATCGCCGACAGTGCAGTAGACCCCACTTCCGGCACTGGAGCGCTGAAGATCACCCCCGCTCATGACCCGGTGGACTTCGAAGTCTCTCAGCGACACCGCCTGCCCCTGGTGAACATACTCAACCCCGACGCCAGCCTGAACAAGGAAGCAGGGCCCTACGAAGGCTTCGACCGCTTCGAGTGCCGCAAAGCACTGCTGGCACAACTGGAAAGGGAAGGGCTTTTGGTGAAGACCGAACCCCATCTTCATGCTGTGGGGCACTGCGCCCGGTGCGGCACCATGGTAGAGCCCTGGGCCAGCAAGCAGTGGTTTGTCAACACCAAGCCCCTGGCTGAGCCTGCCATCAAGGCTGTAGAAGATGGTCGAATAGTCATCATCCCGGAGCAGTTTACGAAGGTCTATCTTCACTGGATGGAGAATATCCGTGATTGGTGTATCAGCCGCCAGCTATGGTGGGGGCACCGTATCCCGGTGTGGTATTGCCAGGAGTGCACTCAACCTGCGGTTGCGGTTGACGCGCCCCACAGTTGTGCCCACTGCGGCTCGCCCCGAATCTACCAGGAATCCGACGTGCTGGATACCTGGTTTAGCTCGGCGCTCTGGCCCCACTCCACCCTGGGCTGGCCAGAGGACACCGAGGACCTCCGTTATTTCTACCCCACCACAGTGATGGAAACGGGCTATGACATCCTCTTCTTCTGGGTGGCCCGGATGATCATGATGGGCATAGAGAACACGGGTGACATCCCCTTTCGCTGGGTCTACCTCCATGGCTTGATCAGGGATGAGAGAAGGGAGAAAATGAGCAAGATCAAAGGCAATGTCATCAACCCCGTGGAGGCTATCGACAAGTACGGTGCTGATGCCCTGCGCTTTGCGGTCACTTCGGGTACCTCGCCAGGCAACGACATCCCGCTGGCCGCTTCAAAGCTGGAGGCTGGCCGCAACTTCGCCAACAAGCTGTGGAACGCCGCCAGGTTCGTCCTCAGGAGCCTGCCATCAAGTCTGGAGGACACGGCGCTGCCGGAAAACTTGCCTGTGGAGGACCGCTGGATCCTGAGCCGCCTAGATCGGGTGGTTGAGAGGACAAACCAGCTAATGGAGGACTTTCAGTTCGGCCAAGCCGAGGGAGAGATTTACGACTTTCTGTGGGGGGAATTTTGTGATTGGTACGTTGAGCTGGCCAAGATACGACTCAACAAGCAAATCCCTCCCTCCCCCACCCCCGTCCTGGCGCGAACGCTGGAGACCTCTTTGCGCTTGCTCCATCCCTTTATGCCCTTCATCACTGAGGAGATATGGCAGAAGCTGGTCGGACATCTGCCTGCCGACGAAGCCAGGCCCGATTCACTGATGATAGCAGTCTATCCTGCGGCAGCGGAGTTAAGGGACCCCCAGGCGGAAGAGGAGATGGGCCTGGTGATAGACATCGTACGCTCCATTCGCAATGCTAGGGCGCAGTCCAAGATTGACCCCTCGCGATGGATTGAAGCCATGGTTTACACCGGCAACAAGTCAGCTATAGAGTCGCACCGACAAGCGATTGAGGCACTAGCCCGGGTGCAACCCCTGGCTATCCTGGACGCTGGGCAGGTGGGTGGGGACGAGGGGGCGGTGGTGTTGCTGGTGAGGGATGTCAGGATTGTCCTGCCCATGACGGCTGATCTTGATGCTGAGAGGCGGCGTCTGGAAGATGATAAGGAGGCTGTAGAGGCGAGGATTGCTGGCCTTAAGGCTAGGCTGAGTGATGACGGCTTTCTGTCGAAAGCACCCCCGCAGGTAGTGGAAAAGGAGCGGGGAAAGCTGGTTGATTCTGAGACCATTCTGGAAAAGATAGAGCAAAGGCTGGCTGAGCTGAGCCACGGAAAAAGGTCTAGGAAGACCGTAGAGTAAAGGAAGGATGAACAACTATGTCTGCCGAAGAAAAGATAGAGAATCTGGCCAAACTGAGGGCTCAGGCGAAAGAGGGTGGTGGGGCAAAGCGCATCGAAGCGCAGCATGCCAAAGGCAAACTGACAGCGCGGGAGAGATTAGACCTACTCCTCGATCCCGGTAGCTTTGAAGAGATTGATCCTTTCGTTGTTCATCGGGCCACTGAGTTTGGGCTGGCGGAGCAGAAATATCTCGGAGACTCCGTGGTCACTGGCTATGGCAAGATCAGCGATCGGCTTGTGTTTGTTTATGCCCAGGACTTCACCGTGATCGGTGGCACCTTGTCGCTGGTGGCCTCGGAGAAGATTTGCAAGGTAATGGATCTGGCAGCTAAGACGGGTGCCCCGTGCATCGGCTTGCTTGACTCTGGTGGGGCAAGGATTCAGGAAGGGGTAGATAGCCTCAAGGGTTACGGCGAGATCTTCTATCGCAATACCATCTACTCCGGGGTGATACCACAGATATCGGTCATCATGGGCCCCACGGCTGGGGGTGCTGTCTACTCCCCGGCCATCACCGACTTTATCTTCATGGTGAAGGCGTGCGGTCAGATGTACATCACCGGGCCTGACGTGATCAAGGCGGCCTGTGGTGAGGAGATTGCCCACGAAGACCTGGGAGGGGCCATGGCCCATGCCAAGACCAGCGGCAACTGCCACTTCGTGGCCAACAGCGACCAGGAGGTGCTTCAGATGGTGCGCCGCCTCCTAAGTTTCCTCCCTCAGAGCAATCTGGAGCCGCCGCCTGTGGTGGCCACTGACGATGACCCGGAGCGAAGGGATGAGCAACTGCTCCACATCGTCCCTGAGCAGCCCAACAAGGTGTACAACATGAAGGACGTCATCACCAAAGTGATAGATAAGGGGGATTTCATGGAGGTGCACCAGTACTTTGCTCCCAACCTTATCGTTGGCTTTGCCAGGCTTGACGGACAGCCGGTGGGTATTGTGGCGCAACAGCCCTTGCATCTGGCCGGGGTGATCGATATCAACGCTTCGGACAAGGGAGCCAGGTTCGTCCGCTTTTGTGACTGCTTCAATATCCCGATAGTCACCTTTGTCGATGTTCCGGGATACATGCCGGGTACCGATCAGGAGTTCGGAGGCATCATCCGGCATGGGGCTAAGTTCCTCTTCGCTTACGCCGAGGCTACTGTGCCCAAGGTAAGCGTCATCACGCGCAAGGCCTACGGCGGCGCCTATGTGGTCATGAGCAGCCGGGGCCTGCGGGGCGACATCAACTACGCCTGGCCGACAGCCGAGATCGCCGTCATGGGGCCTGAAGGGGCGGTGAACATCGTCTTTCGAGGCGAGATCGCCAATTCTAAGAACCCTGAAGAGACGAGGCAAAAGCTTATTGCTGATTACAGGGACAAGTTTGCCAATCCCTATGTGGCGGCCTCCAGGGGCTATGTGGACGACGTCATAGACCCCAGGGACACGCGTCCCAAGCTGATCAAGGCGCTGGAGATGCTGGCCAACAAGTCGGAGACCCTGCCCGCCAAGAAGCACGGGAATATCCCGCTGTGAGGTGCAGTTTTCGTCTCTGCTGAAGGGCAGGTGGTTATCGTCGTCCGAGGGTGGATGAGACCCGCCTTGTTGCTGAGGTGCGTTTGGGCAGTTGGCTTCGTCATTCGCAGAAAGGCTATACCCCTGCCAATTACTGGGTATGGTGGGTTACGTTTGGCAGTGACCACCATGCTGGTCACTATTGCTAGGAGGTCTTTAAGGCATGATCTTCAAGAGAAAGAATAAAGAGTTGCCTTTCCAGATCGTTGGGATCTATCGATATCCTGCTAATGAACAGCTCTTTCAGGAAACACTCGAATTGCAGTGGGGAGAAAATCTATCGGATGAAGAGCTGGAGAAAGCTAAGGCACATGTGTCAGAGCACTTCAAAAACCTATATGCGATAGAGATCGTTTCTACACAATCTCTAGCCGAGTTCGATTGGTCCACGATAACCCAAGAAGAAAAAGGGCAGCCAAGAGAGAACTGGCAGGTTCCTTACGATGAGAGGCAACTTGATGATAGCGGCTGCCACTGGGTATTCTTTTTTCATTATCTTAATCTTGAGAAGCCATTGTTGACGCCCTTTGGCAAAATACCCTTGCCTATACCTCAGGAGATGCCATCACATCTGGACGGAATTACCTATGAACCTCCTGGATAGACAAGCAGCGTAGCGTGGGTGAAACCCACCTTCTGGCTGGGATGTGTTTGGATGGTGGGTTGCGTTCTTCCCAAGGAGGACTACATCCATCCCATTGATCTACGCCGCTGCTGAAGGCGATTGTTGGGCGGCGGAGGTAGACCAGCGCAAATACACTATCCTGGAATTTATTCCCTGCGTACGGTAGAAGGCCTATGATAAACCTGAGGACGTACGGGAAGCCGCCCCATAATGTGGCCGTCATTCACGGCGGCCCAGGTGCGGCCGGAGAGATGGCCCCGGTGGCACGCCAACTGGCCTTGGGCAGGGGCGTTCTGGAACCGTTTCAAACAGCGGCATCCCTCGAAGGACAGATCAAAGAGCTAAGGGCTGTTCTGGAAGAAAATGGAGACCTTCCCGTCACCTTGATTGGCTTCTCCTGGGGAGCGTGGCTCAGCTTCGTATTTGCCGCCAACTATCCCGCAATAGTGAGAAAACTGATACTCGTCGGAAGTGGCCCCTATGAAGAGAGGTATGTTGCCGCAATTCAAGAGGCCAGGTGGCAGCGCCTCAGCAAGGAGGAGAGAACAGAGGTCAAATTTCTCATGGAAGTCCTGGATAATCCGGCAACTGAAGGCAGAGGCACAGCATTGGCGCGGCTCGGAGCGTTGTTTTCAAGAGCCGATGCGCACGACCCACTAATGTACGAACCAGAATCGATTGACTATCAGGCCGATATCTTTCAAAGCGTATGGAAGGATGCCGTGCAGTTGAGAAGGAGCGGGGAGCTTCTGGAACTGGGAAAACGTATCAAATGTCCGGTGGTGGCTATCCACGGTGACTACGATCCCCATCCGGCTGAAGGGGTTCAAAAGCCTCTGTCTGCCGTCCTGAAGAGCTTTCGGTTCATCCTGCTGGAGAACTGTGGGCACAAGCCATGGATCGAACGGCAGGCGAGGCACAAATTCTACAGAATCATCGAAGAAGAACTGCAGTGACAGGGAAACGCCGCCGCACGCAGAATGTAGGGATCGAGCTTAAGAGCCTGTCTCAGAAAGGACTGTGACAAATCATTACCAACAATCGTGCTATCATGTTGCCACAAAAGATGACCTTGGTGCTATCCAGTGCAAAATAACCTATGGCGGCTCTCTTGTCGGGCCAATG
>Ga0194110_10001440_pt1 | contig 30496 bp, 34 predicted proteins | sample TA2Kig1200mmetaG_FD_146192 | JGI IMG/M metagenome (GOLD analysis project Ga0194110, IMG submission 146192) | Freshwater microbial communities from Lake Tanganyika, Tanzania - TA2015032 Kigoma Deep Cast 1200m | ecosystem: Environmental > Aquatic > Freshwater > Lake | place: Tanzania: Lake...
AAAATATGCAGAAGGTGACAATCACGTCAATAATGCTGAAAATAGACAATCATTACTCAAACCGTTCCTAAACATGTTTAGGGGAATTGCAAATCAACGATTTGCAAACTTGCAACGAATAGTTGCAGGAATTTCCAAGAAAAATATCAACATATAAGTCAAATTTTTCCAATTCTTCTACAATAATGGCATCAAATGGATAAACAAAGCCCTAATAACAATATTAAATTAACGCACCATCTCAAGGAGATGAGCGAAAAAGTATTTAGCAAAATAAAAATAAAATAATAGAAAATGATAGAAAATTTCAATCGTGCAGATAGAATACTGAAAAAACAGATTTTAAGTTTAAATAGACATGTTCCCACAAAGAGAAAGACATTAACGGAACTTTTAAAGGAAGAAAAGCCGCATGTTATAGGTTCAGATGGTACAAGACATAGATTCAGAAGAGATGAGCTTATAAAGCTTTCAGAGATGATTCCGGAGTCAGAGTATTCTGGATTGAAACTCCCAATATATATTGAAGTTAAATCTACAACTTCACCTGCCAGAGTATCTGGAAAATTGGAATGTGAGATAGTCAGTAAGATTCTTGATACTGAATTAGAATTCCATGATAACCAAATTTTTCTATACAAACCTTATTTAAAAATTTTAAGGAATTTTCTTCCAACAACCACCCAATACTTATTTTTAGTGAGGTGATCAATTGAGTGGAGACCCATTTGAAGAGATATTAAAAGATCCTGATAGACGTGCAAAGCTTTATTTATTAGTAGTTGTTGGAATAATTTTATCCACTTTCATAATCGTGATTGGAACAATAATTTTTATTTTAAGTGTTTTAAAAATAATTTAAATAATTCAAATAAAACATTAAAAAATGAATTGAAAGATGAATTATTTTTAACTATAAATCATGCAGAACCCGAATTTGAATTATTATGTTGTTATTTTATTTTTATTTATTTTTTTTTATTATTATCTAGTGAAAGTTTTAATTGATTTGTAAACATTTTCTACATTTTTTTTGGCAGAATTAAGAACATTTTCGAGGGTGTTATTAGAGATTATAACTGTTGCCACAGGTTCGCCCCTCTCAATTATAACATTTTTCTGGGGGATATCATATACTCCTTCTGCATTCAAATCCCCGACGATAGATCTTTCTTTTGCAAAGACAATCATTTTCACTCCAAATTTCTCTGGAGCTTCAGTTTCAATTAAAATTCCCTCACAAGCCTTAAGGTGAGCATCAACCATATTTATTCCCAGAATCATCTCAGCACATTCAAATGTCCCCTGAAACCTAGGGTTGACTTCGACAACATAAATGTCGTCTCCATCATGCACCATATCCACACCGTTTGATCCAATTAGAGATAAATCTTCTATAACTTCTTCTGCAGTTTTTCTAATTTTATTATCATCGTTAAAATAGGGAACAATGTTACCACAGTATCCAAATGGTTCTAACTGCCCAAATTCTCTTTCTCCAATTATCTGACTACTTGTGATGATGGTCTTTGCCTCTGTGCCTGTTGATAATACTGATGAACTGATGTTTTTTCCTTCTACCAATTCTTGAAGCATCATTCCATCTAATCTGGATTGGGGACTGATATCTTCGAATTTTTTTATTCCAATACCGCCAGAACCAAAAATAGGTTTAATTATAAATTTTTTGTCATTAAAAGAATAAACAATTTCTGATGCTTCTTTAAAATCAGATATTAAGAATGTCTCCGGAACATTAAATTTGTTTTTAAGCTTTTTATATAATTTATATTTGTTATCTACATCTTGTGTTTCTTTGTTCCCAATAATTTTTGATTTTGGAAATCTTTCAGGTGATATACCAGAAGAACAGAGTATCAAATCAATTTTATCTATAAATTCTCTGGATAGGTCTTCAAGTTGGGTTGCATCAAAATTATCTGCAAATTTACCGCAGGATTCATATGGTTTCTGGGATAATACACATTTTAGGGTCTCTGAACATTTTTTAAGGTCATCTGTGCAAAAGTAGTCTGTAGCATAAACTTCATATCCAATTTTTTTTGCAGAACAGGCTACAGGTCTTGTATTTGCACCTACAACCAGAATTTTTTCCATAAAAAGCACCGTTTCATCATAATAAAGATAGTCCCGAGCGGAGTCGAACCGCCGTCGCCGGTTCCAAAGACCAGCAGGATTACCACTACCCTACGGGACTCAAAAGATTTTAATTAGAAATAGATAGACTATCAAAGCATTCAGCAATTTTTTTATTTGCTTTAGGTTATATTTAAATATATCGGGAAATATTTGTGGAATTTCTATAAGTTTAATCTTATTTTCATTATAAAAATAATCAATATTTATCTAGGAGTAGCTTAACTTCCTCTTCAAAGCTAAGATCTTTTAAGGCTTCCCATTCAGCTTTTTTAACAGCCAGATAAGCCTTTGAAAGTTCACTCCCCATGGCCTTAAGTAGAACTTTATCTTTTTTCAAAATAGAAAGAGACTCTCCTAGACTGGATGGTAGTGGTCTTATTCCTCGCTTTTCCCTCTCCTGGCGAGTGAGATGTCCAGGATCACTTTTTATTGGTTCAGTTAAGGATAATTTTTGTTTTATTCCCTGTCTACCGGCAGCCAGCACTGTACCCAGAGCCAAATAGGGATTGGATGACGCATCAATTACTTTGAATTCAATATCTCTGATCACATTATTCTCAGAGATAACACGGATAGCTGCTTCTCTGTTATTAAATCCGAAACATTGAAAGGCTCCACACCATGAATGAGGTTGGATTCTTCTGTAAGAGTTAGTGGTGGGAGTTGTTATGGCCATAAGCCCTGGAAGGTGCTTTAGGATCCCAGCTATGAATTGAGATGCAGTTTCAGAAAGCCCATATTGGTTTTTGGTATCAGATAAAATATTGTTTTCACCTTTCCACAAGCTTAGATGAAGGTGACATCCGCTACCTGCTTTATTTGGAAATATTTTTGGAAGAAAGGATGCCATGATACCATGTTTCTTGGCAACAGCACGAACAGTTTCTCTGAAGATGATCTGGTTGTTAGCGGATTGCAGGGGTGAAGTGTATCTAATAGTAATCTCTTGCTGCCCTGGCCCTGATTCAGGATAGTATTGTTCTACAATCATTCCCTGTAAGTTTAAACATTGCACAATATCACTAACAACTTCATGATTCAGGTCCATAGCAAAAGTTGAAGCAAAAGGAGTGTTGTCAACAGGTTTAATCTTACCAATATCATTCCCTGGCTTCTTTATTTTTTCATTATTCAGAAGATAGAATTCGTTTTCAAATGCACATTTAGCCTTTAATCCCATTATGGAGAGATCTTCTTTCACTGATTTGAGAAATCTTCTTGGACAGCATTCCCATGCATTACCATCCTTCATCATATCCCCCATAACCCGGGCATGACCTGGAGCATAAGGAACCTGGGTTAAGCTTGATAGATCCGAAGAAAGCTGAATTTCACCCACAGGACTCAAATTAGTGCCAGAAACCACTCCATCATACATCACAGGTATAGCCTGCTGAGCTGGTGAAATTCCCACACAATAATTAGGATGGCTTGAGGAAGGCAAATGAATTGCTTTGGCCCTTATGATGTTGGCGTTGTCACACCATACAATCCGTAAAAAATCAATTCTATAGTTAATTGATTTTGGATCATTAACTAATGATTCTGCAGATTGTACTTTTGATTCATATTCAAACAAGTTTAATTCATCTAATACATCTTTATCAACTAATTTGTCTTCATTATCTTTGTTGATTTTATTATTCATTTGAATCATCTGATGATATTTATTTCTTTTTGTGATAGGGAATTAGTGGCTAAGTGATATTATTTCTAATCAGTAATAAATTTATTTTCTTCCCTAGATCTCCTTTTCACGAAATTATTCCAGAGGATTCAAATAATATAAAATTAATATAAAATGTATAACTGATATTAGAAATAAAAAAAATTAGGGGGAGGTGTTTTTTTTGAATGCTCTTATAATCTACAAATCTTATCATAATATGAACACTGAAAAGGTAGCCATGGCCATGGCAGAGGCCATTAACGCGAAATTGGTAAAAGTTGAGTATGCACAGCCCGAAGAGCTGGATGAATACGATCTTATTGGTTTTGGTTCAGGTATTTATGCGGGTCGTCCACATAAAGATATATTCGCATTTGTAGAAAGAATGCCCCCAATGGAGAAGAAAGTATTTGTTTTTTCCACGTCAGGAACATACAGGGATGATTATCATAATCCACTCAAAGAGAAACTCGTAGGAAAAGGATGTGAAATTGTAGGTGAATTTAACTGTTACGGTGAGGTTAGACTTCTAAATTTTAATTTGGATCTGAAAGGGCCGCTGGGGTGGTTTTTAGGTAAAAACAAAGGACATCCTGACAAAGAGGATCTAAAAAATGCTCGAAATTTTGCGAAAGGTCTTTTGAATTGATTTGGATCAAAAAAACCGTGTCTTTTACCAACTTACGTTATTATTTTTTTAAATTTCTTAAATTAATTTTAACTGGAATTCTACAAATCTTTTTTATTATATTTTTCTAAGTCATCTAATATCCAATAAAGCATGTCTAAAAATAAAAACAGTTTAGTTGAAATCTCAATTGAATGGTAATTCAGATATTGACCATGAAATAGCGGATGACGGTATAAATCATCAAAATTTTTAGGTTTTGAAGGTTCAAAACTTTGATAAAAGTTCTCCAGTTTCTTTTCTAAAAATTCCAAGTTTTTCTTTTGTATGAAACTTTCAAGCCCTCTATTCTCTGAAATTGATTCTTCATATCTTTTTTTAAGCGCCTCTTTGTATGGATGGATGCTATGTTCTGAAATGTAATCAAGATAACTTCTTATAACTCCTTCAACTTGTATAGTTAAAGTAGGTACAGTTAGAGTATACTTCGATTCTTTATGTGCCCATAAGGCGTCTTGGAAAATCTTTTTATTATTGGAAAAAGATTCTAACTCCCAACTATTTAAAATGTCTTCTAATTCTTTACATTCATCTTTATTAAAATATTCAACAATCTTCTTTGTCAGTAACTTGGGTGTTATTCTATCTTCTAAACCCTGTAACTCAACATGGAAGAAGTCATCAGGTAAACTGAGTATAAACCACCATCCATTATCACACAATATTTTAGCTTCTTTTTCTAAATATGGCTTATCATAATTTTTGAAAATTTCATCATTAGCCTTAATTTGAGCTGCTGCTATTTTTGAAGAAAGAAGTTTACCTGCATTACTTAAAGTTGTATTAAATGGAGAAATTAAAGGACTAGGTATAAGATTAAAGGAGTTTAGTAGTTTTATTCTGCTATATTCTGAATTTCTTAAAATCCTGTTTAATTCGCTGGAGTTGACTTTATCACTCCTCCAATCTTTATTATTATTCTATATTTTATATGTTTATAGCATAAACTTTTTGAAATTGTTCAATGACTTTCGGATTTCTTACTTCGTTAAACTATCCTATAACGAAGTTGAATTCTCTCTTACATTGGAGTATTTTAATCAAAAAAAAACTTTTTTTATTTGTATGAAATGACAAATAATTAAGATTAATAATTAAAAGATTAGATTCAAAAAATAGAATATCAATCGGTGAATAGAATATTTTTTGAAATTTTTTTAGATTTTTACTAAAATTCAATAGCTATTACCTACCAGTTCAAAATCAATTACCCATACCTTCACATCATCATCCCAGAAATCATTGATTTCCTTAAAAGCTTCTTTGAATTCCTTAAGGGAGCTATAACCCTCTTTTTTAGAGTCTTCTATTGTTATATTCCCTAATTTCTGACTTCTAACATCAATTATTTTAATACGTGTAGGAGATATGTCAAAAAAGCTTAATTTTGCTTGATGTATTGATCCAATTTTCCAACGTTTTCTACCTGTCCTTATAGTCTGGGTTTTTTTACCATCTAATATCATCTGAAATTCATTTTTTTCAAAAAGTATCATAGAAATGTTCCCTCAAGTCATAGAGAGTTATTACCTATTTGATCACATCCCTATACATTATAACAGAAAAATATACAGCATCAGTATGATCCTTCAGTGTAAATGAATCTGTGGCAACAAGCCACCCTTCTTTAGATAGTTCATTTACCTTTTTATCGAACTTTCCTAATTTACCACCTAAAAGTTTATATTCTCTCATATTTTGTATACCTCCTTAAAATTTTTTTCTTTTCAAATTTATAATTTTCTATGGGCACATGATTTTATGGAATCTAAACTTGGGAGGTGTCATATAATATTTTATAACTTGAAAAATTAAATAGGGAGATGTTTTTTTGCATCTTATCATAAGTTGGTAGGATAGGAGATGTATATACAATATGTAAGATTGAGAGCATAAAAGTGAGATATATCCTGAAGATTTTCATAGAACCTCTCTATTTTATGAGAAACTGGAATCAGTCGATGAACATAAAAAGTTATGTAAAATTATTAATAAAATTTTTTACACTGAGTTTGAAATATATGGTAGTGTTTACATTTGGGGTGATTGATAGTATATGCACTTTGAAGTCCATTTTAGACTCCAAGACTGTAAACAAAACCAAGGTGGGCTGTGCTCGTTCCCTTTAATCTTTCAATTTGCACCAATAAGGTTAAAAAGTAGCCCTCCTTGATCATTTTAATCAATATAAAATTTATGGACCATTGAATCCCTAATTTTATTTTGTTGGAGTAGTTGTGGACTAAATATAAGTTTAATTAAATATTATATTATAAAAATTTTCAAAAAAAGTTGAGCAGTTAATTGCCTAGAAAAGATCTTCAACTCATATATTTTTCAGCAGTTTGGTATATATGTAATAGACATATTTACCCTACTAGATCATGTTTGCAAGGTCGAGTTGTTGAAAATAGCTTAATTATAGTTATAAATCTTTTGCTATCATTGTCAAATCAATATTGATCTTATCTAACTTCATACAAGTCATGGAATTTAAGATATCAAAAACCAAGAAACCTACTTAATCTCAAATGAGCTAAATTTCTTTTAATTATAATCAGTTTTATATATGCTTTAATATATACTCTTTTTAGAACCTAAATTATTATCACTAACTTTAGGATATTACATAAAATAAAAAAGAGAGAATAAAATTTTTCATACATAACCTGATAATGAGATGATTGAAAAATGATACTTATTGTAGGTGGTGCAGGATACATAGGTTCACATTTAAATAAAGAGCTTAACAGAAGAGGTTACGAAACAGTTGTATTTGATAATTTAAGTCACGGTCATATAGAACTTGCAAAGTGGGGAACATTTGAACCTGGAGATCTTGAAGATATAGACAATCTGAGGGCATTGTTTAGAAAATATCCGATTGAAGCTGTGATGCATTTCGCGGCTTTTGCATATGTGGGAGAATCAGTGGATGATCCTCAGAAATATTATCTCAACAACCTAAAAAATACCCTGAATCTACTTCAGGTTATGCTTGAGGAAGGTGTGAAATATTTTGTGTTCTCATCAACATGCTCGACCTATGGAGATCCAATGGAGATCCCTATAACTGAAGATCACCCACAGAAACCTATTAATCCCTATGGAAAAGCCAAATTGATGGTGGAAGAGATTTTAAAAGATTATAGCCATGCTTATGGTTTGAGGCATGTTTCGCTGCGATACTTCAATGCAGCTGGAGCTGATCCTGATGCTGAAATAGGGGAATGGCATGATCCAGAAACCCATCTCTTACCTCTTATTTTTGACGTGGCGATAGGTATAAGAAATCATGTAAAAATATTCGGGACTGATTATGATACTCCTGATGGGACCTGCATCAGGGATTATATACATGTCACTGATCTGGCAGAAGCCCATATTCTGGCTCTCGATTATCTAAAAAATGGTGGAAAAAGCGACGTTTTCAATCTTGGAAATGGTCAGGGTTTTTCAGTTAGTGAAGTTATTGAAACAGCGAGGAAAGTTACAAAAAAAGATATCAAAGCCATAGAGTGGGATAGAAGACCTGGAGATCCACCAGTTCTCGTTGGAAGTTCCAAAAAAGCAGAAAAAATCTTAAAATGGATTCCGAAATATAAGGATCTATCTAAAATAATAGAAACAGCCTGGAACTGGCATAAAAGGTTACATAAGATATGATCTGCTTAAAATTTATATTCATTCGAATCTTTACGATAATTATATATTAATAAATAAATGGAAAATTAAACAAAAAAAGGATAGAAGAAAATTGTTATTAATTTTAAATGGATTATTTGAATCTTTAAGATTATTTTCCTCACTTTAAACGTAAATTTAGATTATATAAACGTTACATCTTTTAAATGTCAAGAACCATTTCACATGTGAGAATGTAATTGAAGTTTATCTTGGTGTATAATCATGGATGAAACAGAAGCTCATAAAGCCTTTAATAGAGGATCACAACTTTATAACGAAGATAGGCTAGAAGAAGCCATTGAATATTATAAAAGAGCTTTAAAACTTTTCAAAAAGTTTGAAAATACTGCTGGAGAAGCTGATACTCTTTTAGAGATGGGAAACACTTATGGAGTTCTCAAAGATCTTGATAAAGCCTCTGAATATTTTAGGAGGGCTCTGGTTCTTTATGGTAAAAATAAGGATATTGTTGGCGAGGGATATGCATTTACAGGTTTGGGAAGTATCTTTGAGAAATATGAGAGATATGAAGAATCACGAGAATACTATCTAAAAGCCTTTAAGAAATTTCAAAAGGCAAAAGACTATGTAAGACAGGGAGTTGTCTCAAATCTTATAGCTAACTCTTACGAAACTCAGGGTGCATTTGATGATGCAATAATGGATAATGAAAACGCTTTAGAATTGTTTCAAAAAGCAGGAGATCATAAAAGAGAATCAGAGATAAATAAGGTAATTGAACGAATCAAAGCTAAACAATCTAAATTTAAACCTTCTAGAAAAGATACAGTAATTTTTATATTCTATTTAATTGCCCTTGTAGGTGCCGAATTTTTAACAACATATTATAGTATGAAAATTGGGCTTCTGATCCATTCTATTCTACTTTTTACACTCCTAATACACTCTTCTTTGCATGGATCCTACAGTTATTCTAATCTTTTAAGATCTATGATGGTGCTGCCAATGATCAGGATAATTGGGCTTTCCATTCCCATAATGCAGGTAAAACCATTGTACTGGTTCCCTATAATCTCCATTCCTCTTTTTGCAGCTTCATTCGTGATAATGAAAACCCAGAGAATCAATAGGGAAAGAGTGGGTTTAATTCTTGGCAATATCAAAGTTCAATTGGCTATAGCATCAACAGGGATTATTTTGGGGGTTATAGAATACTTCATACTAAAACCAAAGCCACTTATACCGATTTTCAATCTACAATGGCTTCTATTAGGGACTGCAATAATTATAATATCCACGGGATTAGCTGAGGAGCTTTTATTCAGGGGTTTAATTCAAAAAAATGCAGAAAATGTTCTTGGAAGAATGTTTGGGCTTTTATACGTATCCTTACTCTTCACAAGTCTTCACGTTGGATGGGAGTCTTTTATTGACCTTATATTTGTTTTTAGTGTTTCTATGTTCTATGGATATGCTTTTCAAAGAACTAGGAGCTTGTTTGGAATTACTCTATCTCACGGCTTATCCAATACTGTTTTATTTTTAATTAGTCCATTCTTTTTATGAAAAATAAAATATAAAAAATAAAAGAATACTTAAAATAGAAAAATAAATGGGTTGTTTATTTTAAAAGTTCCTTTAAATATTCTCGTAATTCGTCTTTTGCATCTTCATTTTTGAGGGCAATTTCCACGGAACTTTTAAGCCAATCCACTTTGTTACCTATATCATATGTTTTACCCCCGAATACGCAGCCATAAATCTCATCAAGACACCTCATGGCATCTGTAAGCTGAATTTCTCCTCCAATTCCTGGACTAACTCCCTTTATACAATCAAATATATCAGGAACCAAGACGTATCGTCCTAAGATCCCTAAGTTAGATGGAGCGTCCTGAATCTTTGGTTTTTCAACTAGTTCTTCGATTTTATATAAAGAATCAGCGATTTTTTCACCTTTGATTATACCATATCTCTCTATTTTTTCCTTATCCACTTCCTCTATGGCGATGGTGGAGTATCCATATTTATGGAAATTGTTCATAAGCTGTTTTGTGCATGGTATTTTTGATTGAGTTATTGTGTCACCCAGAAGAACAGCGAATGGTTCATCATCAATATGCTTTTTTGCACAATATATGGCGTCTCCTAATCCTTTCTGATCTTTCTGTCTTACATAATATATATCTGCCATTTCAGAGATGGATTCTATCTCACTGAGATAATCTAATTTTCCACTATTCCTGAGGAAATACTCCAACTCAAATGACCTATCAAAGTGATCTTCAATTGATCTCTTTCCTTTTCCAGTTATTATTAAAATATCATCAATTCCAGAGGAAACTGCCTCCTCCACAACATACTGAATGGTTGGTTTATCAAAAACGGGAAGCATTTCCTTTGGTTGAGCTTTTGTAGCAGGTAAAAATCGTGTTCCAAGTCCAGCAGCAGGTATAACAGCTTTCATATATTCACCTTATATTATAACGTCTTACTAACTATTTAATCTTTTCTGGACATTTTATGTTCTATATCGATTATATGTATCTTATTATTTAAATACTAACTAAATTTATGTAGAATTAAGATTATTCAAGCTTGATGATTATAATTTTTGTCAATTAATTAAAATTTTAATAGGCACTGTTATGCTAAAAATAAAAAAAGAAGTGGGTATTTGATCTTTTGTGTCATTGAATCCTTGTTCGGCTTCATGCTGGATGCGTCATCAGAGTGCATAGAATTGGGGTCTGTACAAATGTTATCGTCACTCTTCCATTCTGGTCAACTGTCAGCAATTCTTCCTCAAAGAGAGGTTCATCGGTATCGTTATCGTATATCGCAGCTTCGGCTGCACTAAAATGAATGTATACTATGTTGTCCGTTATGTTGGCTGGAAGCTGTGCTATAGGTAACGGAGCAAAGGTGACAGGATACTTTTGATCAGCACTTTCTGGTAGTAATGTGTTGGACCATCCTTGGAATGTAATATCTAGAGCAGCTGTCCCTCCAACTCCAGTAGTATTGTTGAAAAGTCCTTTCCAGGATAATATCCTTATTTGTGTCCCTGGTGGTAATTTTTCGTCACCATAACCTAGGAGCTGGCTTAGATCTATTGTCACACTGCCATTAACTGGTTTCATGAATGCTTCTGCATAGATTGTTCCGACGCTTCCGTTTTTAAATGTCACATTTTCCATTACAAGGTCAACGTGAGCCCATGTTGTACCATTGTTATAAATTGCGAGTTTTGTGCCTTTGGCTGAAATATTCTGATTTTGCTGCTGTGTAGTACATCCTGACAGGGCTACAACGAAAACTAAGATGGTTATTATTCCTAATGAAGTTAAAGTGTTTTTTTTCATATTTTACACCGCCTATAGGATTGTTACTACTTTATATATAACAACAGCCGCAAATACCAGAAGCAAGGGTACTATGGCAACGTTTGATCCTTTTACAAATGCTCCAATCCGGTGACTTTTATCTGCCTCCGAACTTAGGATTTCTTTAAGAGCTAGAAATGCAATTAATGAAATTACTGCTATGATACTGTATGCCATGACCTGTGCCGTTGTCACTGTGGTGGTTGTGGTAGTTACAGTAGAAATCATATTTTACACCTGGAGATTGTTATAATCTTTTTATTATATAAATCTTGTGTATTCCATTATTTTCTCAAAAATTATTATGAGCTTTCTTATTATGGCGTAAAAACTTATAAATTTACAAATGAATTCTCGCCAATCACAAATCTATAACCTTTAGGTAGACGGTTTCCAATGGAAACTATGCACGAATGATTACCGATAAGACTGTCAACAATCTTTTTTTCACATTCTATCAGTGAATCACCAACTACTATGGAAGATTCTATCTCTCCACCAATTATTCTTGTATTGTCACCTATAGCTGTGTATGGCCCAATATAGGCGTCAATTTCGCAGTTCTTTCCAATGATAACTGGTCCCCTTATAACACTTCCTTTCCTTATAACACTTCCTGTATCAATGTTGACTCTTCCATGAATTTTGACCCCATCTTCGATTTTTCCTTTATTTGAAGCTTCTAACCAATCCAAAATAAGATGATTTGCTTCTAGGACATCTTCGGGTTTACCAGTATCTTTCCACCATCCTTTAACAATATGGGAATCAACTTTCTTCTGAGAATTTAGAAATTCCTGGATGGCGTCAGTTATTTCAAGCTCTCCTCTCCACGAAGGTTTTATTTTTTTTATAGCTTCAAATATTGTTGATTTGAAAAGATAGATACCCACAAGTGCAAGATCACTTTTTGGCTCATTTGGTTTCTCTACTAGATGTGTAACCTCTCCTTTTTCATTTAGCTCAGCCACTCCAAATCTTTCAGGTTCATCTACCTTTTGGAGTAAAATTCGAGCATCAAATTCTGATTCTTCAAAACCTTCGACAAATTCATTTATTCCTGATTTAAGGATGTTATCTCCAAGATACATAACAAATGGCTCGTTACCAACAAAATCGTGGGCTACAGATACTGCATGGGCAAGGCCTTTGGGTTCTCCCTGCATGATATATGTAATTTCAACGTCGAATTTTGAACCATCGCCAACAGCTTCTTTTACCTTCTCTGGCATGTTTGTTCCTAAAATAATCCCAATATCGGTTATACCGGCTTCTTTTAGATCTTCTATTGCATAAAACAGGACAGGCTTGTTTGCTATGGGAATAAGCTGCTTTGGGCCTGTATGTGTAAGCGGTCTTAGGCGGGTCCCATGTCCTCCAGATAAGATTAGACCTTTCATTCTTTCACCCTCTTCTCTTTTTGTAATTTCATTTTTCCTAGTCCTTCTTTTGTATTTAACAATTTTATTCCTAGCTCTTTTTGAGCTTTTTCTACACATAATGATGAATCTTTTGGTCTTGTGGCTTTTTGGATCAATTCATCACTATTGATGGGATTTATAAGATTTGTATCCAGATCAAATGTTTTTGCAATGTTTTTTGCAAAATCAAACCGATTTATTCTCTCGTTACCAGCTACATGGTATATTCCATTCTTATTTTTCTCGATTATTTTTAATAATGCATATGCAGCGTTATCTGCAAATGTAGGTGAGTTGTACTGGTCTGTGACGACTTTTATGTCATTATTATTTTCAAGTTCTCCTATAACCCATGTTACGAAGTTATTTCGCTTATGCCAGCCATATAAAACACTCACTCTGGCTATTGCATAATTTAAATCTGAGTTTTGAACCACTTCTTCACCTTTTAATTTGGTTAAAGCATAATAACCTAACGGATTTGCCTGATCTTCTTCTTCATACATTCCTAGCTTTCCATCAAAGACGAAATCCGTAGAAATATGTATTAGTTTGCTTTCTGTTTCTTGACAGGCTTTAACGATGTTCTCTGTTCCTCTAACATTTATGTTCCATGCCTTCTTTTGTTGATCTTCACATTCATCTACATTGGTAAATGCTGCAGAGTGAATAACGCAATCAGGGTTTATTGAGGTAATTTTTTTTAAGACATTTTTTTTGCTGGTAATATCCAGCTTAATTGAGTTTTCATAGGGGTTGTGGTGGTATGTCAAAATTATTTCATAGTTGTCTTTATAGTTTACAAATTTACTGCCTAAAAGGCCACTCCCACCAGTTATAAATAAACGTTTCATAATAATGATTTAATATATTTAAAATATATATAATTTTTGAGAATTTTATTTAATAGCTATCAATATGGTGTTTTTATGATTGATGGAGTCAAAATAAAAAAATTAAGGGTCATTCCAGATGAGAGAGGGTGGCTAATGGAAATATTAAGGGATGATGATGATCTGTTCGAAAAATTTGGTCAGGTTTATGTTACTACAGCGTATCCTGGAGTGGTAAAGGCATGGCACATGCACAAAAAGCAAACGGATAACTTCACATGCATCCATGGCATGATGAAAGTGGCTTTATTCGATGCACGAGAGGATTCTCCAACCTATGGAGAAATTAATGAATTATTTGTTGGAGATAAAAATCCAATACTTGTTAGTGTTCCGCCTTATATATATCATGGTTTTAAGGCGGTTGGAACTGAAACAGCTTTTTTTATAAGTGTTCCCACAATTCCATACGATTATAATGACCCTGATGAATATAGACTTCCACCAGATACTGACGAAATTCCTTATGATTGGATTCTTGCTGGTAAAAAACACGGTTAAATAGGCATGTTATGCAGGTGATTAAATGAGAATTTTGATAACTGGTGGAGCAGGGTTTATTGGTGCTAATTTTGTGCATTATATCTATGATAATTATGATTACGAGATTGTAGTCTTAGATAAACTCACATATGCTGGAAATAAAGACAATTTGAAAGATATAATTGATAACATCCAATTTATTAAAGGGGATATTTTGAACTTGGATGATGTTGCTGAAGCTATGAAAGGCTGTGATTTGGTGGTAAATTTTGCAGCTGAAACACATGTTGATAGATCAATTGAAGACCCAAGCATTTTTGTTAAAACTGATGTAATTGGCACTTACAATCTCCTTGAATACGCAAGAAAGTACGATGTTCGTAAATATCTCCAGATATCAACAGATGAGGTATATGGAAGTATTGAATATGGTTCTTTCACTGAAGAAAGCAATTTGGATCCTTCAAGTCCTTATTCTGCAAGTAAGGGTGGTGGAGACATGCTGGTGAAAGCTTATTATAAAACATTCGATTTACCCGTTCTAATTACAAGAAGCAGCAATAATTTCGGACCTTATCAATATCCAGAAAAGTTAATACCTCTTTTTATTCTAAATACGTTAAATAACAAGCCATTACCTGTATATGGGGATGGAAAAAATATAAGGGACTGGTTGTATGTTTTGGATAACTGTGGAGGCATTGATTGCGTCCTGAAAAAGGGAAAGTTAGGAGAAATTTATAATATTGGTGGTGGAAACGAAAAAACAAATCTTGAGATAACTCATCTGATACTGGATATTCTTGGGAAACCTAAAGATCTTATAAATTTTGTAGAAGACAGACCCGGTCATGATAGAAGATATTCTCTGGATTCTTCAAAGGTAAAAGCGCTTGGATGGGAGCCTAAATGGGATTTTGAGGATGCTTTGCGTGAGACAATCGAGTGGTACACAGAAAATAAAAATTTTTTTAAATAAAAATACCTATTTTTTAAATTTTATTTTTTTAGATATTGCCAATCCAATAAAAATTAAAATAATACCCATAACCTGAAAACCTTTACCATGTGTTTTAAAATAGCCCAAAAAATAATTTAAGGCATTTATTAGGATTAAGATAAATCCAGTTATCACCAGTGCCAAATTTAACATATTATAACTGATTTTCATATTTTATTCCATTAGGTTTCAATCTGATTTTATGGTTCGTCTGATAATATATTCTTCAAAATATCTGAAAATTCATTTTTTGAAATATTGTAAATTTTTAAGGTTTTATGCTGACTTTTAGGTCCTGCTACAATTTCAACCGGAGATTTTGTCAAATTTGAGAATTCACGTGTTATTTCCTTGTTTGCTTTTCCTTTTTGTGGGACTGATCTTATTCTAATTTGGATTTTTTCTCTCCATTCATTGTAACCTGCAATTTCAAACTTTTTTGACTTTGGGGAAACTTCTATATCCACTAATATTCCATCTTCAACTTCAACAACAGCATTCATATAAAAACCAATAATTTATCTTTAGATTTGAAAATCATTTTAATACGTATTATTTGTATTAAATATTTATATAGAATTTATTTAGAATTTAAATATTCTTTATTTGAACTTAAAAAACTTTAAAGAATAATATTTAAATAACTAAACAAATAGAAAAAGATATGCTTCAAGCTAGTATTGAACATTTATCAGTTGCAGGGGTGGTCGAGCGGTCAAAGGCGCTAGGTTGAGGGCCTAGTGGGTGAGTCCCTTCACGGGTTCGAATCCCGTCCCCTGCATACTTGTTTATCTTTATTTTTTATATCTCTATCTTTATTTTCAGCTGTTTACCCTTTTTCAGATCCTCTACAAGTTCCTTTTTAAGGTCGATTGCAGCTTTGTCCGCCTTTATCATTAGTGTCCGGTTACATTTAAATTGGCTTTTTCTACAAACTATGTCTGTAGGGTGATTCAAGGTCAGTAAATCATGTCCATATCCTTTTATTTCATCTTTGGCATTTTCGGTTAGAAGTTGGAGTTTAATGATTGTATTTTCATTTTTTATGGCTTCTCGAATTTCACCGGGGAAATCCTTCATTGAGATTTCAGAGGAAACCCCTATGATACAGTCTGCTGATTTTCTTATTCTTTTATCTTTAGTTATCTCAAAGGTGGATTTATGGTTAGATGTGACATTAAAATGACCTTTGGCAAGAAAAATGTATTCCATGATATACTTCCTTTTTTAGTTGATTTGAAATTACAGTTTTTTCATTTTTTTATCTAAACAATTTATAAATTTCTTCTTAATTATCCTGATTTTATTTTTTGGTTTCTTGGCTATTTGATCTTTATTCATTTGCGAGAATAAGGTAGTAAATTATAATAAGTATTGGGCATAAGATATTATAAAGGTGATACATATGGTTAGAGATTTACGAAAGGGTATGAATGGGGACGATGTAAAACAGCTCCAAAATTGGCTGAATAAAAATGGATTCGTATGTGGAAAAGCGGACGGATGGTTTGGCCCAATGACAGAAGCAGCAGTTAAAGGATTCCAGAAACAGGCCGGTATATTTGTTGATGGATGGGTTGGAGGGGAGACAAGAAAAGCAATGAGCAAATACGGTAATGTAATAATACCTCCAACATTCAGCTTCGGAAGACCAACAGCAACATTTAATGTGAATGGTTGGAAATTCAAACGTCCTTGGCTTGTGAAAGGAAAATTACACTGTGGAATCGACATGGATACTTACGCAATTGGCACTAAGGTTATGGCTGTGCTTGATGGCATTGTTAGGGCTGCCTATATAAGCAAGAGTTGGGGAGGATGTGTATGCCTCGAACATCAGAGTCCAGAGGGGCCTGTAACCTCTATAAACTGGCATTTAAAGGATTTACAGGTTGGAAAAGGACAATTTGTTAAGAAAGGACAGCACATTGGTACAATAACAGCACTCGATGCTGATGATAAATTCACAGTACCGCATCTACATTTTGGGCTACGTAAAGGGCCATTTGATTCGGTTATGAGTTTAAAAGGGGCATTGTGGTCGAAAAACTTTCCAGAGAGATTTGTTGATCCATTAAAATATATAAAGTGATATTATCGTAAGGAATTATATAATAATTGATAAAAAAATAGTAAGTTAAAAAATTAAGTGTAGTTTTGAAAGAAGTTTGATGTAAAAAAAAATTTAATCATGTTCGATAATAATACAAAATTTTTTTACATCTAAAAACTTTCTATATCTCCTGAATTTCTAATTGAGAGTTGATTAGTGATAATGCTATTTCCTATTTTTATAATGAAATACTACTTTTTACCAATATATTCTTGATGATCAATAAAAACAGTTTAAATTAGTAAATACACAATAATCAAAAAAAAGACAAGAAAAATGATAAGATGCACCACAAGGGAACATACTGTTTAATAATTCAGATGGTTCAGGATTCCAAAATAGAAATCGGAAAACTTGGAGAAATTGATTTTCAGAAAGGTTATTATGTATATGTGGGATCTGCTCTTAATTCACTTGAGGGAAGAATAAGAAGACATCTTTCAGACGAAAAAAAATTATTCTGGCATATAGACAGTCTATTAGTTTCTGAATACACAAAGATCGTTGATGTTGTATTCTCAGAAAGTAGTAAAAAATGGGAATGTAAAATAGCTAATCAGATTTCTAAAACAGGTAATGCTGTTAATGGGTTTGGATGTTCTGATTGCAGGTGTTTATCCCACCTTTTCCATTTTAAAAGCCTTCAAGATTCGAAAAAAAGCTGTTTAGATTCATTTGAAAAGTTCAAATTAGATTCTGGAGATTTGTATGGCTTGAAAATTAGTTTATGAAATTTTTAGTGGATTGATTTTTATTTTTATATACAAAATTAAAATATATCCCTTTAATTAGACTTTTAATTAATCGAAAGCATAATTGGAGTTTTTTAATAATCTATTACTCAATTTTTCTGAATTTAATTTAAAATTTATTGAATCTTCCTGAAAAACTCTTCAAATTCATCGGCATCCATTGGTTCAGGGACTACAAATTCTTTATTTAGATATATGGATTCTGCAAGTTTTTTATATAAATTTGACTGCTTTGAATCACTGAATTTCTCAACCACGGTTTTAGCATCGATTTCGCTTTTTTGAACCAAGTTGCTTCGAGGTATAATACCCACAACTTTGCTTCCAACCTTTTTTGCAAATTGGTTCACTATTTCAATTTCTTTCTCGATGCCCCTACAGTTACAGATAACACCTCCAAAATGGCTTTTAAGCTTTTTAATCCCTTTACATATATTATTGGCTGCGTATAAAGCCATATATTCGCCGGAAGTTACTATGTATACTTCATCTGCGAAATCTTCCCTTAAAGGAACTGCGAAACCGCCGCAAACCACATCACCCAGAACATCGTAGATTATAATGTCCAAGTCATCTAAAAAGGCCCCCATGTCATCCAGAATGTTCATTGCTACTATGACTCCTCTTCCAGCACATCCAACTCCTGGTTCTGGACCGCCACTTTCAACACATTTTACATGGTTGTAACCTTCAAAAAGAATATTTTCAAGACATAAATCTTTTTTATTCTTTACAATATTTAAAATAGTGGGTATTCTCTTTCCAACAAGTGTTCTGGTGGTATCGGCCTTTGGATCGCAGCCTATTACCATAACACTATGATCTTTTGAATAAGCTGCCGCAATATTTGATACTATGGTGGATTTTCCAATTCCTCCTTTTCCATAGATGGCAATTCGCTTGGTTTTACTCATTACTTCACCATAGCACCTATTATGTCTCCTCTAGTTATTATCCCAATTAGTTTACCTTCTTCGTCCACAACAGGAAGTCTGTTGATATCATGAGAATCCATAAGCTCTGCAGCATCTGAGACTGAGGCGTCTTTTGAAATTGTTTTCACATTTTTTGTCATTATCTCAGCCACAACTACAGATGCGGCCTTTTTTAATCCTTTTGAAATCTCGTCGTATTCATGTTTCATTCTTAGAGGAAGCTCGATTAAATCGAGTGGAGCTGGTAAAATCAGATTAATTTGAGGAGAGTGAACCTCTAATAGCCTCATTATATCTCCTTCACTCACTATTCCTATAACTATTCCATCATCATCAACTACTGGCGCTCCACTTATCTTTTTTTCCCTTAAAATTCTTGCAATGTCGATTATTTTATCATCTGCCTTAAATTTTATCACATTTTTTTGCATAGCATCCTGTATGTTTATCATCTTAAAGTCTCCTAGGATAAATTCTCTTTATGTTTTTTAAATTTCTGTTTAGTAATTGTTTTTATTGCATTTATTTTCTTATTTATTTTTTTATTAAAAATTCTTATTTGACCCAGTTCATGAGTTAACATATTAATTTAGTTTACTAAATTAATGATTTGGACTTTCTAGAGCATTTCGAGGAATTCTTTTATAGACCCGGTCATTGGGTCTAACTTTTCTTTTAACCAAAATACCTACATTGTCCCCTCTTTTGGCATTTTTTATATCCTTGCCGTTAATTTGGATTGATTTAACTTTTTGTATAAGCGATCCAGTGGTGTTTCCCTGAACCAAGATCTCATCTCCCACTTCAAGATCGTCCCATAGTCGCACCTCAGCTGCAGAAACATTGTGATAGTAATTACAGACTAAACCTATGTCTTTTTTGATGTGGCTGGATTCGTTGTATTTGCTGTTTTTGTAGGGGGGTTTGAAGTAAAATCCAGTATCAAAACCTCTGTTATATACCTTTTTAAGGTCATGGATCCAGTTCTCATCTAATTCCCACATAGACTTTTCATATTTATCAATAGCTTCTCTATATACCTTTGTTACTGTTGAAACATAATCTGCAGCTCTTGCTCTTCCTTCAATTTTAAATGCATCTATACCTGATTCTATAAGGTTAGGAATGTGTTCTATCATGCAGAGATCTTTTGGGCTCATGAGATGAGTCTTTTCATAATCTCCATGACCTCGAATAAGTTTTAATTCCTCTAAATCTTCTGACACCAGCTTCCATTCCTCTCTACAGGGTTGTAGACATTCACCACAGTTTGCACTTTTATTGTAAAGATATGAACTCAAAAAACACCTTCCAGAAACTGCCATGCACATGGCCCCATGTACAAAGACTTCAATTTCCAATTTTGATTTTTTTGTAATAATTTTTATTTCATCCAGTGATAATTCCCGGGATAGAATAACTCTTTTGACACATAAATCTTCCAATAGTTCCAAGGCCTTTGTATTGGATATATTTGCCTGGACACTTATATGTACATCCATGTCATTATCTCTAGCGATTTTAAGGGCACCGAGGTCAGAAACTATCATTGCATCTACATCGTAAGAATAGAGTCTGGGAATAATATCATTTAGTGCAATTATGTCATTATCCTTTATTATGGTATTCGTACAAACGTAAATCTTCTTATTAAAGTCATGGCAGTGTTTTACTGCTTTTTTAATGTCTTTAATAGTGAAATTTTTTGTATAGGCTCTTAAATTATAGCCATGGATTCCCAAATAAACGGAATCTGCTCCATTGGAAATGGCAGCATTTAATGCAGCGAAATCTCTTGCAGGAGCGAGTAATTCTACGATTTTTACCACCACGTGATCTATTGATTTTTTAATTGGTTTAGACAATTATTATTTAGGTTTAATATAAATTTACGCTCATGTCCTTGTTGTTCTACATCTTTTGCGCCTTAAATTTGATGCAAATGTCAATTCAGATAAGTCCAAGAGTTCAAGTCACTGTTGGATTAAATTAGTCGAACTTGCAATTTAATGTATCGCCACATTTTTGCACCTGTTCAAGGGTAAGAGCGTAAATTTAATATAAGAAATAGAGTTCTTATTTAAATGTTACTGTTGGATATTTATTGATAATATTATTGACATTGATAATTTATGAGATTTATGGAAAATTAAGAGTAAAAATATTTTTATCAAGTTTTTAGTATATATAATCACATTTAACAACGATTTGCCTCATATTCCTGGATATTTTTAGGTAAGGGAGTTGGATATTCTTCGGTAAGACATCCCATGCAAAGTTCATCTCTTTTTATATCAATACATTTAACTAGAGAGTCTTTGCTTAAATAACCCAAAGAATCAACACCTAAAATCTCTTTAATCTTTTTTACTTCCTTATTAGAGGCTATTAACTCTTTTTTCGTTGCCATTGCTATCCCATAATAACAGGGGGAGATTATAGGGGGACATCCAATCCTTAAATGTACCTCTTTAACTCCCGCATCCCTCAGGACATCAATAAGGGCTTTAGAAGTAGTGCCTCTAACTATGCTGTCGTCCACTAGAACTATCCGCTTACCTTTAAGTTCTGATTTTATGGGGTTCATTTTAAGCTTTACAGAGGTCTCACGTTCTTCTTGAGTGGGCATAATGAAAGTTCTACCTATGTAACGATTTTTTATAAGTCCTTCACCATAGGGTAATCCTGATTCTCTTGAAAATCCTATGGCTGCAGTTATTGCTGAGTCAGGTACGGGCATTACAACATCAGCATCCACTGGATACTCTTTATGTAGGGTTCTGCCAATTTTTAACCGTACATCATAAACATTTTTTCCATCCAGCATGCTGTCTGGGCGGGCAAAATAAACATATTCGAACATACAATGTGCTCTTCTAACATTTTCATCTTTCAACATAAAACTGGTTATTTTGTCGTTTATAATTATTACTTCTCCAGGTTTTATGTCACGAACATAATTAGCGCCAACAACATCAAAAGCAACAGTTTCAGATGCAACTAATGTCATTCCGTCCATTTTGCCCATAGACAATGGTTTTATTCCACTAGGATCTCTTACAACAATCAAATCATCATTTAACAAAATTACCAGGGAATAGGAGCCTATAAGTTTTTGGGAAACTGTCCGAATAGAGCGAACTATGTCATCTGTCTTCGAATATTCAATTGTAAGGAGGTGACAAATAACTTCAGAATCTGTTGTGGATCTGAATTTGCATCCCCTCTCTTCTAGATCCTTCCTCAATTCCATGGAATTAATGATATCTCCGTTATGGGCAATAGCAATATTTCCACCATCAAATACACTAAAAAAAGGTTGAGAGTTGTCTATTTTTGATCTACCTGTGGTTGAATATCTTACGTGCCCAATACCCACATAACCATCAAGCTCTTCGATTTCGCCGTTGTTGAATACTTCGCATACAAGGCCCATACCACGATCAGTGCATATATACTCTCCATTGTATGTGGATATGCCTGCAGATTCCTGTCCTCTATGTTGCAAGGCGTATAACCCATAATATATGTAGTTTGCGATTTTTTTTGACTTATTATGGGAATATGCACCAAAAATACCGCACTTATCTCGCAATTCGGATTCTCCCAGAAATTCTCCAGATATCTAATTAAAGATAGACTACTTTTTATTCCCAAGTATGCTCGAAATCAATTTTTTCTTGGCTAAATTCTTCTTTGGAATCTTCAGTTCTCTTTTTAGAATCATTCAAAATTAAAACAGTCTTGATTATTTTTAACCAATCTAAGGCATCCTTTTTTGAGGGTGCACTAATGTAGTTTTGGCCTAAAACAATATATTTAGGTTTAAATTCGTTAGTTATAAAATAAATTTGTTTTTCATCTTCTAATTCTTCATCAAAACTTTCTTCCCACAAATCCTTTATTGAAAATACTTCGTATAAATTTTTTTCTAGAACATCTTCATAACTATTCTTTATCTGAATATATTTTTCTTTTAGATTCTCTGATTTATCCTTTAGGTCTGCTAGCTCTTCTTTTAATTTTTCGCTGGCATTTAATAATTCCTGGCACCGTGACTCAAATTTTTCATTTTCAGATGATAGCTCCTGGTTTTCTCCAGAGAGATCAATTATTTTCCCGTTTAATTTTTCTATCTTCTTTTCTAGAGCTTTGAACTTTTTTATATTAGTTATGGATGATAATCCTGATCTTATTATGGCATTTTTGATTTCATCTCGAATAAGTGATGGGTCTATATATTCTACATCATGTCCAAATGGAAACTTCATTCGCTCTATATGGCCTACTTCATCTTTCAAGCTATTTTGAAACTTTTCTGCAAGTTCTCTCCCTGGGGCATCAACATCTGTTGCAATTAAAAGAATATCAGCACCTTTTACAGCGCTTTTTGCCACTTTTGGGCTTGTAGTTGGTATTATGGATGATATGGTTATGTGATATTCAGCCCCCAGTGCAACATCTTGCATAGCCTTGGAGATACCTTCCACATCAGAAGCACCTTCTACAATGATCCGAACATCGATTGGATTTTTTACATCCATCTATTTCAACCTATATCCACTGATTTTCTTATTCTGCCAGCTGTATCTTCTGATCCTTCTGGATCTTCCGAATCCACAAGCTGCACAGTATCTTTTACGGGCATGATAAGAATTTTTACCACATCTTCTACACCGTATATGAGTTTTTTTGTTCCTTTTACCAAATGAAGGTGTACCTTTCATTTTATCCTCCTTATAAAATTAAATTTGAATATTATGGAGATATGTAAACTATGTTATCTCCTCTTATAAGAACGACTCCCAATCTTCGGGAGATCTCCCCATTATCAAGTTCTTCAGCATCATTCAAAACCAAGTTCATATGCATGTCAAAACTCTTTAAAACTCCTCTAAACTCTCTTCCGCCTTTTAGCTTTATTAATACTTGGGAGTTTAATGAATTACCCAATGCATCAAGTGGTCTTTGTACATTCACTTTTCTTTGTACATTCAAAAATATCACCTATCCTATAACTTCAATGTTGGTGTGGTTTATATTTAAATGTACCGCTATTAATTATAATATTAAGGTGTGGAGAATTGAAGCTTAGAAAAAGATACTATCTGAAAAAAAAGAAATTAAAACAATTAATTGAAAAACTTGGTGCCTATCACAAACTAATCCCCCCAAAAAGTAAGGTTGAAATTCTTGAAATTGATTGGCATGATATTATACTGATCAATGGAAAGCCAAACATCATGATGCTTGATAATACTCCTTTTCCAACTTTAAAAGGTGCACTGGAGATTGAGATCAACAAAAAATATGTGATTGTAGACAAAGGAGCTGTGAAGTTCATTGCTAATGGAGCTGATATTATGTGTCCAGGTATTGTTGATGCAGATATTGGTATAAAAAAAGATGATCTGGTTTTTGTGATGGATGAGCTTCACAGAAAACCTCTGGCAATTGGCAGGAGCCTAATTTCTGGAGAGGAAATGATTGAAAGAAATGAAGGCAAAGCAATCAAAACAATTCATTATATTGGAGATCAACTTTGGAATTTATCATTTTAGGGTGGGAACATGGTAAAGCTTAGATATTCATCAGGAAAGTTAGTATCTCCAAATGTTCACAGGATTGGAGTACTGGCAATAGGATCCCACCTTGAAAATCATGGTGCAGCATTGCCAATTGATACTGATGCAAAAATAGCTGCATACTTAGCACTTCACGCATCTTTAAGGACCGGTGCTAAATTTCTGGGAATTTTATATGCTGCAACAGAGTATGATTACATAAATCATGGTAAACACATTGATACAAAGGATTTAGTGGAAAAACATCTTAAACCAACTCTAATGGTTGCAAAAAAATGCTTAAATATCGATAAAGCGGTTTTAGTGAATGGACATGGTGGCAATAAACCGATAATAAAGTATATTCAGGATCTGGAGAGAGAACTGGAGCTTAAAATTAAGTTCAACAATAAAATTGTGGAAATAGAGGGGCCCCATGCTGGAAGTGGTGAGCTTTCAATCGCTGCAGCTCTAAATATCCTCGATAAATCGAAAATTAAAGAGCATTGCAACTTCAAAACATATCCAGAAGTGGGTATGGTTGGTTTGGATAAAGCAAGAAGTATGGATGAAGGAATAGATAAGGCTGCAAAAATTGTTTTAGCTAGGGGGGTTTTTATAGATATAAAGTGGGGTAGTTCTTTATTGGAAACTGCAATTGACGATATAGTGCAGGATATATCCATCTTAGTTGATTAATGCTACAATAGAAAAAAATTAAAAAAACAGTAAGAAAACTAATAAGGTTATGAAATTTAAATATTAAGTTTAAATATTAAGGGCATTGCTAAAAATTAAAAGATATTGCCGGTTTTTAAGGAAGAAGATGATTTAAGATGTCTTTTTTAAATTTGAAAGATATTAAACACTTTTTAATTAATAAAATAGATTTTATAATAGGCTTAATATTATTTATTTTTGTCTTTGAGATTTATATAAAGTTTTTAGCACCATCTATACTACCTGGGGATCCAGCAGAATTCTGCATAGCTTCTTATGTATTGGGAATACCTCATCCAACTGGTTATCCAATATACACATGGATAGGTCACCTTTTTACATTAATACCTGTAGGTAGTATTGCTTACAGGCTAAACCTGATGTCAGCATTTTTTGGTGCAGCCACAGTGTCTCTTATATATGCCCTGGTTTTGAAAATTACAATTAAAAACGCTGGAAATAATTCATTTATCAATGTTTACAGAATTATTTCTGTGATAGCAGCTCTTTCATTGGCTTTTGCTAAAACTTTTTGGTTTCAATCAGAATTTGCTGATGTTTATACATTTAATTCATTTTTCGTTGGTCTTATGGTTTTGATATTGGTGCAATGGAGTGAAAACAAGGAATTTAAGTTGTTGTATATTTTTTTCCTAGTTTATGGTTTGAGTTTAGGTGCACATATGTCGAATATTTTATTTCTTCCTGCTTTTCTGATTTTCATTGTTATAAATGATTATAAAGTACTGTTAAAAAAGAGAAGTTTGTTCTTTATGTTTTTACTTTTTTCTCTGGGTTTATCTCAATTTTTGTATATATTAATTCGAGCTTCAATGAATCCAGAATATAGTTATATTTCAGATAATCTGAATATGTGGGTTTGGTTTATAAGTGGTCAGTACTATTCACAACATTTTATATTTTCATTTTCAGAACTTCCCAGTCGAATATCCATGTATACAGACTTTTTAGAAACAAATTTCTTTATTTTATCATCAATTTTGGGATCTATTGGTATGTGGGAATTATTTAAGAGGAATATACGAATTTTTACTCTTTTAATTTTGATTTTTTTATCTAATGTGGGATTTTACCTCAATTATTATGTATATGATGTTGAATCAATGTTCATTCCCTCCTATTTAATATTTTCAATATTTATAGGGATAGGAGCAATTGCAATTGTTATTTTTCTTAAAAATAAATTAGATAGATATAAAAAGAGTGATTATTTTATATTTACAAAACCTGTACTCATTATTTATATCTCTTTGTTGTTAATAATCCCAGTATCAGCTTATGCGACCTATAACCAGGAATTAGATCAGTCCAAAAATACTGATTTTGCCCAGTATTATGTTAATGTCCTAAATAATATCCTGAGAATTCAGTTATTGTTACCCATTGGGTACCCTATACTACCTTCAGATACTTCCAGATTGTTGAAAAGATGAATCCAAAAGTTGAAATTGTATGTACTACAAGTGATGGGTGGTTAGGTGAAATAGACCGCAATATCAAAGATAAAAACGTATTCATACTGGTAAATACATCAGATATTTCGGAAAAATATGATGTTGAACCTTTTTTTGTTATACCTGGAATGGATACATTATATAAGGTTGAAAAAAGATAAAATCAAAGATTCAAAATCAAAAATTAGAGTTTAAAAACAATTTTAGTTTAAAATAGAGTTATGGTAAGTTTATTAATTTTCTAATGCCTTTATAAGACTTGAACATTCCATTTCAATCTTACGATTTCTTAAAGCCTTTGATATACGTCTTATGGCTTCAAGCATCCGGATTACAGAATCTAGCCATGAAAATATATCCCCTGCATAAGCATGTATCTGATAATCCTTTAAAAGTTTTTTGCTTATATCAATAGGATCCTTCTTCATTATTCTGTATTTTACGATTTTCTTGGAAAGTTCAGCCTGGAAACAACCGCAAAACGGTCTATTACTGCACTTGCAGGATAAAAATTCGATCTGCATATTTATCAATGATTCTTGAAGATTGGGATCAAGCTTTGACAGGGTTTCTCCAGATGATATTATGTCAAGGGTTGAATCTGCAAATAATCTTGATGATAACTTGATTTTAAGAATTTTGACCAACTTTTTGTGCAGTCCATTGGAAAGATAGGCATTATCAAATGGTTCAAGTTTTATAGTCGTATTTAATGGAGATATGTGAGATTTGACTTTTGTATCTGCTTTTTTATTTTCTTTTATAACATTTTCTTTGATGTATTTTGCATGGTCTTTGTTTAGAAAAGACACTGAAACTGCTCTTCCATAACTTGTACTTATTATATATGCATCTTTTTCTTCTGTAACACCTGTTTTAAGCATTTTTGCATATGAACATTCAAGATTTTCCGATGATTCAATTTTTTTATATGATCTTTTAATATCACTAAAACTATGAGCACATCCGGAGCATATGTCGGCTAAACACTGCTCGAATATGTCTTCATTTGAATATTGAACATTTATAGGATCTAAATCACTTTCTAGCAAATTAACAGCCATTTTTTCTTCTGAGTCATCATCATATTTTCTTCCCACTTCAGGTATTAAAAATATTTTTCCTATATCATGGTAGGAAGGTCTTCCAGCCCTTCCGAGCATCTGGGAGAATTCATTTGGAGTTATCCATTTGTTTCCCATTGTCAGAGTCTCGAATATCACCTGAGACGCGGGAAAGTCCACACCAGCTGCAAGGGCTGCTGTTGTAACAACAGTTGATATCTTCTGATCTAAGAAATCCTTTTCGATCCGACTTTTTTTTGCATACGAAAGTCCTGCATGATATGCAGCTGTATTTATATGTTTTTTTGATAGATAATTGGCAATGAGATGAGTTTTTCTTCTTGAATTTGTAAATATGATGCTCTGACCGTGAAATCCTTTTTTAGAGACATTTTTATATTCTGCCCTTGATAGCTTACTTATGATATCCATTTTTTCGTATTCCGATCTTGCAAATATTAAATGCCGCTCAAGAGGAACAGGACGCTTATCATATTCAACCAATTTCATTCCAAATTCATCTGCGATTTCTCTTGAATTTTTCACAGTTGCAGAAAGTCCTATTAACTGAAGACTGGGAAAAAGAGTTTTTAACCTTCTTATAAGTCCATTAAGTCTCGGTCCTCTCTCATCATCATCCAGCATTTGTATTTCATCGATCACCACTGTGCCCACATCTCCTAGTTCACCAGATTTTCCAGAACGTAGCAGAAAATCAAGCCCCTCATAAGTTCCCACTATTATGTCAGCATCTTTTACATAGTCATCAACAATAGAAATTTCTTCATTTGCTTTAATTCTGCTCATACCTACACGTATTGAAACTTTCAGTCCTAATTTTTTATATTTTTTCTTAAAATCCCTGTATTTTTGATTTGCAAGAGCAACAAGCGGAGTTAAAAATACAAATTTCCTTCCATTCAATGCACGTGGAACTCCTGCAAGTTCTCCAATCAATGTTTTTCCACTAGCGGTTGCAGATACAACTAGAATATCCTCTCCTTCAAGAAGTCCATTTTCTAAAGTTAATGATTGTACAGGCAACAGATGTTTCCCAGTATTTTTTATTACTTTTTTGAGATTGTTAGGGATTTTTAAATCATCTACTCTAATTTTATGATGTTCTGAAATATCTTCTGAACTTATTCTATCATATAATGTCAGATTAGTATTTTTTATGGGGTCAAAATTAGGATCAAGTACTTTTAAAACTTCATTTAAGTCTCCAGTCGAATCTAGCATTTTTTTGAATATTTGGAAGGTGCTCATGTCAAATGATAAAAATTTTAATTCCCTCTTTATCTCTTCTTCGGCACATCTCCTGCATATATGGTCATTTTGGAACAGATAGGAGGAATCAAGGGTTATGATTTTTATATAGCCTTCTAAAATGCAGTGTTTACATATTTTGGTTCGTTTATATTCTACATTTAGTGATTTCAGCATTTCTTCTGTTTCTTTGTCTCTGCCAACTAGATAGATTTTTTGTTTCCTTAAAATCTTAACAGCTTCGCTGGGGGGAATCAGAATCTCCTTATCTTTTCTCACTATAAATCTATAAGGTTTAATCTGGGTTCCAATCCTTTTGAGTCTAAGATATCCATAAAATAGAGGTTTTCTCCTAAAGTTTAAGGCACCTTTAGGAATTTCTATTGGGAATAATTCAAGGATTTTCTTGTTTTTTTTAAGAATTATCATGTAGTTTCCATTTTTTTATTTATATTTCAGTTAATTGTTTATCATATTACATTTTATCTTATTATTTTTAAGGAAAAGGATGTGAAAGAGGATATGTTCAAATTATTTGAAGTGTAAGTTAACTAAAAATGAATATTTATGGTAAATAAGGTTTTTAACTTGATTTTTAATTCAAAAAATATGATTTCCAATTTTTTTTATTTATTTTTATTCTTGATACCTTGGTGGGTTTGTAGTTGTGTTGTTAGTAGTGGTGTTATTGGTTATGTTCTTAATTATATGTTTTTTTATCCGGACGGGTTCGAAGAGTTTATCATCAATAGTTAGTATTTGCTGCTGATTATCTAGGGAGAGACTTGACGGTATAATCTGATTTACAATATTTTTATCAGGATTTAGGAGATTTGCGAATGAACCAGACCCAAAGGCAATTAGTGCTATCATTAAAATTATGAAAAGCTTTCCACTTTTTTTGGGTTCCATTTTTACACTCTCATTTTATTTAATTTTTACTGCCGGGTTTGGTGTTGGATTAATCGAATAATTATATTTTGTTGCATTTTAGACTATATTCTAAGTGTTAGGTGGATATATTTAATTTTCATACCTACTATTTAAGTTAAGACATTTAAATTTATGTTTTTGGCATGATCTTTGAATATGTAGATATAATGCTGGTTGGAAATAATCTGGAATCAGGAGAAACTGCATAAATGAACATTTGAACAGTACTAGTAACCTAACATTTTAATTCTATCGGGTTGAGAGCCCAAACTTCTCACTTGCTTTTTCCCTTGTAAATCTCCAGTTAATCTTTGCTCTTCGTT
>Ga0194110_10001453_pt1 | contig 30385 bp, 24 predicted proteins | sample TA2Kig1200mmetaG_FD_146192 | JGI IMG/M metagenome (GOLD analysis project Ga0194110, IMG submission 146192) | Freshwater microbial communities from Lake Tanganyika, Tanzania - TA2015032 Kigoma Deep Cast 1200m | ecosystem: Environmental > Aquatic > Freshwater > Lake | place: Tanzania: Lake...
ATTTTGAGTGTCTCACTTTTCGAGAAAAAGCCCATTTTATCGGCACTCGTACCACCAAAATGCACAAAACTGATCACCATGCCAGACAACCAATTGACTTTATTCGATTATTAATTGGACACCCGTGGTCAATTATCAATGTTCAATGTTCAATGATCATTGCTAATTGATAACTTGTTACATAGGGAAAGGTTGAAAAAATGAGATTTGATAAATTGACATTAAAGGCTCAGGAGGCCCTGCAAGAGGCCCAGGCTATAACTGAAAAACATGAACACCAGCAGATCGAACCTGAACATCTTTTGTTGGCCTTGCTCCAGCAAAGTGAGGGAGTAGTGCCCCAGGTATTCCAAAAACTTGGGGCGCCTGTTGCGGGAACCCTGTTTCAGCTCGAGGAAGTTCTGAAGAAGGTTCCGAAGGTTTACGGCGCAGGAATGGGGCAGGCTCACCTTTCTCCCAGGCTTAAAAAAGTTTTGGATTTGTCTTTCCAGGAGGCTGACCGACTGAAGGATTCTTACGTGAGCACCGAGCACTTACTCCTGGCCATTGCCGAAGAGCAAGAAGGAACGGCGGCAAAGGTTCTGTCCAGCCAGGGAGTGAGCAAAGACGAAATTTTCAAGGTTCTGGCGGCCATCCGGGGTTCGCAAAGAGTGACCGATCAGAGCCCTGAAGAAAAATACCAGGCTTTGACCCGGTACACTCGGGATCTAACGGACCTGGCCCGGAAAGGAAAGCTGGATCCGGTGATCGGACGTGATGATGAGGTTCGCCGGGTTCTGCAAGTCCTCTCCCGGCGGACCAAAAATAATCCGGTCTTGATCGGAGAGCCCGGAGTGGGAAAAACGGCTATTGTGGAAGGTCTGGCCCAGCGCATCGTCAACGGGGACGTGCCCGAGACCCTGAAAAACAAACGGCTGGCGGCCCTGGACCTGGGAGCCCTCATTGCCGGAACCAAATACCGGGGGGAGTTTGAAGACCGGCTGAAAGCTCTTCTTAAGGAAATTACCGAAGCGGATGGAGAGATCATCCTGTTCATCGATGAGCTGCATACCCTCGTGGGAGCCGGCGCAGCCGAAGGAGCCATGGATGCTTCCAATATGCTTAAGCCGGCGTTAGCCCGGGGGGAACTGCGTTGCGTGGGAGCAACGACGATCAACGAGTACCGCAAACACGTGGAGAAGGATGCAGCTCTGGAGAGGCGGTTCCAGCCTGTGTTAGTGGCGGAGCCAACAGTGGAAGATACCATTGCCATCCTGCGGGGGCTTAAGGAACGTTATGAAGTTCACCATGGAGTGCGCATCCAGGATTCAGCCATCGTGGCCGCGGCCACGCTCTCCCATCGGTACATTTCGGACCGGTTTTTACCGGATAAAGCCATAGACCTGATCGACGAAGCAGCTTCCCGGCTGCGGATTGAGATCGATAGCCTGCCTATGGAGGTTGATGAAGTGGAGCGGAGGATGACTCAATTGGAAATTGAGCGCCAGGCGCTTCTCAAGGAACAGGATCGCCCTTCCCGGGAGCGTTTGGAGAAGATCGAAAAAGAATTAAGTGAACTAAAAGCCTCCGCAGAAGTAATGAAAGCTCACTGGCAGAAGGAAAAAGAAGCCATCCAGAAGATCCGCTCTTTGAAAGAGCAGATCGAGGGAGCCAAGCACGAAGAGCAGCAGGCTGAACGGGAAGGGAACCTGGCCAGGGTGGCCGAGATCCGTTACGGCCGGATCGGGGAGCTTCAAAAAAAATTAGAACAGGAAAACCTGGCGCTCATGGGGCTGCAAAAGGAAAAGAAGATGCTCAAGGAAGAAGTGGAAGCCGAAGACATTGCCGAAGTGGTGGCCAAGTGGACGGGCATACCAGTAGCCAAAATGATGGAGGGAGAGGTTGAAAAGCTGTTAAAGATGGAATCCCGCCTTAAGAATCGGGTGGTGGGCCAGGAGGAGGCCATCCGCCTGGTGGCCAACGCCGTGCGCCGGGCGCGGGCCGACCTTCAGGATCCCAATAGGCCGATTGGTTCGTTTATATTTCTGGGGCCTACGGGAGTGGGCAAGACTGAATTGGCCAGAGCCCTGGCGGAATTCTTATTCGATGACGAGCAGGCCATGGTGCGTATCGACATGTCCGAATTTATGGAAAAGCACTCCGTTGCCAGGTTAATCGGGGCCCCGCCAGGGTACGTGGGATACGAAGAAGGGGGGTACCTGACCGAAGCGGTTCGCCGGAAAGCGTACTCCGTCGTTCTCTTCGACGAGGTGGAGAAGGCCCATCCCGAGGTTTTCAACGTTCTGCTGCAAATTTTGGATGACGGACGCCTCACCGACGGGAAAGGAAGAACGGTCGATTTCAAAAATACTGTTTTGATTATGACTTCCAATATCGGGAGTCAATGGATACAGGACCTGGGGGCGCGGGAACATGAGGAGATGCGCCGCCGGACTCTGGAGGCTCTGAGATCTCATTTTAAACCGGAGTTCCTGAACCGGGTGGACGATATAATTATCTTCCATTCCTTAACAATTGAAAATATTAAGAGCATCGTGGATATCCAGTTAAGAAATTTGAGAAAACGGCTGGCTGAGAGGAAGATGGATCTTCATCTTTCCGAACGCGCCAAGGAGATTCTGGCCCAAGAAGGGTTTGACCCGGTCTATGGCGCCAGGCCGTTGAAACGGGCTATTCAGCGTTTAATCCAGGATCCGCTGGCTTTGAAAGTTCTGGCCGGAGAATTTTTTGAAGGGGATGTTATCGAAGCAGATGCCGTCCCCGGGAAGGGATTTACTTTTCTTAAAAAAAACCCTAAGGAAAGGAACCGGGAAACGCCGGCTCATGGCTGAAAGAAAAAGATCGGAGTCCGGAGATTAGGGTTCGGAGTAAAAAAACTCCAAACTTCTAATTAAATTACCTTCGAGCTTCTTGCAAAAGTCCGTAATTTACCCATCGACAGGCTCAGGGTGAACGGGCTTAGGTTGAAATTATTTAGTTTTTCCGTTCGTGGTGAGCCCTTCGACTCACCGTTCGCCCTGAGGTTCTCGAAGGGTGAACGGTTCGCTCAGGACAAGCTTGTCGAACCACAAAAAAATACTTTTGCAAGAGCCTCCTTCAACTCTTTATTTGGGGTTTGCTTGACAAGTGGTCTGAAAATGATTAAATTTTAAAAGGTTTCTGAATATGTTTTACTTTTAGGCCCAGGAGGGCCTAAATATCGGAGGATGGGAAAATGGCCAAAATTATCGGAATTGATTTAGGAACTACCCTTTCCGTTGTAGCGGTTATGGAAGGGGGAGATCCAAAAGTCATCATCAATGAAGAGGGAAGTCGTTTAACCCCTTCGGTGGTGGCGTTTACCAAAGACGGAAATCGCCTGGCTGGTCAGGTCGCCAAAAGGCAGGCAGTGACCAATCCGGAGAACACGGTGTATTCCATAAAACGGTTTATGGGACGGCGCTATGAGGAAGTTAATGAAGAAATGAAAATGGTGCCTTATAAAGTGGTCAAAGATGCGAGCGGGAGCGTGCGCATTAAGATCAAAGATAAGGAATATTCTCCGCCGGAGATATCGGCCATGATTTTGCAGAAGCTAAAAAAATCTGCGGAGGAGTACCTGGGAGAAAAGGTCACGGATGCGGTCATCACTGTTCCCGCTTACTTTAACGACAGCCAGCGACAGGCTACCAAGGACGCGGGGATGATTGCCGGGCTAAACGTGCGGCGGATCATTAATGAGCCCACGGCTGCGGCCTTGGCCTATGGCCTGGACAAAAAGAAAGATGAAACGATCGCTGTCTATGACTTCGGCGGCGGGACCTTCGACATCTCCATTCTGGAGGTAGGGGATAATGTGGTAGAGGTCAAGTCCACCAACGGGGACACCCATCTGGGCGGAGACAATCTGGATCAGCGGATTATCGATTGGCTGATCGCGGAATTCAAAAAGGATCAGGGGATCGACCTGGGCAAAGACCTGATGGCTTTGCAGCGGCTAAAGGAAGCGGCCGAGAAAGCCAAGATCGAACTTTCCTCCACCATGGAGACGGAGATCGCCCTGCCGTTTATCACGGCTGACGCCTCCGGGCCCAAGCATATGAATTTTAAGCTCACCCGGGCCAAGTTTGAATCGCTGGTCATGGACCTTCTAGAGAAAACCCTGCCTCCTTGCCGGCAGGCCATGGAGGATGCAGGCTTGAAACCCAACCAGATTGATGAAGCGGTTCTGGTGGGCGGTTCCACCCGCATTCCCAAAGTTCAGGAGCTTGTCCGCCAATTTTTCGGCAAGGAGCCCCATAAAGGGGTGAACCCGGATGAAGTCGTGGCCCTGGGCGCGGCTGTTCAGGCTGGAGTTCTGGGCGGGGAAGTAAAAGATGTCCTGCTCCTCGATGTCACGCCTCTTTCTTTAGGGATTGAAACCCTGGGTGGAGTAATGACCCGGCTGATCGATCGAAATACGACCATTCCCACGAAGAAAAGCGAGATTTTTTCAACGGCAGCGGATAATCAAACGAGCGTGGAGATTCACGTCCTTCAGGGAGAAAGAGACATGGCCCGGGATAACCGGACCCTGGGGAAATTTCAACTGGTGGGAATTCCTTCCGCACCCAGGGGGGTGCCTCAGGTCGAGGTAACCTTTGACATTGATGCCAACGGAATTCTTAATGTTTCGGCCAAAGACATGGCCACGGGGAAACATCAAGCCATAACCATCACCGCTTCCAGTGGTTTGTCCAAAGATGAAGTAGAAAAAATGGTCAAAGACGCGGAAGCGCACTCAGCAGAAGACAAACAGCGCAGACAGGAAATCGAAATGCGCAATCAGGCTGACGCTTTGGTCTATAACACGGAAAAGACCCTGAATGAGCACCGGGAAAAAATTCCCATAAAAGAGGTGAGCGCTATCGAAGGCGCGCTCAAGGACGCCAAAGAGGCCATTGCCAGCGGTGATATGGGGAGAATCCGGGAAAAAATGGAACTATTGACCAAAGCCTCTCATCATCTGGCTGAAATTATGTATCAACAAACCGCAGGCAAGCAAAAACCAGAAGGGCCTGCCGGAGAAAGCAAGACCGCACGTCCCGACGATGACGTGGTAGACGCGGAATTTGAAGAGAAAAAATAATGTCCTTCGGGGGGATCGATAAGGATCCCCCTTTTTCTTATCCAACGGCTTGCCAATGGAATTGTTCCATCCTGTCTCGCAAAGAGGAAACCCGCCGTAACCCCATGTGAATCCAGCCTCTTTTTTTTCCATCTTTGGTGTTGAAAAAGAAGATTCGCTTATGGTATAACAATATCCGGTATATTCTGTAAGAGAGGTTGAAGATTATTCCATAGATGGCCTCGCGGAAAGATTATTACGACATTTTAGGAATTCGCCGGGGTGCCACCGAAGAAGAGATCGAAACGGCATTCCGAAAATTAACCCGAACGTATCAATTCGTTCCCCATCCCGGCAATAAGACCGCGGAATCCTGCTTTAAAGAGATCGCGGAAGCTTACGAGATTCTTTCAAACAGAGAGAAAAGGGCAAGATATGATCGTTCGGGAATCGAGCATTCTTCCCCAGGCTTTTCCTGGGACTATGTCCTGGAAGAAGAAGAATTTGATTTCGAAGGCTTTGAGGATGTCTTTGAAAAATACTTCGGCAGGGGAGAAATAGGAGCTTCCCGGCAACCCCAGAAAGGAAGAGACCTCCACTTATCTTTGGACATCTCTTTTGCGGAAGCAGTCTGGGGAACGGTTAGGAATATCCAATTTTTCCGAGAAATTGTATGCCCCCATTGCCCTGGCAATGGGACTGACCCATCCGGTCAAAGGAAAGTATGCGACCGATGTGGTGGGGCTGGCCAGATACAGATTGGACTCCCCCCCGCGAGTTTTATGCAAACATGCCCCCGGTGCTATGGGTGGGGGAAAATTAGTCATAAGATTTGCCAGCCTTGTTCCGGGAAAGGGCGGATAACTCAAAAAAATGAGATCTCCCTGCAAGTTCCACCAGGTGTGATAGATCGCTGCCGCATCTTCCTGAAAGAGATGGGCCATGCGGGGCAAAACGGCGGTGCGAGCGGCGACCTGATTGTGAGTATCCTGATACAAAAGCATCCCTACTTTCAAAGAAAAGGTGATGATCTGCATATACTTGTTCCGCTTAACTTCTGGGAGGCGGGTCTCGGCGCTGAGGTTGAAGTGCCCACGCTTGACGGTCCGGAAATCGTGGCGATTCCTCCAGGGGCGCAGGAAGGCGGCCAGTTGCGCCTTCCGGGCAAGGGAATTCCATTTTTTCATGGGGGGGGGCGAGGAGATCAGGTCATTTGTGTTAAAATAATAGTACCCAGTAAATTGGATGACCGCTCCCGGGAGATCCTGGGGGAACTTAAACGACTGAACCACCAAAACCCCAGGGTGGGTTTGGGCTGGCCATTTAAAAATTGATGGTTTCGTAAAAAGTCCATCTGCGGCGTTGCGCTTCACCTTCTTCGTTGCAGCGTACCTGTAAGTACCCTTCACTCCTCAGGTTTTGCGCGCCTTGCATCTGGAGCTTTTTACGAAACCATAGTTCTGATGACTTTTTACGAGATCATCAAAAATTAGAAAGTATGGGGAGAAAGTTCTTCCGATCCCATCGGTGATAAAACTTGAGTATGATTGACCTAAGCAATTACAAAGACTATCTTTCGGATAAAGCTCATCGGGTCCTGGCCTCGGCTATCGAAGAATCCCAGAAGCGCCAGCACCATTACTTAGGGGTGGAGCATATTTTTTGGGCCATCACGGAAGTTGAATCCACCCTGTTTTTAGACATCGCCGATAAGCTGAACGTCAGCCCCCGCAAAGTTATCCATTCCCTTCAGGAGTATTTGAACACCTCCAAACAACCTTTGTCCGGGGGCATGAAGGTCCCCCCTTCAACCAAAACCATCTTTAAACTGGCCTGGGATTCGGCGATTAATTCCGGCCGGAAAATTATTGAAACCACGGATCTTTTTAAAGCTATTTTCCAGGAAGGGCACAATATTCCTGTGCGCATTCTTAGGGGGATGGGGGTAGAACCAACGGCCGTAACCAGAATCATATCCGTCCAGACTAAGGTGCAGGAGGAGAAAACCGAAGAACTCAAAAAAAGGTATGATCTTCCCCCTTATCTGAACAACTTCGGAGTCAATTTGAACAAACTGGCCCGTCTGGGAAAGCTTCCCCCGATCATCGGACGGGAGCCTGAAATTCGGCAGATCATGGAGATTCTCTGCCACCGCGATCGGCCCAACTCGGTGATGATTCTCGGCGAACCGGGGGTGGGAAAGACGGCCGTCGTAGAAGGTCTGGCTAACCAATTAGAAATGGAGCCGGAGAGCGTGCCCAAGCGCCTAAGGAATTTTCAAGTTGTTAACCTGCAGATGAATACTCTGGTGGCCGGGACCATGTTCCGGGGGATGTTTGAAGAACGTATCGAAAATGTAATCAAAGAAGTCAAACGCAGGCAGAACTTGATCCTTTTTGTGGATGAAGCGCACACCTTGATCGGGGCGGGAACAGCCCTGGGGGTTCCCACGGATGCAGCCACTATCTTTAAATCCTCTCTGGCCCGGGGAGAGGTGCAGATGATCGGGGCTACAACGGCCAGTGAGTATAAAATTCACATCGCCGAAGATGAAGCTCTGGCCCGGCGTTTCCGGGTGGTTACCGTAAAAGAGCCAAACCATGCCCAAGCCAGGGAAATTCTGCGGGGGATTCGTCCCCGCCTGGAAAAAAATTATTCGGTGAAAATCAGCGATGAAGCCATAGAAACGGGCCTGGCCATGGCCTCGAGATACCAGCATAACCTGCGGCTGCCCGATAAAGCCATTAACTGGCTGGATACGGCATCGGTAAAGGTGGAAATCGCCAACTCCAGCCGCCCTGTTCTGGGAGATGATGTTATCCAGGTTATTTCCCAGGAGACGCGCATCCCCCGAGAGATGGTTTTCCGGGATACCACCGACCGATTCAGGGATATGGAAGAAGCCCTGGCTTCCCGAGTTGTGGGGCAAAAGGAGGCTATTTCCGCCCTGGCTCGAAATCTACGCCTGAACAAAGGGCCCTTGAAGGAAAATTTCGAACGTCCTGACGGCGTACTTCTCTTCCTCGGGCCGACGGGGGTGGGGAAGACGGAGTTAGCCAAGACTTTAGCCGAGTTTCTTTTCGGGGATGAAAAAAAGATGGTTCGCCTGGATATGTCGGAATACCGGGATGGGACTATATCCATGGATAAACTAATCGGCATGCCGCGGGGGATCGTCGGCTCGGAGCGCGGAGGGATCCTGACCAACCAGGTGCGCGATAATCCCTATACGGTTCTTCTCTTAGACGAAGTGGAAAAAGCCCATCCCAATGTGCTCAACCTTTTCCTGCAGGTGTTCGATGAGGGGTTTTTAACTGATGGCCGGGGACGGAAGGTTTACTTCAGCGATACGGTAATCATAATGACCTCCAACCTGGGGTCGGATGAATTCAAACGCTTCATGAAGCCGATGGGGTTCCTGGTGGATTCGCAGCACCTTACGGCAGTGAAGAGGGCAATTTTGAAAGAAGCAGAAAACCATTTCTCCCCCGAGTTTCTCAACCGTATTGACGATATTGTTGTTTTCTCCCCCCTGACGCGGGAAGAGGTGCAAGAAATTACGAGGCGTTATTTGGGGCGCATCCAGCAGACCCTCTTTTCCCAGGGGAAGTCTTTTCAATTTACGGGAGCAGCTCTGGAAGCTTTAGTGGAGATCGGGTTCAGTTTAAAGTATGGCGCCCGTTTTCTGAAACGGCGTATCGATGAACGGGTAAAGATGCCTATTACTATACACTGGAAAGAAGGATCGGGATTCTCTGTGGACGCTGTCAATGGAGAATTAACTTTAACCTGGGCATCCTGAGCAAAAGGGGTCTTACGGGAGTTACAAGAACGCCGGGTGTTTCTCATCCAGGCAACATGGGTCAAGGGCTGAGTGATAGTGTAAATAATTTAGATTCCCACAAGAGGGGCTGAATTGATGGAGAAGATAAGGTTAGCAATCGTGGGCGTGGGCAATTGCGCCAGCTCTCTGATTCAGGGAATTGAATATTATCAAAGGCACGAAGGTTCGGAAAAATTGGGGCTCATGCATTATGATTTGGGGGGCTATCAACCCGGGGATATGGAAGTAGTTGCGGCCTTCGACGTGGACAAGCGCAAGGTGGGTAAACCCCTGGGCGAAGCCATTTTTGCCCTGCCGAACTGCACGCGGGTGATCAGCCCTCAGGTGACCAATTCCAAAACCACCGTGCAGATGGGCCATGTGCTGGACGGCATTTCCGACCATATGCGGGAATACCCGGAAGATCAGACTTTTATAATAGCCAACGAGAAGCCCTGCGACGTGGAGAAGGTCTTGCGGGACAGCGGAGCGGAAATCCTCCTGAATTATCTTCCGGTAGGATCAGAAGAAGCGGCTTTTTTTTATGCCACCTGCTGCCTGAACACAGGCGTGAGCCTGATCAACTGTATTCCCGTCTTCATTGCTTCTAACCCGGGATGGGGAAGGCGTTTTGCAGAAGAACAAATTCCCATCATCGGGGATGACGTGAAAGCACAGATAGGGGCCACCATTGTCCACCGGGCGTTGACCCAGCTTTTTCTCGACCGGGGGGTGAAAATCGACCGAACCTATCAACTGAACACAGGCGGAAACACGGACTTTTTGAACATGCTCAACCAGAAACGGCTGCGGTCGAAGAAGATCTCCAAAACAGAGGCCGTACAATCTATCGTGGATTACTCCTTAGATGATCAGGACATCCATATCGGCCCAAGTGATTACGTTCCCTGGCAGAAGGACAACAAGGTCTGCTTTCTGCGCATCGAGGGCAGAGGATTCGGAGGAGTGCCTTTGCACCTGGAGCTGCGCCTTTCGGTGGAGGACTCTCCCAACAGCGCCGGAGTGACCATCGATGCCATTCGATGTTGTAAGCTGGCCAGGGATAGGAAAATTGGAGGGCCTTTGACCTCGGTCTCGGCTTATGCCATGAAGCACCCGCCCGAACAGGTGCCAGATCAGATAGGTAGACAGATGGTAGAGGAATTCATCCAGGGCCTTCGCGAGAGGTAGGGCCACTTTATCCCATGCTCAAGGCCAAGATCGGGGACCAGCTCGATCCCTTCCTGTATCGTACATCCCGTTTAATCCAGCGGATGGGTTTGAAGCCAAATACCCTGACGTTCATCGGGCTGGGATTGAATGGGTTGGCTGCCTGCGCATTAGCCACGGGGGAATGGCTCCAGGGGGCCAGCCTGATCGTTCTGGCTGGTTTTTTTGATATCTTAGATGGAGCCATGGCCCGGAATTGCCGGGCGACCAGCTCCTTTGGTTCATTCTTAGATTCCGTTATTGATCGTTACTCAGATCTCAGCCTTTTAGTCGGGCTTTTAATTTTTTATTCCCGGCAGGGGAATATCCTGTACCAGGTGCTGAGCGGGCTGAGCTTGATGGGAACCGCTCTGGTCCCCTATACCCGAGCCCGGGCAGAAACAATCATTCCACAGTGCAACGTGGGAATCATGGAGAGACCGGAGCGCATCCTGCTGATTTTTTTTGGGGCGGCGATTCCTTCGATCATGCCCATCGTGGTATGGATTCTGGCAGTTCTAACCAACTTAACAGTAGCCCAGCGTGTGCTCTACACGCGGCGGCAAATAGAAAAAGAAGAGGTTAACAAGGAGAAGGCGTAAGGCGCAAGGCGTAAGATGCATGGTGTAAGGTGTAAAACGGGAAAAAAATAAGGCAATAAGCTAAAAGCTAATAGCCAAAAGCAAATGGTAAAGCGTTAGCTTTCTGGGGGTTTCATGGAAGAAAGAGAAGAGAAAAAGGGGTTTACCATTCGCGACCGGAGAGTTTCTTCCCAGCAGGAAGAAACGGAAAAAGAGGGAAGGGAAAAAACCGAAAATGGCCCGGCCTCCGGCTCCCTTCCTGAAATCGATTTCTCCTCCTTTATTTTTTCTCTGAGCACGTCAGCGCTGCTGCATCTGGGAGAGATTCCCGATCCAGCAACCAAACAACGCGAGAAGGATCTCCCTTTAGCCAAACAGACCATTGATATTCTGGGAATGCTTAAAGAGAAAACCAGAGGAAATCTAACGCCCGATGAAGAAAAGTTATTGGAGACTATCCTTACCGACCTTCGCTGGCGTTATGTTCGAGAAATGCAAAAATGACATATAAAAAGGCGCAAGGTAAAGGGTGCAAGGAGTCAGAAGGAAAGGAGGGGCGCAGTATGACAGTAGGTAACGAACGGTTCGGGCCGCCTCATAGGAGGTTCCAGACCAGTACGCTATTTTTTGTCGCGGTCATCGCCCTTTTAGGCGGGGTGTTGCTTGCCTCTACCATGGAAATTCGGCCTTCAGCGAAGGCTGTAGACCTTTTAGGGGCAAAGAAGGTGAATGTTTTAGCCAGTCCGTCTTCGTCTTTGGCCCCCAACCTATTCGTGGATCTGGCCAAAAGAGTCAAACCGGGAGTGGTGAACATCAGCACGACCAAGGTGGTCAAAGGAGGAGGAAGAGTTTTTAGGCATTTCTCCCCGCCGTCGCGGGAACGGGATCCATTCCGCGATTTTTTCGGAGAGGACTTTTTCGAGCGGTTTTTTGGCGATGTTCCTCAGAGGGATTATGTGCAGCGGTCTCTGGGCTCGGGATTCATCATCGATCGCGAGGGGCATATCATCACCAACAACCATGTGATCGAAGGAGCCAGTGAGATCCGGGTGCGCCTCTCTACCGATAAGGAATTTCCGGCCGAAGTTATCGGCCGGGATCAGAAAACCGACCTGGCTTTGATAAAAATTAAATCCTGGAAAGATCTGCCTGTGGCGGAGTTGGGAGATTCAGACAAGCTGGAGATTGGGGAATGGGTCATGGCTATCGGCAACCCCTTTGGGCTGGCCCAAACCGTTACCGTAGGGATAGTCAGCGCCAAAGGAAGAGTAATTGGCTCAGGGCCATACGATGATTTCATTCAGACTGACGCCTCGATCAATCCCGGAAACAGTGGCGGCCCGTTATTCAACATTAACGGGGAGGTCGTAGGAATCAATACGGCCATCGTGGCCACCGGCCAGGGGATCGGTTTTGCCATCCCCATCAACGTGGCCAAAGATATCCTTCCCCAGTTGAAGAAGAAAGGCAAGGTAACCCGCGGCGGCATAGGGGTTTATGTGCAGAAGCTAACCCCGGACTTAGCTAAATCCTTCGGTCTCGAGCAAAACAAAGGGGCGTTGGTCGCCGATGTTATTCCCGGGAGCGCCGCTGAAGCCGGGGGAATCCGCCGGGGAGATATAATCGTTAAGTTCAACGGCAAAGAGATCGATGAAATGAATGAACTGCCCAGGGTTGTGGCCTCCACGCCCGTGGGTAAGGAAGTGGAAGTGGTGGTTCTTAGGGAAGGGAAACCCCTGACTTTGCAGTTGAAGGTGGGCGAGCTAAAAGAGGAAACACCGGCTCCGGCCGTGGAAAAAACCAAACTTGAACTCGGGATGAGCGTACAGGAGATTACCCCGGAGGTCGCCCGGCAGCTCCGCTTGAGTGAACCCGGGGGAGTGGTGGTCAGCCAGGTAGAACCGGGAAGCGTGGCCGATGAGGGCGGGGTGAAAAGGGGAGACGTCATCCGCGAGGTGGATGGCCAGGTCATCCGGAAATTAAGCGACTACCAGGGCGCCCTATCCGCGATTAAAAAGGGGGAGATTGTCCGCCTGTTTATTAAGCGCGGGGAGAGAAACCTATATGTAACTCTTCGGGCCCCCAAGGGATGATGAAATTTCTGGCCCCGGCAAAAGTCAACTTGCATTTGGAGATATTAGGAAAGCGGCCGGATAATTATCATGAGATTCAAACCTTGATGCATCGGGTGGATCTCTATGATGAATTGGAAATTACCCTAAACGGGCAGGGGATAAGGCTGCTTTCAGAAGGGGAGGAAACCCCGCAAGGGATGGAAAACCTGGCCTTTCGGGCGGCTAAGTTGTTTTTCGAGGATTGCGGCATCCAAAGAGGATTGCAAATTATATTGAAGAAGAAAATTCCCGTGGCCGCCGGATTGGGCGGAGGAAGCAGCGATGCTGCTACGGTGTTGATGGGGTTGAATGAACTGCTGGATGTAGGATGGGGAAAGGAGCATTTGATGTCCCTGGGGGCGAAAGTGGGAGCCGATGTCCCATTTTTCATCTTCCAGAAACCAGCTCTGGCTCTGGGAATTGGAGAAAGATTAACGGCGGTGGATCTCCCCCATCCGCTCTGGTTTCTGCTTATGATTCCTCCATTTTACATCTCTACGGCCTTTGCTTATAAGGCCTACGACCGTCTGGGGAATCAAAAAAAAGGGCAGATGAAGATAGAAGAATCCTACTCGAGATTGCCGGACCTTCTGCCGGTCTTGAAGAACGACCTGGAAAAAGTAGCTATATCCCATCATCCTCAGATAGCCCGGATGAAAGAGGAGCTTTTAGCTAAGGGGGCCAGCGGGGCGCTGATGTCCGGCAGCGGACCAGTCGTATTCGGGATCTTTCCCGGGAAGAAAGAGGCCGAGCGCACGGAGAAATGCATCGCCTTGCCAGCAGGGTGGAGAACCGTCATTTGCCAGGGGATATAATCAAAAGAAAAGGAATTTACTTTTTGGACACAGCTAAACGCAGATTATCAGGATATTCAATTTAAAGAAACAATAAAAAATATATCTGTGTTTATCTGTGAAAATCTGAGCTTCTTGCAAAAGTCCGTAATTTACCCTTCGACAGGCTCAGGGTGAACGGGCTTAGGTTGAAATTATTTAGTTTTTCCGTTCGTGGTGAGCTTGTCGAACCACAAAAAAACTTTTGCAAGAGGCTCATCTGTGTCCAAATATTTTTTCACTGGGGCGTCGTCAAGCGGTAAGACACGGGTCTTTGGAACCCGCATTCGGAGGTTCGAATCCTCCCGCCCCAGCCAGGAAACCCAGTTCTTTAGAAACGAGGGGGGGAGAATAAGGTTGGAACAGATGAGGATCTTTTCGGGAAATTCCAATGTTCCTTTAGGCCAGGAGATTTGTGACGTTTTAGGGACATCATTGGGGCTGGCCGACGTACGGAATTTTAGCGACGGCGAGATTAAGGTGGACATTGATGAGAGCGTGAGGGGTATGGATGTATTCGTCATCCAATCCATCTGCACCCCGGGAAATACCAACTTGATGGAACTTCTGATCATGATCGATGCCTTGAAAAGAGCTTCGGCCGACCGCATCACCGCTGTTCTCCCTTATTACGGTTATGCCCGCCAGGATCGCAAGGTTTCCCCCCGGGCCCCGATTACGGCTAAGCTGGTGGCCGATCTGATCACAGCCGCGGGGGCCCATCGGGTTTTGACCGTTGACCTGCACGCCGGGCAAATCCAGGGTTTCTTCAACATTCCCGTGGACCACCTTTTTGCCGCGCCGGTGCTGCTGGAATACATCCGCAGCCGCTTTCAGGATAACCTGGTTATTGTTTCCCCGGACGCCGGGGGTGTGGAACGCGCCCGAGCCTTCGGTAAGAGACTGAATGCCAGCCTGGCCATCATCGATAAACGCCGGGATGGTCCGAACGTAGCGAAATTCATGAACATCATCGGGGAAGTCAAAGGTTTGCAGGCCATCATCCTCGATGACATTGTGGACACGGCAGGAACTCTGGTGGAGGCGGCTTCGGCCCTGGCATCGAAGGGGGCGGACAGGGTGGTAGCTTGTTGTACCCATCCGGTATTATCAGGGCCGGCGGTGAAACGGTTGAACGAATCGATCATCGAGGCAATTGCGGTTACCAACACTATTCCCCTTAACCCGGAAGCCCTATCTAACCCCAAGTTCAAAGTTTTATCCGTGGGTAAAATTTTGGCTGAAGCCATCAAGAGAATTCATTATAATGATTCGGTGAGTTCTCTGTTCGTTTAAGGGAGGTATTATGGAGCAGAGAGAATTGGAAGTTGACTTAAGGATGGATAAAGGTAAAGGAGCGGCTAGTCGAATCAGGCGGGAAGGCAGGATTCCGGCCGTTCTTTATGGGCGCGGTATGGAGACACATTCCCTATCCCTCAACCCGGAAGAGTTGAAAAAGATATTGACGAGCGGGGCTCGCGAAAATACCCTGATCGGGCTGAGAATTAAAGGGGAAGGGCGCGAGAAGGTCGGCCACAAGGTGGTCATGCTCAAAGACCTCCAGGTGCATCCCACGAAGCGAAAATACCTCCACGCTGATTTTTACGCAGTGGCTATGGACGTGAAGATTGAAGTGGAAGTCCCTATTCACCTTACGGGAAAAGCCGAAGGGGTAAAGACCGGCGGCATCCTGGAACAGCCCCGCCGCGAGATCCGTGTTCGCTGTCTGCCGTCCGATATTCCGGAGTTCATCGAGGTGGATGTTAGCGGGCTGACAATTGGTGATTCCCTGCATGTTAAGGACATTCCCTCTTCAAGTAAGTTCGAGATCGTTGCCGAAACTAATTTCACAGTGGCCAGCGTTACCCCGCCCATCTCCGAAGCGAAGTATGAGGAGATTGTGGCTGCTCCGGAGGGTGAAAGGGAGATTGCCCAGCCCGAACGGATCGGGGAGAAGAAAGAGGAGGCCGAAGAAGGCAAGGCTTAGTTTACCTTTAAGGAGGCGGGGTGAAGCTCATCGTGGGCCTGGGAAATCCCGGGCGTACTTACCGCTTAACACGGCACAATATGGGCTTCTGGCTTATCGAGCACCTGGCCAAGCGGCATGGGATAGATCTTTCCCGGCGGGGTTGGAAATCCGCATATGGCCGGGGAAAGATCGGAAACATAGAAGTAATTCTGGCCAAACCGCTAACCTATATGAACCTCTCCGGAGAAGCCGTACGCCGGCTTCTCCTTTTTTTTAAGATCCTTCCGGAAAACCTTATAATCCTGCATGATGACCTGGACCTTCCTCCGGGAAAGATACGCATTCGTCCCCGCGGAGGGCATGGCGGCCATCAGGGGGTGAAGTCCATTCGTAATGCCCTCGGGGATGATCAATTTATAAGAGTTAAAATAGGAATTGGCCGGCCTGCGGGACTGAATACTGATCCAGCCGATTATGTCCTGCAACCTCTTAAGGGGGATGAGAAGAAGGAGCTAAAAGAGGCGGTTGAGAGAGGAGCTGAGACCGTAGAAGTTATGCTAGCCAAGGGCCCCCAGGAGGCGATGGAACGATTTCATAAAAGCAGTTGAGAACGTGTAAATGTATTTACCCACATACGCCTTGCGCCTCAAGCCTTACGCCTACCGCTTTTTTTGGCTTTGTTCCAGAGTTCGTCCATCTCTTTTAGAGTTGATTCCTCCGGGGTGCGTCCTTTCCGTTTCAAATCCAGTTCAACCTGCTGAAACCGGTGAGCAAAGCGGCGGTTGGTCTTGCGCAGCGCTTCTTCCGCGGAAATTCCCTGGAAACGGGCCCAGTTGATCAGGGTGAAGAAAAGGTCTCCCAGTTCTTCTTCAACTCGCCTAGGAATGGAGTCTTCCCCGGCCTTCTTTAACTCAGAGAGTTCTTCGAGCACTTTTCCCCAGACCCCATGGATGTCCGGCCAATCGAAGCCGGCCCGGGAAACCCTCTCGGACATTCTCTGGGCGCGTTCGAGAGCCGGGAGGGATAGAGGAAGGCCGTCCAGAAGTGAGGTCTTTCCGGCATTTCTGTGCTCGTTTTCTTTTACAGACTTCCAAATTTTAACGACGGACTTGGCATCCTCAGGCTGGGATTTACCGGAAATGCCCGGGACTGAGGAAAAGACGTGCGGGTGGCGCCGGACCAATTTTTCGGCAAGAATATGGACCACATCTAAAAAATTAAATTGTCCTTTTTCTTCGGCAATACGGGAGAGGAAGATAATTTGCAGGAGAAGATCGCCTAACTCTTCTTTCAACCCTTCTGGATCGTTAGCCTCGATGGTCTCTAACACCTCATAAGCTTCCTCGATCAGGAACTTTTTGAGGCTGTTTTCAGTCTGCTCCCGATCCCAGGGGCAACCCGAAGGACTGCGGAGTCTGGCCATGATGGCCAGAAGATGGTTTATGTTATGTTTTTTTCCAGAGAAAGAAGCTTGGTTTTTCTTGCAGGTTCTTTTCATCGTCTGCTTATCTTAAGTCAGCAGGGTGGATGATTCAAGGAAAATAATTGCTTGACACTGAATTTTATGATATTATTAAACAAAGATGATGATCTCGTAAAAAGTCAAAATTGGGATGGCAAAGTAAAAAGCTCCATATGTAAGGCGCGCAAATCCTGAGGAGTGAGGCGTACTTAGAGGTACGCCGCAACGACGGATGATGCAGCGCAACGCCGCAGATGGACTTTTTACGAAGCCATCAATGTTGATCATGAGGCATAAGGAATCTTGATCAAAAATTTCGAGATGAAGACCGGCCCTCGCCAGATGAGGGCTTTGTTCTTTTGGGAATGGAAATTCAAAAGGCTTCCATGCACTCAGCCTGCGCCAGTTTTGGCATGCTCTTTCTGAGGGAGCTGTCGGAGAATAGGAAGGCTTGAAAGCCATCGTTGAAGAAGCCCCTGCTGCCCGGGTTCATTTTGAGGATTCTTCCACTCTTCAGCTCCTCTGTGGCGAGAATGACGGTAACCTGAAGCTCATCGAGAAGAGCATCGGAGTGAAGATTTTTGCCCGGGGTAACACTTTAACAATCTCCGGGGAGCGAATTGCGGTCCAGCTCGCCCAAAGGCTGCTTTCAGAGCTTTACGACATCCTGCGCAAGGGGCACCCCGTCTATCCCAACGACATTCTTGCCGCCATCCGCATTCTTTCAGGTAATAATTCGGTTAAATTGAAGGATATTTTCCTGGATACAATCTACATTTCTTCCAAGCGCCGGCTGATTACCCCCAAAAGCCTGGCGCAGAAGCTTTACGTCGAGGCCATGCGCAATTATGATATTGTTTTCAGTATCGGGCCGGCGGGAACGGGAAAGACTTACCTGGCTATGGCCATGGGAGTGGCAGCCCTGACCAAGAAAGAAGTCCATCGCATTATCCTCACCCGGCCAGCAGTGGAAGCAGGGGAGAAGTTGGGGTTCCTTCCCGGAGACCTACTGGAGAAGGTCAACCCGTATTTACGGCCCCTTTACGATGCCCTGCATGACATGATGGACTTTGAGACGGCTTCCCGGCTTCTGGAGAAAGGGGTCATCGAAGTGGCGCCCCTGGCTTTCATGCGCGGCCGCACGCTGAATGATTCTTTTGTTATTTTGGATGAAGCTCAGAACACGACCTCGGAACAGATGAAAATGTTCCTCACCCGCCTGGGCTTCAGTTCCAAGGCAGTAATAACCGGCGATATCACCCAGGTTGATCTGCCCGCCGGCAAAGTGTCGGGTCTGATCGAGGCCCGGGAAGTCCTGTCCCGGATCGAAGGGATCCACTTCAGCTATTTCACGGAAGTGGATGTCGTTCGCCATCCTTTACTTCAGGAAATCATCCGGGCTTACGAAGGACAGGCCAGAAAGAAAAATCTTTCCGAAAGAGAACGGGAATGAAAGCTCTACCTGGCCGGAGGAGTCAGAATTGACCGGCAATTTTACAGGCAACGGCGCATCTCGTAAAAAACCTTTTTGGGTCAAGTTTTTTACCCATTGGGGGCGAAAGATTGCCCCCCCATCCGCAGGGAATAACCTGGAGTCGAGAAAGTCCCTTTGGAAACGGTTGATATTGCTCCTCCTTCTGGCTTCAGCCGTGGGTTTTCTCCTTCCGTCTCAAGCTCTAGGGACAAGCCTGCTGGTGATCCTCCTGCTGGCCATCCTCTTTGAATTCTCCGCAGGAAACATCCGCAAATTTTCCCCCGATGATAAAGACCTGGTCTTTCTTACCCTTCTTTTGGTGGCTATGCTGGCGGCGACTAAGGCGAGCCTGGCGGTTTTTCCTTTCATCGAGCCGGCTTTTCCGGAAATACCCCATTCAGCCTACGTTTACGGTATCGGGATTGCTGCCGGGGCCATACTGGTGCGCATCGTGGTCAACTCTGAGACGGCATTGGTATTTTCTGTGGTGGCCAGCGTTTTGGCCGGCTGGTTGTTGGACAATAGCGTTTTCTTTTCCGTGTATTTTTTCATCGGCAGCGTAGTCGGCGCCCACAGCGTGGGTTATTGTGAGGACCGCAATATCCTGTTGAAGACCGGGGCCAAAGTTGGGCTGGTAAATGTTTTGACAATCCTCTGTCAAAACTTGATTGGCCACGAGTGGGTGCTCTCGACGGTTGGCTTTAACCTCCTCTTTGGCTTTCTGGGCGGAGTCGTGGCGGCGGTTGTGGTCCTGGGGATCCTGCCATTCGTGGAATGGGTTTTCGGATACACCACAAACATCAAGCTATTGGAGCTGGCCAACCTCAACCATGCCCTGCTCAAGAAGATGCTTCTGGAGGCCCCGGGAACCTACCACCACAGCGTAGTCGTCAGCACCCTGGCGGAGACTGCCGCCCGGGCAGTGAATGCCAACCCTCTTTTAGCGCGGGTAAGCGCTTATTACCATGACATCGGCAAGATTACCAAACCGCTCTATTTCGTCGAGAATCAGGGATTGCAGGAAAACAAACACGACAAGTTAGAGCCGAGCATGAGCAGCCTGATCCTGGTCTCCCACGTGAAAGACGGCCTGGAGCTGGCCCGGGAATACAACCTCGGACAGAAGATCAGCAACATCATTCAGCAGCACCACGGAACGAGTCTCATCTCTTTTTTCTACCAGAAGGCCAAGGATCAAGAGAACCCGGAGATGGACCAGGTGGACGAAGGGGCCTACCGCTACCATGGGCCAAGGCCTCAAACCAAAGAAGCCGCGCTGGTCTTGCTGGCGGATGCGGTAGAAGCTGCTTCCCGCACGCTTCTCCAGCCCACTCCCGCCCGCCTGCATGGTATGGTACAGAAGATTATTAACGCCTTTTTTACGGATGGCCAGTTGGATGAGTGCGAGCTGACCCTTAAAGACCTGCATCAGATTGCCAAAAGTTTTAACACGATCCTGACAGGCATTCACCATCACCGGGTGGAATACCCTGCGCCTGCAGCCAAGGAGAGCAGCGGCAAGAAGAGGAACAATGGGGATTTCTTTAAGCAACCGGCAAAAACGGGTCGAGATCGACACCCGGAAGATAAAAAGAGCGGGGAAGAAGATATTAAGCGCCTTGGGATGTGAAAGGAGTGAAGTCAGCCTCGTCATCGTAAACGATGAAGAGATCACCCGCCTGAACCGCCAGTATTTTCAACGCAACCGTCCTACCAACGTTATCGCTTTCCCCATGGCGGCCGGCGATCCAGATGCGCTCAACCCTCACCTTTTGGGGGATGTGGTCGTCTCGGCAGAGACCGCAGAGCGCCACTCTTATGCAGCGGGCGGAAAAACCGAAGAAGAAATTATCTTTCTTGTAATCCACGGCATCCTGCATCTTCTGGGTTATGACCATGAGGGATCGCCGGCTGAACGCCGGAAAATGGAGACTAAAGAGCGAGAACTCTTTAATGGGGTTGGAGGATTCAAGGGGCCGAGGGTTCGAGGGGCAAAACTTTCGGAAGGCAGAGGGCAAAAAAGAAATTCGGATCATCTCCAAATTAGTTGATCGAATATTTCATCAAAATTAGGTAAGGGATCGGAAGGAAAGGCAGATTGCCAGCAATATGACTTTCCTTCCGATCCCATGAAAATACAGGACATTTTACCCATCCCGGCTCTATGCGTCTCAACTGCTTGGACCCTTGAATCCTGGAATCCTTGGACCATGTTTTAATAGTTTTCGGCCAAAACTTCAAAGTGAGCCTGGGGATGGGCGCAGACCGGACATTTCTCAGGAACCTCTTTCCCTTCAAACACATAACCGCAATTTCGGCAGTGCCACTTTACCGATGAAGTCTTTTTGAAAACACTTCCTTCCAGGACATTTTTCAGCAGGGCCAGGTACCTGGACTCATGGAACTCTTCTACCTTGGCTACCTGGCTGAAGGCTTGCTGGGCTTCCAGGAAGCCTTCTTCCTTGGCCACACTGGCGAAATTCTGGTAAAGGGTAGTCCATTCCAGATTTTCCCCGGCGGCTGCGGCTTTTAAATTGGCAGCCGTGTCTCCGATGACCCCGGCCGGGTAAGCTGCCTGAATTTCCACTTCTCCCCCCTTAAGTAACTGAAAGAAGAGCTCGGCGTGTTCTTTTTCGTTATCGGCCGTTTCCACAAAGATGGCCGCAATCTGCTCGTAGCCCGCTTTCCTGGCAGCGCTGGCAAAATAGGTGTAACGATTCCTGGCCTGGGATTCGCCGGCAAAAGCGGCCAGTAAATTTTTTTCCGTGCGGCTTCCTTTGAATTCCATCTCTTTACCTCCTCGTTTTGTTTATTTTCCACTATACGGTTAAGTTTGATATCTGTTTATGATTCTAAGCATACGGAAAAATAGATTTAAGCGCCACCTAAAAATTTTCTTGACAACTCATCAAATGATGAGTATATAAGATGAAGGAGGCAAAAATGGATCTCACGCCAAGGCAACGGCAGGTTCTAAGATTTATTCAGAGTTTTGCGGCGGAGCATGGCTATCCGCCCACAGTGCGGGAGATTGCCGGACATTTTGGGATTGATTACCGGGCGGCCATCGACCACTTACGGGCGCTGGAAAAAAAGGGGAATTTAACGCGCTCTTCCAAGTCCAGGGGAATCCAGGTTTTCAGGCCTTTTTCGGCCGTGCAATTCATTCCCGTGGTGGGCAAAGTGGCGGCAGGCCCTCCCCTGGAGGCCGTGGAAAATATCGAAGGGGCCATTCCCGTACCCGAGGACTGGGCCAGGGGTTCCGGTCTCTTTATTGTCCGCGTGGACCGGGAAGGAATGAGTATGTCTCCCACCATTCTCCCCCAGGACTACCTCCTGGTGAAACAGGGCGCTTTTACGGATGATGGAACCATTGTCCTGGCGACGATCGATGGAGAGGTCACCGTGAAGAGAATCTTCCGGGAGGGAAGTTATATCGCCCTGAAATCGGATAACCCGGCCATGCCTCCCATCCGGGTTAAAAAAGGGGAGAAGAGTTTTTGCGTCCTCGGTAAAGTGGTCGGGGTGGCTTATCGGAAACTTTGAAAAACCTGAATGAAGCCACATTCTCCGCGCTCTCTGCGTAAATCTGCGTCCTATTAAATTTAATCATGGAAAAGGACATAGAAAAGGCCAGGGGAGATCTTTTCCCTCTTTTAGACTTTCCGGGTTTCCCTGCCGGAAAACCTGTGCGGAAAGCCCTGATTGTGGGGAAGCGGCCGGAGGCTCTTGCCGTGTACCTCACTGCTTTTGCGGCTTTCTCAGGGTTCAGGGTCCTGGTGGCCGACGGGGCCAATGCCTTTGACCCCTACGTTGTCTCCAGGTTTGCTCGCGGAGAAGGTTTTCCTCCTGATGAATTGCTGAAAAAAATCTCCGTGGCCAGGGCGTTCACCTGCCACCAACTGGCCACCCTAATCCGGGAGCGGCTTCAGCCTGAGCTTTCTCCGGGAGCTTCTTCCCTGGTTGTCCTGCTGGGGCCTTGCACCATGTTCTTCGATGAGGACGTGCCCGGCGAAGAGGCAGCCTTTCTTTTCCGGAAGACACTGGCTAAGGTTCAGGAGATGAGCCAGGAGGGTGTTTCTTTTCTGATGAGCCAGTCCTTTTCTGGATTCAACAAACGCCGGAGCTTTCTCCTTCGGGAACTGATATGCTTTTCGGATGCCGTCTTGAAGTTGAAGTCCTCTGCCGACACCCTCCAGGTGGTCCTGGACAAACCACCCCTGGCGCTACGGAGACCGTGGGGGGTTTTTGAGGATTTTAAAAGGTTGATGTAGGGGCACGCTGCAGCGTGCCCCTACTGCTATTTTCGGAGGAATCAAAATGGGCCGGACGGTTTTACCTTTCAGCCAGGTTTTGGAGCGGGAGTACGAGGAATGGAAAAAATTCCGGCGGGCCCTGCGCCAGGAAGACCAGGAAGCTTTCGACCGCCTGTTCGACCGGGCCAGGCTGCATGTCCAGGCCGCAGCCTACACTTCCCATCCCTGGCCCCTGGAATCCATCCTCCTCTCCATCTGCCTGGAGCACGAGAAACTCCTCATGGAGATCCTGGAGAAGTTCAAAGAAGAAAGCGGAGACTCCGGAAGCAGAGTTGAAAATTCCAAATCCCAAACACCAAATCCCAAATAAACTCCAAATCTCAATGGCCCAAACTCAAAGCCTGGATATTTGGGGTTCCGAAAATCGGATATTGGGAATTGTTTGGAATTTAGTGCTTGGAGCTTGGTGCTATTTGGGATTTGGTGCTTGGAATTTGGAATTTTATCTATGGGACTCGTTCCTCTCATCCAGGATGCCCGATTGAGAGGGTAGAAAATCGAAGGAATGATGGAGACTCAGGCTTGGCTTTTGGACGTTTATCCCCTTCACGACCGGATGATCCTGTGGATGCGCACGGACAAAGGGAAACCCCTGCGTCTGGAAGACCCCTTCTGTTTCTTCATCTATGCCGCGGGAAAGAGGAGGATTTTAGAGCGACTGGCTGAAGCGGCTGTCCGGAAGGGGTTTGCCAGCGGCCACTCCTGGGACAGAAAAAAAGAATTCTGGAGCGGCCAGGATACAGAAGTACTCGCCCTGCACATCTCCGACTATGACCGCCTTCCCGCGCTCCTGCGCAAGTTCCCTTCCTTGGAAGAGACAGTGTCTTTTTTCAACTGCGACATTCCTTTGAGCCAGTATTACCTGTATTGCCGGGGCCTCTTTCCTCTGGGGCGCTGCGGGATAGAATTTGAAGATGGACAACTGCTGGCGATCCGCCCGCTGGAGTCTCCCTGGGGCCTGGAGTACACCACCCCGGATTTGTCCACCCTGGAACTTTCCTTGGAGGGAAGCCATCTTTTACCCTTCGGTAAAGGGAACGCCTTGTCCGTCTGCTGCGAAGGGAAAACGTTGGTGTTCGACCCGGGCTCTCCGGAAGATTTGCTCCGGGAGATCAACCGGTTCCTTCAACGCTATGACCCGGACCTCCTCCTTACGGATCACGGAGATTCTTTCATCATTCCCTCTCTTCTCAGGCTTTCTCAACGATGGCGCGTGCCCCTTCAGTTTGACCGGGAGCCGGCGCCCATCCGCAGGGCCATTGTCACCGAAGGGCGTTCTTATTTCACCTACGGGAAAATCGTCTACAACGGCCCGGACTATCCCTTCTTCGGCAGACTGCATGTGGACCGGCAGAATTCCTTCTTCTATTCGGCTACAGGCCTCGAAGGAATCGTGGAGGTAGCCAGGCTATCCAAAATTCCGGTGCAGCGCCTGGCCCGGCGCTCCTCGGGCACGGCCATCAGCTCCATGCAGCTCGACCGGGCGCTCCAGGATGGGATCCTGGTCCCCTGGCGTAAGGGCGAGCCCGAGAAGTTCAAGACAGCCTGGGATCTTTTAGTGGCGGACAAAGGGGGGCTTACGTTTCAGCCGGTGATGGGCATGCACGACAGCGTGGCCGAAATCGACTTCTCCTCCATGTATCCCACGGTTATGGTGCAGCATAATATCTCCGCGGAAACCATCCTCTGCTCTTGCTGCCCGGAACCCAAAGTTCCCGAAGCGGGATACAACATTTGTGAAAAAAGGGAAGGGCTTGTTCCGCGAACCCTGCGGCCGATTCTGGAACGGCGGAAAAATTTCAAGGACAGGACGAAAAAATCTCAGGGAGCTGAAAAGGAGATTTATTCCAAAAGGCAGACGGCCCTCAAGTGGCTCCTGGTGGTCTGCTTCGGCTACCTTGGATACCGCAACGCCCGCTTCGGCAGGATCGAAGCCCATGAGGCGGTCACGGCTTACGGGCGGGAAAAGTTGCTGCGAGCCAAAGAGATCAGCGAGGCTCGCGGGTTTCGAGCGCTCCACGCCTTAACCGATGCCCTCTGGATCACCAAACCCGGCATGAGCCGGCCCGAAGTCCTGGATCTTTGCGCCGAAATCGAACAGGATACCGGGGCGCCCATCGAATTAGAGGGAATCTACAAGTGGGTGGTCTTCCTGCCCTCCAAAGTGAAGAAAAATTTCCCCGTGGCCAACCGCTATTTCGGAGCCTTTGAAGACGGAAAACTGAAGGCCCGCGGGTTGGCCTTCCGCCGCGATGACTCTCCCCCACTGGTCAAAGAAGCCCAGCAGAAGATGCTCGATATGCTCAGCGCCTGCGCGGACAGCCAAGAGTACCAGGAAAGGAGCCGGGAAGTGCGGGAGGTTTTGAAGGAGTACGAAATCCGCCTGCAGAGCGGCGAGGTCCGCAACGAAGACCTCCTGGTGGCCAAGAGCGTCCGCCAGAAGGTAAGTGAATACAAGGTAGCAAATCTCACCGCTCTCGCCTTACAGCAGTTGGATGAAGCGGGCATCGAGATCCACCCCGGGGAAAAAGTCCATTACCTGCTACGGGATGCGGATGCGAAAAACAAAGAAGACCGCGTCCGCGCTCACCCCTTCGTTACTGCCGATGATTTTTACGATGAAGAAAAATATGAAGAACTGCTCCGGAATGCGGCAGAAGAAGTTTTAAGGTAAACCCTGGTCGAATGTAAAGCGTTTGGCCAGATTCGTCTTGACAGATTGGTCTTGATTCTTTAAATTGATTTTAACAATGGAGAGTATGTTATGAAAACAAATCATAAAATCGTTATCGGCGATTCGAGATGGATGAAAGAGATTCCCGACGAATCCGTTCATCTTGTGATTACTTCTCCGCCTTATTGGCAGCTAAAGGACTACGGGAATGGAAACCAGATTGGCTTCAATGATTCCTACGAGGAGTATATAAACAATCTCAATCTGGTATGGAAGGAATGCCATCGCGTTCTGCACGAAGGTTGCAGGTTGGGCATAAATATCGGCGATCAGTTTGCCCGCTCGGTTTATTATGGACGCTATAAAATCATCCCGATTCGGACGGAAATTATCAAATTTTGTGAAACCATCGGCTTTGATTATATGGGGGCCATCATCTGGCAAAAAGTAACGACCTGCAATACCACGGGCGGGGCCACCATTATGGGTTCTTTCCCATATCCCAGAAATGGGATTATCAAATTGGATTATGAATTCATGTTGATTTTTAAGAAATATGGAACTTCTCCAAGTGTGAGCAAAGAAATTAAAGAGAGATCGAAATTATCAATAGAAGAATGGAACCAATATTTTGCCGGCCACTGGAATTTTGCCGGAGAAAGACAAGACCAGCATCTGGCCATGTTTCCCGAGGAACTACCCAGACGACTCATTAAGATGTTCAGCTTTGTTGGCGATACGGTCCTGGATCCGTTTTTAGGGAGTGGAACCACTTCGCTCGCGGCCAAAAATCTTGAGAGAAATTCCATCGGCTATGAGATAAATGGTGATTTCCTGCCGGTTATAAAAGAAAAGATTGGGATCAAGCAGGGGCATCTATTCCAAGATTCTAATTTTGAGATTTTGCGGCAAGGCGATTTAAAAATGGACTTTAAAGAAGAAATAAAAAAATTGCCCTACATTTTCCATGATCCCATCAAATTTGATAAAAAAATCGACCCAAGAAAAATGAGATTCGGCTCGAAGATCGATCAGTCCCGTTCTCGAAGGGAGACTTACTATATGGTAAAAGAGGTCCTCTCTCCGGAAAAACTGATTTTGAATAATGGCTTGGAAATCAGATTGTTAGGGGTCAAAGAAAGTCCGGGGAAATATCACGAAGCAATTCAGTTTCTAAAAGAAAAAACGAGGAACCAAAAGGTTTTTATACGCTACGACGCCATTAAACATGATGCGCAGAACCATTTGCTCTGCTATCTTTATTTGTGGAATAAGACTTTTTTGAATGCCCATTTGATTAAAAATGGTTTGGCCGGTGTGGACACTTCGCTCGACTTTAAATATAAGTCACGTTTTGTGGGGTTGAAAAAGGCACTAGATCATAGAGAAGTTGCATGAAGATTGAAATTCGCAATTTGACTGTAAAATTATCCGGTATAAGAAAACAAAAAATGGAATTGAAGTTGATTATGGGGAAATTTATTAGACAAGCCATTATCCCTCCTGAAAACAGACCGAGGAGGTGTTAAGGAATCTACATGAAATTGCATAGAAACATGACCTTTGTGAAGAATTAATGATAATCTTCGCTTGTTCCTACCAGAGGAGGGCAGCCTAGGCCAGAGGTTAACCCCGCACTAATCCTTTCGAAAGCAGTCAGTCAATACCCACGGGTTGCGCCCGGGGCTACCGCAAAACCGAAACTCCTGGAACGCCTCCGCGAAGCTTTGCGCTCCCGTCCTTCATTCGCGACTCATCTATTAGAAGGCGGCTATGATATTCGAACCGTCCAGGAACTTTTGGGCCATAGCGACGTGAAGACTACGATGATCTATACCCATGTGCTTAACCGTGGCCCGGCTACGTTCGCAGCCCGGTCGACGGACTTTGAAAGATAACAGAAGGGTTTTATGCCGATGCGCATAAGACGCCACGATAAAAAGCCACAAAGGACGTAGGAGCCTAATATTGAATGAAGGGATAATCGCAATAGTTTTCGCCGTATCAATGGCGTGTTAAACGGATGGGAAGCCACTGTTCCGCAGATTATGCGGATCAATCTAATCAAAACTTATCTATCTGTATAACCGCATAAATCAATATTCTCCTTATGATAACGGCAATTGCAATGCAGTTGCCTGAAAAAGAGAAATATTTCACAGGAGGTCTATTAAGAATGGCATCAATATTAGCTTTGATAAGATTAATCCCCTGAATGCCTTGGCGGGCTTGGTTCTACAGGTATTCCTTATTCAACTGCATTTTTCGGGTTAATGAACGGTGAGGGCCTCTCTAAGAAAAAGTATTCCAGGTCCTTTTGGTTTTTACGAACAAAAATGAAAAATGCTATGGAAATTGGGGGGGAACAAAGTTGTTTAGGTCAAACGGCTGGTATTCGGGGACGATTTCTTTCAGCTTAGCCTTGATTCCAGAAGCATTCTGCTCATGAGCCAGTTTGGTAAGTTCTTCAATCCCTTGGTTGAGCCAATGGCGGTCGCAACCATTTCCTTTCAGAACAAAGATCTTTTCGTAATCGGTTCGAACAATTCCTTCCCCTTCCGTGATTAATTCTTCATAGAGTTTCTCTCCCGGACGAAGGCCGATAAACTTGATTTCAATGTCTTCATCGGGCTTGAACCCGGACATGAGGATAAGGTCGCGGGCCATGTTTACGATTTTGATGGGAATGCCCATATCCAGAATGAATATCTCGCCCCCCTCGCCTAAAGCCCCGGCCTGGAGAATCAGTTTGCAGGCCTCAGGAATCGTCATGAAATAGCGGGTAATTTCGGGATGGGTGACCGTTACCGGGCCAAACCGTTCGATCTGCTTCTTAAAGAGATGAACTACGCTGCCTTCACTGCCGATTACATTCCCAAACCTGACGGATACTAACCGGGTAGGATTGGCAGAGCTATAAGAGGACGTTATCATCTCGGCGATTCTTTTCGTTGCCCCCATGACGTTTGATGGGCGGACGGCTTTATCCGTCGAAATCATGATAAACCGTTCCGCTTCATATTGATGGGATGCTTCCACGATGTTGCGCGTCCCAATAATGTTATTGAACACACCCTCCCAGGGATTCAATTCCACGATAGGGACATGTTTATAGGCTGCCGAATGAAATACCGCCTGAGGCCTGTGGGCGGCAAAGAGTCTATCGAGGAAACCCCGGTTCTGCACGTCTCCAAGAAGAGGTGTAATGGAAGTTTGGGGAAACAGTTGACGGAATTCCATCTCCAGGTGAAACAGGCTATTTTCCGTTTTGTCGAGGAGGATAAGGCTTTTGGGGGAAAACTGGGCAATCTGGCGACAGAGTTCAGATCCGATGGACCCCCCTGCTCCTGAAATAAGCAAAGCTTTATCCGTCAGGTAATCTCCGATAGTTCTTACGTCGAGATTGAACGGGTCGCGGCCTAAGAGGTCTTCAAAGGAGACCTCCCGGATCGTTTTAAAGGAAATTTTTCCGTTAATTATTTCACCAATTCCAGGTGTAGTGCGAATCTTTAACCCTGTTTTTTCGCAGATTTCGATAATTCCCCGCATCTGCTTGGCCGAGGCCGATGGAACAGCAATTAAAACTTCATCTATTCCGCCCTGGGAGGCCAGTTGCTGGATTTTATGAACCGGCCCTAAAACCGGCACTCCGTGAATTTTCATGCTATGCTTCGTTGAATCATCATCCAAGAAACCAAAAACATCATAGTTGAGACGGGGGTTATCCCTTATTTCACGGAGCATCTTTTCCCCTGCATCCCCAGCTCCAATGATAATCAACCCTTTTTCTGGCTTCTTAAAAGCCCTTTCAGAGCGAAGTTGAAACATCTGGCGGAAAGAAAAAGAACCCTTTTCTTTCTCAAAGAGGAAGAGCCTGATAGCAACTCTGATCCCGCCGATGAAAATTAAGGTAAGGACCCAATCGATGATAAATACCGAACGCGGATAGCCCTCAAACCGGTAAAGAAAAAGAATCGCCAAAACGATAATGGCAGATGAAGTTAACGTGGCTTTCATCACATTCAGTAGATCAACCAGGCTGATATACCGATACATGCCTCTGTATAAACCGAAGAACCAGAAAGAGAAAAGTTTGAAGATAATGACGTATGGTAACGTCGAACATAAGTTCTGCCATTCGCGCTCGGGGACCTGTCCTTCAAATCGCAAAATATGTGCCAGCAAAAACGCTCCGCTAATAAGACCGGTGTCTAAGAACAGCATCAAATAGAAATTTTTGCTACGAATAATATTGCGCATAGAGGGGTTAAGTTATCGATTATACGTTATGAGTTATTCGTTGTTTTTGTTACATCGTCTCAAAAAAACAGAAAGATCGGCGGGGATAATCCAGGCACAGAATATGCAGACATAAGGTACTATAAAGAATGAAAAGATGCGCTAAACGATGCGAAGGCCGATTGGTTTATCTAATCGCGCCAGTTCACGGGTAGCCCTCTCCAGGATCCGGAGGCGATACACGATGGCTACCTCAATCCAAGCTGTCGCCCAACTTCTTCGAATGGTTCGCCGCGTTCCCCGCGTGAAACAGCTCGTTTCTGACGTAAAAGCCTATCGCGTACCACTTTCCTTATATCGGCAATCCTTCATCTGGATCGCCAAATAATTGCAATAATTTATGCTCGATAGGGGCTTCAATCATCTCCCTAAGTTCTTCTTTGGTCATCTTGGCCACAATGCTTTCCATATTCTTTCCCACGGGTGTCCAATTAATAATCGAATAAAGTCAATTGGTTGTCTGGCATGGTGATCAGTTTTGTGCATTTTGGTGGTACGAGTGCCGATAAAATGGGCTTTTTCTCGAAAAGTGAGACACTCAAAAT
>Ga0194110_10001483_pt1 | contig 30046 bp, 28 predicted proteins | sample TA2Kig1200mmetaG_FD_146192 | JGI IMG/M metagenome (GOLD analysis project Ga0194110, IMG submission 146192) | Freshwater microbial communities from Lake Tanganyika, Tanzania - TA2015032 Kigoma Deep Cast 1200m | ecosystem: Environmental > Aquatic > Freshwater > Lake | place: Tanzania: Lake...
TTGCAAGAAAAGATTAAAAGAAACGGAGAATCCAGTAAATAAAACCAGCCAATAGTGCACTCACAGGGATGGTAAGTATCCAAGCCCATATTAAATTAATGGTTACCCCCCAGCGAACGGCAGATAAGCGTTTGGTGGCACCCACGCCCATAATAGCTCCTGTGATGGTATGTGTAGTACTTACTGGAATTTTCAAGGCCTCTGTTAAAAAGAGGGTTAATGCTCCTGCAGTCTCTGCAGCTACGCCTTCAAAGGGAGTTACTTTGGTAATCCGCGTTCCCATTGTTTTTACAATTTTCCAACCACCACTCATGGTACCGATTCCAATGGCCGCATAGCAGGCAATAGGTACCCAATTGGGCATTTCTTCGAAGGAACTAATTTGCCCACCTGCAATTAATGCAGCTGTTATAATACCCATTACTTTTTGCGCGTCATTTCCTCCGTGACCGATACTAAATGCCGCAGAGGATACCAGCTGAAGTTTTTTAAACCACAAATTGGATCGATGTGCGTTTAGTTTATTTAAATAAAGGGCGAAAAAGGCCATGGTAAGCAGGATAAACGCTAACAGAATCCACTTGAAATTCTTGGAGTAGAAAATTACTTGCATCCAATAACTTTCATAATCCGTTTTTCCAGCTAATTCAGTAGGATCAGTCAGCAAATTGGATTGCAGAAAATACACAACGTAAGCAATTACTACAATGGATATAATGCGGGATTTCCAGCCTTTCCCAAAGGAACTGAGAAACCACAGTGACATAATAAATGCCATTAGCATACCAATCATGGGAGCCAATATGATAAAACTGGCAGTCTTTACAATTACCGCAGTATTGACAGCGTCAAATCCTGCAGCAGCAATACCTGCACCTGCAAAACCACCAATCAAGGTATGAGAGGACGAAGATGGAATTCCAAACCACCAAGTCAACAAATTCCAAGCAATAGCTGCGATTAATCCGGCAAAAATCACATTCATCATGCTGGCACCATTTACAGCATCTGCATTGACAGTTTTGGCAACTGTGTTGGCAACGCCATGGTCCTTAAAAATAAAAAAGGCAATTGAATTGAATATGGCAGCCCAAAGAACTGCTTGAAATGGAGTTAACACTTTTGTAGAAACTACCGTTGCAATAGAGTTGGCGGCATCATGGAATCCATTGATGTAATCAAACAACAATGCCAATACAATTATTGAAATAAGAAAAGTAGTCATTGCTGCTTAAGCGTATTTGAGAACAATCGATTCGATAACATTGCTGGCATCCTCACATTTGTCAGTGGCCAGTTCCATGACCTGGTAGATCTCCCGAATCTTGATTACCTCTTTTGCATCCGTTTCCATGGCAAATAACCGTTCGATGCTCATGTCGAAAATGTCATCTGCCTGGTTTTCGATACTATTAATTTTGATCATAGCCTCTGTGATGGCTTTGATATTTTTCATATCGCGGAGTTGTGTCACAGCAATTTTTACTTGCTGACATCCTTGCTCAATCAACTCTGCAAATTTTTGCATCCCCATGTCATTGGTATTGACACGATAAAAGTTCATTTTTTTTGCAGAGCCGTATATGTAGTCGGCAATATCATCCAAAGAAGTAGCTAAGTAGTGAATGTCCTCTCTGTCAAAGGGGGTAATGAAATTTCTGCCCAGCTCTGTAAAAAGGCTATGGGTAAGGTCATCATTTTGATGCTCCAGGTCTTCTATGACGGCTATCAGCTTGGCTCTTTTGTCAATATCCGTTTCTGCCACTACTGCTTTTAGCTGTGTACCCATGATGGTAAGGTTTTCAGCTACTTTTTCAAACAGTTCAAAGAACACCGCATTCTTTGGGACAAATATTTTCAATAATGAATTAAAACCTGACATAGGGTCTATTTAAAAGTGAGCAAACAGTCTGTGAAAGTAGTGTTTTTTTGGATGGTCAAAGGGGGGTGAAAAGGCGTAACATTTTGGTAACATTGAGGTAACTATTGCTTAATAATGTGGTGACTTACCGGTAACATGAGCCGAGCACCTTTGCGTCAAACAAAGGAATTATGCAGGTTCGTTTAACCCTTCTTTTCACCGTTCTCCTTTTTGCTGCTTCGCAAGCTACAGCCCAATTGATTCCTTTTGTGGGTAAGGTAATCAACATTAAAAATGAACCATTAGTTGGGGCATATGTAACAATTGAGGGCACTAATGCTACCACCTTATCAACTGACGTTGAGGGTAAATTTTATACAAAATTAGAAGCTGGAAAAAAGTACATTTTCAAGATTACCAACACAGGATATGAATCCAAACAGGTTGCTGACATACTTGCAAGCCCCAATCAAGAAAATATCCTTGAGATAGTTATGCAGGAAAGTGCCAAATCTAATCTGCAGTCTATCACACTTACCAGTTCTTCTCGCCGTCAGGAAAACACCAGTGCTTTATTGAGTTTTCAACGAAATAATATTTCATTATCTAGTGGTCTGGCTGCTGATTTTATCCGCCGCACGCCTGATAAAAATACCGGGGAAGTTCTAAAGCGTGTGAGTGGAACCAGTATCCAGGATAATAAGTTTGTAATAGTACGCGGACTAAGTGATAGATACAATGCGGCGCTAATTAATAATGCGCAGTTACTCAGTTCTGAACCTGACAAAAAAGCATTCTCATTTGATTTGATTCCCTCTTTGATGGTTGATAATATTATAATTAACAAAACTGCCACTCCGGATCTTACTGGGGAATTTGCAGGTGGACTGGTTCAGATCAATACAAAAGACGTTCCTGCACGAAGCTTGCTCACAGTAGGTGTAAGCTGGGGTTTCAATAACCAATCAACATCTAAAGATTTCACCAGCAATGCACGCAATAGTAATGATTGGCTCGGATTTGATGATGGCACACGTTCATTACCAGCAGGTTTTCCAACTACCCCTCAGGCCTATCGTGTTTTAAGTGGAAGCAATACGGGAATTGCCCAGCAAATTGAATTAAGTAAGCTTTTCAACAATGAAGTGAGCAAAGAGATCGCCTCCACTGCAGCTCCGATCCAGACATATAATCTTACTTGGGGGATCAATAAGAAATTCAAAAAGGGAGGTGTATTTGGCTCTATCATTTCCGCCCAGTATCGCAAGAGTATGCTAAAGTTTGCAGTAGAGAGAAAACTGCATCAAGATGATGGCGATTTATTGGTACAGTTATTTGATGACCAAAATAAATACTCTATTAATTCTGGTGTAATTGCCAACTTTACCTATGTAAAAGGGAAGCACAAAATTTCCTTCAAAAATCTTTTCAACCAACTTTTTGAAGACAATTACTACACGCGTACCGGCGTAAGTTTTGATCGTATTCAAGATATTGATTTCAGGTCTTCCGTTCTTAATCAACGTAGTTTATATACTAGCCAATTGGAAGGAAGTCACCAGTTGACATCAAGTGGCATTAAGTTAAATTGGAATGGTAATATTGGATATAACTGGAAAACGCAGCCTGACCTGCGTACGTATGCTTATTTCCGTCCAAAAGGAACCAGTGCTCCATTTGAATTCAACGATGATGATACGCGTAGATTTTTTAGTGATTTAAAGGATTATAGCTACGGAGCCAACGGGTCTATCCTGATCCCTTTCAAGATGGGAAATTTCAAACAAAGTTTCAAGGCAGGGGGGTCCACATTGATTCGTATCCGTGATTTCAGCAGTCGAATCTTTAGATATGAGCCTTCCAGCATTTTTCAATTTAATAGTCAGTTAGTGTATCTGCCATTTGATCAGTTGTTGGCACCTGCAAACATGTCTACTCGTGGGTTTAGAATTTTAGATTTCACGAATAATCAAGATAAATATTTTGGAGTCTCTGTTGTGAATGGAGCCTTTGCCATGTTTGATAATAAATTGGCAGATGAATGGCGTTTAGTGTGGGGAGTGCGTGCTGAAAATTTTCAGCAATTTTTGACAACCAAGGATGTAACTGCTAAGCGCGTTGTGGTTAACACAGAAAAATGGGATATCCTCCCTTCGTTCAATTTAACTTTTTCGCCCTCGCCTAAGCATAACATTCGTCTAGCAGGTAGTCAGACGGTAGCGCGTCCTGAGTTCCGTGAAATTGCACCATTCTCATTTTTTGATTACGAGGTAAATTATGCAGTGGATGGTAACCCTGATTTGAAGCGTAGTTCAATCATAAACGGAGATCTTCGTTACGAATTTTATCCTAAGGGTGGAGAAGGTATCACATTAGGGGCCTTTTATAAATCTTTCACGAATCCTATTGAATTACGATTGAATCCTTCCAGTGTACTCGACAGAAGAAATTATAAGTTTTACAACGCACAAGATGCTACCACCATTGGGGCAGAGTTAGAAATTAGAAAGAATTTGGTTTCACTTCAAGATGGCGATGCACAGTTAAGCACTTTTGTTAACCTCACCTATATCAGTTCAACGGTAACCCTTGCCTCCACATCTGGCGGTGGTCAAACTGTATCAAGTAGCCGTCCTTTACAAGGGCAATCTCCTTATCTGATTAATTTGGGATTGCAATTTGACAACAGCAAAAAAGGAATCAGCAGTTCGTTGTTATACAACAGAATCGGGCAACGCCTCAGTTTGGTTGGGTTGAATGATTTAGGTTTCCCAGATGTTTACGAGCGTCCTCGTGATCAAGTTGATTTCCAAGTTTCCAAGAAAATTTTTGCAGGTAAGGGCGAACTCAGATTAACCTGGTCAGATATCTTGAATCCATATTACTATTTCTATGAAAATGTAAATAAGGAAACTTCCTTCCAGGAGGGTACAGATCGTTTGTTCTATGCATTCAGACCTGGGTCTACTATTTCTTTTGGTTTTACATATGATTTTAATACTTCTAAAAAATAAACTTAAAAACTCAAAACCCTGTATATGAAGTCGATTCTCACAAAAGTGCTTGCGGCAGTATTACTGTTAAGCACATCCGCTTGCGTAAAAGTAAATTTCGAGGATGGAGGCGGTGGCGGCACTGTCGTTCCTACTGACCCTACCAGCAATGTAATTACTGGTGTGATTTCCTCCAGTAAGTTTTATGCTAAGGGTAAGTGGATTTTAAAAGGTTATGTATATGTAATTGATGGTGCAACTGTAACCTTTGAAGCAGGTTGTGTGGTGCAGAGTGATGTGACTGAAAAAGGCGCTCTCATCATTGAGCGTGGTGCAAAAATTATTGCCTCAGGTACAAAAGACAATCCAATTGTTTTCACTAGTGGAAAGCCCATCGGATCTCGTGCACCTGGTGATTGGGGTGGTATCATCCTTTTGGGTAAAGCGCCTACCAATCGTCCATTAGATCCTGCTCCAATTATTGAGGGTGGGGTAGGTCGTCAATATGGGGGTACTAACCCAACTGATGAAAGCGGAATACTTCGTTTTGTAAGAATTGAATATGCTGGTATTGCAGCTGAGCCTGGTTCTGAAATTAATGGATTGACTTGTGGTGGTGTAGGCTCAGGAACAATTATTGAAAATGTGATGGTTTCTTTTGGTAATGATGATGCATTTGAATTCTTTGGAGGTACTGTTAATGCCAAAAATTTGATAGCATTTGCTACAGCTGACGATGATTTTGATTTTGACTTTGGGTACAGCGGTAAGATACAATATGCAATATCCATGCGTAAGCCTGATTTTGTAGATGCAGGTGATGCGGGTAATGGAATCGAGTGTGATAACGATGCTAGTGGTACTAATGCTACGCCTATCACTCGTCCTCAGTTGAGTAACTTTACCATGGTAGGCCCTAATGATGCAACTGGAACAGCTGCCAACCACAATTACTCAATGCGTTGGAGAAGAAGAACACAATTTGTAATTCGTAACTCCATCATGATTGGCCACCCTGACGCTGGTTTCTCTATGGAATCTGATGGAACATTGAATGATTATTATGTAAATGGACTATCAGAGTTCCGGAACAACTTAATACATGCTACTACTAGCATCTACCGTAGTGGCAATAATAATATTTGTACAGCTGCTCAAATTCAAGCTAAGGCTGAATCTGAGGGTTGTGTTACCCTGGCAAATAGCGCAGCTGCACGATTGACAAGTCCTTTTTATTCAGTTACCCCTAACTTCTTACCAGCCACAGGGTCTCCTGCGCTAACTGGAGCAAGTTTTACAGGTATGAATAGTTTCTTTACTTCAACCACATTCCGTGGGGCTATGGGAACCACTGATTGGACTTCAGGCTGGACTGCATGGGATCCGCAGAATAAATCTTATTAATTTACTTTTTTTAAATTTGACGCTCTGTCTGTAAAGGCAGAGCGTTTTTTTTATAATCTAGTTTGAGCTATGTACATTTTCCGATACCTGTTATTAGTGAATGTTGTGCTGCTTTTTGCCTTTTGCACACCCAAGGGAACGCCCGACCTTTTACCTGAGTTGTCCTTTTGTGACAGTGCTGTAGTTATGTTTTACAAAACTCCAGGTAATCCCAGGTTTTTCAAGATGGTTAAGATTTATGATAAGACTGAACTGGCTACTATTGCTAATGCAGCTAACCAGCCTGCAAGACTTACAGAACGTAGCTGTACTACGCAGGGCAAAATTTATTATTATGGAGACAAGGGGGAGGTGTATGTGCTATATTTCACTTACGATGCTGCTTGTAAGTCAATTAGCTTCATAAAAACGGGTGAAAAGTATGAGGTAGACCTTCCTGATGCAGTTTATGAAATTCTTGAAAAAAGGCAAAAGCTGGCTTACGAACCTGCCTCTCGCTAATGTTAAGTTTTTCAAGTCCCTCAAAACTTAACATTGAATTTCAAAACCTAATTGTTCAACAATTTACTTTTGAGAAGGCTTTATAATTTCACAGCCTATCCCTGCAATATGAATACCATCATCGAAGCAATTCGAAGGGCATCATCTGTCCATGAAGTTTCTAGTTTATTAGACAATTGTTGGCAGGAGAAAAAGAGGTCAGGGCCTGATGTTGGACTGTTTTTTTTAAGTGAATTAAGGTCGGTGCTCAACCAAATTGACCCCATAGACGTGGCCCAGCCTGATGAATGGACTAACATACAGCATGCCAGAGTTTATCTTCACCGCATTACTGCAAAGCAATCTGCTTCGGAAAAATAAGATTTCTATTAGTTGGGGCAGCGCCTACTTCCAGTAAATAGGTTAGCGATTGTTGAATTGATTGGCTATAATCACGAGATAGAGTGGCTCCATTTTGTAACCAGGACTCAATAGTTTCAGTATCAAGTGATTTATAAGGGTCTAGGACTTGCACCCCCATATTTTTCAAAGCAGCTCCATTACAATATTGCTCATATTGCCCCCATATTGGCATAGCTAATATTTTCTTACCCAATTGCAAGGCCTCTGCTGGAGTTTCAAATCCGGCTCCACATATTATTCCTGCACAGCTAATCAAGCTTTTATTGAAGGATTCCTGATCGATAGGCTTGAAAATTATATTTTTTTGCTGCGTTACTGTTTTTACCGTCTTGCTAAAAACCTCAAATCGCTGAAGAGGTATTTTTTTAAGTATTGATTGCAGGAAGCTGTCATGCAGTGCGGGAAGGTATACCGTGATGTGCCCTTCATTGACCGGAGTGGCTTCTAGTATCTCTTGCTTTATGACGGCTCCAAAAATTGAAGGGTGATACTTTTCAAAGTGCAAGCCTATATGATGTGTGGCTTGAACATATTTCTTTAAGAGCAGTTCTCCATGCCAGCTTTTAAAAATAGGTCTGGGCGCCTCAGTATATTGAAAGCTGGCTTGGTGTCCAAAATGCACCGAGGGAACCTTTTTCAAACTGCAAGCTAAAGAGGTCAAGCAATCAAAGTCATTCAACACCAGATCATATTTTTCAACAGGTAAGGACATTACCTCTTTATAAACGCCAAGGGGATTACGCTGAAAGGCAATCTTGGGATAATCCAGTCCACCGGTATTATTGTAGTAAAGACTGATTCCTTTACTTCTGAATTTGACAGGCAAATTTGCTTGGAGATGGCTATTATTTCCGCTTAAAAAACAGTCAACTTCTCCCCATTTTTGTAGATGGGGCAGTAGGGTTATGGCTCTACTAATATGCCCATTACCGGTAGCCTGTACTGCGTAAAATATTTTCATGTGTAGCTTAGATTAAAAAGGAAGTTGGTGTATGTGTAATCCTATTTCATCCGTTTCCACATTTAACTCAGGTAACTGTTTTTGCATACTTACCACCGGTGCCAGCTGGTAATCCTCTTCTTTATAGTGGTAGATCTCCCAGTTTTGATTATTGTATTCAAGTGCAGTTAAATTCTCAATCCAATCTCCACTATTTAGATAAGTGACCTGCCCTTCTGTTGTTGTAACTATTCGTTGCTGGGGTTGGTGTATGTGTCCGCAAATCACATAATCATATCCCTTGTTAATGGCCAACTCTGCTGCAGTCTGTTCAAAATCCGCAATCCAGCTAACTGCTTTTTTGACACCATTTTTTACCTTCTTACTTAAGCTCATCTTAGGTTGTCCCATTTGAGTCAGCATCCAGTTTATAAGTCGGTTTAGAAGAATCAGCCAGTCATATCCCCATCCTCCCAACTTGGCAATGAACTTTGCACTTCCCTTTGTAGTAGCATCGAAAACATCCCCATGGAAAATCCAGGTACGTTTTCCATTCATTTCAATTACCAGTTTATCGGTAAGCTGAAAATTTCCCAGGTGTAGTTCGCTATAGCGGCGAAGCATTTCATCATGATTGCCTGTTATGTACACAACCCGAGTACCCTGTGCAAGTAGATTTAGGATCTCTTTAATAACCTGCATATGGGCAGGGGGGAAGTAGCTTTTGCTAAATTGCCAGCCATCTATAATATCCCCATTTAAAATCAGTAACTGCGGTGTAATGCTTTTGAGGTAATGCACCAATTCCCTTGCATGACAGCCGTAGGTTCCCAAATGAATATCACTTAGCACCACTACATCGGGACTTCTTTTCTGCATTACTTACTGTTTACCGAAGTAAAGCCGCTAACGTTAACTAGGTATTAAGCAGATGTTATGAAACCGTAAACCATTTTTTTCTTTTTTATTTATTTCAATCTGTAAATTTGAAGCCGAAGTGAAACTGGCAGCTATAGACATAGGAAGTAATGCGGTAAGACTCTTAATTTCTGAGGTAGTCGAACACACCGATCAAAATCCTGATTTTATTAAAACAGTATTAGTCCGTGTTCCTTTGCGCTTGGGTTTTGATGTATTTGAAAGGGGATCTATATCTGTGAAAAAGGCAGAACAGTTAGTGAAGACTATGCAAGCATATAAATTGCTTCTAGACGTATATGGCGTCAGAAGTTTAAAAGCTTGTGCTACTTCTGCTATGCGTGATGCTGCCAACACAGCAGAGATTTTACAGCGGATTAAGCTAGAGGCGGGGATTGCTGTTCGTGTGATTACTGGAGAAGAAGAAGCAACCCTTATTTACGAAAATCACATTGCTGATTATATGGATGCTGCCGAGTCCTATCTCTATATTGATGTGGGTGGAGGAAGTACAGAACTGACATTTTTTAGCGATGGCAAACTGGTTTTTAAAAAATCTTTCAACATAGGAACTATTCGATTGCTTAAGGACCAGGTATCCTCGGAAAATTGGGAGGAGATGAAAATGTATATCCGTCAGAAAACTAAAGGTCATCACCATGTTACCGCCATTGGTTCTGGGGGAAACATCAATAAGATTTTTAATCTTTCTAAACGAAAAGAAGGAAAACCCATTGATTTGGAGCTATTGAAACAGTACCACAAAGAATTGAACGAGCTCAGCATTCCAGAGCGGATGCAACAGTTTCGCATGCGAGAGGATCGAGCCGATGTGATTGTGCCCGCGCTTCAAATTTATATCAATGCCATGCGTTGGGCAGATGCCGAAAGTATGTTTGTCCCAAAAATTGGGCTTGCTGATGGGTTGATACATACGCTCTATGAGGAGGTGGTATCCAGAAGGGCAGTTGCTAGGTGATAATCAATTTATTGCCTTAATGTGAAACAATTATTAACTTATTTTACTTTTCTCAGGTTCGTTTTTGATCAATTAGTTTTGTTATATACCCTGTTTGCATGCTAATTCCACGTGACATCAGCTGGCTGTCATTTAATGGCCGCGTATTACAAGAAGCCAATGATCCTACCGTTCCGCTTCAACAGCGTATTCGATTTTTGGGCATATTTTCAAATAATCTGGACGAATTTTTCAGAGTACGTGTAGCTACACTTAAAAGAATGTCTGACTACAGTGCCAGACGAAAAAAACTCAACATTGATATTGATGCCAATGCGCAGCAAATCCTGGACGAAATCCAGATGATTGTGTTGCGACAGCAAAATGAATTTGAAAGAATTTGGAAAAATATTCTGCAAGAACTCAAACAACACCGTGTTTATTTAAAAAATGAAAAACAGCTTACAAAACCACAACAGCAGTTTGTAAGGGAGTTTTTTGAAACACAGGTTCGTAATTATGTTATCCCGTTGATGATTGAGGCATTACCCACCTTGCCTTATATAAGAGATAAAAGTATTTACTTGGGTGTGGTAATGCGAAAAAAGAACACAGCCTATCAGGATCAGTATGCCTTAATTGAAGTTCCTGTAACATCCATTGGTCGATTTGTGCTGCTTCCCTCCCCGGGAAACGAAAAACATATTATTCTTTTAGAAGATATTATTCGTTTTAATCTCCCTCGCATCTTCCCCTATTTTGATTATGATCTGTTTGAGGCTTGGCTATTTAAAGTCACTAAGGATGCCGAATTGGAAATAGATCATGACCTGTCTACCAGTTTTGTAGAAAAAATGGCAAAGGGTATTAAAAATAGAAGGAAGGGCAAGCCCGTTCGATTTGTGTATGATAAGGAGATGGATAATGGATTGTTGCAGTATTTAATTGGTCGGTTAGGGCTCACAAAAAAAAGTGCCATCATACCCGGTGGCCGCATACATAACTTTAGACACTTTATGGATTTTCCAAAAGTGTTACCAGTTACACAGCAACGTAAGCCCGCTTTCACCCATCCTCTGTTACGTGACAAGCTTCGTGTAACAGATGTGGTATTGCAAAGGGATATCATGTTGCATTTTCCCTATCATTCTTTCGACTCCTTGATTGATATGTTGCGTGAGGCAGCGATGGATGCTACAGTTGAAAGAATCCAACTAACAGCTTATCGATTGGCTTCTTCTTCCCGTGTTATTCATGCGTTGATCAATGCCGCACGAAATGGAAAGTCTGTAGAGGTAATGCTTGAGTTGAAAGCCAGATTTGATGAAGAGGCTAACCTGGAATGGAAATCGGTGTTAGAAGAAGAAGGAATTCGGGTTTTGTTGGGAGTTCCTAATATGAAAGTTCATGCTAAGCTTTGTGTAATTACCCGTCGAGAGAAACAGAAATTACAATACTACGGATTTGTCAGTACGGGGAATCTAAATGAGTCTTCTGCCCGCTTATATGCAGATCATTGTTTGTTGACATCATCTCCAGCAATCATGCGGGATGCGTTGAGAGTGTTTGAGTATCTGGGAAAATGGCAACGGGGGATGACGCCACTTTGGAAGTGTAAAACTTTATTGGTATCTCCTGTAACTATGCGTCCCTCTATTGCTCGATTAATTGAGCGGGAAATTAAAATAGCGCATGCAGGGAAAAAAGCAAAAATTATCATTAAGCTCAATTCACTCAGTGACCTAACCTTGATTAAACTATTGAATAAGGCTGTATCAAGTGGGGTAGAGCTTCATTTAATTATCAGGGGGATCTATTGTGCACAGTTCCCGATTTCTAAAAAAAGACTACCTCCACATGCCATAAGTATTGTGGATGAATACTTGGAACATGCACGCGTATTAGCTTTTTATAATAAGGGTAAGGAGCGTGTCTTTATCTCTTCGGCGGATTGGATGGTACGCAACCTGGATTATCGATTAGAGGCTGCAGTTGAAATAGTCGATAAGGCTATAAAAAATGAGTTTTTAAATATATTGGATATCCAGCTTGCCGATAATGTCAAAGCAAGGTTGTTGAACGCTACACTAGATAATCAATATGCAGGTGGTAACCCCAAGCAATTTATTCGATCGCAGGTTTTGATTGCCGATTTTTTACAACGCGCTTCTTCTAGCCGTTTCAATAAAACTGTTAGCTAACAGGTAATGTAAATCCAATAGTAGTTCCTACCTGTTCAGTGCTTCTGGCGTGAATAGTTTCTCCATGCGCCTCTATCATATGTTTACAAATGGCAAGGCCTAACCCACTACCAGTGATATCACGCGAGCGTCCTGTTTCTGTACGATAAAATCTTTCAAATATTCGACTAATCTCTCTCTCAGCAATTCCAATTCCATCATCTGTGATTTCAATTAAAATATGTTTGTCATCTGTTTTATACATCGATGCGGTGATGCTACCATTTTGTTTTCCGTATTTACGTGCATTTTCAACTAGGTTGCTTAATACCTGTCTAATCTTTTCTTTATCGGCATAAACAGGTAGAGGAGCTTCACATTCCTTTTTAATGCTGCAATGGGTTGTAGTATTATCCGCTGTTAATTCTGTCATTTCAAAAACCTCTTTTACTAAGTCTTGAATAATGAAAGATTGTTTGATTAGGGGCAATTCACCTCTTTCTAACTTGGAAATTTGCTCCAGATCGCCCAATAAGTTGGAGAGGCGTTCAACATTACGTCCCGCATTTTCCAAATATTTTTTATTAATTTTTGGATCTTCTAGTGCACCATCTAATAAGGTTTCTAAATAACCTTGAATGGAAAAAATGGGTGTCTTAAACTCGTGCGATAGATTCTGTAAGAACTCTTTTCGAAACTGTTCATTTTGTCGGAGTAACTCCATTTCTTTTTCGTTCTCAATAGCCCAGTCTTCAACATCTTTACTGACTTCTTCTAAGGTTTTTGGAGGAAGTATGTATTTGTAATAGGTTTCTTCCTTTTTAGTTGTTTTAGTCTTGTGAATGAACTTGTATATCAACTTTATTTTTCGGTTTATGAACTGTTCCAACAATGTGTTGATAACAAAGAAGCTGATTGTAAAGAGCACAGTAAAGGAAAGTAATCCCAGTGCCCACTTGCCAGAAGCCCAAATCACTAATAGACTCTCAGGAATGGAAAGAATTAATGCCGCGGTTAGCGCAATTTGTCGGGGTGTGATATTGCTTTCTCGATTTGGCATAAAACGTTTCAGTAAAGGTAAGCTTCGAATTTGCTGTTATAGCACAAATTTATACCCTACCCCTTTGACCGTTTTTATGCAGTCGATTCCCAATTTTTGTCTGATTTTTCTGATATGTACATCAATGGTACGGTCACCGACTATCACTTCATTTCCCCATACCTGAGTTAAAATTTCATTTCTAAGGAACACACGGCCAGGCTTGTTTGCCAGCAAGTAAAGAAGTTCAAACTCTTTCTTAGCCAGTGAAATAGATTTTCCATCTACTGTTACTAAAAATTGCTCCGTGTTGATTGATATGGGACCAGCAACTAAAGTAGTGGTTTCAGGTTTAGTTTGTCTTCTAAATAAGGCTTGTAAACGGCTAATCAATACTTTGGGGCTGACAGGTTTTCCAATATAATCATCGGCTCCTGTTTCCAGGCCTTTTACTACAGAACCGTCATCGCTTAAGGCCGTTAACATCACAATCAACGTTTCACTAAATTGTACTTGCGAGCGTAATATTTTACAAACCTCAACGCCAGATTTTTTTGGCATCATTACATCCAGCAATATCAAGTCCGGTTTATTTTTTTTGGCTTTGTCAAGCGCCTCATCTCCATCTTTTGCCAAGCTTACTTCGTATCCCGCTGCACTGAGATTATAGTGTAATAACTCGCGGATATCTGGCTCGTCATCTGCAATAAGTACTTTACGGGCCTTATTTTCCATCAGTGAGCGTTTTCACAAAGTTATCTGTTATTTGATGCAACAATAAGCCCTTGCTAAATGGCCAGGTAGACTTAATGATAACTTAATATTAACGCCTGAACAGTAACTTTGTACCCGAATGCCCATGCTATCCAGAATAGTTATTTTTTTACTGTTTTTAGGCTATGCTTATCCTGAAGCAATTGCCCAGCCCGCTGGTGGTTCCTTTCAAACACCTGCTGGCTATAAACCCGAATTTCGAAGAGAGCGTAATCATGAGCTGATTCAATTAGCACAGCAGTTAATAATGGATAGTGATGGACGTAAGGATAACCAATTTACCCCTGGTGAAAGCGAGGAGCTGAATACCGCGCTGACTCACTCCCTGCAACAAGAAATTAATCGGATCGCTTACCAGATTGAAACAGATCCGGTATTTGATCATCGGCTGAAAGTTAATTATCTGGTTGGGTTAGAAAATGTTTTGAAATATTTTAAAGAGCACTGGAGACTAGTGGGTATCGAAACTGTGCATCCACAGTATCTGTCACTATTAGTTACCAATTACGAAGCTTGTGTTACCAGCGATAGAAATGGAGTCAGTATTGCGCCACTGGTGGTACACCTTCCTTATGATGTGGGGACTAATTTATTAGCAGCTGGTATTTTTGAGAAAAATCCGGGTTATCAAATTTGCAAAGAGAACTTATTGCTAAAATATTGTACGCTCTTACCAGAAAAAACATTCTTGGTATTGCAGAAAAATCCAGACGTTCCTTTTGCGGATAGTTTACTTAAAGTAGTTGCCAGAAAGTTTCCGCGCCAATTATATGATTATGCAGCCGCTGGAGACCGGTTGGGACAACGTATTCGATCAATCCAGGATGATGCGTTTGTGGCGTTGGTTGCCCGTATGTCTTTGAGTAAAAGCGGACAACAATATTTCCCCTTTGTAGACAATATTTTACAGGGAAGAACTACGTTAGAGCAGATCGATGCGGTGAAAGAAGATACACTAGGCTATTACCGTTTATTAGTGGCTACACAACAGGATTATGTCAAACGAGCTATCAATGGCGATACTGCGATGGAGTCAAAGGCTTTGGCGCGCAGATTAGAGGATAAAGCGCGTTCACATTTTGTTACGGTGATAAACGCTTTGCATAATGAAAAGGATTTACAAGTTCGTTTTAAAATAATACAACCGCTGAGTGCAACGGAGCTTTACTATTTAGCCGTTTCATCAGATGGCACTATTTATACGTCCAGCTTTGTACGTGGGGTGTATCCGTTGATGATGTCCCGAATCGGTAATCGCGGAGACTCCTTGCTAAAAGAGGTACGTTTTGATCGGTATCGCAAGTTTATCAAAATGGCAGCTGCCTTTAATACATTGGACGAATTTTTAGCCTCTTTTCCCACAGCGTCCAGAAAAGGTGTAGAGGATCCGGCCAATACATTAATGCGTGCCTTTGTAAAAAATTTGGATAAAACGGATGGGTTGGAGGATGGGGCTGATGTGGCCGACTCCTATGCCAGCATTGCTGAAAATCTGCAACCGGTTGCCAATCGAATGTTGGAAAATATTCGTGAAAATCAACAAGAGGCAGCCAAGCTGGGAAGTAGAAAAGGAGTTGTTATCTATTCTATTCTTTCAACCTTATTTCTATCAGCGGATAGCACACGAAAAATTGATTTGACTAAGGAATTAGGTATTCCCCCTGTTTATCAAGTTCCATTTAGAGATCTGGCTGATGATAGCGGTCGTGTGCATGTACAATTATTTATTTATGGTGATAAAGATGGGATTGGCGTATTCCCAGGACTGGTCAATATGTTTAATAACAGTAATTGGAAAATTGATCCCTCTAATAAATATTGGGTTCGTGTTACAGCCGCTAAAGGGAAACCGGTTACATTATATTTAAACCGTCCGCTTCCCGAGGAGCTAAATGAAGATGCAAAGGCACAGGAAGAATTGAATAATTATCTTCAACAGCAGGGGATTACTCCCCGCGTTACTATCAATAGGGGACATAGTTACAATGCGCCATATACCATTGCGCAAATGTCTCCTGCTTCCAAAATTGTGTTTATGGGTTCTTGCGGAGGCTACAATATGATACATGATATTTTAGAAAAAGCACCGGATGCACATATCATTGGTACCAAGCAGATTGCTGATGCCCCTGTTAATAATCCGTTTTTACGTTTACTCATGGAAAAACTACGAACTGGATCTGATATTGAATGGATTGGTTTTTGGAAAGAACTTGACAAAATTGTAACGGATAAGATTTTTGAGGATTACGTTCCTCCACACAAAAATCTTGGTGCCTTATTTATCAAGGCTTATACCAAAGCCATGACTTCTCCTTCAACTTATTGATGTGTCTGCTTCAACTGCGTCTTTTTTTGATTGGAAATTATTAGGCAGGGTAATGGGGTATGCCGCTCCCTACAAATCCCGGTTTTGGGTTTCTGTCCTTTTGGCCGTGGTACTTGCTGCAATTACTCCTTTACGGCCATTATTGATTCAGCGTACAGTCAATGAGTATATTGTAGGAGAGGTTCCTCGTATGTTGGTACTGGTTACCATGATTCAGCTGGGCATCATATTAGTAGAAACGGCGCTACGGTTTGCTTTTACATTTATTACGGCCTGGTTAGGACAAGCCGTTGTGATGGATCTTCGTTTAGCAACCTATGATAAGATTCTTCGATTACATCTTTCACAATTTGATCGTACCCCGGTAGGTACGCTCACTACACGCACCGTAAATGATATAGAATCTATCAATGATATTTTTGCTGATGGTTTGGTTCCCATTATTGCAGACATTCTTTCCATTGTCTGCGTGTTAACCTACATGTTTCTCGCTGACTGGAAATTAACCTTGATTGCGTTGATTCCGTTTCCTATTATTTTAATTGCTACTTACATTTTTAAAGAAAGTATCAACCGTTCCTTTCAATCGGTGAGAAATGCGGTGGCTGCCTTAAATGCTTTTGTTCAGGAGCATTTAACGGGAATGTTTATTGTGCAAGCATTTGCAGCTGAGCAAATCGAGTTAGAAAAATTTAAAAAAATAAATCGTCAGCATCGAGATGCTAATATCAAAGCCATTTTTGCTTACTCTGTATTTTTCCCGGTAGTAGAAATAGTATTGGCACTTTCTATAGGACTAGTAGTTTGGTATACGGCTAAGGAAGCGTTGGCTTTACAGCAGAGTCAACAGGGTACGGTTATTGCTTTTATTCTGTGTTTGAATTTATTGTTTCGTCCTTTACGGGTACTGGCGGATAAATTCAATGTATTACAAATGGGTGTAATTGCAAGTGAGCGAGTATTCAACGTGCTGGACAATCCGGAAGCAACTCCTCCTTTTACCAATATGCCACTTTCATCTATTCGATTCAGTGGTAAAATTGAATTTGAAAATGTTCATTTTGCCTATGATCCTGTTGTACCAGTTTTAAAAGGTATCTCTTTTGTTGCGCAACCTGGTGAAACTATAGCACTGGTTGGATCTACCGGAAGTGGGAAAACTTCCATCACCAGTCTATTGACACGCTTATATGATTTTCAATCGGGGCAAATCAGGATTGATGACCAGTCCATACAGTCTTATGCATTAGAAACGTTACGAGGTCAAGTAGGGGTTGTTCTCCAGGATGTTTTTTTATTTTCAGGTTCTATCTATGATAATATTACACTTCGCAATACCTCCATCACCCGAGATCGGGTAGAGGAAGCTGCCAAGATGATTGGCTTACATGATTTTATCTGCTCGTTGCCAGGTGGCTATGATTATGATGTTCGCGAACGTGGGTTGACGCTTTCATTAGGGCAACGTCAACTGCTTTCGTTCATACGAGCATTATTATACAATCCCTCCATATTGATATTAGATGAAGCCACCTCTTCTGTTGACACAGCCAGTGAGCAGCTAATCCAACGGGCCATCGAAACACTAGTTCAGGGACGAACTTCCATTGTGGTAGCGCACAGATTGTCAACCATTCGCAAAGCCAACAGGATCATAGTCTTGGAAAAAGGGGAGGTCCTGGAAATGGGTACACATGCCGAGTTGCTGGCTAAAAATGGACATTATGCCCAACTTTGCAGGGCCCAATTTCCTGAAAATACGGGGGGCTGATCCAGACCTGAAATACCCCTTTCAATTTGCCCGTTTTTCTTCGGTTTTTCAGCCCACCACCCCTATCTTTGCGCAAAATTTCGAGGCAGGTATGTGCTGTAGTCCCAAAAACAACTTAAAAGCCCTTCTTTTTATACTGGTTTTTGCCTTTTCACCATTGGTATTTAAGGCACAGGATCATGCGCAAAACAATGCACAACATGATACGCATGCCACCGAAACCGATACCACTCATGCTTCACATGCAGCTCCTGCAAAAGAGAAAAAATTTGATGCGGCCGAAGTAATTTTTGGGCACGTATTGGATGGCCATGAGTACCATTTTATGGACATCGGAGACCATCCCATTACACTTCCCTTACCTATTATACTTTACTCCCCAAGCCGGGGTACCTGGGATATATTCATGTCTTCTCACTTTGAACATGGACATGCTGCTTATAAGGGGTACACCATGCTTAACAAGCATTCCATTCATGAACTTGGTTTGGACGAAAAGAAATTTTCTGAAGGAACTATTGTTCCGCTGGATGCCAATGGAAAATATGATCCCACAGTTACCTACTACGATCTGTCCATGACACGTAACGTGGTTCAAATGTTACTAGCCTTGGTTCTTTTCACAGTGATTATGTTCCGGGTGGCGGGTCGGTATAAAAAAGGCGTGGGGGTTACTTCTGCACCGCAAGGTTCTCAAAGTTTTTTGGAGCCCATCATCACGTTTGTTCGTGACGAAATAGCTAAACCTAATTTAGGGCACAACTACCAACGCTATCTGCCCTTTTTGTTGACAGTGTTCTTCTTCATCCTTGTCAATAATATTTTTGGGTTGATTCCAGGATCAGCTAACGTAACAGGTAATATTGCATTCACAGTTGTGTTAGGATTACTTGCTTTTGCAGTTATATTATTTAGCTCAAACAAATATTTTTGGCATCACATTTTCAACCCTCCAGGGGTACCATGGGGTATAAAGTTAATTTTAGTTCCTGTGGAGATCTTAGGTGTATTTATTAAGCCATTCGCATTGATTATTCGTCTTTTTGCTAATATGTTGGCTGGGCACATTCTCATCATCTGCTTGATCTCACTTATTTTTATTTTTGGTGAGTTAAATCCTTTTGCTGGTTGGGGTGCTTCACCTTTCTCTATTGGCTTCACTGTATTTATATACCTGATTGAAGTATTGGTAGCTTTCCTTCAGGCATTTATATTTACCATGCTCAGCGCTGTATTTATTGGTCAAGCCCGGGAAGGCGATCATCATGACTCAGCACAAGGAGTACATCACTAACCTTTTATTTTTTAACCCTCAATACAAATCACATGGATTTTATGAATGTAATGCTACTAGCTGAAATTGCAAACGCTGGTGGTGCGGTTGGAGCAGGTCTTGCGGCTATCGGAGCCGGTGTTGGCATCGGACAGATTGGTAAAGGTGCCCTCGAGGCCATTGCCCGCCAGCCTGAAGCTAGCAATGACATCCGCGGTAACATGATCCTGATGGCGGCCCTTGTAGAAGGAGCTGCTTTGTTTGCGATCATATTAGGCTTTTTAGCCATGGTGCTTTGATTACTGCACATGTAATCACTCTACTGCGTCCGATGCACAGGGCGGATGACGCGGTAGTTATCTTTTTTTAAAAAATGAAATTCATTAAAGCATGAATCTGTTAACTCCCGGTTTTGGCCTGCTGATTTGGACGCTCTTAGCTTTCTTAGTAGTCTTTTTCCTGCTTGCCAAATACGCATGGCCAGCCATTATCAATGGGTTGCGCGAGCGCGAAGAAAGTATCGCTTCTTCCCTGGAAACCGCTAAGCGTGTGCAAGCTGAAATGGCCCAGTTGAAAAGCGAAAATGAAACCTTATTAGCAAAGGCCCGTGAAGAGCGTGCCTTGTTGTTAAAAGAGGCGCGTGAAACCAAAGACCGTATCATTACCGAAGCCAAAGACCAGGCAAAATCAGAGGCCAACAAGATTATGGCGGAAACGCAGGCTGCTATTCAGGCGCAACAAATGGCGGCACTAACTGAGGTAAAAAACCAAGTTGGAAAACTGGTGATTGAAGTCAGTGAAAAAGTACTCCGGAAAGAACTAGAAAATAAGGCAGCGCAAGAAGCGCACATTAAAGGCCTTGTTGATGGTGTTAAAATGAATTAATTCCAACTCATGCCTAATCCACGTTTAGCTGCCCGATACGCCAAATCCTTACTAGATCTTTCTGTAGAGAAAGGTCAGTTAGAGCAGGTTTATGCTGATATGCAGTGGTTACAGGACGTGTGCAAGAGCAGTCGTGATTTTGCTAACATGCTCCGTAGTCCCATTATCAAATCTGATGTGAAGGGAAAAATTATCCGTGCTGTCACACAAGCTCATTTGAGTGAATTGACCAGCGCTTTCAACCAGTTGCTAGTTACTAAAAACAGAGAAAGTTATTTGCCCGAGATCTGTACCGCTTTTATTAAAACGTACAAAGAGCAGAAGGGAATTAAAACAGTACACTTAACCACGGCCTCTCCGGTAACAGCTGAAGTAAAACAGTCGATTTTAGAAGAGGTTAAAAAATCCGGAGGATACACACAAGTTGAATTACAGGAAAAGATTGATCCTGCTTTGATTGGTGGCTTTGTATTGCAGGTAGATGATAAATTAATTGATGCCAGCGTTGCCTACGATTTGAAGGCTATTGCAAAGCAATTTGAGAATAACGATTTTGTATATAAGATCAAATAACAAGTAAATCAAGTTATATGCCAGAGATTAAACCCGATGAAATTAGTGCGATACTCAGACAACAGCTGAGTAATTTCAATGCTGCTGCCGATTTAGAAGAAGTAGGCACGGTATTACAAATCGGAGATGGGATTGCCCGCGTATACGGTCTAGGAAATGTACGTTATGGCGAACTCGTGGAATTTGAAAATGGTGTACGTGCCATCGCCTTGAACCTGGAAGAAGATAATGTGGGTGTGGTATTGATGGGAGAAACAGGTGGTATTCAGGAAGGCGCAAAAGTAAAACGCACAGGACAAATTGCCTCTATTAAAGTAGGTGAGGGTATGGTTGGCCGTGTAGTGAATACACTAGGACATCCTATCGATGGTAAGGGTCCTATTTCAGGAGAACTTTATGAAATGCCCCTTGAGCGTAAAGCACCTGGTGTAATTTTTCGTGAGCCGGTAAAAGAATCCTTGCAGACAGGTATCAAGGCTATTGATGCGATGATTCCTATCGGGCGTGGTCAGCGTGAGTTGGTAATTGGTGACCGCCAGACTGGTAAAACAGCCATCTGTTTGGATACTATTATCAATCAGAAAGAATTTTATAAAGCAGGCAAGCCTGTTTATTGTATTTATGTAGCCATTGGACAGAAAGCCTCTACCATTGCTGGTGTAATGAAAACATTACAAGACAATGGTGCCATGGATTATACCATCATAGTAGCCGCTTCTGCTTCTGATCCTGCTCCACTTCAATTCTATGCTCCATTTGCGGGTGCTGCCATTGGAGAATTTTTCCGTGATACGGGTCGTCCTGCATTGATCATTTATGATGATCTTTCTAAGCAAGCGGTTGCTTATCGTGAGGTTTCCTTATTGCTTCGTCGTCCTCCAGGACGTGAGGCGTACCCTGGTGACGTATTCTATCTACACAGTCGTTTGTTGGAGCGCGCTGCCAAAGTGATCAACGATGATAATGTAGCTAAGAATATGAATGATGTACCGGATAGTATTCGTCACTTAATTAAGGGTGGTGGATCACTTACGGCACTTCCAATCATTGAAACACAAGCGGGTGACGTATCTGCTTATATCCCTACCAACGTAATCTCTATTACGGATGGTCAGATATTCTTGGAAACAAACTTATTCCTTTCAGGTATTCGTCCTGCTATCAACGTGGGTATCTCTGTAAGCCGCGTGGGTGGTAATGCACAGATTAAGTCCATGAAAAAAGTGGCGGGTACCTTGAAGTTAGACCAAGCACTTTATCGTGAGTTGGAGGCCTTCTCTAAATTCGGCGGTGACTTGGATGCCGCTACCAAGAATGTAATTGACAAGGGAGCACGCAACGTGGAAATTTTGAAACAAGCTCAGTATTCTCCCTTTACGGTGGAGAAGCAAGTAGCTATCATCTATCTTGGAACAAACGGATTACTGAAAGATGTTGCTGTTAATCGCGTGAAGGAGTTTGAAGAACATTTCTTAATGGAAATGGATAACAAACTGGCTGATGTGATGGCAGCATTCAAACAAGGTAATCTGCCTGAAGACGGTATCAAGAAGATGGTGGAACTGGCTAAAGGCTTGATTCCCCAATATAAAAAGTAAGTAATCCTTGTTATCAGTCCGCGGACTCACTAAACGCTTCGGTGAATTCACTGCGGTGGATGATCTCTCCTTCAATGTTGAGCAGGGGCAGGTGTATGGATTTCTGGGGCAAAATGGTGCAGGAAAATCCACCACCATTCGGATGTTGCTTTCTCTAATACGACCCACCGCTGGTGAAATCAACTTTTTTGGACAATCACTTTTCACACACCGAAAAGAAATACTTGCTCAAATTGGAGCAATCGTAGAAAAACCGGATCTCTATAAATACCTCTCTGCACTCGAACACTTAAGTCTATTTGCAAGATTCGGGGGACATCGGCCTGATCAAAAAAAGCACTTATTATTGTTGGAGAAAGTAGGATTAGCGCAGCGAGCTACCAGTCGCGTAGGTACGTATTCGCAAGGCATGCGTCAACGTTTGGCATTGGCTTGTGCCTTAGTAAATGATCCCAGCTTATTAATTCTGGACGAACCCACCAATGGATTAGATCCACAAGGAATTGCGGATATGCGTCAATTAATTCGTTCACTTTGTAAAGAGCAGGGAAAAACCGTATTGGTTTCTTCGCATTTACTAAGTGAAATTGAAATGATTGCAGATCGAGTTTTGATTATTCACAAAGGAAAAAAAGTAGCAGAGGAATCCATGGAGTCGCTAACAGCAAAAGCAAGTCAATTGAAGTTGCAAGCGCTTCCTGAAAAGCGATATGTATTGGAAGCTTATTTTCTTTCCTTAACCAATCAATAATGTTTATTTCTATTTTATATACGGAATTGTTTAAAATATTTCGCAGACCGCGTACGTATATTTCATTTGGAGCCATTGCCGTGATTGTAATGCTGGTTCAATTTGCTTTGCGGGTGAATGGAACAGAATTTATTCGCTTCTTTACCGATAGTCAAGCGGATATTTTTGAAATACCTGAAAGTCAGATCCTCAATGGCTATTTTGTTTGTGTGGCTATTCTTCATTTGATCTTGATACATGTCCCCTTATTGGTTGCGTTGATAGCTGGTGATATGATTGCTGGTGAAGCACAAACCGGAACCCTTCGAATGCTTGTCGCACAACCGGCTTCACGTACTACATTATTACTGGCTAAATTTTCTGCTAGCACTATTTATGTGCTTCTACTATTGCTTTGGATGGCCTTGTTTGCGTTGGGAGGAAGTTTACTTTTATTTGGGCAGGAAGATCTGGTGGTTTTTAGAGAAACAGATCTGCATATTATTAGTCAGCAAGATGTACTATGGCGTTTTTTTGCCGCCTTTATCTACGCGGCGCTAGCATTGACAATGATTGCAGCACTGGCCTTGCTGCTCTCTGTTTTTGCAGAAAACGCATTAGGTCCCATTGTAGCAACTGTTTGTATAGTGATTGTATTTACCATTTTGCAACAATTAAAAGTGCCGGTGTTTGAGCAGACCATCAATCCCTGGTCCTTTACTACGCATATGTTGGGATGGAAAGGGTTTTTTTATGTAGAACAAACCAGTGAAGGTGTTACCATTACTGGATCTGTTGAAAATCCAATGGCCTTGGTTAAAAGTGGTGCTATTCTCATTGCCTATACGTTGTTATTTGTTTTAGTGGCAGAGCGAGTTTATCGTAAAAAGGATATTTTATGTTGAGATTAGTTTGGATCAGCTTAGTGATACTATCAAGTAGCATTGCGGCACAGGCAAGTATTGACCCTGCTACACTGTTGGCAGGTGTCAAAAAAAAATATGATCTGGTGCGGGATTATACAGCTGCAGCACAATTAAAAACGAATGTACTTTTTATAAAGGCACCTCTCTCACAGGTGACTGTGTATTATAGGCGTCCGGACCAATTAAAAATCAGAAATCAAAAGGGTATCTCTTTTGTACCGAAGGGAACTGTTAATATTAATTTGAATAATGTATTGGGGTTACAAAATTTTGAAGCAATTGCTGCAGGAACCGAAATGGTAAATGGCGTTTCCTGTGCTATCATAAAAGTATTTCCCTTGAATGATGAAGAAGATATTATACGTGCCACTTTATATGTGGATCCCATCAAATTGCTAGTGCTTAAATCAATTATCAGTACGCGTGAGAGTGGCACCTACCAAATTTCTATGCAGTATGGGAAGTACGCATCCTGGGGACTACCCGATCGCGTATCAGTGGAATTTAACACCCGTGAGTTTAAACTCCCCAAAGGCACTACCTTGGATTATGATAATGGTACTGCCAAGACTATCACTCAAAAGGGACCGCAAAAAGGGAAAGTTGATATTTTATACCGTTCGTATATGATCAATCAAGGAGTATCAGAAGCAATCTTTCGCTAAAAACTAGTTGATCAATCTTCTATCGCCTCATCTTTTGCATTGGCTAGCATAGCTCTGGATGTTTTCCGAAGTGGATTACTTCTGTTGGAGGCATAGCCTTTACGTTGATTAATTATATCAATACAGCCAAAAATGGCCGTCATAAAAGAAGTAGAATCTGCACTATTTTTTCCCGCTATATCAAACGCCACGCCATGATCAGGCGAGGTGCGTACTACAGGGAGCCCAGCCGTATAATTAACCCCATCACCTCCAGCTAATGTTTTGAAAGGTACCAGTCCTTGGTCATGATACATAGCCAACACGGCATCAAATTGCGCATAACTTCCTCGGGCAAAAAATGCATCAGCAGGATAAGGTCCCACTGCCAGTATGTTATTATTTTTTGCTTCTTTAATTGCCGGACCTATAATAGTTTCTTCTTCTTTGCCAATTAATCCTTCATCACCAGCGTGTGGATTTAAGCCCAATACTGCAATACGCGGTTTTTCAATTCCAAAATCCTTTTGTAGGCTCTGCTGTAGGGTTTGCAATTTTGAAACAACCTTTTCTTTGGTAAGTTGCCCGGCTACTTGCGCAACAGATACATGCTCTGTAACGAGCGCTACCCGTAATGCAGTTGCAGTCATTAACATGACCACATCCTTAGCCCCAAAAAAATCTTTCAAGTAGGGGGTATGACCCGTATAGGAAAAATCGAAGGACTGTATGTTTTTCTTATGAATGGGAGCCGTTACCAATCCGTCAATTTGTTGTTGCTTTAAAGCAGCTACTGCTGTTTGCAAAGAAAGTACACCGTACTTGCCACCTTCCGGTGTTAATTGTCCTGGTTTTATATCTACTTCTTCCTCCCAGCAATTGAAAACATTGATCTGTTTATGATTAACTCGATTCAGTTCTTTACAACTGGCATAATTCAAGTTGCAATCAGGAATTGTCTTCTTATAAAAATTAATGACCTTATTAGACGCAAAAATCACCGGGGTGCAGTGGTCCAACATACGGCTATCCATAAATGTTTTGATGATTAGCTCAATGCCAATCCCATTCAGGTCTCCACAAGAAATGCCAATTACTGGTTTGGGTGTACTCATGCTTTTGAATTGCTGTAAAATTACGAATAATTGCTTGGCCAATCCGAGTACATTTGTAGCCATGTACACCCTCAAAAAATCCCTGGGCCAACATTTTTTACAAGACGAAAATATTTGTAAAAAAATTGTGGAGGCCTTACAACAGCGGCCTGTTTCCCAGCTGTTAGAGGTTGGACCTGGGGGTGGGGCACTTACTAAATATTTAATTCAACTGCCAGCTATATCTTTCAAAGCAGTGGAATTGGATCAGGAAAAAGTTACCTACTTGCTGCAAACCTACCCACCACTGGAGGGAAAGATCATCCATCAGAGCTTTTTGGACTTAACACCTCCTTTCCAAGGAATCTTTACTGTAATTGGTAATTTCCCATACAATATTTCTACGCAAATACTTTTTCATGTATTGGAATGGCGTCAACAAATTGATGCGGTTATTGGGATGTTTCAAAAAGAAGTAGCACAACGTGCCGCTGCTTTGCACGGAAGTAAAACCTACGGCGTGCTAAGCGTATTGATCCAAGCTTTTTTTGAAGTTGAGTATTTGTTTGATGTGGCCCCCGGGTGTTTCAATCCACCACCCAAAGTGAAAAGTGGAGTGATTCGGTTGCTGCCAAGAACTACCACACCGCCCATGCGAAGTGAAAAGCAGTTTACCACCTTAGTAAAAACAGCATTTAATCAACGACGCAAAACAATGCGCAATGCTTGTAAATCACTTTTTGACCCAGCCATACTGGCCGATCCCTTGTTTCTAAAAAGAGCCGAGCAGCTTTCGGTGGAGGAATTTGCCGCATTGAGTTTTCGTATGCGACAGACCGGGACTGCTTAACTTTGTCGGTTCATATGACACCAGTTTCATCCACCAATCGAGTTTTGATTACAGGGAGTGCGCATCCTGTATTAGCCCGCTCGCTGGAAGCAGCTGGTTACAACGTGGATCAACGGCCTACTATCTTACAAGAAGAGGCGGCCGCTTGTATTGAAAATTACACAGGGCTTATTTTAACTACGCGTATCAAAGCAGATCAAGTCTTTTTACAAAAAGCCTCATTACTAAAATGGATTGGCCGTTTGGGAAGTGGTATGGAATTAATTGATACCAGTTTTGCCAACCGGCAGGGAATTGAATGTGTGAGTAGTCCGGAAGGAAATCGACTCTCTGTTGCCGAACATGTATTGGGAATGATTTTAGTACTGATTCATAAAATTGCTGCTGCTGATTTAGAAGTTAAAAGCCGTAATTGGAGAAGAGAACAAAATCGGGGAACTGAATTGAGTGGTAAAACAGTAGGTATTATTGGTTTTGGAAACACGGGTAGTGAGTTGGCAAGATTATTAGTACCCTTCAAGGTTAAGCTACTTGTCTACGATCGTTTCAAAGAAGGATTTGGAAATGAATTTGTACTGGAGTCCTCGCTAGAAGCTATTCAGCAGCAAGCAGAGATTATCAGTTTTCATGTGCCGCTCACTGAATTAACCACCAATATGGTAAATGTCACTTTTTTTAATTCACTAGAAAGACAACCTCTTTTAGTGAATACATCAAGGGGTGGTATAGTAAATCTAGATCATTTAATTACCGCACTGGAGCAGGAAAAGGTAAGGGGAGTGGCGTTGGACGTACTTCCCAATGAAGACCTTAGTTCTTATACCCCTCTTGAAAATGAACAACTTGAAAAACTAACCCGTAAGTATAATGTCTTATTAACGCCACATATTGCGGGATATAGTTATGAGGCCTTTGAACGGATGTCCACCGTTTTATTGGAAAAGCTGGGAATAAAGCCTGTTTTTTAAATTTTGTATATTTGCACTACGCGCAACGCTTCGGTCACCACTGAGGCGTTGCTCTTTTTTTAACAATAAGCCAAGATCATGAGTACTATTCAGTATGTAACAAAGGAAACCTTAGAGCAGATGAAAGCTGAATTGCAGCGTATGCGAGCGGTGGATCGTCCGGCTGCCAGTAAAGCTATTGCAGAGGCCCGTGAAAAGGGGGACTTAAAAGAGAATGCAGAATACGATGCTGCCAAAGAAGCTCAAGGTATGTTAGAAGCACGCATTGCTGCACTTGAAGGAGCGTTAGCTAATGTGCGTATATTAGATGAATCGGCTATTGACACTAGCAAAGTTTCTATTCTTACCAAAGTGGCACTTACCAATCTTAAAACCAACAAACAGGTTGTTTATAAAATTGTGAGCGAGAATGAGGCAGATCTCAAGGCCGGGAAAATTTCTGTGACTTCTCCTATTGGGAAAGGCATTCTTGGTAAAAAAGTAGGTGAAACAGCAGAAGTAGTTGCACCTGCAGGTACCTTGAACTTTCGTATCGATTCAATCACGGCTGGCTAAATTTTAATTATGACTTTATTTTCCCGCATCATCAACGGAGAAATTCCCTGTTATAAAATTGCAGAGAACCAGCTGTTCATTGCTTTTCTAGATGTATTTCCACTTCGCGAGGGACATGTGTTGGTAGTACCCAAGGTGGAAGTTGATAAAATTTTTGATTTACCTGATTCCTATCTGCAAGAGATGTTGGTTTTTGCAAAGCCAATTGCTAAAGCCATTGAAAAAACATTTCCCTGCGCTCGTTGCGGGATAGAGGTAATAGGTTTGGAAGTTCCCCATGCACATATGCATTTAATTCCCATCAATACCGCTAATGATTTGAATTTTGCGCAACCGGGAAAAATAAAAGCAACGGACCAACAATTGCAAAAAATACAGTCCCGAATACTGGCTAATCTTTAGGCTTTTATTTCTTTTGAACTAATCGAGTTGGATTTTGCTGAATAAAATCAGCCCAAGTTTTTTTTCCTCCTTTCTTTAGTACAAGGTTACCGCTTGTTTCCAAATGATGACAGAGCGCTACCGCCAAGGCATCAGTAGCGTCTAAATATTTTGGACTGTCTTTGAATTGTAAGAGATGCTGAAGCATCTTCATTACTTGTTCTTTACTGGCGTTTCCATTACCTGTTACAGCCTGTTTTACTTTTTTAGGAGAGTACTCCGTTACGTCCAGGCCATGACGCATGGCGGCTGCAATACTTACCCCCTGTGCTCTTCCAAGTTTGAGCATACTCTGAACATTCTTCCCAAAAAAGGGAGCTTCAATAGCAAAAGCGGTAGGCTTGTACTGTGTGATGAGTCCACTGACGGTATTAAAAATTAATTGCAGCTTTTTATAATTGTCTTTGATCTTTCCCGGTTTTAAAACGTCAAGGTCAAGTAAGGTAACTTTTTGTCCCTCTACTTGAATTAATCCATACCCCATGACAACGGTACCCGGATCAATTCCTAAAATTATTTTAGTGGCTGCTTGCAATACCCCAGTATTTTTACAAGATTAATGAAGCTATCCCAGATAAGCAAACCTATCCTGAAATTACTAATTGGACCACTCCTATTAATAGTATTGGCCATTGCTATTTGGCGGGCGTTGGACGCTAGTCAACAATGGCCCTTGTTCAAGGAAAATCTTCATTTGATTTTTACAGGTGCCAAACTCTTTCCTTTTGTACTCTTGACCTTGTTGATGCCGTTGAACTGGCTGCTGGAGGCATTCAAATGGAAAGTAGCCTTACAGGGCATTCAAACCATTTCTATTTGGACGGCTTTTCGTGCTACTTTATCGGGTGTTTCCTTTTCTGTTTTACTACCCAACCGCGTGGGAGAGTATTTGGGCCGTGTACTTTATTTATCAGCAGAGAAACGCGCCACTGCCGTAGCGGTGACTATAGTGGCTAGCATGAGCCAGTTAGTTTGGACACTATTCTTTGGTTTCCTCGCTATCATTTATCTGTATCCATTTTTATCAACCACCCTTTACTTCCCTTCGTATTTTTATTATTTAACAGGAGGTGTATTGTTTCTTTTTTTAGGGCTACTCTTATTACTGTTTTTTCGGATTTCCACGGTATCGAATCAACTGGCCATTATATTTAATCATCCGCGATTTACAAGTTGGATGAAAGGTCCACAACAGTTTACACGATTTCAGTTATTGCGTTTACTGGGACTATCGCTGTTACGCTATTTTATTTTTTTATTCCAGTATGGCGCAGCACTTACGGCCTTTATGGTTTTGTTAAATCCATTGGAATGGATTGCCAGCATTTGTTTTACCTTTTTGGTCCTGTCGGTGGCCCCTAACTTTGCGGTGGCTGAGTTGGGAGTGCGTGGGTTAGTGAGTGTATGGGTATTAGGATTTTTTACAACCAACAAAGCTG